>Ga0265296_1000030_pt1 | contig 332614 bp, 330 predicted proteins | sample MunlanPumphouse1_FD_189073 | JGI IMG/M metagenome (GOLD analysis project Ga0265296, IMG submission 189073) | Groundwater microbial communities from a municipal landfill in Southern Ontario, Canada - Pumphouse #1 | ecosystem: Environmental > Aquatic > Deep subsurface > Groundwater | place...
TTGGGCTGACCAACAATTGCATAAAGTTTAATGATCTTTTATCCTAATAGTGGTTGCGATTTCCTATGGATCTGGTTCTTGCTATGGATTTGCGGCAAAATCTGGTCGTTCACGGTAAATCCGGGCACCGTGAGACCTACAAACCGCTGGACTGGGGGTGTTCCCCGACGGCTGAGCCTGCGGGTTTTGTCAGGTCCATCCAGCCGAAATATATCTATATCGCGGATCTTGACCGGATTGAAGGGACCGGGTCGCACGATGCAATCATAGCAGACTGTGCCCGGCAGGTTGAGGCCTGTTATCTTGACCGCGGCTGCCGGTCTCCCGGCGATATGCTCCATGGGGAGCGGATCATCAATATCGTGGGAACCGAGACCGGGGGAACCGACCTGTCAGGATACCACGAAGGCTATCTCAGCCTCGACATCAAAAACGGGAAGGTCATCCCCACCGGCAAGACTCCGGAATCGATGCTCAGGGAGGCCAAAGCCTGGGATTTCGATGGCTGCATTATCCTCAATATCGGTGCGGTTGGGACCCGGGACGGCATTGACCCGCTCTATCTGGAGCGGATGCGGTCATCGTATGACGGCCGGCTGATGTATGGCGGGGGCGTGGCAACGGTTGCTGACCTGGAGATGCTGGAGCATGCCGGGTTTGACGGGGCGATCATTGCAACCGCTCTCCATTACGGGGCAGTGCCGCTGGAATGGATACGGAGGGGAACCTGTTGCTGATCACGCTGGAAGGTATTGATGGCAGCGGCAAGAGTTCGCTGCTCCTGGCCCTGAAGGATCTTCTCGCGGACCTTGACCCGGTCTTTACCCGGGAACCGGGGGCAACCTGGGTGGGCGAATCCGTGCGCAGGGCCATTGCTGAACAGACCGACCCGATAGCCGAGGCAACGCTCTTTGTTGCCGATCATGCAGCCCATCTGGCAAAAGTGGTCCGGCCTGCCCTTCGTGAAGGCCGGCTCGTCATCTCCGACCGGTACAGCGACAGCCGGTTTGCGTACCAGTCAGTTACCTTAAAAGGAATCATTCCTGAACCCGAAGCATGGCTGCGGGCCATGCACAATGGCTGGACGATCGTGCCGGACAAGACATTCCTCTGTGTCCTGCCGATCGATGCCGCCCTCACCCGCCTCAAGCCGCAGGACGAGCGGGAGCATTTCGAGAAGCGGGAAGTGCTTGAGAAAGTCCAGAACAATTATCTCTCCTATGCGGCAGCTGAGCCGTCACGTTTCGTTGTCGTGGATGCAATGAAAGACCAGGACGAGATTGCCCGGTTTGTTGCAGATGCGATCCGGGTGATGGTGACTTCCGGGAAGAAGAAACGGAAGAAATAATCCCGGTTTTTCAGTTCCATTATTCGTCACTAACCCTGTAAAGATGGAATTTGTCCGGCCTTTTCTGGCCTCCTGACCGCTTCGTCGGGGTTTTCCGGCAAAGACTGATCTCTTCGTTGCTGATAACGGATCCGTTCCCGGGATATCCCGTTCCGGGCAGTTACCGGCCTACTTCACAAACCTTGTCATGGTGAGATCCTTTTCCGGATGAACTCAGATGGGGGGGTCACTCCTTTCCAAAAAAATTATCCAGGGGGGTCCGATCGTTTTAAAAAAAGGTTGGTGGGGGGGTTAGCCGGGAACCCCCCTCCTCAAATATGGTATTGCATACGTATTGCACACTAAAACGTGTGCCTGGTTCTGCAGATGTCCGGCGTGAGATATTTTCCCGGGGCCTACCCGATCCTGATCAGGGGGGGTTCACCGGGCCCGGAGGGGGGAGGGGGTATCCCGCATACTGTGGTGTAAAGCGACATCGTGTCTATTTACAAATGGATTCTCTTTACAAAATCTGTGAGTTGGATTAAAAAATAAAAGAGAATACAATGGGTTCTGTTAAAATCATTAATTTTGATACAACTATTTTTATTATCTTAAAAATAGGAATTGAAAATATGAACACAAATTTACCAAATCTAAAATTATCCATTGAGCTTGTACCAGAGACTGTATGGTGCAAAAATCTAAGAAACAACGTTTCAAAAAGCGTATGGGATACTATCAGATTTAACTGCTATAATAAGTATCAGAATAAATGCAGAATTTGTGGAAAAGATGGTCGTCTAGATTGCCATGAAATATGGGCATATGATGATGAAAAACACATTCAAAAATTATTGGGTTTTGTTGCTCTCTGCAAAGATTGTCATAACATTAAACACATTGGACGATCAGGGATATTAGCGGAACAGGGAAAATTAGATTTTGGTCATTTAATTGATCATTTCTGTCAAGTTAACAACTGCTCAAAATCTGAATTCAATCAATATTATAAACAGGCGTTCGCTCAATGGCATGAACGATCTCAATATCAATGGCAACTTGATTTTGGGGAGTATGCAGACAAAATAAAAAAATAAAAAAAATGATAAATTTATGACCCTCGCGGGCAACTTGTAATCCTATTGGCAAGCGTTAATATGCCAATCACAATCAGGATTAATCCTACAAGGATTGCTAGTAACCCTACCCAGAATAATATGGGCACGTAGGTTACCAACGCGATTCCTACTATGATCAGCATGAAGCCAAAGAGGATTGTTTCAAGGGACATCCGTCAATTCCTCCTAAATTCCAATCTATGGTATCCACTACGCTATACAGAAACTATTTCTCTGAGGAATGCCAAAAGGAGGTTGTCAAGACTAACTAATGGCTGCCTCCGAGTAGTCGGTTCACTTTTTCAGATAGGAAGTTTCCCAACCCATCCGTTATTTTGATCAGTGAACATACTATTGAAAAGCCCATTTTGAAGAAAATGCGAATGGGACAAGCTCAATTTTCACCTCTCTTAATTGTTCCGGTTTCTCACATGAGGTTATATGCTTTCTGAGCTCGTAAAAATCCGGAATTTGGAAATAAACGATCTAAGATTGAGATAATTAAAAATAGGTTATTCTGTTTTTTCCTTCAACAACTGCATCGGAGTTTTGTAATCCAACTTCTGGATCTCGCGTTCATTGTTGAACCACTCACGGAACTTTACAAGGCTTTCTGCAAGTGACTTCTCGTTTCCGTAACGGTTGTATGCAATCCACTCATCGAACAACGTCTTAAACAATCTTTCAATCTTCCCATTCTGCCACGGCTTGCCCTTGTCAGTCTTGTGGTGAAAGATGTTCTGAACCTTTAAGGTGTTCTCAAAAGTCTTTGCCACAAACTGTCCTCCGTTGTCGGTGTAAAGTATCCGTGGTTTCTTCCCGCCATTATTGATAATTCCTGCATACAAGCAATCGATTACCTCAACCGCTGTGCATCCGCTGTAGTTCTTGATTGCCATTACTCTGCGTGTGCAAGCGTCAATGATTGCAAAGATGTATTGCGTTTTTCCACCCTGTAACCTTACGGGTGTCATATCCATGTGCCAGATTTTATCCGGTTCGTCAATCTCAATCCTCTCTGCAACAACCAATTCCTTCTTTGGTTCGATATCCTTCAACATCTGTGAAACGGTCACATGAGAAACTACAATACCGGTTTCTTTCTGGATCTCGTGTGCAATCCTGCGGCATCCAAAGAATGGATATTTTTCTTTGATTTCTTTAACCAGGTGCTGGTTGAACTGGGTGTTTTTTACTTCGCGGTTGTGTGGTGCGCGGGACTTATCAGATATGATTTCGCCTTCTTTGTACCTGCGTAACCATTTCTTAACGACAGAAACAGAGCAGTTAAGTTTCTCGGCAATCTCTTGTAACTTCAATCCCTGTGCGCGAAGTCCGATCATCTGCTTGCGAAATTCTACTGCAAAACCGTTGTTTGTGTTTTGGTAGATCGTGTTGTAACTAAACAGTACATCAATTGGGTTCTGTGATCCACAAAAGCCGCTTCCACAGTTAGGGTTGTATGCTATTGTTGTAACCATGTATATACATTGTTCTAACAAGTATTTATTTGTTATTGTTTTGTTGTAACATAGTTAGAACAATGTTACATAGTTTTAAATACAAACCGAACAAACGTATCTTTCATGACCGGAAAAATGGATGTCCAAACCGAAGCCTACCAAGTTGTTGATAAAACCGTGAAATCTATCGGGAACTCCGGCGGGATTCTTGTACCTAAAAAGTGGGTTGGGCGGAGGGTTAAGGTTCTGTTGCTTGAAGAAGTTGATGAAGAAGAATGATATAAAAAAACTTATAAAAATTATTCTTTAAAGCTTAAGAAAAGTAAGATAAATCCAGATAACATAAAAATAAAAGAAAGTGTTGTTGCCAACGACGTAAATGTAATTTGATTTAAAGTAATCTCTACTATAAGTGTCAATGCAATTGCAATAAGCATATAGCCTAACTGGGATGCCCGTTCTTTCCATTTGTCTTTCGTGGGTTTGTTCTGATCTGCATAAAGAAAGTTAGATGCACGCTCAACGTCTTTTGAGGATACTTGTTGCGCTCCATGCAACCCTTTTATTTTTGTCGACTCCTCAAAAAGGTGATCGATACATTTTGATATTGATTTTTTAAATAAAACGTTTGCTTCGTCAGAAAATGTTGAAAAACTTACGGTTATTCCATCTTTTACAGTTTGGATAGTAGTTTTATCATCATTTTTCATTTCATTCACTTTCTTTTTTCTTCATTAAATCTTCAAGTTCATCATCAACTTGTAATTTTAATTTCTCTAACTTTTCCATGTCGATATCTTTTTTTTCACGTCTTTTTGAGATGATGTACACGCCCATTATCAAAACTAATATTATTACCATTACAAAATATAAACCCAATAATATTGTAAGACTTGATAATCCTTGTTGTGAAGGATGTTGGATAAATAACGCGAAATTAAGAAAATACATTGCAAGAAGAAAAACTAAGTATACAATTAACAAAATAACAATTTTTCTTACCGCTTCATATTTTATAATAAACGCCATAACGGAGACAAGTGTATCTTTAACATTAATACACTTTAATTTGATCATTTGAATTAAACAAAAGAACCTCTGAATCTTTGAAAAATTTAAAAATGGACACGATGTCATTTTACATCACAGCATACCACCCCCCTATGGAGGTGGGGGGGTTCGACCGGTTTTAAAAAAGAATGGAGGGGGGGTTGGCGGGGGACTGCCCTGCATTTTGCACACGATGATGAAGGAATCTGATGCGATCCCGCCGGATGCAGTTACGAGCAATGCTGCCGCTGTGGACGAGGTGTCTTAATGGTGGGCCAATTCCTTTTTTCGGTGTCTTTATAAACAATGCGACTGCGCGATCCCATCTCGGGATAAACCGCTGAGGAAAAGAATGACGGGTTCACCAACTTTGAATGGACAATGAACCCGGCCTGCCCGTAGGCAAAATATAATTATCTTTTATTTGATATAAATATTTCTATATTCTGTCAGGATTTCTGGGTTTCGCGTAAAAAATGTGAGAAGAATTCCTGGCTTTTAAAAAAAATCGAATCGTTTGAAAATATCAGATTCTATTCAAATTTATAAGATAAATAAATAAAATATTTATAGTACAAAATACAATCCGGAAAAATTGTAGGACGGGTTCCTAAAAGTTTGGACACTTGACGAACCCGGTCCTGCCCGTAGGCATGAGATAATTATCATCTGATGTAATGAAGATTTTGGCTCATGCCTCCGCGAACACACCTTAAAGGAGGTTGAAAAAATGAGCAGAAAAAAACAATGTGTCGTCCTGCTGGCTCTGCTGCTGGCAGCGATGGCGATGGTACCGATGGTGAGTGCAGCTGGTGAACATTCTCAAGACTCGACAGTAACTCAGGGAATTTCTGATCCTATGAAAGATCCTGAGATCATGGAGATTTTGAAAAATGCTGCAACAAGGGAAGCTTTACCTGAATCGATATCAGGACAGATTGACAAAGAGTCAAAACTCATTTCACCGACATTTGATAGCTCGGCAGAATCGTATCTGAATAATTATGTCAGCCCTTCTCAGCAGTTGATCACGTTGATGAAAGCAAAAAAATATTCCAATGATCAGATCACAAAACTCCTTGAAAAGAATGGTTATAACTGGGACCCGAAGACAGGATCAAGCTGGAAAGGCACTGCTCCGACTCCGGAAGAACAGAAAAATATCAACCGTATCAGGGGACCTTCGTACGATCCATTTTCAGTAAATTCACACGAACCAGACCGTGTTGTCAGAGATTGGAATGGCAGAGCCGGAGGAGCATTACAAAAGGTGGTAAATGAGAATTTATTCTTTGGAATTAACTGTTACATGAGCCCGGGATCGATGACCATTGGTCCTTCGGGTACTTTTATGCACGTCGTGACAACACACGTTGGCAAGCCAACGCCCTCCGGTCAGGAGGACTGGATTGAGGCCGGTGTTGTTAATTCGATGAATGATCCTTATGCACGCTATTTCACCTTCGATAACGACGAAGGAGAGTGGCAGTTTCACGGCGCTGCAGAGACCGGAGTGTTCAAAAATTACCTGATCTATGTGACCAGCAATTATGATCCGGCTGGATATATGTATCATTGCTGGATTGATAATAACTGGGTACGCAGCGGCCACCTGAAAGCCCGCGAGACCGGGATCAATTACGCAAATGAGATCTGGACTCTGGGGACCAACTGGTTCTCTCATGACAGTACAAACCCGACATTCCAGTATGGATACCTGTACAAGAGTTCCGGCCTCCAGTTGTGGGGCGATTACTGGGGCTCCCTGACGAGCTGGAGTACTGATCAATATGGGTATGCACTTCAGGATTACTATATGAATGGCGGTTCATGGAAGTTCATATCATGGAACATTTGAGAACACTTCCACCATTATCCCTTTTTTTGGGAATCATCATCCTGGGGATATTTTTTTCAGGTTGTGTTGCTGAACTGCAAAGTTCCGATAATCAGTTACCAGGACCGGACGTGAATTCAACTGCAATTGCGATCGCTCTCAATGATACACGGATGAAGTTGTACCTCACTCATGATGGCAATTATACAATTCTGGGTACTGGATCAACAAAATATGAAATAGGTCATACCTCCATAAAAGTTACCGGAGTGGAAATTGATACACCGGTTCATCGTTTCTATGTCTATGTGGATGTGAAAAACGGGAGTGTTGTAGATATCTGGCCAAGGCCAAAACGAGTCCCAATCCCCCATGGACAGGAAGTATGAATCTGCCGTTTCAGCTGGTATTCATTTTGGTATTATCCGCCCTTTTAATTCATCCGGTCCCTAGCCTGACACCGGATCCCCCTAACACTCCCTCACCATTATGGACAGATTCATTTGGTAGCGGTGATGTCTCTTGTTCTGATGATGGAGCGTACATTGTTGCCGGTTCCGGAGGAATTATCAGGATGTATACATCAACCGGGAAAATTCTCTGGACTTTCAAACGAGATGAAAAAAAAGTTAAGTCCGTTGCGATCTCCGGGAATGGGGAATATGTAAGTGCGGTTTTCCTTGATACGGATGTCCCGGATTATTTTTCTGATGCACAAATCCTGTTTTTCAACCGTTCGGGTGGACTTCTCTGGGAGTATGACCGGGATTACACCATACATCATGTTGCGATCTCAGATGACGGCAATACACTGTATGCTTCCGGAAGCCCAAGGCAATATTCGTTTGATCAGAATGGAACCCTCCTTGGAATAACAACTTTGGAAGGCCGGATTTGGTCTCTCGAAAGTGCGGCTGATGGATCCTATGCAGTAGCAGGATCTGCACTTTCCGGTAACAGGATCTCTGTTTTTAACAGAAACGGCATCCCTCTCTGGAATTATTCAGCCAGACCCGGAATCTTATGCTTAAAGATTTCCCATCAAGGTAAAACAATTGTGAGCGCAGGGTATTCCCACCTGTATTTGTTCGATCGCAACGGCACCCTGAAATGGCAGTACAACAGCAGTTCGGATTTTAGGGATATTGCCGTGTCCCCTGATGGGGAATATATCGCCGGAGGTGCCCAGTATTATTTCTGGTTATTCAACCAAACCGGCTCTCTCGTATGGCAAAAACAATACAAGGATTTTGTCCATGCGGTTGGTTTCTCCCATGATAGCAAACGTGTTATTGCAGGTACATCGCATGGTATTGAGGTCTATGACCTGAATTCAAATCTTATCTGGAATTACCCTACTCCAAAAGCCATTCTCCATCTGTCAACTGCAGAAGATGCAGAATATTTTGTTGCAGGTACTTCGGATATGGTTTATTTCTTCAATGATCGCGGGGATCCGTCTGGTACCATGGTTCCCGTCAGTACAGTGTCCGATTATCCTGTTCTCTCGAACATCACCCTGGATAGGGAACAAACAACGAAGTATTCTCCGATCCCGTTATGGCTTGTTATTATTGCTGTCAGCTGCGTTGCTATAATTACCCTGAAAAAGGCCGGAACTGCCCCTCCTATGTAGAGATTGAGTCTTCCCGGTTTGTTGCAGATGCGATCCGGGTGACCCCCCGGCTTTTTGCACACGATTAAGGATCTGATGCGAGCCTGCCGGACACCATTACGCTCATCGATGCCGCCACCGGCAGAAAACCTCCCCGAGGCAGATTGATTTCAAAAAATAATTATCCCGGGCACTCTGAACTGTTATGAAGTGATTTCCCTTGACTCTTTGTCCTGATTGCGGGAGCGAAATACAAAATACAGCTGATGGGTGCATTTACTGCGGAAAGAAAATTACGCATAAGAGTGATAAAAGGCGGGCCCAGGCGGATTTGTTGCTCAAGATCGGCGCAATTATTTTTATTTTTGGGATATTTACCCCGATTTTGTTTGTCTCGGGCGGGGTCATATTTGGTGCCGGTGCAGTTGTTTATCTGCTGAACCGGAAATGATTTTCAGGTCAGGGCTGAATCCGGTTTCTGGTTAACCGGTGTGAATGGGAATCCTGGCATATTGATTCCTGACAGCAAACGATATCCATCCGGTGGAGGTGGTCCGGAACCACCCCCCGCTGGTTCGATCCTGTTACATATGCCTGGTTTTTCCTGCCCGGGGCCGTTGTAACATTGCTACATATTGCCTCTCCAATTCCCGTCGGAGAAGTGCGATTTGTTCCGGACAAATTACCGCATTTTCCGGAATTATTGCCTCACCCTTATGGGGGGTTGAGGCAAAAGTCGTACAACCGGGGCCGTGGCGGGCCCGGATTTAGATGGGGGTTGGCGGGAGATCCCCCCATATGTATTCATCTTACTTGCTCCGAAAAATACAAAACCCACCATTCATTGCGATGTCTCCCTCTCTCTGCTTCCCAGGGAGTCGGCACGAGGCCACGTCGGGTCGCGCCTGGGCGAATTGCCGGTCTGGGGATTTTTAGTACATGGGCAGTCGTGGCGGATCGCTCCCTTTTTGATCTCTAAAACTAATTGGCGGTCCATTCCCTTCTCTTGAAGGGAGGTTCAGGAAAAGATTGACGGGCTCACCGGCTTTGAATGAATAATGAACCCGGCCTGCCCCAAGGCAAATAATAATTATTTTTTATTAGATCTAAATATTTCTGTATTTTGTTAGTATTTTGGAGTCCTACGTAAATTTGTGAGAAGAATTCCTGGCTAAAAAAAAAATTGAATCGTTTGAAAATATCAAATTATATCCAAATTTACAAAATAAATAAATAAAATATTTATAGTACAAAATACAATCCGGAAAATCGTAGACCGGGTTCCTAATAGTTTGGACACTTGACGAACCCGGTGCTGCCCGTAGGCATGAGATAATTATCATCTGATGTAATGAAGATTTTGGCTCATGCCTCCGCAAACACACGTGAAAAGAGGTAGAAAAATGAGCAGACAAAAACAAGGCCTCGTCCTGCTTGCACTCCTGCTGGCAGCGATAGCGATGGTACCGATGGTGAATGCTGCGGAGTCGGCAAACCCTGCTGTTCCGGGACAGCCCGCAACAGAATTTCATACAATCACTTCCGATTACCTGAAGGATGCAAAACCCGCCCCAAGGGTACCGGAATCTGAGATGATGACTATGGTAATCTCTCAAAAAACGCTCGGTAAATTTGGTAATAGTGATAAATCGGATATCATTACTCTTCCGGTCGGGTTTCTGATTGCTGATACCTCATTTACTGTCACAAAAGAGACTCCGGATATTTCTATTGAAAATGGTCTGACTGCATCAACGCAGAATATTGTTCTCATCCGTATTCCCAAAGAGATGTTCAAGCAGTTTGTCCAGAACGCGCATGACGGGAAAATTGCATTGCCGGGTCCCTATTTCTTCAGGTATTACGAAAACCTCGGGGATCTGAAATCCCATATGAAACGCGATGGTGACACTCTTCAGTTTCTACCCGGCAATAAATATCCCCTTCAGGATAATCCCGGCATATCCGATACTGGGATGAAAATTGCGTCTTCTTCCCGAGTACAAATCCCTGAATCTGGTCCAGGATTAGTTCCCCGTGTGAATTCTGTATCGGATGAAATATTACCTCACCTGTTTGAGGCCAGGGAACGAGCGCAACGGACCTATCCAGATCAGAATTATAATTATTGTATCGGCCAGATTCGACCCGTGAGCTGGACACTTCTTGGTGCGGGAAGCGATCAGTTTGATCTTTACCAGGAACGGGAATACAAATTCAACTCCAACGAAGAGATTGAAATTGTTGTAAATTTTAATGACAGAGACCACAATGGAATTATCCGACTATACCCTGCAACCTGGAGAAGCGGTGCAGTCGAGCAACTTAATGAAAGCGAATATATCCTGTTTCCGGGATATGTTCCAATCGATAAAAATAATCTGCCGCATTCGTATGGTTACCATGTCCAGTTTGACTCAGGCGTTTATTATATCGATTTCGAAGATATGGAAACGTTAGAATTCATAAAAAGATACATGGTCACTTCGGCACCGGGTACTTCTTCATTCACGATCCTATCCGGTTCCAGTGAATACCGAAGAAGATCACCCCCTACAACGAACACATTCGAAGCAACGACAATTGCAAAGGATGAATGGGCCCGGAAAGTGAATGATTATTACTTCCAGTATGCATCTAATGTCTGGAGCCCAATATCCCCGGTAACCGATCAATATGTCAGTGTCAGTCCGGATACGAATAATGGGAGGTATACTACGACATCTAATGTAGTGTTTCCACAAAATTAATCAATTTTTTAGGAAGGGTTACTCATTACGATTGGAAACGATTGCCTGGCTGAGTTGGAACATCTATAGCTGGAATGTAGATAGGAACACTAAGCTGGTAAAATTGATCAAGATACTGAAGGGAAATTAATGAAAAAATCGAAGTTAGTGATAAAAACCCTATGCCTTATCAGTACTCTGGTATTGTTCGGTATTATTGGCAGTTACTTCATTACCGGGATCCTGTTTCAATCAGGGGAGCAAATAAAAGGCAATCTTTCCCAGGATGGAGACCAGTCGCTGACTGGAGGAAAGTTGATCGATATGCAATTTGAGGTTCAAGAATGGAACCTTAGTTTAATGCATAATCATGCTATAACGATCGTTCATGTGACGTATGATGAATTAAAAGAATTCCCGGATTTTGAGAGAGCTCTGAATGAATCAAATACCAATGCCACTGCCTGGAGTTACGGCACACGGGTCGTGAAATGGTTCGATGGAAATGACAGTGAGTATATTCGGTTTCATCATTCCACTTGTAAAAACAAGACATTAGTCGAATGTTACCCCAATCCTGCAATCTACGAATATCACGGTCAATATTATTCCCTCTCCTTTGATAGGTACAGGTCACCTCCGCCCTTATGAACAAGAAAATATTCTCATACGATCCATCCCGGGAAAATCCGATCATTAAAAACAACAGCGTCAAATCAGGCATTGGATATGAAAAGTATTCAATGCCGGAATATTTGATGACGGAAAAATTGCAGAAAAAGAAAATTAAAAAAAGGACTAAGTATCGGGAGTGGAATTGATGGAAATACCGTTTTCGAGATTAAAAATCATTGCGATTATCTGTATGTTCGTAATCGTGGGAATTGTTGGGAGTTATTTCATGTACCCAATCATGTTTCCTTCAAATGATATTTTTCTGGGAAAAAATAAATTTGTGACAGATCGCCTGCCGGATAATCCGAAACTGATAGATGTCCATTATGAAATACAGGAATGGGACCTTAGTTTAGTGCATAATCATAATCGAACGATCATTCATGTAACACATGATGAATTAAAAGAGTTCCCGGATTTTGAGAGAGCTCTGATTGAATCAACTACCAATGTCCGTGCCTGGAGTTATGGCACACGGGTCGTGAAATGGTTCGATGGCAATGACAGTGAGTATATCCGGTTTCATATCGTAGCCTGTAAGAACCAAACACTTTTCGAATGTTATCCCAATCCCCCCGTCTACGAATATAACGGGCAATATTACACCATCTCCGCTGATACGATCGGATCCCATACTACATACCAACAGCGGTTGTGAGAAGGAGAATTATAATTGTACCAGATGATTACGAAAGAAACCCGGATAACCTGAAAAGATCTGGGATCATCTTCAATAATTGATGTACATGGCCAATATTCGGCAAGAACCTGATGAAATCCCAATATTTTTTCAGAAAAAACCTTGCGGAGATGATGACCGATGAAACTTCGAATATTGCTACTGGCCTTCATGATCGTTGTTCTCTTTATTGCCGGATGTACTCAACCGGATACGCCGGATTCTTCCGATCAGACATATTCTGAGAAGACCGTACATCTTCAGGATTCAATTCAAGATTATTCGGCAACCGTTGAAGAAGAATTACAGAACAACGGGCCTGTAATTACCCGGGAGATCGTTATCAAACGACCTGACAAGTACCGGATACATGAGTCGGGAGGTTGTTACGACATCTCAAACGGTACCGTACTCTGGTCGTATTGTAACGGGGCAGCTGCAGCAACGTATTTTGCAGATCCCGCAGTCAAAAAATTCTGTGATGATGTGGATTACCAGCAGATATTTGCAAATATGCTGACGGTCAGCCCGGGTACAATGAATGGAACCGCTCTCATCGATGGAAAAGACACATGGGTGATCGAAGTGACACCGGCCGGCACTCCATATCACCTGCGCTATACATTCGAGTCTGTCCGGTTGTGGGTGGACAGAAAGAGTGGCATAATTCTTCGGGCAGAGATGATTCCAAAGAACAAAACGAATATGGGTGTTATCCGGTTTACCAATGTTACCGTAAATTCGGGTATCTCTGACGAATTGTTCGTTTTCGAACCGGGTCCCGGTATAAAAATTATCGATCAAAAGGCCGGCCGATTTGTGGAAAATCTTGAGGGAAAAGCGGGATACAGTCAGGTGGCCACCCCCTGTACCGGTTGTCCGCTGCCACGTCCAACTCCTTCGTCGGGAGTATTGCCCATCAACTGATTTTTGGGCCAACTATGAAAACCGTGCCAGATATCTCAAAATTATGGCATTCAGTGAGAGAACATACTCTTGAAAGTATGGCATTCCAGCCTGAATATTTCCTGAAAAGAATGAAAAGTTGAAATTCCTTCACTTCGCAATCGTCACGATCACATCGCCGACCGTGATAACGTCCACTTTTGCGCCCTCTTCCATGTAGGAATACTTTGGCGTGAAGACGTTCCCGGGCATGGCTGTCTCGACGCCGTTGAGGAGAATCGTCTTAGGCGGGTTTGCAAGCTGTTGCGGGGAGAGGGCTTTTACCGCGTCCATGAATGCCTGCCCCTCCTTCTTGAACGTTTTTCCGACAACCGAGCGGTTGAAATCGATATCGGTGATGACGCGGTCGAGCTTTGCAATATCCGTGCGCCAGTGGACGTCCGCGTTGAGTGTACGGCCGGTGTCGCCTTCATCATTGACCGTGTGCGGCGCATAGATGGTGACTTTCCCAAGCGGGGCATTGAGGGCAAGGCCGTTGTCGTGCTTGTACTTGCGCACTTCGGCAACAACCTGCACAATCATGTTCCCTTCGCTCCGGGCTGCATCGTCATCGTACGTGAACGAGACCCAGGGCTGCTTGTGCACGCTCTCACCTTTCAGGTACGAGTAGCATTCCTCGGCAAAGTAAGGGGTGAACGGGGCAAGCATCCGGCAGAGTGCGTCGAATGCGGTGTGGAGGACCAGGCAGGCGCTCTTCCGGGACGCGTCCTGCTTGTAGAGCCGGCCCTTGACCAGTTCAATGTAGTTGTCGGCAAGGACATCCCAGGCAAACTCGCGGATTGCCTTGAGGGCGACATCGAACTGGTATTCCTCCATTGCGGTGCTGACCTGCTCGACGGTGTCCGAGAGCCGGACAAGGAGCCAGCGGTCGGCAAGGGCAGTGACCGGTTCGTCTGCATCAAACCCGCCTTTCTCAAGCTGCATTAGCGCAAACTTGGTGATGTTCCACATCTTGGTCTGGAACCGGGACGCTGCCACCACGTCATTCCAGTTGAACATGATGTCGGAGCCGGTTGCCGCGCCCATGGCACCCCACTGCCGGAGGGCATCGGCACCGTACTTGACAAGGATCTCTTCGGGCACGATGATGTTGCCCCGGCTCTTGCTCATCTTGAACCCGTCTTCGCCAAGCACCATGCCGTTGACCAGGATCTCGTCCCAGGGTTTTGAGCCCGTGAGTGCAACGGAGCGGAGGATGGTGTAGAATGCCCAGGTGCGGATAATATCATGGCCCTGCGGCCGGATCTGGGCCGGGAAGAACGGGGGCATGCCGGAGCCATCCCATCCGGTCACGTTGAGCACGGAGATCGAGGAGTCCATCCAGGTGTCGAGCACGTCCTCCTCTCCGGTAAACGTGGAGTTGCCGCATTTGGGGCAGGGGTGTTCTGGCTTGACGAGGGTCGGGTCAACGGGGAGATCCTTCTCATCCGGAAAAACCATCTCGCCGCACTTGGTACAGAACCAGACCGGGATTGGCGTTGCAAAGATGCGCTGCCTTGAGATGCACCAGTCCCATTCCATCTGCTCCACCCAGTTCTCCATCCGGCGGAGCATGTGCTCGGGGTACCATTCGATCTGGTGGGCTGCCTTCTGGATCTCGTCCGGCTTGATCTTGACAAACCACTGCCGCTCGGAGAGGATCTCGATGGGGGTCTTGCAGCGCCAGCAGGTACCCACCCGCTGGGCGAGTTTCTCCTGCCGGTGGAGGATCTTCTTCTCTTTCATATCGGCAAGGATTGCGGCCCGGCATTCGCTGGTATTGAGTCCCCTGTATTTACCGGCAATGTCGGTCATCCGGCCCTTGCGGTCTATGGCTTTCCGGAGCGCGAGGTTGTGCTGTTTCCACCAGTGGACATCCTGCTTGTCACCAAAGGTGCAGATCATAACGGCGCCCGAGCCGAAGGCCGGGTCAACTGCCTCGTCCTGCACGACCGGCACATCGTGGCCGAAGAGCGGGACTTTCATGGATTTGCCTTTCAGCTTATGGTATCGCTCGTCGCCGGGGTGCACAGCAACAGCCACGCAGGCCGCGAGGAGTTCGGGCCGGGTGGTTGCGATCTCCACGCCATCGAAATCAAAGAAATTGAGCTGGGTCTCGCGGTCTTCGTACGAGACCTCCGCAAATGCGATCGCGGTCTCGCACCGGGTGCAGTAATTGACCGGGTGCTCGCTCTGGTAGATGTAGCCGGACTTCTGCATGCGCAAAAATGAGAGCTGGGTCTTTTTGAAATACTGCGGCATCATCGTGATATACTCGTTACTCCAGTCCGTGGAGAACGCCATCTTCCGCAGGGTCAGGCGCATGGCATCGATATTCTTTATCGTGAGGTCGCGGCACATCTTCCGGAACTCTTCCCGGGATACATCGTTCTTGGTGATGTGGTTGAGCTCTTCAACCTTGACCTCGGTCGGCAGCCCGTGGCAGTCCCAGCCCTGCGGGAACATCACGTTGAAGCCCTTCATCCGCTTGTAGCGGGCAAAGAAGTCGATGTAGCACCAGTTCAGCGCGTTCCCGATATGGAAATTACCGGTCGGGTATGGCGGCGGGGTATCGATAACGAACTGTGGCTTTTTTGAGTTTTTGTCAAAATAGTGATCCTCATCGCGCCAGATACCCCTCCAGCGCTCTTCCACTTCAGCGAAATCATAGTTCTTCGGCAGTTGATCAGATGGCACCATTCGGGAGAAGGTTGGTTGTAGAATAAAATATAGTGATCGTATCCATCTCACGGCATGGTCCGTGAAAACCGCCGGGAACTCATACCGGAGACACGTGGGATCACAATAAAACTCTTTTTGCTTGAAAACAAATGACTGGTTAATGCATAGGCAGAGGGGTCTTGGATACGCGTCGGCACTGGTAGGCGGTTCAATCATCATTGGCCCTTACCTCAAACCAGCATGGCTGATGGCGCTGGTTATCATCCTCTTCTCGCTCATCCTCTGGCGGTTCTTTGATACCAAATACCTCAGTTACACGTTCTGTATCCTCGCTGCCCTCTATGGTATCGGTCTTTTGCCGTTCTTTGTAGTGGCGACCACGCTTGCCATGCTCGCCCTCGGGGAACTGGTATTCCAGCGGGGGGCTGACGACCTCAATACCTACCTCTATTACATCATTTCCACGGCATGGGCTGGCGTCCTCGTCATGACCTACCTCTCGTACGTCATATCAACTGCCCCGGCCGGCATGATCATCATGACCTCTCTCCCCGAGAGTGCTCTCCTATCCATCATCTTCGGAATCATAGCAGCGGTGCTCCTCAAGGTAATCCTGCTCAAGTACGAGGACTCGCTGATGATCGAGGGTGTGGGCATTGCCATGACCATGTGGCTTATTCAGGAACTCAATTACCAGGCAAATCTCCAGATGGTGGTTGCTGCGGTCATTGTCGGATTCACGTTCGGGTATTTTGCGTTCCGGTCGAAAACTGCCGATCTCTCCGGCCTCTTCTCGGCTGCGCTTGTCGGGATCATACTGCTCGTCTTTGCTGACCCTAAATGGTTCCTGATCATGTTCGCATTTTTCATTCTCGGATCAGCGGCAACCAAGTACAAGTACGAGTACAAGAAGCGCATCGGTGTCGAACAGGGACAGAGCGGGGCAAGGGGATACAAGAATGTATTTGCGAACGGGATTGCTGCATGTGCGGCAGCGGTCCTTTTTGGGGTTTTTCAGCAGCCGGTCTTCATTGTCATGTACGTTGGCTGCGTAGCAACTGCGGCGGCTGATACTCTTGCAAGTGAAATCGGCGTTACCGGTGGCGTGCCGTTCATGATAACGACCCTCAAACGGGTCCCGATCGGCACAAACGGAGGGGTAACGTTGGTAGGGGAGAGCGTGGCTCTTATCGGGGGTTTCGTTGTCTCTCTTACGGCTCTTCTTCTCGGCGTGATCAATCTGCCAATGCTGGTTATCTGCACGATTGCCGGGTTCGTCGGCACCAATATCGACAGTCTTATCGGGGCAACGCTGGAGAACCGTGGGTTTTTGGGAAATGCCGGAACCAACCTGCTCGCAACCATTAGCGGAGGTCTCTTTGCGGTAGCGGTCTACCTGCTCATGGGTTTTTAGAAATTTACGTCTGTCATGTCTGACAGCAAATCCAGAGCGTAATATGTTTTTTTGAGCTGAAGGTAAAAAAGGTAAAAAAAGATTCCCTTCACGATTAATACTTGTACCAGCGTCCCTTGCTGTCGAATTCCCCGGTAACCTGCTGTTCGATGGCAATCGTGCTTCCGGCGAGCTTCTGGAAAAAGCAGGCCTTGTAACTGTAGATGACGGGGATGATGACAAGACCGGCAAGAAAGAGAACCACTGCCGTGATCCCGATACTCTCTTTTCCCAGGATCGTGATCAGCTGGTCCGGCGTGATTGCCTGGATCTGCGCTTCCGTATACCGGGTGAGTGGTTCAAGTTTGTCATACAGGAATGCTTCCCAGATCATCATGAGGGGGAAGAGGACGAAAAAGACCGCGATTGCGCTGATCACAAAATAGGCGATCACTTCGGTAAAATGGGCTGAGACCAGTTCGATACTTCGCCGGATTGCACTAAAGACCGGCCGGTCTTCGAGAACAGCTGCAGTATCGAAGAAGAACGTAAAGATCATGACCGGGATCATGATCCCGAAGGTGATCCCGCCAAGCAGCGCGGGATCGGAAGAGAACCCGATGAGTGAAAGGGTAGCCATGAGGAGGAAAAAGATGATCAGGATCCCGAAAATGATGACCAGCATCGGCAGAAGAACCCGGAAAAAATACTTAAAACCGTTTCGGACGAGTGTGCCCGGTCCGGTACTGTTCTCCTTGATTGATACGAGCATCCCGGCAAGGAAGAGCACAAGTATAAGCCCGGCTATGATAAGGAGCCGGGTGGCAAAAAATGTCCCCGAGAGCATGGCGAGAAGCCAGATGAGTGCGGCAAATGCCCCGGCTACCAGCCCGGGTATCCAGAGGACGGGTGTCCGGGCGAGAAGACGGATGGCCTCCCTGAACTCTGCAACCGCCATTATTACCGGGTCCTTGGCATGGCCACGATCTCGCGTACCTGGAGGTCAAAAAAATTCGCGGTGTTGGCCGGGCGGATGACGCAGACGGTGTCTGAACCGGTTGCAGTTCCCCCGACTGCGATGACCTCTTCCTCAATACTGATCGTGCCATTGTCTGCTGCAATCAGGACACATTCCACGGCAACCTTGAGCCCGATGGCAACGACCCTCCTGAGCGCCTCGGCAATGGCTTCGGTGCGGGAGCCACCCCCGATTTTTGGTGATCGCGAGAGTGCGCGTTCAAGGCCCGAGAGGGCATGGGTGCCGGTAACGATGGTTACCCCCCCGGCCCGGAGTTTTGCTGCAGTATCCTCGGAAAATTCCCAGACCCCCGGCTTGGAGAACCCATACACATGGGTCACGACTACGAGACGGATACCGGAACCTTTCATGGCGTTGTAAAAAACGTCGGCGGTTCTTCCGGTTGTGCTTGCAACAACGATTGTCTTTATGCCAAGCTCCCGCGCCCGCTCAAGCGAGAATCGGGCAGCGTCAGCGGTGTTTGCCTCCCCGGGTTTGTCAAAGTAATAGCACGTTTTTGCAGTGAACGTCATAAGTACCTTTTAATAAGCCGGGATGAAAAACTTTGTCAGATTTTGTCGGGCCGAATGGTTCCGGCACGAACGTATCAAAATCCTGAGGAACATCCCTATGCTTACCCTTGCCCTTGCCGGAAAACCCAACTGCGGAAAATCGACCTTTTTCAAGGCAGCCACGATGGCGAATGCCGAGATCGCCAACTACCCGTTTACTACGATCAACCCCAACTTCGGGGTAGCGTATGTGAGGACAACGTGCGCCTGTGCCACGCTTCCGGTCAAATGCAAGCACTGCACCGATGGCAACCGCTTCGTTGCAGTGAACCTCATCGATGTTGCCGGGCTTGTGCCCGATGCCCACAAGGGCAAGGGCCTTGGTAACCAGTTCCTCGACAATCTCCGGCAGGCAAATGCCATCCTGCATATTATTGACGCGAGCGGCGGGACCGACAGCGAGGGAAACCCGGTTGGTGTCGGCAACCATGATCCGGAAGGAGATGTCTCGTTCCTGCTGTACGAGATGACGATGTGGGTCCATGGGATCCTTGACAAGCACTGGTCCCGGATCAGCCGCCAGTCCCAGGGAAAGGGCGCGGCAATCCAGCAGGGTATTGCCGAGGCATTCACCGGCCTTGGCATCACGACCGATGATATCCGTGACCTGGAACTGAAACTCAAGATCGATCTTGTCCACGCAACAACCGAGGATCTCGTACCGCTCTGTGCCGAGATCGTGAAGATCTCAAAACCCATGCTGGTTGTCGGCAACAAGTTCGATGAGGCTCCCGAAGCGCTGCGGACAAAGCTTGCCGCACAGAAAGTGGCGTTTGCGAGCGCGGCATCCGAGCTTGCCCTCCGCAATGCTGCTGCCGCCCACGTGATCCAGTACCTGCCGGGCGACGAGCAGTTCAGGATTGCGAATGAAGCAACCCTCTCCGCTCCCCAGAAAGCCGGCCTTGCAAAGATTGCCGAAGTCATGAAGCAGTGCAAGGGCACCGGAGTTCAGCAGGCCATCAACCGTGCTGTCTTTGAGCTCCTTGACATGATTGTTGTCTACCCGGTGGAGGACGAGAACCATTTCTGCAACAAACAGGGCGACGTGCTTCCCGATGCATTCCTTATGCGGAAGGGCTCAACGCCCCATGATCTTGCCTACCAGGTGCACACGGAGATCGGCAAGGGATTCCTCTATGCCATCGATGCCCGGACCAAGATGCGGATCAAGGAAAGCCATGAACTCAAAGACGGCGACATCATCAAGATTGTGTCCAGCGCCAAGTAAAAAAATCTTTTTTTCTTTACGGTGTAGATACAAAAATTTTCCAATCCCGCTTAAATCCATTGACAAAAAATGGTATTATATTAATGTTTTTTTTAATGATGCACTCGGATGGGGCGGGACCGGCTTGGGTGTTGCCGGTTGGTTCGGGTCCGTGACATTGGGAACCATGAGGCGATCTTATTTGGATTCATCATCTGGATTATTTCCGGTCTGCTCTTGGTCCTATGGGCGTACGATGAAAATAAAAAAGGGGTGCTCACGGTGAATATTGTAAATATCCTGATGGCGATTTCTGCGATTGTTCCTCTATTATCCTGACCAGAATTCTATTAGTCTATTAAAGCTTTTTTTAAGTATGGTAAATATCACATCGGCGGATGCTTTTCTATTCTATGCTGCGGTTTTAATCGGATTGAGTATAGGAGTAATTGGTAATTTTTGGGTTACCTGTTTTTTCAGGTGGTTTGATGATCTAATAGTAAAGCATGAATGGGATAAAGAATGTATTAACTGGTGGTTATTCATTATTTTTAGTGTGATATTACTTATCACAACATGGATATTATATTCATATTTTCAGACGATGTTATCATCACCATAATAAAAATTATTTTTACTACTTTTTCATAATCCCTAGGGATCCCGCTGCAGGATCCAATCTTATCAAAATTCTTTGTTAAAAGTTATCCTGGTTATCCAGGATCATATTATGTATGCAGTTTCTTCGCTCAATTCCATATGCGGCCTGCTCATATGTTCCCGGGTTTCCTGGTTCTCCTGGATGCGCGGAGGGGGGAGAGGCGGGGCTGCAGGCTCGCTTTTCGGTTTGTTCTGGTCGTTGGAAGAGTAAATAAGGGTTCACACACTAGGTTTCAGACCACACTTACCCGCCTTTTCGTGCTCATCCAAGAGACGGTTGATAACCATGTCATAACTGTCACCCATCTTTCCATTGGCTTTGAGTCTCTCAACGGTAGTATCTTTTACCTTGATCGTTGTATCTCCCATGTTTACATGGTTTACTAGGCAAACATATAATGACTCTTATATACTAGGTATACCAAGTATACTATATGGTAAACGAAAAGATGAGGGCATATTTTGAGACAGCTGATGGTGAGGAATTATTGATAAAAGTCATCAGGATTTGCATGCATGAAATAGAGATGATGGACAATGCAACCCCGATCCCGATGCCAAACCTATAATGAAATATCCTCTTTTACACGCTCTCTCTCAATCCCAGATTGACAGATTATGATGGATTATCAAAATAAACAACGTCCATATCTTCGTCCGATGGTATGAAAGGACGAATATTCAAAGACTTTATCATAATCTATGAAAAAAGATTGAGACAGATTGAGAGCCGAATTCTCTCAATCTACTCAATCTATCATAATCTGCTCATAATCTATTTTGTCAGATTATGATGAAAAATGATTATTTTTAAAAAAGGGCTGAAATTATCCGATAAAGTAAATAAAAAAAAATAGAAGAATCATCAAAATCTGAAAAAGAAAATGTGAGTAATTTCAATTATTTTGGACATATTCAGAGACTTTAATTTTTTTGAGATACTCATAGCGAGGTATCGAGAATAAAAGTAAATGTTTTTGGCTTTCACGAATTTCCAAAATGATGCAAAGCTTATGCTGGTAATAAGAAATTGTGTATGAATGGTAATTTTTTAGAATTTCTGTGATCTGCTCATCTTCAATGGCGTATTTACATAGTACATTCATAAGATTTAGAGATCTTATCTCGAGTTCAATCCAACCCAACTCATTAGCCTGTAGTGGTTGTGGTTGTTTTATCCTCGTTAAAATATAATCCAGAGGAATAGTCTTATCATTGATTACGCCCATCGTAGAAGATGACTTTATCTTGTCCCATATTTGACTTTTTTCTGTCAAGATCTCTTTAAAAATATCTAATAATTTTAGAAAAATTGAGAGTGATCGTTCTTTTCTGTTTCGCTTTACTTCCATAAAGAAAACAATAATTGCGAGAATCACGCCAATACTTGTAAGGATATTTGCAAAGGTTTGAAAAAGATTCATAAAAAAAATGTTATCCATTAATAATTAAACTAAAGTGTTTTCATTATTCAACAATCCAGACTAGATCATTAAATTGACCGAATGTGTCAAGCGATCCATCATATTCAAGTTCATCACAGTGAACTGTTCGTTTATTGTAATCATTGCCGGTAGTTTTTGACCCCTTAATCAAATCAAACCCTTCGACTTTTTCTTTTAATCCCCCAGATCCATCTTTCCCGTTGATAATGCGATCCATCTTATAATCTGAAAAACTGAGAATTCTTTTCGCGGTGAGTCGGGGGATTGAATAAATCCCCATATGCGACTTTTCGCCTTTCTCTCTAATGCAGTTTAAAAGTCTTAGATCATCTTTTGTAAGCTTCCCTACTTGTTCGCGTCCTATTCCAGTCCATAGAATCTTTGCCAGATTGAAATCTTCGATAGTTGCCAGAATCGCATCGGAAGGATCCCGGTCCCGCTGCAGCTGCCGAAATGCTGTTATGGCATTGATAGTGTCTAGGAACATCGAAAGATTACGACGATTTTTCGGTTGGCTCCAGTGAATTTTATCGGCAAATGGTATCTTTATCGTAACCGGCTCACGGTCTTTCAGAGTTTTGATAATTTCCCTGGAGATCTGCACCTCTTCAGATTCTATAAAACGACTATCTCCCTGTTGGTATCGTTCCAAGGTGACAGACATGACCCGCTCATCTTGATTCGTTGAATCATCAACACTGAGGTTCATTTGTCGATTGAGCAATTGGCCTGAAAAATTCCCCCCAACAGATGTAATCCAGTACACAAGCCGGTCCGGAAGTATGAGCTCTCGTGGAGACCCGCGATCGACGGTTCGGTGAATGAATGATTCTTGAAAAGCAGATGTCGATTGCTTGATCATATCCTGAATTTCTTCGGAGAGCCTGGCTGCATCATCAAAAAACAGAATCGTGCCTGGCTTTTTCAGATGATAGAATAATGATTTGTTACTGAAACTCCCCCGCATTTTGTAATCGGTCGGCAAGAGATGAAATAGAGCCCGACAGGAATCAGTTTTACCTTTTCCACTCTCCCCGGTTAAACCGGGTTGTATCCCATCCGAAGGACGACAGAGTTGTGATCCGATACTAACGAGAAGCCCATAAAATATGATTTCATCCCCGGTATGTATTTTTGAAAACTGCTCTTTGAGGTAGTTGATTGGATCGCCGTCTCGTAGGATACAATCAGCCTCCTGCTCGATATGATCGCGTTTTTTGCGCTCGGTTCGATCTCGGCTTTTCTGTTCGACTGCCCGATCGAGCGTTTGAAATCCCTTTTTACGGTTTTCTGCTGTCTCCGTTTTCTGTTGTCTTAAACGGGCCATCATCGCTGTATAATATTTAATCTGTTTTTCAATCGGTTGATCAATCGGGAAAAAATCCGGATGTGCCTCTTTATACTCTGCAAATCCAGCCGGTAAGTTATCCGTCACAGTTACCACTCCATGAACGTTTTCAGATACTCCACTGAACTGTCAGATAGGTGTTTTCTCACGTTTTTCAATACCCACTTACGCAGCCAGGGGGAGATCTTTTTCATTTGCCGGATCCAGTCCATCCACTCACCTGCTGTATGGAGTCGTCCCTCCACCACGGCCCGAATGCACTGCCCAGCTCTTTCGCGGTCTGGGATTGGTGGCTTCACCTCCTCCATCATCTCACATTCCCCCCAGGGACATTTGGCGAATTTGGGGGATACGATGTATCAGAGTTGTGGTCGTTTTTTGCTGGCATCGAGTCTAATTGCTCTGCTGGGGGTTTGCTCGTCTGTGCGTATGGCATAAATGGGTGAAGTGGGCAATCTCTCTGCTGGCAATCGCATTTCCCATCAGCATGATACCCCATGCACTCGTAGCAATACGCCCGGATCGCTTTCGATGCATAGAGCCGTTTTCCTTTGAGATAGGCAATAAGCTCGGACCGACCTATGGCCGCAATCCCATATTTTTCAATTTCTCGGATCTTTTCCTGTCCACGTGCACAACTTTTTAATGAGCCGGGGATATATTTTGTATCTGGCAATTCCTTTTTTCCCACGTCTCACCCCTCCGTTCCCTTCTTGTCATCGGAAAGTATGAGTCTGCCTTTCTCTATGAGAACTTCAGCTAAAGCCTGGTACCATAACGGCAAGCTCTTAAGGGTTTCCCGGTCGGTCCGGATAGGTTCCGGATTCATTCGGGAGCCTCTTGCTTGATCGTCTTTCTTTCCTCATTCCAGTAATATGAATGGCAACGAGGACAACATTTTACGAATGAAACCCTTGTAATCCAGTGATATCCACACTTCTTACAATTTTTTAATCGAGAACTTGAATTTTCATCCATGACGTTGGTTCCTAATGCCAGAACCAACGCGTTTTAAAAGAGACTTTCACTCTTCTTGGTTGTGCTTCGAGTGATGTTTGAATATTTACAAATCCCGTTCAAGGCACTGGATTTGCAGGGTTTTTCGGTGGAATCTTAAGCACGAACGCGTTTTAACCACTCCCCGCTTTTTCGCCATGGAATCATCAGAGCAGAACGCACGGAACGGCATTAATCCTGTGAACTGCTGCGGGGCCCTATCCATGGACCATTTACTATCCTTGATTAACATAATTATGAACAGCAGTAATATTAAAAGCTGTGGTATCCCTGGCTTTGCACGTAAAGTCAACCCTGCACGTATAGTATTGGACTTGCACGTAAAATCTGGTCAAATGCCTACTTTACATACAAAATCTTAGTGGATTTCGATTTCGAGATAAGCGAATACTGTTACCCCATAAATCATCATCAAGATCCCTAAAATCACAAACACAATTCCAAATATAACCGATCCAATTCCCGGGAAGTTGGATGCAGGAACAAACATAAAATAAATCCCGATTCCAGCTGCTGCAAGGCCATAGATGAACACAATAACTGCGTTCAGATAGACTGCAATCCATTTTGCTATCCATGCAGCAACTTTCCTTATGATTGGGTGAGGTTTAGTGTCTTCTTCAACTTCCGCGCTTTCTTTTTCTCGGGGTAATTCTATTTGCTCCATAGAATTACGCTCTACTCAATAGATAATCAATCTTGCACCGAAAGTCATAATCCTGCACCTAAAATGGGGTCAAAGAGGGACTTTAGGTGCAAAGCCGGTATCTCTTATTGGGATTTGGTTTTCTGCATTATCCTTAGAATGGATATGGCTTTTTGGATATCCTCCTGGGTATATTCTTCTGAATCAATAGTCTGAATCATCTTTTGTTTTTGTTCAACCTCTTCTAATCGTTCCAAGAGTGCTGTGTTCAATCTTTTAAGTTCATCCAGTTTGCTACCCTGTACTCGATGATCAGCCCGGGTTATGTATAGAGCCGCCTCTCCTGCCTTGAACTGCTGCAGCTTCTCATCATCTGGGATCCGCACGTAAGCGCTGTTAAGGTACCCTGTGTGGCGTAACAAACCTTCAACCAAATCAATACTCATCCCTTTGACCGCATAGGTTCGGAAGAAAGCTCGGCAGGAGTGCGCCGTAATTTTAGCGCCCGATTTGCCACGTTCTCCATCTGCCTTCTGGTAAAGCCTTCCAAACGTTTTATCAATCGTACTATAGCAACAGGCGAATAGGCGTTGGTCGTTCTCTACTCGCTTAATCTGCATTCCGGTATCTTTGCGGGGTACCCGTTCATGCCGCGTGTGTGCCGCATAGAGATGAAGGGATCTCCTGTCAGCGTCACGAATAAACCGATCCCTGTCTTTCAACCATACTGTTAGGTATTCGCGTGCCTCTTCCGTCAGAAATACAATCCCCCCCTTCTTTCTCTTGGCTATATCATTTCTAATCTTCACAACATTGCCGTCAATATCGGGAGTAAATTTTCCGTGATCTAACCGACCAACATCTGATAAAAGAATCTTGCTTGTTTCCCCTGCCCTACATCCGGTACTCACCAGGAAAGAAATGAGAGCCCGGCCATGTGGCGTGCCCTGATCCATCATTTTTTGGAGAAGTTCCGGAGTAAGCGGTTTATCATCACGCTCTTCAGATTGTTTAACCATCACTACATTTGTTTCAAGTTCATCGAATTCTACACCGTTAAGTGCCATATAGCGATGAATTGTTGATAGTGTGCTTTTCCTACCTGTTTCCCGTTTGTTTGATATCATGGACGAATACCGCACGAGATCTTCAGGATCTAATCGTGTATGAAGCTCAGCCAATGGTATTCCGATAAATTCCGCATATTGTTTCAAAATCTGCCGGTAATTACGGATTGTAATATCTGATCTACCCCCTGCTTTGAGAAGTGTCAGGTACTGGTCAACGCTCCGTACCTTTTTCCCATTAACCTTTTCCATGAAAGAATCTTTAGACGTATATCACTATAAACTTTGTGCGAAACTAAAAAGATATTCAAGATTGTGAGTGCCGCAAAGTAGCGGTCTTTTTTTTATTGAATCCCGGGTGAAATTCCCGCAGGATGCCCCGGGAAATTTTTTACACAAACAGAGTCCGGATCTATCATGAGGGCAGCCCGGAACGCGGGCATATTTCCTCGCGTGACATAAAAGTACGAATCCCTTTAAAATAATACGCGAAAAGGAAATCATGGATCTGAATATTCTCTGGCTGGTACCGGTTGCTTATGCTATCCATATCATCGAAGAGACCCCCCGGTTTGTCCCGTGGGCGATACGATATATTTCTGCTCCCGAAACATTCGGGCAGTTTGTCCTGGGCAATGTTATTTTCATGGCATATGTCATCATAGCCGCTTTCCTTGCAACGGTTTACCCCAGTGAATGGACCCTTGTCCTTGGATTGTCGACTGCAGCATGGATCTTCTCGAACTTTACTATCCATGCGTACTACACCCTCACCTCCGGCGAATATTCCCCGGGGATCGTAACGGCAGGAGCTCTCTACGTCCCAGTCTCACTGTTTATTTTTGCCAGTTTCCTGGAAGCCAACCTGCTCTCCACTGTCGATCTTATCATCTCGGTTTTCCTGGGCGCATTTGTGTTCATGTATATTCCCCTGTGGATCCAGATATGGAGAGGGAAGGGGAAACACCGGCCCGGAAGTCCGGCAGAGTAACGGCCGTGTGCGGCGGGTTGCCGGCGGAGTATGACAATTGTCATACTCTTGTCAGACAAACATACCGCCCCATTGCCGCTCTTTTCGAAAAAGACCTGCCATTTGCTCTTTTTTTTGGGATAAATGGGCAGAATTCCCACAAAGTTTATAAGCAGATACAGTGAACAGGAGATTTACCGAGAAGGAGAATAACGGTAGGAGGTGGATTCATGGGTGGAGAGATATACCAGGCACAGGTGATCCGGAATTTCTTTGACTGTATCACCGGGACTGACAGGAACTTAACGCGCATCTACATGTGTGTCATGAGCCTTGCAAAACTCCGCATGGAGCCTCCCGAGAAGATGGCGGCGCTTGTTGACCAGCTGAGGAAGAGCAAGATCCAGAAGGAACTGTCGGTGGACATCCTCGACTACATGTGCGATGCTGCAAACCAGCTCGAACTTGAGCAGGTGCAGACGGCCTTTGGTGTCAAGGATATCAAATCGGTTGCACAGGACTTTACCGGCATCAGCATGGACAGCCTGTAAGACCGGCAGAATAATCTTTTTTGGCTCTGTTGAAATCCTTAGCCGGTTACGTAAAATCCCGTTTGAGAATATCAAAGATCTATTGGAATACGAATCAATGTTTCACAAAGATTGTTTTGATAATATGAACATTCCCACCCCCTACGGGGGTCGCTCGGGCGCCTCGTCGGGCCCTCGCTGGGCGACCAGGTTGATCAAAAACCGTATGGGCCGGAAGGGGGTCAAGGGGTGCTCCCCTTGGGGAGCCTCCCCCTTTGGGGGAGTGAGGGGGTCACGCTCCTTATAGAGAGAAGAAAAAAAAGTAACGAGGATTTCAACAGAGCCTTTTTTTTGAATACTTTTCTGACAGGGATCTGATTTCGTTTCACCGCCCCATAACAATGCTTTCCGCCACACCCGGCAGAAAGACCCGCGGCGGATGAACTCCTTTTCTCCGGGTCCCGACAGGCAGAGTGGCTGCGTAATTCCATCTCTCTGGAAAAAATGCTGAGGAAACGAATGACGGGTTCACCAGCTTTGAACAGATGATGAACCTGGCCTGCCCCTAGGCAAATTATAATTATTTTTTATTAGATCTAAATATTTCTGTATTTTGTTAATATTTTGGAGTCATACGTAAATTTGTGAGATGAATTCCTGGCCTTAAAAAAAAAATTGAATCATTTGAAAATATCAAATTCTATTCATTTTTTCAAAATAAAAAAATAAAATATTAATAGTACAAAATACAATCCGGAAAATCGTAGGCCGGGTTCCTAAAAGTTTGGACACTTGACGAACCCGGTGCTGCCCGTAGGCATGAAATAATTATCGTCTGAAGTAATGAAGATTATGGCTCATGCCTCCGCGAACACACGTGAAAAGAGGTTGAAAAAATGAGCAGACAAAAACAAGGCATCGTCCTGCTTGCACTCCTGCTGGCAGCGATGGCGATGGTACCGATGGTGAGCGCCGCGGAAAATCCGACGGATGGAGTAAAACAAAACCTCATCGAATCAAATTACATTCCGGTGGAAATAGCCCGGGAACAGGCAACGATTACGATGATGGAGATGATCCGGGCAGGAGCGCTGGATGCAAACTGGATTGGTGCAAAGATCAATCCCCGTCCCCAGGAAATATTTGATATAAACAATGACCGTCTCTTCTACCAGTTTTCAGTAGAGAACAAAGGGAAAAGAGCTGGTGAGATTTACGCAGCAGCGAGCAAGGTTCTTGGGGGATCCGTAATAGCAATTGGTTCAATGAATGAACCGGATACTGCAAAAAAAATGCAGGGATTTTCCGAGAAAGCAGTAAAGGAGAACTATCCGGGATATCAGGTGCTGTCAGAAAAAACGGTATGCTTTGATTATCCTGTTATCGGTTCAAAGGTCACATTAAAATATACAAAAACCGGCGAGATGAAGGACATCATCATTGATTCGAGAGATGGATCTGAAAAAAAGACAGATTCGCAGGTATCCTCGTATTACAATCAATATTCTGCTGAAAGCATGAAAAAGAATATTGCCGCATGGGAATTGCAGAACAGGATATTGACAGAAAAGAAAAAGAAGCTGCTTGCAGTAAATCCGGGGTTTTTTTCAAACTATTTTGAACTTGATCTCGATAAGATAAAAACTTCGTTTGCTGAATCCGGAATAAGCAAGATATCCTCGGATGAATCTGTCGAACCGGATGGCATTAAGGTTCTTCCTATGTTGACGCATAGTACCCAGTATTTCGGCGATTGGTGTGCTGTTGCAACAGCCCAGATGATATCCTCAAAATACATGACACCGATTTTGACACCGAGCCATCCTACTCCCTGGGGTCAGTATCATATCGGGCAGATGATGGGGGCATATTTCCCGAATGGAAATCCGGGTGCCGGAACAACGCCAAATATGGAACTCCAATATTATACCGCTTCTCTTGATAACGGGGGTCTTGGGAAAAGTGCTTCTTTTGATACGTATCCTCCCTATACCACCTGGGAGAATGCCAGAGAAGAAATTGATAATCTGAGGCCCCTGAAGATTGGCAAAGCTCTTCCTATAGGCCATGCACGTGCCTGCAATGGCTGGTTTGTAACGGGAGGAAACCACTATCTGTTATTCTACGATCCGGCATCGTACTGGTCGATTTATTGGGAAATTGTCCCACCAGAATCCACGTTTGGTGATTTCGTGTATGTCCGATGACCTGAAACCTTTTTTTTTGTTACCCGACTTCCAGGAGAGGACTCCCCTGATGATTGTGAGGTTTGTTCCAAAATGATCCAAAAGAATGACAAAAGAAAAATTCTGATGCTCCTCATCCTTTCCCAGCTGCTGGTAATTCCCGTATGCAGCGAAACTTCCGTTTCAGTTGCCGCGCCCACCCCGATCTGGTCCGACCAGACAGGAGTCCATGATATTCTGGTCCAGTGTTCGAATGACGGGCGGTACGTTGTTACCGGTTCCGATACCGGAATTCTGAGAATGTATGACCAGAACGGCACGGCTCTCTGGTCATTCCGGCGGGATGGACAGATGGTGAGGTCAGTTGCGATATCCGGTAACGGGGAATATGTTGGTGCGGTTTTTCTCAGTATGGACGTGCCGTCATATTATGCAGCGGGGGCAGCCTTCGTATTCACCCGGAACGGGAGCGAGGTCTGGAATTTCACCCGCGATTATACCGTTGAACATATTGCAATGTCCAATGACGGTAACACCATCTATGTTTCAGGGTCCCCGAACCTGTACTCGTTCGCCCTTAACGGAACCCTTATCGGGCAGAACGAGTCCGATGGGAGAACCTGGGTACTGAAAGCAGCTTCCAATGGTTCATATGCCATGGCGGGAGGTACGATTATAGAGAAAGTACACATAGCTGGATACTACCTTTGGTCAGACCAGATAATTCTCATTGAGAGAAACGGAACTATTTCCTGGAAGTATCCAACCCGGCAGCATATCAACAGCATTGGAATTTCTGCCGACATGGCAACGATTGTTACCGCCGCCCGCTACCAGTTGTCTTCATTCTGCCGCAACGGGACGCTGATGTGGCAGCTGAACAGTGATCCGGACGTACTGAGTGTTGCTTTGTCAATGGATGGGGGATACACCGCGGCAGGGACACAATTCTATGCCGGACTATACAACCGGAGCGGGTCCGTTCTCTGGAAATATAAACAATCACAGGAATATTACCGTGTAGGGATCTCCGGTGATGGTAATGTGATCGTTTCTGGCGGTTCGACCGGGATTTATGTTTTGAACCGGACGGGGACATTGCTCTGGTATTACGGTACTCCGAAATCGGTGTCCCATGTCTCCGTTTCAGGGGATGGTACGTATTTCGCAGCAAGTACTCCCGATACAACCTATTTCTTCAACCGGTGGGGAAACCTGACAATCTATCCTCCCCCAGTCATTCCCGAACCCGCCCTGAATGCATCGACGCGCGATCCTGAACGGATCAATGGATCAATGAATACGCAACATCCGGCGTCTGTCGATACCCCTTTCCTCATTATTGGAGGGATTTGTGCTATTGCCGTTGTTTTCACGGTCAGGAAACGTAACTCCTAGAATTCTTACCGAGGTATTTCGTGTATGTCCGATGACCTGAAACCTTTTTTTTGTTACCCGACTTCCAGGAGAGGATTCCCCTGATGATTGTGAGGTTTGTTCCAAAATGATCCAAAAGAATGACAAAAGAAAAATTCTGATGCTCCTCATCCTTTCCCTGCTGCTGGTAATTCCCGTATGCAGCGAAACTTCCGTTTCAGTTGCCGCGCCCACCCCGATCTGGTCCGACCAGACAGGAGTCCATGATATTCTGGTCCAGTGTTCGAATGACGGGTGGTACGTTGTTTCTGGTTCCGATACCGGAATTCTGAGAATGTATGACCAGAACGGCACGGCTCTCTGGTCATTTAGGCGGGATGGACAGGTGGTGAGGTCAGTTGCTATATCCGGTAAAGGGGATTATGTTGGTGCGGTTTTTCTCAGTATGGACGTGCCGTCACATTATGCCGGCGGGGCTGCATTCGTTTTCAACCGGAACGGGAGCGAGGTCTGGAATTACACCCGCGATTATACCGTTGAACATATTGCAATGTCCGATGACGGGGATACCATCTATGTTTCAGGGTCCCCGAACCTGTACTCATTCGCCCTTAACGGAACCCTTGTCGGGCGAAACGAGTCCGATGGCAGAACCTGGGTACTAAGAGCAGCTTCCAATGGTTCATTCGCCATGGCGGGAGGTACGATTATAGATAAAATACACATGGAGGGATACAACCTTTGGTCAGACCAGATAGTTCTCATTGAGAGAAACGGAACTATCCCCTGGAAGTATCCAACCCGGCAGCATATCAACAGCATTGGAATTTCCGCCGACATGACAACGATCGCTACCGCAGCCCGCTACCAGTTCTCGTCTTTCATCCGCAACGGCACACTGATGTGGCAGCTGAACAGCGATCCCGACATCTTCAGCGTTGCGGTGTCATCGGACGGGGGGTACACCGCGGTAGGGACAGAATTCTATACCGGGTTATACAACCGGAGCGGGTCCGTTCTCTGGAAATACAAGTCCTCCCCGGGAATCCGCAGTGTAGGGATCTCCGGTGATGGTAATGTGATCGTTTCTGGCGGTTCGACCGGGATTTATGTTTTGAACCGGACGGGGACATTGCTCTGGTATTACCGAACCCCGAAATCGGTGTCCCATGTATCCGTTTCAGGGGATGGTACGTATTTCGTAGCAAGTACTTCCGATACAACCTATTTCTTCAACCGGTGGGGAAACCTGACAATCTATCCTCCAGAAATCATGCCCGAACCCGCCCCGAATGCATCGACGCGCGATCCTGAACGGATCAATGGATCAATGAATCCGCAACATCCCGCATCTGTCGATACCCCGATCCTCATTATCGGGGGGATTTGTGCTGTAGCCGTTGTTTTCACGATAAGGAGACGTAACTCCTAGAATTCTTACATCGGGCTGTCCTTTCAATGCGAGACCGGCCCGGTAATTTTTTGGGGGCTTGGTTCCGGCTACAATTGCCGGAATTGCTTTGAAAAAAGCCTGCCGGGCAATCTTTACCAGGGATCCATCATGCCATTCGCGGGCGCATGGAGTGCAGCCTGCTGGATCGGGAGATCGATTACAAAGAAGTGGAGCATCGCTACGACAGTACCTAATATCGCCAGTGCAATAATGAACCATACCAGTTTTTTCAGTGCGTCAGATTGTTGTATTTCGGACATTTACCTATCACCGGTTACATCCTTTCAGACACAATCATTGATTAACGTTGTTTTAATGAGGATCAATAGACGTGTTTTGCCCCGTTGAAATCCTTAGCCGATAATGTAAAATCTCGTTTGAGAATATCAAAGATCTATTGGAATACGAATCAATGTTTCACAAAGATTATTCTGATAATATGAACATTCCCACCCCCTACGGGGGTCGCTCGGGCGCCTCGTCGGGCCCTCGCTGGGCGAACAGGTTGATCAAAAACCGTATGGGCCGGAAGGGGGTCAAGGGGTGCTCCTCTTTGGGAGCCTCCCCCTTTGGGGGAGTGAGGGGGTCACGCTCCTTATAGTGAGAAGAGAAAAAAAAGCAACGAGGATTTCCCATGAAAACGCTCACGATGCCAGCGGCCACAGGCACCCAGAATGGAAAATTTCGAAGACATTTCCATATTAAATTTGCGAATCCAGGAAGACAAGGACGAGTCAATCCCGGCATTATGATGGCTTGCGCCGCCCCCGAAGGGACGCCCCCCCTCGGCGTTTCAATTACCTGCTAATGTCTGAAAACAAGCAATTGCCCCGCCGTGCCTCGGAAAGGCCCTGAGGCGGGGAGCCCTCATTGATATCAGGTTTATTATTTTCATACTTCGGGCGTGAACGCCCGTTCATGTGCGTTTCAACAGAGCCACGCGTTTCATTTGTCTGATATGAATTAAGGATGCATATTGAAGATTTGAAAAATAAAAATCAAACTCCGGTTGATCCGGATCAGGTTTTCAATCGCGATCCTGATCGCGCTGAAAAAATAAAAATCAAAGTCCGGTTGAAAAATAAAAATCAAAGTCTGCCAAAAAATTTTCAATCAAGGTCCGGTTGAAAAAAGTTAAGCGGGTTTGCAACAGTCAGGACAACCATTGTCAGACGTAAACACGTTTACCGATCCCGTTTTTCAACCAGAGTATGCCGGAAATTTTTCAATCAGGGTCTGCTGAAAAATTTTCAATCAAAGTCCGGTTGAAAAATAAAAATCAAAGTCCGGTTGATCCGGATCAGATTTCCAATCGCGATCACGATCGCGCCTGAGAATTTTAAATCAAAGTCTGATGAAAAAAACGAGTCGGGATTATTCAAGACCCATGGCTTTTTTGTAATCGGTAAGAAGCCGGACCACCATCTTCCGGTGCTCTTCCAGCGTGTCCTCATCATCGGGGGACGTTATGAGAGCAACAACATAGATCATGATGAGGGCATTGTCGAGTTCAAGGGTCCCCGGGTCCTCGTTCTTTTCAGCAGGAATAATTATCGGGACGTACGCCCGTTCGGCATCCGTGAATGCTATGGAATGGTCGGCCGTAACCTGCGAATTGTTCCGGTCCTCTGCGTTTGCACGGACGATCGAAAGCGCCTTCTTCAGGCTGGCATTCGGGGCGCTGTCCGGGATGAGCCCTATGGCATTTGTACATTCATGGACCGCTTTTTCATATAACCCGAACTTGTACGTGAGAAATGCCGATGCAATTTCATGCGCTGTTGCCTCTGGAAAACCGGGGAAATGAGGTCTTGTCCGTTCGATATATGCGTTGAGGAATTTTTCCATGGGATTGTATCTCCTGCTGGTTTGTTTCATGCCATATCCGGATGTCTGTCAGGCCGGTTATGACACGGGGTGATCTGAACTATAGGTATGCATCATTCTCACATCAACATATCCACCGTGGCTGCAGGGTTCATTGAACCTGTGGTATCCTAGGTATATATGAGAGAGAAGATCCAATAATTCCGCTATCGGTATGGGTGCCCTCATATTTTCGGATGTACATGCTGATGCAGCAGCAATCAGTGCACTGGCTTTTTGCATCCGGGATCCATCGTTTTTAGAGGCTTTTGGCCCTGTTGATCTTCTCGTGAACCTCGGGGATCTCCTCCACCGGGGGAGCCGGCCCCAGGAGACCCTTGAGAAGATCCATACCCTCTCGCAGCAATACCGGCTCGTCTCGGTTCTCGGGAACCATGACCATGCATTCCTCCATGGCATCCTTGTCAGCGGCAGCGATGCGGCAAGCACCTACCGTCACGAGCAGTTACGGGATTCCCCGCTCCTCTCCATCTTCAATACCATGCCCATGGAATGGACGGACCAGGGCATGCTCTATGTCCATGGCGGGCCCCTTGACCTGGGGAACCAGACTCTCCGGCTGAAATGCTGGCAGCGCCTGTCCCACGAATCAGGAGATTTTTTCACCGGCTACCATTATACCGCAGCAATGGCGTTTGAGGCTCTTGAACAGCGCGGGCTGACACACCTGTGCTGTGGTCACCAGCACGAGAACATCTGCTGCAGGAAGACCCCGCAGGGGATTGTCCAGCAGACGCTCGAATTTGAACCGCTTACCCTGAAAGGCGATCGGAAAATCCAGCTCGAGGTTGCCCGCGTCCCGCTCGATGTCCCCACAATCCTCCGGGTCGGGGGCTGTCATGGCTATGCCCCGGAATTCGCATATACGGACTACGAGACCTTCTTCTTTATCCGGATGATCTCCTGACCTGCCGGCAATGAAGAGATGCGAACTCTCCGATAATCTTTTCGTGTGTTTCAATGCCCGCTGACAACCCCCCTGCCGGACGGGTTGTTGAGTGAAAAAGGGTATATCCCGTGGTGGGCCCGGTGCTGGAGAATTACACCCCGGTTATGCGGACCTGCACTTCATTCCCGGCAATAATCGCGCTTTTGGCTGCCAGGTCTGCAACAAGGGCAGGGATCTGTTCAGTTGTTTTCATCCGCCATTCAGCAAGCTCCGCCTTGCCCTGCCCTTCTTTCTGGAGCATTGCCTGCTGCTGCGTCTTCTCCCGCTCAAGGGAATTCATGCGGGTGAGGATCGGGTGTCCTGCAATTTTTTGTTCAGCAGCAATGCAGGCATCCTCATGATCCCTGACCTCTCTTGCTGCAGCACACATGTCCGTACAGAATTTTGCGGTATCGGAAAAGAGCGCCCGCTCCTCTTTATTCTTGAGGGGAATTCCGCCTGAATCGATCATTCGCGAGGCAACGGGAAAAGCCAGGTTCAGTGCTCCGGCAAGCTTCTCAGTTTCCGGGATAGCGTGATTTGAGAGGAGCTCCATGACATGGCGCAGCGCCTCGGTCTCGGGTTTGTTGTGCTGTTTCTGCGAAAGCTTCTCGGCTTTGCGGAAGACATGGGAGGCAGTCATCGAAAGGGCAGCGTACTGGCGGACAGCATCATCGCGGGCTTTCCCGCATGCAACCAGTGCCGATCTCTGCTCTGCAATCTCTTCCGTTGTTCCCCCGGAATTGATCTGCCCGAGTTCCTGTTCGATAGCTGATATACGGGCCGTCATATCCGCAATACGACGATCAATCCTGGCATCTTTTTCCAATGACCGTCCAAGTTCCTCTTTCTGGGTGCTGATGGCAGAATGGAGGGAACGTACTTCAGTGGTAATTGCCATGGTTCTGCGGTACGCGGATAACGCCGCGGTAAGCCCGTTTATCTCGCGCCCCATGGTATCGATACCGGTCTTGACCGCTTTCATCTCTTCGGGAAATACCATCTGGAGATACCGCCCCTGGCCCCGGGAACTGTTCAGGCAGCCCTTGACGCATTCCACCGCGGCAAGGTAAAACTCCTCCCGGTCCTCGGGGAACTCCTTTGCAAGGGACGAATTCATTGCCTTCACAAACAGGGGCAGGGAGTTTTTTGCAACGCTCTTGATCTTCGGGTGGAGAACGGGATCATCCTCTGCGCCGGCAATCCCGTTCACGATGAGCTGGAGCTGGGCTGCCGCGTTCATGATGTTCCGCACCGGCTCTTCCGTTGCCGAGATGAGGGTCGCGTGCGCGGATTTCTCCCGGGTGTCTATCCATGACGGGATAATATCGAAAGGGATGTCCAGTGCCTCGGGCTCTTTTTTAGCCAGGACATTTTTGATAAAATCAAACATTGCCATACTGCCTTAATCCTCGCGCGCTATCTGACGCAGTCGTTTCGTGCCATCGATCTCCCGGAGAACCTCAACTACTGCCGGGGGAACAAGGTTCTTCCAGGGCTTGCCTGCGAGCATGCGGTTGCGTATCTCAGTCCCGCTCAGCAGTTCCCGCTCGTACATGGCAGGCGACTGGACCTTTACTCCCGCTTCCCGGAAGAGCTGGACCACCAGCGGGTTTGAGGAATAGCAGATATCAAACGGCGGGGCCATGGACCGGACATGGGCTACCCAGAGGGCGTTGCGCTGGATATCCTCGATCGGGATAACGTAAAACGGGCAGTCAAAGTGGTTGAGGGAACGCGTGATCATCAGCACCCGTTCGCCCGCGGTGAACGGGTTGTCCATCTGGTGTGAGAGCTGGGCGCTGCCAACACCGATGATGATCTCGTCCACTTTTTTTGCAATATGTTCGAGCACGGTCTGGTGCCCGTTATGGTATGGCTGGAATCTCCCGATATAAAACCCGCGTTTCATGGTTTTTTTACCCCGTTTGCGATCCGTGCGGCAAATGCCCCTGCGGTGAATCCCGCATCGATGTTGACAACCGCAACAACCGAGCAGGACTGGAGCATGCTTGCAAGCGCTGCCTGCCCCTCGCCCATGTACCCGTATCCCACGCTGACCGGGACCCCGATGACGGGTTTATCGACAATACCGGCAACTACTGCGGGAAGCGTCCCTTCCCTTCCGGCGCAGACAATGAAGGCATGCGCAGAGAGGAGCGGTTTTAAGGCCGGGAAGAGCCGGTGGATACCGGCCGCCCCGACATCATAGGCGGTCTTCACAATGCAGCCCATCTCTTCGGCAATGACTTTTGCTTCCTCCGCAACCCGGATATCGGAGGTGCCCGCGGTGATGATTGCTACAATTCCCCCGTCGGGCTTTGGTGCAGGCCCGCTGCCGAGAATAAGGATTCGCCCCGACTCCCGGTGCTCGACTCGTACCCCCGCAGCATCCGCGCGGTTCCTGACTGCCATCACCTGGTCGGGACTCACCCGAGTGATCACGCAGCGTCCCGAGGCCTTTGCATGCCGGATAGCAATCTCGGCAAGGTGGCCCGGATCTTTTCCCTCGGCCAGGACAACTTCCGGCATCCCGCACCGGACATCGCGGCCCAGGTCAAGGCAGGCAAAATCGCCGAGGCGCTCAAGACGGAGCCCTTCGATGGCCTCCGCAGCGGCATCGGCACTTAATTCACCGTTTTTGTACCGGTCGAGCAGGTCCTGCAATGCATGGTTTGCTGGCATGGTTGTAATAATACAGATATGGATCGGCGTATAATAAGTTAGTTCATTGAAATGACGTATCTCATCTATGTCGCAATGTTTGGCTGCGGTGCCACGCTCTTTCTCTGGCTGCGCGATGCCCGGATCTTCTTCCGTACGGGTCTTCCCGGTTACCGGAGAGCGGCGTACTGGGGAGTTCTCTACGGTGCCCTGTCGATGCTGGGCCTGCAGATTACCTTAAAAGTACCTGACCTGGAGATCCTTGGTCTTGGCCTGATCCTGGCCGGGATATACCTGATCGTCAACCAGAAGAAGGAGAAAGTCTGGAACAAGGAAGGAACCCTCCAGCGGTTCATTGGCAGCGTACCGATCAGCAGGACGAATAAGAAACAGTGAGATACCAGTACAGGACAGGGATTTTTCATCATGCTCCAGAAACCACGGGGAACACGGGATTTTTTACCTGACGAGATGGAAGCGCGCCGCTCGGTTGAGTGGCGCCTCCGGGAAGTGGCGCGCCGGTGGGGCTACCGCGAGGTCTGCACGCCGGAATTCGAGGATCTCGAACTCTTCACCATGCGATCGGGTGAAGGGATCATCGAGGAGATGTACGTCTTCGAGGACAAGGGCGGGCGCAAACTTGCCCTGCGGCCGGAGATCACGGCCGCAGTCATCCGGATGTACGTCAACGAAGCAAAAGTGGCGCCAAAACCCCTGCGCTGGTGCTATTATGCCGATTGTTTCCGGTACGAGCGGCCCCAGAAAGGGCGGTACCGCCAGTTCTGGCAGTTCGGGGTGGAGCTGATCGGTGCGGATACTGCCGCAGCCGATGCCGAAGCGATCATGCTCGCTTCCGACATGCTCAACACCACCGGTGTCACCTACGAGCTCAAGGTCGGTCACCTCTCGTTTATGAAGAATCTGGTAAAGGACCTTGAACCGGCCATGCAGCGCAAGGTGCGGGCACACCTTGACAAGAAGGATTTCGACGGCCTGAATGCAACCCTCGAATCCCTGAATAAAACCGAGCTTGCCTCCTCCCTGACTGCCCTTGTTGCAACCCGCGATCTTGCCGAGGCATTCGAGATAGCCGGGACGATTCCGGAGAAGGAGCGGGTAGAGCAGACCATCGGGTCGCTCGATGCAGCCGGTGTCAGGTATTCCTTAAACTTCGGCATTGCCCGTGGGCTCGATTATTATACCGGCATCGTCTTCGAAGGTTTTGCAGAGAACCTCGGGGCCGAGAACCAGATCCTTGGCGGCGGGGCATATCGTCTCGCTCAGCTCTTTGGCGGCGATGATGTTGCCTCCTGCGGGTTTGCGATCGGCTTTGACCGGGTGATGGTATCGCTTGGCGAAACCTTATCACAGAAAGATACCGTTGTCGGGCTCGCCTGCACGAACGATGGCAGGAAACGGGCGCTTGCGGTGGGGAAGGCGTTCCGCGATGCCGGCATTCGCACCGAGATGGACTTAATGGAACGGGGGCTCGGCGCCCAGCTGGCCCATGCCTCCAAATCCGCGAATTTCGCGGTTGTCATCGGCAAGCGGGAAGTTGAGACCGGCGAAGTGACCCTCAAGAACCTCGCTACCGGTGAGCAGAAAACCGTCGGACTCGAAGCAGCCATTGCCGAGGTGCGTGCCCATGGTGCTCGCTGAGGAGCTGGCAAAGCAGCAGCGCAGCATCAGTGTAGCAGAATTCTTCGAGAAGAACAAGCACCTGCTCGGGTTTGACTCCCCCACGCGGGGCGTGATCACCACCATCAAGGAAGCGGTGGACAATGCGCTCGATGCCTGCGAGGAAGCGCAGGTGCTCCCCGATATTTTTATCAGCATAAAAAAGACCGGTCCCGATCTCTTCCGGATTATTGTCGAGGACAATGGCCCGGGGATTGTCCCGGCCCAGATCCCGTACGTTTTTGGCAAGCTCCTGTACGGCTCGCGGTTCCACCAGATCCGTCAGACCCGGGGCCAGCAGGGTATCGGCATATCTGCCGCAGTCCTCTATGCCCAGCTGACCAGCGGCCTTCCCACGGTTGTCATCTCCCGCACCGGCCACAAGGAGCCGGCGTACCGGTTCGAGATCCAGATCAAGATCGAGACAAACGAGCCCGATATCATATCGCAGGGCCCCTTCGAATGGGACCGGATCCACGGCACCCGCGTCCAGATCGAGTTCAAGAGCACGATGGCGGCCAAGAAGAAACTCATCGAGTACCTCCGCTATACCTCGGTTGTCAACCCACACGCCCGCTTCCGGGTGGAACTGGATGACGAGACCTTCACGTTTGAGCGGGTGAGCCAGGAAGTGATCGCCTGCCCGGTTGCTATCCAGCCCCATCCCCACGGCATCGAGTTCGGCCAGCTCAAGCGGATGGCCGCGGCCAGTGAGGAGAAACTCCTGGAGTTCCTGGTCAACGGGTTCAGCCGGGTGGGCAAGAAATCCGCGCAGGACATGTGCGACCGGGCCGGCCTGAAAGGGACGGTAAAAGCAAGCGGGCTCACGACAGAGCAGCTCAAGGCCCTGCTTGCCGCCATGCAGGCAGTGGCTGTCCCGGCTCCCCCGTCATCCCAGTGCCTCTCCCCGATTGGCGAGGAACTGATCCGGCGCGGTCTTGACAAGGAGTTCCAGATGGACTTTGTGGCTGCCCGCACCCGCCCGAGTTCGGTCTTCTCCGGCCACTCGTTCATGGTCGAGGCCGCTATCGGGTACGGCGGAAAACTCCCCGCGGAAGGAAATGCAATAATCCTCCGTTTTGCCAACCGGGTGCCGCTCATGTACCAGCAGGGTGCCTGCGCCATAACGGACTGCATCTCCCGGGTGAACTGGAAGTCCTACAATATATCGCAGCAGGGGCTTCCGACCGGCCCCATACTGATCCTTGTCCATGTCGCCTCCACAAACGTCCCGTTCACGAGCGAGAGCAAGGACGCGATAGCGAGCATCCCCGAGATTGAAAAAGAGATCGTGCTGGCACTCCAGGACCTTGGCCGCGACCTCAAACTTTTTGTCTCCCGCCGGGACAAGAGCAAGGTTGCCGAGGACCGGGCCCGTGCCGTCTGCGCGATCATTCCGGAGATAGCCGAAAAAGTGAGCGAGATCGTGGAAAAGCCGCTGGTCGATACCACTCCCATTGAAGGAAAACTGATGCGGAAGCTGATCGTCAAGAAATGGACAAAGGACGGCAGGGTGACCATCGAGCTTGCCAATTACAGCAGTTTTGATGGCGAGATCTCGGTCTACGATATCTCTGCGGACAATGCCGCCGATGCCGGCCCGAAGGCAGATTTCGCAAGCGAGATGGACGGCCAGTTCACCAAGGTATGGAAGATCACCGTTCCGCCAAAAGAGGTCTCGCGTATCTCCTACACGGGGAAAGGCGGTGGCATCATCGAAATACGGGGCATAGACGACAACAAGAAGATGGTGGTGGATCTCGATGTCTAAAGAGGAACTTGACCGGAAATCGATGGCAGCCCTGCTTGGCATTGCAAGCGCCTGGTACGAGCAGATGAAGTCGGGTGAGATCCCGTCCATCTCGCTCCCCACCCGCACGAAATACAATATCGAGTTCGATGATGCAAGCGAGGTGTGGAAGTACGGCGACAAGGAGAGCATGCGGACGGCAGCTTCTGCCAAGAGCGCCACCCACCTCCTGAAGATGGCGTATGTCATCGGGTTCATCAAGCAGCAGCTGAGAGAGAACCGCTCCTCAACACTGAGAGAGATGTATTACATCTCGGAGGGCTGGAAACGGGCCAAGTTCGGCGCACAGGACGAGAGCAACTTCTTAATCGAAGACCTCGAGATCCTCTCGGATGTGCCCCGTGAAGGGTTCCACCTCCACCCCGAGGAGAACGGGGCATCCATCTACGGCCCGATGAGGATCCGGGAAGAGACCCGGCGGGGGATGAAGACGATCCACTGCCAGGACGATGTCGGGCAGGCCGGGTATACCATCCCGAACAATGTGGAGAATATCGAGTTCGTGGATCATGATGCAAAGTTCGTCATCGCCATAGAGACGGGTGGTATGTACGACCGTCTGATTGAGAACGGGTTTGACGAGGAGCACAACGCGATCCTTGTCCACCTCAAGGGCCAGCCCGCCCGCTCAACCCGGCGCATGCTCAACAAGATTAGCACCAACTGGGACCTCCCCGTCCTTGTCTTTACCGATGGCGACCCGTGGTCATACCGCATCTTTGGCTCGGTTGCCTATGGTGCGATCAAGAGTGCCCACATGTCGGAACTGCTCGTAACCCCGAAAGCCCAGTTCCTTGGCCTCCAGCCAAGCGATATCCGGGACTACAACCTCCCGTCAGACAAGCTGACCGATAAGGATGTGGAAGCCTTGAAAGCAGAGCTTACGGACCCACGGTTTGCGACAGACTACTGGAGAAAGCAGATCAACCTGCAGATCGATATGAACCTGAAGTCAGAACAACAGGCATTTGCCGCACGGGGGCTCGACTTCGTAACAAAGAAGTACCTTCCGGCGCGGCTGGCGGATATGGGGATCATATAGGATATTATGAGTATCAGCGTGTGTTATCCGGATAAATATGCCGTTGAAGAGACATTTCAGCTCCTCAAGGTTCCCTGGGAATGGTATGAGCCAGGCCACCTGTACGAGGTTGTTATTGCCCGGAAAGCCGACGTAGAGGGCTATGCCGGAAACCTTATCGATCTCACGAAGAATGACATTTTTTGTACAATCAGCGATCTGCTCAATACCGGCCGTCAGCACCTCCATGAACCGGCCTGCGATATCCTGCTCGATCAACTCCGCCAGGAACTCAAAAAATATACCCTTCTTGTTGAGATTCCACCGGTTCCCTGGGGTCATTCATATCTGGTAGCACTCACCCATGACGTGGATGTGACCTCGGTCCGGGAATGCCGGTATGGGACGGTGGGAAATGCTGCATTCCAGTGTTTCAGGAATGGGTTTTTCCAGGCAGGATTCCGGTTCTGTCTTGCCCGCTTTGGTATCGGCAATGATCCATGGGCCCTCTTTGAATCGTGGAAGACTCTTGAGAACCAGCTTGGTATCCGTTCAACATTCTTTTTTGTCCCAAAAAAGGATGACTTCGGGGTAAGGGCGCACCATTATCGGGCAGTCGGGTACTCTCCCCGGAAAGAGATCCTGGATGATCTGGCTGCACTTGGTTGGGAAGTCGGGGTTCATGGTATCGATAACTGGGCAGACCCGGAAGAGGGAAAAAAGGAAATGGCGATTATTGGAAAAAATACTGCCGGCAATCGCACCCACTGGCTACTCTTTGACCGGAACAGCTGGACTGTTCTGGATGATGCAGGATATTCCTATGATTCAACGTTTGGGTATAACGATGATGCCGGATTCCGTGCAGGAACCACGCAGGTGTACCGGCCACGCGATACCAAAAACCTCCTTGAACTGCCACTCCATATCCAGGATTTGGGACTCTTTGGGAAATTCTGCTGGGCACCTTCGGATAAGGGCTGGGAGAAGACCCCCTGCCTTCATCTTACCGAATCCAGTGCCCTGGACTATTGCAACCGGATTTTGGATTTTGCCAAAAAATATGGCGGGGCAGTGACCCTGTTGTGGCATTATGAAAATATCACCCCTCCCAGGGACTGGTCGGGATTGTACCACGCTCTGGTAAAACGGGCGAAGAAAGACGGTGCATATGTCTCAACCGCAGGAAACGTGGTTCAATGGTTCCGGATGCGGCGCTCCATCCGCGTAACCCTGACTCATGATGGCAACTGTCTTTATGTTACGCTGAGCGGAAACCTGTCACCGGAGGGCCTGCCCGCATTCCGGTTGCGTGTTTATATACCTCCGGAGAGAATCCATAGTGCTGATGCGGAATTTACTGCCGGGACCGATTATATCGATATAATAATTACCCGGCGTCGGGTGAAGGTGCAGTTGCATGGTAGTACAGAAATTGTTTCAGATCATTAAGAGTCCGGCAATCAGGGACTCGTGGATTGCCAAAAACAGGGGTATGCAGATCGTTTTTGTTTCTGTTCTGAAGTTCTACAATTGCATGGTGACAAAAACCGGGTTCCCTGTCAGGAAAATTGCCGGATCCTGCGGAAGTAAAAACACCATCAGTCCCTCAGCGGATATCAATTTTCGCCATGTAATTATCGGAAATTCATGTCTTATCGGTGACCAGGCCGTTGTGGAGAAAAATACGATAATCGGCAATAACGTCATCATCGGTTCGGGAACCATTGTTGGATCTGAAGGTTTCGAAATCCGTCGCATCCATAATGAATTGATCCCGGTAGCGCACACCGGTGGTGTAATTATCCGTGATAATGCTGTTATCGGGTCGCACGTTTGTATTGATAAATCGTTATTAGGCGAGTTTACCGAGATCTCGGAAGGTTCAGGAATCGGGAATTTCACCCATGTTGCCCATGGGGTGAAGATCGGCAAACGCTGCTCGATTGGTGTTTCAGTGATGATCGGGGGAAAAGTGACCATGGGCGATGATGTCCAAATCGGGCCCGGGGCAAAGATCTCGGACCAGATTACTATTGGGGATGGGGCGATGATATCCATGGGATCCGTTGTTACAAAAGATGTTCTCCCAGGTCAGTGGGTTACCGGAAATTTTGCTATCAGTCATGAAAAATTCTTAAAACATCACCAGGAGATTTCATAAAAGTTGCCCTGAGTTTCCCAGGTTTTCCAGCCGGCCCGGGTACATGGATTTGACCCTGGTCATCGGTTTTTCCTTATAAGATACGATATTCTCTTTTGCTGCATTCTTTTAACCAAAGCACCGGAGTACCTTTTTTACCGAAGTATGACAAATATTTCACGATAAAAATTCATTTTCCCATGGGGTAAAAATGTACATCACCGGTGCAGGCAGGACAAAATTCGGCAAAATGGAGCTCTCTCTCGAAGAACTCGCCTACGAAGCGATCCTCTCGGCAATGAGGGACAGCGGGTTATCGATTGGGACCATCGATGCAATTTACGTATCAAATTTTCTGGGGGGGCCCATAAACGGGCAGCTGCACCTGAACTCCATGATATCATCGCTGATACCCGGCTGCAATATTCCCATAATCCGTGTTGAAACTGCGTGTGCCTCGAGCAGCAGTGCGCTGAACCAGGCCGTTCTTGCCCTGAACAAATTTTCCAATATTCTTGTTATCGGCGTTGAAAAATTATCCGGTCCCTGCAAGGTACCGCAAATCGATGCGATAGCAATGGCAGGAGACAAGACAATAGACAAGGATAATGGCCTGATCTTTCCGGCAGCATATGCCCTGATAGCCCAGCAGTACTTCAACAGGTATGGCGTGACCCACGATGCTCTTGAACAGGTGTCGTATATCAACCACAAAAATGCCAATCTCAATCCTCTCGCGCATTTCTATTCCAAGGAAGTGACCCCGGAAATGATCAAGAATGCAAAGATGGTTGCATCCCCGCTCACTCTTTTCGATTGCAGCCCGCTTTCGGATGGTGCTGCTGCGCTGGTGATCTCCCGGAAACGGCAATCTGACCGGGATGTAAAAATCGTAAGCAGCCAGATTAGCACCGACTCGATATCGATCACTGAACGAAAAGACCTGACAACATTCAAAGCAACAAAGCTTGCTGCACAAAAAGCCTACCTGGAATCCGGTCTCACACCGGAAAAGATCGGTATTTTCGAAGTGCATGATTGTTTCACCATCAGTGAACTGATAGCAATAGAGGATCTGGGTATCTGCGGGAAAGGAGAGGCAATTCGGCTTATTGAACAGGGCGATATTTCCCGTGAAGGTCGATATCCGGTCAATACCGATGGGGGGCTGAAAGCAAATGGCCATCCCATAGGTGCAACGGGACTTGCCCAGATCTATGAGATCGTCACCCAGGTACGCGGGGAAGCAGGAAAACGTCAGGTTGCGGATGTTGAATACGGGCTTGCCCAGAATATCGGGGGGATCGGCGGAACGGCAGGAATAACCATCTTGGGGGCAGTCTGATGTATCGCTGCAGTTCCTGTGACAAGTACTGGACGCATCCGGTAAAGCAATGCATTTTCTGCGGCGGTGAAATTAAAAAAGAGACTTCAGACCGGTTGTCGGTGACAGGTTTTACGGAAGTGTTTATTCCCTCAGCAAATAATGAGAAGGTCCCGTATTTCGTCCTCCTGCTGGAGGATGAGTACGGAAACCGCGTGGTCCGGAGCACCCATAAAAAATATGAGATTGGTGAGATCTTCGACGAGAGACAAATGCCTGAGGGAAGATCGAGTTATGGTGTTATCGGGACGGGCCTGCTCGGGCTGCAAATCTGTGAATTCCTCGTTGGTTCCGGCTGTCCGACGGTGCTGAAAACAAGGGATGCCCGTGCTATCGAAAAAGCCCGATCAAAAATCCAGGACCGGTTATTAAAAAAACAATCCCCCGAGAATGTATCTGCCCTGCTGTCGTTGCTGGTGATATCAACAGAGTATTCCGACCTGAAAAACTGTGATATCATTATTGAAGCAGCCCCGGAGGATTTCGGGATAAAGGCAGACATTTTCAGGAAATTATCCAATATCTGCGAAAAAAAGACCATCTTCTCAACGAACTCGTCGTCATTATCCATTGAAAAACTGGCGTCGGTGACCGACCGGCCGGACAAATTCATAGGGATTCATTTTTTCAATCCAGTCCGAAGGATGGATCTCGTGGAAGTGGTGACCGGTGAAAAAACTTCACCGGAGACAAAAGAGCGGGTAATGTCGGAAATGACCGGGCTGAACAAAAAACCCATCATTGTCAGGGATAGTCCTGGATATATTGTCAACCGCCTGCTTCTTCCCCAGATCAATGATGCAATCTACATGCTCGAGGAAGGAATTGCCACAAAAGAGGATATCGACAAAGCGGTCATGCTCGGGCTGAATCATCCTATGGGGCCATTCCAGCTCGCGGATTTCATCGGGCTCGATATCTGCCTCTCGATTCTTGAAGTACTGCACAACGAGAGCAGGACTGCAAAATCAAAGCCCGCCCGATTGCTCTACACCATGTGCAAAGAAGGCAAGCTGGGTGTCAAGACAAAAGAGGGATTCTACAAGTACTGAATCGGTTTTTTCGGCTATCCTCCTCAATCGAAACAATCTGGAAGAAAATTATGTATATCTGCATCGCGTATCCTTCAAAACCGCATGTATCGGGTGACTGATGAAATTATCTGATGTAAAAGATACCGGGTCCATTGAGATTATAACGGACGGTTCTTTTGGTTCGGTGGGATATTTTCACCAAAAGAATCCCGATCAGCTCTCGTTTCTCGATTCTTTCGAAGACGCCGAAACCTTGTCATCAAACCCGGCCATATCCTGTCTTATCACCAAAAAGGAACTGGCAGCCCACCTGACTGCCGGAAGACCAATTGGTCTTGCGTTTTCGGATAACCCAAGAAAATCATTTTTTGAGATCCACAATTATCTGGCAAAAAATACCGGTTTTTATGGTCCTCAAAGACCAAAGGTTATCGGAAAAAACACGCATATCCACCCGTCTGCCACCATTTCAGATGCTGACGTTGTCATAGGGGATGACTGTTCGATCGGTCCCCATGTGACTATATATGACGGTTCGGTTATCGGAAATAATGTAACTGTTGGTGCAGGAACCACAATTGGATCCGGCGAGACCGGATGTATTCTCATTGACAATAAACAGGAGCCGCTTGTCCGGGCCGGGGGAGTACGGATTCATGACCATGTTGATATCCATGCTAACTGCTGCATAGCAGGGGCGTTGTTTGGCGGATATACTGAGATCGGTGATTCCACAAAAATTGACAACCTCGTTCACATCGGACAGGGGACGACTATCGGGAGACGTTCAATGGTTGTGGCACTGGCGGTTATCGGTGAGGAGGTCGTAATCGGGAATGACGTCTGGATTGGCCCGGGAGCGATTATTTCTGATAATACTGCCATCGGGGATAATGCCTATATCACCCTTGGTTCGGTAGTAACTGAAAATGTTCTGCCCGGTCAACAGGTTACGGGTAATTTTGCAATAGAGCATAAAAAATTTCTGAAATTTCTCAAAACAATACGTTAGTTCCCTTTCCCCTCCTGACCATATCCTTTATCCCGTTACCGCATCAAGCATGTCGGCTAATGTTTTTCTCAGCGGGATTGTGGGTTTCCACCCGGTTATGGCGGTAATCCGTGCATTGTCACTCTGCTGGGTGGGAATCGGGACTGGCGGGGGCACTGCAGGAAGCCGGACCGCGTAATGGTTACCGGTAATCTCTTCGATGGTTGCGATAATCTCTGCAATGGTACTGGGAATGCCGGATCCCATATTGAAGGTTTTTCCTGCACACGTTCCTGAATAATCCGGCTGAGTTACGAGTGCGAAATAACCTTTTACCGCATCGCGCACATCAATAAAATCCCGTGCCGACCGGGTTTCCAGCAGATCGAGAGCAGTTTTTTGTCCTTTGTCGATCTCGGCTATCTGGCTGACAATACGGCCGCAGACAAAAGCTGCAGACTGTCCCGGCCCGGCCAGGTTGAAGAGTCGTGCAATGGAAATTGTCGCATGTCCCGCCTCATTATAGCCAAGAGCCAGCGTCTCCTGTTCCATTTTACTGATCCCGTAATCACTCAGTGGCACCAGCGGTGTGCTTTCCGGTATCGGATTGTTCCCGGCATAGCCGTACACTGCCGATGAGCTGATGACAAGAACACGACTCTTTGGGTTTGCAAACCGAGCTGCATCCAGCAGGTTCTTTGTACCTGAGACATTGGTAGTTCGCAATTCGTCCAGTGTCCCATGGGTCAGCCCGGCCAGATGGATGATGGCGTCAGGACAGATACCGGAGATCTTTTCATCAAGGCCCTCCCGGTCCAGCAGGTCAGCGGTAATCCATGGCAGCCGGGGATTTTCATGAGGACCTGACCTGACAAGACCTATGGGATCAACCCCCTTCCGGCCCGACAGGTATTCCATCATGTACCTGCCGGTAAACCCGGATGCACCGGTCACCAGGATTTTCATGGGAGGAAACGGTCCTTATAGCGCTCGAACTCCTCGATCGAACGGGCGTAATCATCCGGCCTTCCAATATCCAGCCAGTACCCGTTATGAGGATAACTGAAGACCGGGGCTTTTTTCTCGGTGAGGGCATACATCAGCTGGTCGAACCCGAACGGTGTGTTCTCCGGTACAAAATCGAGAATCTTTTTCGAAAAGACATAGACCCCCATGCTGACATCGAAATGGTAAGTAGGCTTCTCGCGGAATGCAATAATCCGGTTATCTTTATTCTTCTCAAGCACGCCGAAGTCGATATGAGTGTCGCGCTGGTATGTGGCTACCGTTGCAATCGCGTTTTTCTCCCTGTGGGCTTTAATCAGGGCTGAATAATCGAGGTCAGTGAGGATGTCCCCGTTCATGACAAGAAAATTGTCGTCCAGCTTTTTTATCAGCCGCAGGGGGCCGATGGTCCCCAGCGGGGTCTCCTCATGGGCGTACGTGATCTTCAGGCCGAGAGTCTTGTTGCTGTCGATATACGCATGGATCAGTTCGTGGAGATAACCGGTGGAGATAGTCACTTTTTTGAACCCGGCATGCCTGAGCTGTTTGAGAATTACCTCCAGGATCGCATAATCTCCTATTGGCATGAGGGGTTTTGGCAGTACGGTTGTGTACGGGAGAAGCCGCCTTCCTTTTCCCCCGGCTAAGATGATTGCCTGCATAATTCACTCACACCGTATAGGTTCCCGGCTTATAGGAAGCAATATGGTCCTTCATCCAGTCAATGGTCAGCGAAAGTCCTTTTTCAAGAGTATATTCCGGTTTCCACCCGGCAAGCTCGCGGGCACAACGGTTGTCGCAGAGCAGTTCCATGACCTCGCTCTTTTCCGGCCGGACCCGTTTCTCCTCGCAGAGGATCCGGGCTTCCGGGTTGACCTGCCCGATGATAATATCGGCAAGCTCACCAATCGTGACGCCACGGCCGGAACCCGTGTTCACCGTTTTCCCAACAGTCTTCTTACTTTCAGCTAATTTTATGAATCCGTTCACGGTATCGGCAACATACGTGAGATCGCGTATGGGTGTCAGCGAGCCCAGCTTCACGGTCTTTCCTGTCAGGGCCTGCGTGATGATGGTTGGGATAACCGCCCGCGTCGATTGCCGGGGCCCGAACGTATTGAACGGCCGGATCGTGGTTACCGGGAGTTCAAACGAGCAGAAGAATGACTCCGCTATCTTGTCAGCTCCTATCTTGCTCGCGGAATACGGGGACTGACCCTGCAGGGGGTGTTTCTCGTCTATGGGGGTGTATTGTGCGGTACCATATGTTTCACTTGTCGAGGTATGCACGACCCGGGTGATCCCGTGATCCAGGCAGGCCTGCATCACGTTGAGGGTGCCCCGGATATTGGTATTGATGTAGGATTCGGGGGCAACATAGGAGTACGGGATGCCGATGAGGGCTGCAAGATGAAAGACATATTCTTTATCCGCGACAGCTCTCTTCACAAAGAGTGCATCGGTAACATCGCCGGCAATGACCTCAATGTTCGGCGTGGTCTCCGAATATCTGCCTTCGAGCATACCCCAGTCATTGCGGGCATTGTAGTGCACGAATGCTGTAACCTCTGCACCTTTCTGCAACAGCTCATCAACAAGATGGCTGCCGATAAAACCCCCGGCACCGGTTACCAGCACCCGTTTGTCCTGCCACTTCATGATCTGTCCTGTCTATATGTTTTTATGAGTTCCAGATAATCTTTCTCTGCCTGTGCCATGAGGGATTTCCACTGGCCGTTTGCCAGAATGGTCTCTCTTGCCGCAGATCCCAGGCGCAAGCGGAGGCCGGGATCCGATGCAAGATCAAGGATTGCCCGTGCAGTCTCATCTGCGGAACCCGGATTGATCAGAATGCCATTTTTCATATCCTCTATCCACTCCGGTATCCCCCCGACCGCTGTAGCGATACAGGGAAGCCCGCTCGCCATGGCTTCCAGGAGGGAGACCGGCGTTCCATCCGAGAGGGACGTTGTGATATAGATATCCACGTGCCGGTAGTCATCCGGGACTTCGTTGTAGGCAAGGTTGGTGTACGATGTCTTCTTTTTAAAAATCACCCTGTCAGAGATATCCAGGGTTTGTACCAGCATCTGGATTTTCTCCTCATCCGGCCCGTCCATTTTCAGGACAAGTCGAAGCCGGCTGTCCCGGGCACAGGCTTTTGCAAATCCGCTGACGAGCGTGGATACATCATATACCGGATAAAAACGCCGGTTTGAGAACAGGATAATATCGTTCTTTCCTTCCAGGTGCCGGCTGGTTCCCGGGCAAAATAAATCCGTATCCACTCCGAACGGAAGATAATGCACTTTTCCTTCCGGAATCGCGAAATCATGAATGATATGGTTCCGGATATCATGCGATACCCCGTAAATGAGATCAGCCGATCGTAATGCATGTCTTGTAAAAAACCTTAAAATCCTGCTTGATCTGGGAAGGATCAGGACATCGTCCCCCCATGCTGTAATAATTTTCGGATATTTCCCGAGGAACGGGAGGTGAAATCCATATTTGGTGATAAAGTGGGCATGGACAAGATCCGGCTTGATTTTCCGTACAATCCGGTTGATCGCTACCTGTCGGGGCCAGAATGAGGCATATATGCTCTTTCCCCATGAGGGGATCACATGCTCAATAACTCCCTCGATCGGGTGGCCCAGCGGATCGTAAGTGATAATATGGACTTCATGCCCCTGCCGGGCGAAATACTCGACCCAGCGCTGGGTATGCATGCTGCGGCCGTCAGCGATGAAGAGGATAATCATGGGATATTGCCGGTGTTTTCCGGTCTGTTCCTGGGGGAATTCATGGGAGCTCCTTTCCTCAACATTTTTTATTATGAAATCCTGTCATATCAGCGGATCTCTCTTGTATTCAATTTGAGTTCCTCATTTCTGTATTTTTGGGAAAACCATGGTCTCTTAAAAAAAATGCAGACCCTGTTACGGTATATCGAAATATAATTCTCATATCACCCGGGCATTATTTGCTCCAGATATTAGTCAGTCCTCTCATAAAAAAGGGTATGGATTTCTGGAAAAAACCTGCATCAAAAGCTCTTTTCCCGGCACGGAATGCGATCATCATCCGTCGTTTTTTCATTCTCATTTGAATGCCGAATGAATGAGATGGCATTTCATTGAAGTATCTGAGTACAACTGCCTCTTCAGCATCCATCTGTCTTTGTATGTTTTTACTCTCATTTTTTCCATGGATGATATATTCCCCAAGAACTTCAGGGATTACTTTCCAGCTAATATTATTTTTTAAAAGGCGAAGCCAGAGATCATAATCTTCTGCGGTTACGATTTGCGGGTCCTCTGAGAATGCATCATAATGGATAAGCCAGTCTCTTTTTACCACAACGGTTGAGGTGGTAATTATTGAGTTCCCCAGAAAGAGGAGTGCTTCAAAGAAACTGCCCTTCGGCTGCTGTGGAATATTCTTCAACATAGGATTGCCGTCACTGCGTATCCACATGCCATGACATACCGCGTCTGCTCCTTTCGAAAGGTACTCAAGTGCAGTGGATAATTTTGACGGATACCAGAGATCATCCGAATCCAGAAACGCAATATACCCCCCGTTTGAATGTTTAACCCCCAGGTTTCTTGAAGCCGCGATAATACCGTTGTTCCGGCACTGCAGATAACGGAACCTGCAATCCTGGAACTTCTCAACGATATCCCTGGTATTGTCCGTGGAAAAATTATCGACAACGATAACTTCCCAGTCATGGAACGTCTGGTCCAATACCGACCTGAGGGCTTTTTCCAGCAGCTCTGCCTGGTTGTAGGTTGGAATAACCACTGAAACAACCGGTGCTGCTGGTTTTTCCATGTGGTTATAACTCCTTAACATGTTCCTTGCAGAACAGGAGGGTTTCATCAATCTCCAGATCGAGATCTCCCTGAAGGGTAAATCCCGTTGATTTCAGTTTCCCGATCGAATAGGCCAACTCTTCAGCTTTGTCTGTTGTCAGGAGTTCCGGCTTGACAATCGGGGGATTAAAACCGAGCAGTCTGGCACTCCGCTTCTGGATTCTTGCGGCAAGTTCGAATATTGAGAGGACATTCTCTCCGCCGAGATTAAAGATCCCATCCCCCACCGAAGATTCCGGCAGATGAATCATGTGAGAAACCGCACGGGCAACATCGGTAAGTGCAATGAAATCTCTTTTTTGCAATCCCGGGGTTTTCAGCCGGATTTCCCTTGAAGTGATTACCTGTCTGCACAGATCGTTTCCGGCAAGGGACCACCGGTTAACCCTGGTACTGATGGGAGCACCGATGCTGTTCGATAATCTGAGAACAATGCCCGTCATTTTCTTTTCAGTATTGGATGAAAGGACAAAATCTTCTGCTGCCCGGTGGGTAATTGCATAGGGATGGACCGGACGGGGAACCGATGCTTCTGAAATGAATCCCACAAGGGGGGACCTGTAGATGTGTGCTGTCGAGAAATAGATGAATTTTTTTACACCGGCTTTTTTTGCTGCATTGACAAGTTTCAGGGTTCCCAGCGTATTAATGAGTAGAGCAGATTCTGGATCAGTAACCGAATCTATCTCATTCAATGCGGCAAAATGGATGATGATGTCCGTATCTTTACAGACATTACTGATGCTTTCTCCATCCAGCATATCGAGTTTTTTGCATTGTTCTTTTGAAAGCCATTCCGGCAGCCCGGCAGTGGCCGGGTTTCTTGTAGTAACGGCAAGATCAAATTGTTTGTTTTTGGATAACTCTCTGGCTACCCTTCCTCCGACATATCCAAGACCCCCGGTGATAAGGACCGACTGAGTCATTTGTTTATGAGCTCCCAGCGATAGGGAATACTGGGATCCTGAGGATCTTTCCGTTTTATTTCAGCAGGATCATGGGGAATTGTCGAACAATTCGCAACAATCGCGACGCTTGTTCCCACTCCTTTGAAACCGTTCCAGACATGCGGCGGAATCCTGACAAGACAATAATTTTCCGGCCCCATGAAAATCTCCTGCAGTTCACCTTTCGTACTGCTGGAAGGCCGGTCATCATACAGTACAAGCTTGATAGTGCCGAATGGTACCGCATAATTCAAAGTCATCTTTGTATGAAGATGCCATCCTTTGACTACACCCGGATAGATGCTTGAGAAATAGATCTCGCCAAAACCAAGAAAATCCGGGTCATCATTCCGGATCATATGCATTACTTTGCCCCGTTCATCAGGAATCTGACGGAGCGGTTTGATAATAACTCCTTCTATCATGACTCATCTCCCATGTATTCAATTATCTGTTGTCGTGTCACCGATTCCGCGTTTTTTCCCTCATTTATGGATTTGTACCATTTCGCGGTCATCTCTATGGTTTTCTTAAAATTCCAACGGGGATGCCAGCCGATATCATGGTGCGCCTTATCGCAGTTCAGGTTAAGAAGACCCGCCTCTGGCGGATCATCAGCATTTCTCGTGATCTGGATTTTTCCGGATCCCCAGACTGCGATCAACTCCTCCGCAACATCCTTCACCGTATGCATATCCCCGCTGTCAGGCCCGAAGTTATAGGAATTTCCATTCAGCCGGGGGTTTTCATACAGATGGCTGGCAAGAAGCATGTACCCGGATAACGGCTCCATCACATGCTGCCAGGGACGGGTTGCATCGGGATTTCGCAGACAGATGGGGTCACCCTTTTCAAGGGCCCGTATGCAATCCGGAACTATACGGTCGGAAGACCAGTCCCCCCCGCCAATCACATTTCCAGCCCTTACCGTTGCCGCTCCAAAATGAGCCCGGTTCTCAAAGAATGACTGCTGGTATCCGTAAAATACCTGTTCTGCTGCAGCTTTTGATGCACTGTAAGGATCCTTTCCCCCAAGTTCATCGTTCTCCCGGTATCCCCAGCACCATTCCTTGTTCCTGTAACATTTGTCGGATGTGATCATAATGAAGGATCTTACTGAAGATGTCACTCTGACCGCTTCAAGAATATTGACGGATCCGCCGACATTTGTATCGAAGGTAGTTTTGGGATCCTGATAGGATTTCCTTACCAGGGGCTGGGCGGCAAGATGAAAAACGAATTCAGGTTTTGTTTCCTGCATAAATTCCAGAATTTTATCAAAAACCCTGATATCCCCATCCCGGTGATTGATCATCTGATCGAGTTTCAGAAGACGGAAATGACTGCCGCTCTGCTCGGGTGGCAGGGCAAACCCATGCACTTCTGCACCGAGATGATGCAGCCAGTAGGCAAGCCAGGAACCTTTGAACCCGGTGTCACCGGTTATCAGCACTCTCTTGTTTTTAAACCGGGCTTGCCACGTGTTCACCAGATCACCCATGGAGCTCTCTTTTGTTCATAGAGCTGATTGAGGAACTGATATTCCCGGGAGGTGTCCATGGGCTGCCAGAAACCGTCATGTTTAAAGACCATCATCTCCCTGTCGTTCACGAGTTTTCGCAGGGGCTCCTGTTCGAAAATGGTACTTTCTTTTTTGTTGATATAGTCAAAAATCTCTTTCCGGCAGACAAAATATCCTCCGGATATACGGCCACCGGTGGTCTGGGGTTTCTCATTGAATTCTGTTACAAGGCCCTCACTGTTGCACTGCAGTTCGCCAAACCTGCCCGGTGGCCGTACCCCGGTAACGGTGAGCATTTTTCCATGGGACTCATGAAATTCAATGAGTTTTTTAATGTCAATATCCCCCACCCCGTCACCATACGTGAGCATAAAATTCTCATCATCAGAGAGATATTTTTCAGCCTGTTTGATACGCGCACCGGTCATCGAATTCAGGCCGGTTTCAGCGAGGGTTACCTTCCAGGTTTCTGCTGCTCTCGAATCATGGTATTCTATTGGGGTATTTCCACTCAGGTCAATGGAAAAATCTGTGGTATGCGACCGGTAGTTCATAAAAAAATCCCGTATCGCATCACCTTTGTAGCCCAGGCACAGGACAAACCGGTCATGGCCCCAGGCTCCATAATATTTCATAATATGCCAGAGTATCGGATACCCCCCGATAGGGATCATTGGCTTGGGTATATCATCGGTAACATCGCGGATACGGGTACCGTATCCCCCGCATAAAATGCATACTTTCATTGTGTAGTATCCTCCTGCGCATTTTTTATTGGTATATGTTCTGGTGATTATTCAGTTGCAGAGAATTCCAATAATTATCATCCGGGTGATTTATAATGGGATATGGTACCACTCCATCAAATATCTGACTCTCCGTCAAATCTATCCGACTTCAAACATCATGCCCGGATTATGAGCAGAAAATGAAAAAATCAGGAGCCTTTTGAATCCTGCCTCAAATACCATTGAACGGTCTTTTTCAACCCTTCGTAAAATTCCTCTTCTGTTTCCCACCCAAGTTCGTTCTCAATCTTTGTGGGATCTATTGCATAACGGAAATCATGACCGGGCCGGTCTGTTACAAATTCAATGAGTTCATGGTATTTCTTAATTTTTTTGTTCTTTTTGTATTCCGGGGCAAGGTCATCAAGAATTCCGCAAATCGTACGAGCAATGGTTATGTTGTCCTGCTCATTTCGTGCACCGACATTATACCATTCGCCTGTTTTCCCGTTGTGGAAGATCCGATCAACTGCCTTGCAGTGATCAAGAACATAAATCCAGTCCCGGACATTCTTACCATTGCCATAAATGGGGATCTTTTCAAGATGTATTGCTTTTTTGATTATGGTAGGAATGAGTTTCTCGGCATGTTGTTTGGGACCATAGTTGTTCGAGCAATTCGAGATGACCGTGTTCAGCCCGTATGTATGATAATAACTTCTTACAAGGAAATCAGAAGCCGCCTTGCTCGCACTGTAGGGACTGTTCGGGGCATAGGGGGTATCCTCAGTAAACATGCCGGTATCCCTGAGAGAACCATACACCTCATCGGTGGAGATGTGATGGAAGCGGGATCCCTGGTACTTCTTTTTGCAGGAATGCGGAGCAGCCATCCAGTAATTCTTTGCCACATCCAGTAAGGTGAACGTTCCTTCGACATTTGTTTTAATAAAGATATCCGGTTTTTTTATTGAATTATCGACATGCGATTCTGCTGCGAAATGAATGACTCCCCATATATCATGCCGCAAAAAAACAGTTTCAACCAGTGTGCGGTCACAGATGTCCCCCTGGATAAATTGGTATCGGGGGTTATTCTCGACTTCTTTTACATTATTCCGGCTCCCGGCATAGGTAAGGTTGTCCAGGTTGATTATCCGGTACCGGGGGTATTTCTCAAGGAAAAAGGGAATAAAATTTGAACCAATGAATCCACATCCCCCTGTTATCAGGATCGGAATTGTATCAGAACCGTCAGTCTTCACAGGAAACATCCCTATTTGTTTTCCATAGCAATCTGGAGCAGGTATTTTCCATAATCATTCTTGCTCATCTCTGCTGCATATTGCAGGAGCTGTTCTTGTGAGATATACCCCATAATATACGCGATCTCTTCAAGACATGCAATCATAAAGCCCTGGCGTCTTTCCAGGGTTTCAACAAATTGAGAAGCATCCAGGAGTGATTCAAAGGTTCCCATATCCAGCCAGGAGAATCCCCGGCCCAGGGTTTCCACATACAGCTCCTTTCTATCAAGGTATATCCGGTTGATATCGGTTATTTCCAGTTCGCCCCGGGCTGAGGGTCTGACCTGTTTTGCGATCGAAACAACATCATTATCGTAAAAATAGAGCCCGGTTATCGCAAAGTGTGATTTCGGCTTTTCTGGTTTTTCTTCCACCGACAGGATATTATTCTCACTATCGAATTCAACGATACCAAATTGGGTAGGATTTTTCACCCGGTATGCAAAGACCGTTGCACCTTTTTTCCGGTTTATTGCTTTATTCAGTAATGGTCCAAAACCCTGGCCAAAAAAGAGATTGTCCCCTAAAATCAGTGCAACAGAATCTGAGCCGATAAACTTCTCCCCGATGATGAATGCCTGGGCAAGACCCTCTGGCCGTGGCTGGAGGGCATAGGAAAATGACAGCCCCCATCTTTTTCCATCCCCCAGCAATTGTTTATACCGGGCAAGATCTTCCTGAGTTGAAATGATCAGGATATCCCTGATCCCCGACAACATCAGGACAGAGATCGGGTAAAAAATCATCGGCTTGTTGTACACCGGCAGTAAATGTTTGGATATGCATTGCGTCAGGGGATATAAACGGGTGCCACTTCCACCGGCAAGAACAATTCCTTTCATATGTCATTCTCTTTATTATTTCTCTAACGATATTGTTTTTTTGTACAAAAGGGAATGCAAATAAACTGCGTCTTTTTATCCGCATGTCCCCTCACGCTTTTGCCGATCCTTCAATCCGTGTCGTTCTCCCTCCAGAATAATGCCGGGGGACGGTAAATGAAAAACAACAATCCTCTCAATACGGCCCGGGCCATCCTTTCAAGGGTAAAAAGCACTTTATGCTGTTTCCCGGCAAGTGGTGTCTTTGTGTAGGTAAATTGTATGATCAGATATCTCATGAGCAATAACCCGACAATGACACAGTATTTCTCTGGCAATTCTTTGCGAATGGATTTTTGAACTCCCCGGAAAAAATAAATAATCTCCTTTAATCGGGGTCTTCCCTTTTCCTGTATCCATTTTGCAAACGTGTCCGGGAGGCACAGGGCAATGATTGCTGACATATCATACATGAAGTGCTTCTTCATCGGTGGCTGCGCAAAGAGCCTTGCTCCAATCAGTATCAACTCCGCTGAGGCCTTTTTGTACTGGGACAGGTCCGTGGAATTCCAGACGCCCCCTGCGTTCGCTTCGGACCGGTTAAACTGAACTCGGTACATCACGAGTGGCAGGTCGATATAGCCTATTTTTGCATCCAGGGGTATTGACAATAGCAGGATATACTCTCCAAAAAGGCCTATCGGGGCATTTGAAGGATTGTTTATCCCCCCCATATCAACCAGCAGCTTCTTCCGGAACATGCCGCAAACCGGCATGAGCCGGCACTTTCCTTCCAGATAACCGTGAATGAAAGATGATCCTTCATAAACCGATGGCTGTACTTGCGGATACCGGTGGGTTGAAGGGTAATTTTCCCCATGGACGATCATAAATTTTGTATATACACAATCGGCGTTTCCCCCGGACTGGATGATGTTGAAGATATATTCCAAAAACTGGGGTTCGTAAAGGTCGTCATCGGCCTGCAGGGTAAAAAATTCCCCCTCGGCTTTTGAGAGGAGGTAATTCATGTTGCCCACCTCACCCAGGTTTTTTGGATGATTATGGATTTTTATTCTTTCATCGGTTATTCCGAGCATCCCGTGAGTGATGATGGTTGACGGATCATCATTCCCTACCAAAACCTCGAAATCAGAATATGTCTGGGAAAGTATTGATCGGATACATTGTCTCAGGAGATCTATGCGTTTATAGGAAGTTACGCCAATGGAGAAAAATGGCTTGTTATCGGTCATGATTATGCGAATTATGTGATATGTTTCCTGATTGGTGAGACTGGGTAAACAAGATTATCTGGTTCTGCATCCTGCAACCCGCTGACCATTTCTCCTGGAACCGGAGGTCAGGATGAGTCCGGCCTTCACGGGGAAGGGTTTTCTCATTCCTTTTTTTCGCCGTTATTTTTCCAGTTGGAAATACCCCCCAGTAATTCAAGGGTTTCATTAATCCCACTTTTTAATGAACCATGATAGGAAAAACCGGTCTTTCTGAACCGATCATTACTCACGTTGTAGGATAACTGGTTCATGATCTGGTTGTCAGTCAGCTGTATTGACAGCGTGGGAATTTTTTCCGTGATTGCATCAATAATATCCTGAACGGTAGAGTTTGAAGTTAATACATTGAAGACGTCCCCGCTGAACAGGTTTTTCTGAATAATATGAACAATTGCATGGGAGGCATCATCGATATACAAATACGGCCGTTTCTGGTTCAATGCGGTTTTCCAGACCGTGATTGGCTGGCCATTTACTGCCTGCCAGCAGAATTTATTAACGGCTGTATGGAATCTCATTCCCTCGGATGTACCGTAGATTGTCCCGAAACGACAGATAACAAACGGGAGACCGTTCTCTTTTTTCAATTGTAAAAGGAATTTTTCCGACTTCAGTTTGGATGTTGCATAGGGACTCTGGGGAGAAAGTTCTTCTTCGGAACAAAATTCATCCACAACCTCATTTTGCGTGCCATAAACACTGGTGGTGGATAAAAAGATGAGGGGAACTGAATTTTTCAGGCAGGCATAGGCAACCCGTTTTGTGCCTTCGTAATTTGTCCGGTTCACTTCCTCTTCATTGGAAAAACTGTTGGCTGCATCAGTGATGGCTGCCAGATGAATGACTACCTGTGCGCCGGAAAAGATGCTATCCAGATCGGCTGTCAGGATATCCCCTTCAATAAACTGATATTGGCCTTTTTTAGGGAGATTGAACAAAGAACAGTACCGCTGGCATAAGAAATTATCAATCAGGACAATTGTACTGTCAGGAAATGCTGATGGCAATGCCCTGATAAGGTGCGAACCGATATGTCCAAGTGCACCGGTTACGACAATCTTTTTCATTCTCATACATATTTCTCCAGACACCCATAATAGTAATCCCTGGTTTTGGTCAGGCCCTCCGTGAGTGAAGTCTTTGGGACCCATCCAATGTCTTTTTTGATTTTATTATTCGTGTAACTGGCATCCCCAATCTCAATATTCTTCCTGCCTTCCGGCCAGGGGATATACACGACTTTCCCTTTACGATAGAGAGACACAATTTTTTCGGCAAATTCTGATACGGTGATATGATCATCGTGAACTGCCAGATACACTTCCCCTGCACCATCGCTTTTTTGTGAAATATCCAGGATTGCATCAACCGCATCATCAACATAGAGGAGGTTCCTTAACTGGCGACCATCCCCGTAGATGGTAATGTCCTTATCCTGTAATGCCAGGCCAATGAAAAAATTATTGAATGTCAGGGTCGGGGAATGGATCGCTGCCCGGGGACCATAGATATTCGGGAGACGGATGCAGTTTGTTCTCAACCCATGAACCTGGGAGTACATAAAGGTATATTTCTCTGCGAGTGTTTTATGAGCAGAATAGGGGTCAAGGGGGAATTCAGGGTGGTTTTCATCCACGATTGCCGAATGACACTTTCCAATCTGCGTGGTAGTCCCTACCTGAAGAAACTGTACTTTCGGATTCGTTGTTTTGATAGCTTCCAGCATTCCCAGTACCGCAGTGCTGTTTACTTCCAGATTGCGGTATGGCGACTGGACTGACTGGGTATGGGAGATCAGAGCGGCACAGTTTATCACGATATCAGCGGTTTTTATGCAATTTTCTATCAGTGAACGGTCGCAGATATCACCGGAGATTATCTTGACATTGTTCTTGATCGGTTCGATATTGAATGGGTTTCCTCCGGCCTGTGAATCAAGGTTATCAACAATGGTGACATTGCCCCCTTTGCGGTAACAGGAATGAGCGAGGTTACTCCCGATAAAACCAAGTCCGCCGGTAATTACAATATTTTTCCCTTCAAAATGCGACATCTCAATTTTCCCCCTGATTTTTCAGATAGAAATCAATCGTGCTCTCCAGTCCGTCTGCCAACTCATGACGCGGTGTCCATCCGGTCAGGTTATGATACTTCCTGAAATCTGCAATAAAATTTCTTTTTTCAATCGGATGAAGGCTTTCCGGTGGATCTACGTGCGTGATCCGGGCAGCGTTTCCGGTTTTTTTCAGGGCAATTTCCTGTATTGCCAAAAAGGTTTCTCTGATAGTATGCCCTTTGCCTGAACCGATGATATAATGCCCGCCATCAAGATTGCCGGAATATTCGTAGGCTTTTATGAATGCATCCACGACATCATCGATGAAAACATAATCCCGGATATAATCCCCGGGACCATAGAGAGTGAGATCCTGTGATCGTAAGGCTCTCTTGATCATCTGGTTTATCACTCCTCTGTCGGCATTACTGCTTTTTGGCCCCGGCCCGTACACGTTCGCGAGACGCAATGTTGAGCCGGAGACAATGTTCTGCCGGATATAATAACGCAGATAATCCTCAGCCATCTTTTTGTGAAGATCGTATATGGTGAGCGGATCGTCGCTCAGAGATTCATCCACCGGCAATGTTTCCGGTATCCCCGATATCGTATTGGTTGAGGCAAAAATAATTACCGGTTTGAAATTGCAGGTCCTGCAGGTTTCAAGTATCCGGATAAGGGGGACCACATTTATCAGGAGATCCTGTTCAGGATCCTGATTTGCCTGATAGATACCTGTCTGGGCTGCAAGATGATAGATCACATCAATTCCCGATAAAACCGGTTCCCAGTCGGTAATATCAGTTATCGATGAATGGATTGAATGAACCGTTGCTTTCCCCATCGTTTTTTCGGTTATAGTTGCCTTCCGTGTGAGGATTGTTATATCACACTCAAATGAGGACAATCTCTGGATCAGGTTGGATGCAATATAGCCGGATCCGCCGGTAATGAGGATCCTGGTGTTGTTCAAATCCTTTTTCCTGGACATATTCAGTCACTGCGATTATTCCATGTATGGGAGATGGAGTTGTCATCGGGCGGGATCCGGACTTCCTCTTCTGGATCATAGACACCGGAAGTGACATAGAGAACATGTGCCGGCCCTTTCATGCATTGGTAACCATGAACAACTCCCGGTGGAATGACATAAACCTGTGCCTGCTGTCCGTCACCCAGAAGTAGTTGGATCTTCTTCTGGTAAGTCCGGGAATCTTTTCTTGTATCATAGATAACAACCGAGAGAATGCCCGCTATGACATAGGTCCATTGGTATTGTCTGACATGTCCATGCCAGGCTTTGACCACCCCGGGATAGACCATGGAATGGCTGAGCTGCCCAAATCCCGGAGAGAAAAAACCATCGGTTTTCCGGATGAGTTCACGAAAATAACCTCTTTGGTCTTCGTGACTCGTCAGGTTTTTTATCAGTACTCCATCGATCATAGGTCACACAAACGCTGCAATTGCATCAATCACTAAATCAACATCATCAATGATTAATTCAGGATACATTGGAAGGGATAATACTTCAGCTGCAGCTTTTTCTGTATTGAGGAGGGGCAGAGGGATCCTGCAGTTCTTCGTATATGCTGGCTGCAGGTGAACCGGAACCGGGTAGTGGACCAGAGTCTGGATGCCTTTGTCCAGGAGATATTTCTGTAATTCATCCCGTCGTTGCGAACGGATCACAAAGAGGTGAAAGACCGATTCGCTGTCTTTTGGAACCTGTGGGAGGATGATGGAACCGGATTGTATCCTGTCAAGGTACTTTTGGGCGATAGTTCTTCTCCGGGTATTATCCTCATCAAGGGTACGCAATTTCAACCGGAGGATTGCTGCCTGGATCTCGTCAAGGCGCGAGTTATATCCGGAAATTTCGCTGATATACCGTTTTTTCCACCCATACTCCCGAAGCAGCCGGACTCTTTCTGCCATCTCGGGGCTTTTTGTTACAATCATCCCCCCGTCTCCCAGTGCGCCAAGATTTTTGGTGGGGTAAAAACTAAAACACCCGAAGTCGCCAAACGATCCAACGCGTTTGCCGTGATATCGGGCGCCGTGAGCCTGGGCGCAATCTTCAATGAGGAACAGCCCGTTCTTCCTGGCAATTGCCTGGATCTGATCCATTTCTGCAGGCAGCCCGTAAAGATGGACAACGACAATGGCTTTCGTTCTGGGAGTGATCGCCTGTTGGATCCTTTCAGGATCGATATTGTAGGTCTCTGCTGAAATATCGACGAGAACCGGTGTTGCACCGGAGTGATCGATTGCTGCAACCGTTGCAACCGCAGTATGCGAAACGGTGATCACTTCATCGCCAGGTTTGAGGTTGCAGGCAGAAAGTGAAAGAAAGAGGGCATCGGTCCCGCTACCGACCCCAATTCCGTAGTTTACCCCGATATACTCTGCGAACTCAGCTTCGAACCTGGTTACTTCTTCGCCAAGGATATATCGTCCGCTATCGAGGGTTTTTGCGATTGCTGCAATGATTTCCGGCTGGTTGGCTTTGACGTAAGCTGACGGATTACTGCAGGGTATGGTCATAGAATTTCCACTCGCGGGACATAGACTATCCACTTTCCTCCGGCATCTTTGAATGCCTGTTCGTTCTTCATGATCTCTTCGCTGTGATTCCAGCCGAACAGGAGGGCATATTCAGGATATTTTTGTTTGAACGAATCGTGGGAGCGGACGGGAATATGGGCCCCGGGGCTGAACTTTCCCTGTTTTATCGGCGTTGTATCACTGATAAACTCCACGAGATCCGGTGTAAGCCCGCAATAATTGGTCACGGTAGTGCTCTTTGATGTTGCAGCATACCCGACAACCCGTTTGTTCTCCTTTTTTAATTGTCTGAGAATTTTTAAGAGGTTCTCCCGGGAAACTTCGATATTTTTGCCTAACTGGTGATAAGGTTCCGAAGAACTCAGGTTCATTCTCTTCTCTTTTGCAGCCTGGGCTTTTACTCCCTCGGATATGGGATATCTTCCCTTATGGGAGATGAAATACCGCATTGATCCCCCGTGAACATTCAGGTGTTCAAGATCGAAAATCTCAAGGTTAAATTGGTTGAACAGGTTGGAGAGCGAGAGGAGGGAGAAATAGAAGACATGTTCATCATAGATCTGGTCATAGGAGGTCTTTTCAATAATATCTCCCATGTTGGGATCTTCCATGATGATAACGCCATCTGGTTTGAGGAGTTTTTTCATACCCCGGACAACGGAATGAAGATCCGGAATATGGCACATAACATTTGCAGCAATGATTGCGCTTGCATTCCCATACTTGGCAAGGATATTTTCCGCAGTTGCTTCATCAAAGAATGTTGAGATCGTGTTGATGCCTTTTTCCATGGCCACCTTTGCCACATTCCCTGAGGGCTCAACCCCGAGATGTTTAATCTTTTTTTGTGCAAAGTTCTGTAACAGGATGCCATCGTTACTTCCAAGCTCGACGATAAAAGGGTCCGGATCGGGAAAACGTGTCTGTACCTTCTCCGCCAGCTCCCTGAAGTGTCGTGCCATGAACGTGGAGGTTGAGGAGAAGAATGCATAATGATCATGGAACATCCGTTCCCGCTCCGGCTGATCGATAAGTTGTACCATCGAACAGGATGGACAAAAGCCAACCTTCATGCGATAGAAGTATTCATCCTTAAACTCATCCGGAGTCAGGAAACCATTTGCAATCGGCATGTCGCCGAAATCGAAAAATTCAGTAAGATTTCCATCACAGATACGACATTTCTTCGTCATCACGATCTCTCCCCTTAAATAAACCACCTGAACAGTTATCCAGATTATCCGGCTGTATAAGAAATATAGGGGTATTCCCCCATTAAAATTCCCGTATTCAGGATAATTGAATATATAAATTTCATGATCATTACATTCGAATTGTCATGTCCAAAAGAATTTCTTATATCACATGTTGAGCCCAAGATAAAATCTTTGTTGTAGATTTTTTATGCATCAACAGAGCTTTTGTGTAAGGAATTCTCACATGGCCCGACAATATTTTGAATGTGTATTATCGAACTGGTTGTTTAAAAAAGAGAAATTCTCCCCAATTCTCGTCTCTTTCTTAGCTTTCATGCTGCAATCTGAAGCAAATAGATGGTGACGATCAAAACATCTATTTCTCGCGTCGGAATTCAATCTGATGACCCGAAATAAATCCCTTGGATCTCTATCAATTCCGTCTGAATTTCATGTACTAATCCTCAATGAATCTTTTCGATCCTGATTCATCGGATAACAGATTAAAATATCATTAAGTGTACTTTCATTATGGTAGATGGGCAGACCTTCATGGAAAAAAATGATACCCCTAGTGATTTCTCCAATTTAGATGTTTTATTTTTTATACCCCCGGTTTTTCGAATAATGGGACAAAAATGGGATGCATATCCTCTCGGGCTTGGCTATTTAGTATCCACACTTGATAAAATAAACGTCAAATCTGCTATCTATTATTCAAATTACCTGGAAGTTGATGAATGCCCGCCAAATATTTACTTTTTATTCTACGTGTCTAAACAATGGGAAAAATTCTATTCTGCTGTAAAAGATCCTGAAGATGATATCTGGAAGGAGATCACTCTTGTTCTGGAAAAAACCAATCCAAAAGTCGTCTGTCTGGGTTCATGCATCGTGGATTTACCCTCGTTAAACATGGTGATCAACCTCATCAAGGCATACAATAAGGAAATTATTGTTGTTGTGGGTGGTCCGTCGGCAACAACATATTCGGAAAAACTGATACAAAACCCGTTGATTGACTTCCTGGTTATTGGCGAAGGCGAACGAACTGTTGGTGAACTGATTCCGATCTTACTGAATAAACCTCTCAATCCTGAAAAAATCCGTGCAGTTAAAGGAATAATATACCGTGAGGGAGAGAATGTAATTCGGAATGAGAACCGGGAGTTAATTTTCAATCTGGATGAAATCCCTTTCCCAAACCGGGAAAAAGTGTTTTTTGTTGACAAATCAAAGGAATTAAAAAAATTATATCTGATACGGGATATCTTGCTCTCGCGGGGATGTCCCTTCAATTGCAAATTCTGCTCGGCATTCACGGTATGGGGGACCAGAAAACCAAGGTCACGAACAAAGGAAAATATCATCGAGGAGATTAATCTCCTAAAATCCAGATATAATCAGACCTTTTTTATTTTTTGGGATGACTTGTTCACCTCAAATCGGAAACGAGTAGTTGATTTTTGCAATGCGCTTATCCAAAGTAATCTGAATATCACATGGCTCGCACTGGCACGGATTGATACCATCGATGAAGAATTACTTCTGTTGATGAAAGAAGCCGGCTGTGTCCAGATTCAGTTTGGAATTGAATCGGGATCCGACAGGATTTTAGAGCTTGTCAATAAGGGAATCACGGTCAATCAGGTTATTGAAAAAGCGAAGATTATTCGGAAATGTAAAATCCCCTGGAGTACATTCTGGGTCATTGGATTCCCGACTGAAACGGAAGAGGAGATTTCCGAAACATTAAAGCTTATTGATATTATCAATCCCACAATTGCAGAATTGTCAGTCTTCTCTCCCTACCCTGGGACGGTTTTTTATTCAGAATTGTCACAATCAGGACATATATCTGAGGATACAGACCGGGTCGATGCTTCATATTTTGAAAAAAATTACACGCTAAATATCCCTGCCGATCGGTTTAAAGATATTGCAATACACGCGTTCAATTATATCAGCCGGCATAACAATAAAAAGAGTCTCCTGATGAATCTGCGTTATGCAAAATGGCTCTTGTACAAGAAATTTTCAGAGCTGAAGAAAAGTATTAGTAAAAAATAATCCAGGACGATTATATCGAGTGAATTTATCGGCAGACCTCTCACATTCGGAAAAAAATGGTTTTCACTCTTTAGTCTGGGACTATCCAGCTATCTTTTTGAATCAAATTATCCTATGAAATATGGACAACGGGGCAAGATACATGAACAACACGATCAAAAAAATTTTTTTTATTTGTGAGTTTCCTCTCGATAAAAGAATTTTCAATATTCTCGGTATCGACACTCTCATAGCCGAGGGATATATTGTTGAATTCTGGGATGTAACACCCTATTTCCATAAAAATTTTTTTGAGCGGATTACCCTCGAAGGCCAGGTCGAATTTGAGGGATATAAAAAATTTAATAGTAAACGTGAAATCGTTCGTGCTCTGTCGGAAATATCCTCAGATACCATCGTAAATTTACATATCACCCTGCAGTTGGATACTTTTTTTATTTATCATTACCTTTCCGTAAAAAATATAAAATATTGTGTACTTCAGATGATTTTCCTTCCAAACACCCCCCCTCCGGAAAAACGTCTCTCTATTAAATTTATCAGATCACTTTTCAAACGGGTCTTCTCTCTCAAACCCCTCCATGCAATAACCGGGTTATGTAATATTATTTTATTCAGATACTATTACCTGTTTAATATCAGACCCGCAGATATTGCACTTTTGACCGGAGAAAAATCCCTGGAGGTTGTCAGGGATCCGGTTGATATACACACTCATCTCATATGGAGCCATGCCGAGGATTATGACACTTATCTTACTGAGAGAAATGTCTCGATAACACCGGATCCCCGGCTGGGGGTTTTTCTTGATGAATATTATCCCCTTCACACGGATATGGATTATCTTGGGATTTCATCTCCTATAGGGGTTGAAGAATATTATGCAAAACTGTGCACTTTTTTTGATCATATTGAAAAAACATATGGCGTTCGGATAATTGTTGCAGCCCATCCGAGATCAAACTACTCTGAAGGGCCAGATTATTTTGGGGGCAGACCCACCGTTAAAGGTCAGACTGCACGGCTGGTGCATGAATCCTCATTTGTTCTTGCCCATGATAGTACGTCGATTAATTTTGCGGTTCTCTTTCGCAGACCCATCCTTTTTATTACTATGGATAAAATCCAGAAATGCGATGCAGGAAGACTAACGACGGCACTCAGCATAAAAGCAATGGCAGATTCTCTGAAGAAAAAACCAATAAACCTTGACACTATGACCGAATTAGACTGGTCTGAAGAATTAAAAATTGATTTACCCTCTTACGAAAAATATCAGAATGATATCATCCACAAAATGGGAATTCCTGATATTCCATCAAGTGAAATTTATATTCAGAATATCAAACGAATTTATGGGTAACTCCCCCCGAATAATCCTGTTTTCATTCATCCGGCAACCGGATATGAACTCTTTACTAAAATAAAAATTTTCAAAATGGACTCTTTTCAAGACATGATTAAGCTACTCAAATGAATTCACACAGTTATCGGGCCAGTTGTAAAGGAATAAACCAGTTTTCAGGTCCAGGCTATATTTCGTTCTGACGATTTCTTGATTGTGTAATCCCGGGGATTGCCGATATACACAGAATCCTTTTCTAGGTTCATATCCAGTAAGAACGAACCGGCAGCGATTTTACAATTTTCACCGACTTGGCAGTTTCCAAGGATAACTGATCCCGGATGCATACTGAGATATTTTCCCAGAACCGGATATTTATCTTTGTTACCCCCGACATTACATTTTTGGTACACCAAAAAATAATCAGAGTATTTTGCTTTCCCTAATACCGTGCCTATGGGATGTGCAAACAAAAAAATTTCAGGCAGTTCGACATCATAAAAAACATCAATGCCATGAAGACATTTATTCAGTAAGAATATTTTTGTACAAACCTGCTGGTCAGATTTGTGTTTATATATAATATTTGAAATTATGTATAAAAACATTGCATAATGATCGCTGTTTAAATGATTAAACGCTGCACCGTTCCGATCTCTTGGAAAATATTTGTCATTTACTTCAGAGAAACAATAGTTCAAACGCTCCAGCGCTTCATCGATATGTATATCGATTGCATTATTTTGAACCGGATTATTGTCTGGAAAAAAAGTATTTAATTGTTGTGTGGTATATCGAACCAAATCTTGCTTTTCAAGAGATATTATCATAATAAATAATTCGCATTTCAAATCAATATTATTTTCTCCGGCAGGAGTTTGGGATCTGTGAACTCTTAACACGGTACAAATCTTGATATTGAGCGATGCCGGTTTTAAAAGGAAATTGCGGGGTGTGATTCACCAACAAGTTCTTCCACCATCTATTGATATTACAGCACCTGTCATATACGACGATGCATCTGATATCATAAATAATACAGCACCTTTGTACTCGTCTTTGCGTGCCATACGGCCCATAGGAATACGGAAAGTCAGTTTCTCTAAAAAGTCTTCCGGTTGATCGGTCTGGACTCCCCCAGGACATATTGCATTTACTCTGATATTCCTATCGGCCCAATATGTTGCGGAATACCGTGTCAACCCTATAAGTGCACTTTTAATAACTGAATAACTGACCGGTTTTACCGGTTGTTCATTGTCAGGAAGATTTTCTTTAGTATAAATACGCTGATCCGGACCAATTAATCCAAGATCAGAAGAAATATTCAATATTACTCCACCTTTTCGTTTTGCCATCTCGGAACCGATCACCTGGGTGCATAGAAATGCCCCGGTTAATCCTACGGCAATATCCAGATTCCATGCTTCAAGGGGGAAGTTTTCAAACCTGCTCCATACTTTGTTTCCATCCCCGGCTTTCACTTTGGGATCATTTGCTGCATTATTTATCAGGATATCAATTCGGCCATAACGTTGTAAAATAATTTTGGCCATCAACTCGACTTCATTTTTTTTAGTGATATCTGTTTTTATACCAATTGAATCCACCCGATATTTTTTTGAAATAATTTCAGCTTGCTCTTCGGCCTTTTTTTCATTTATATCCACTAAAACCGGAATACCCCCGGCTTCAGCGATTGCCTCAGCATGCTGGACTCCGAGTAATCCTGCCCCCCCGGTGATCACTGCCACCCTGTTGGAAAGGTCAAATACTGAATCCGTCATTATCTTAAACCTCCTGAAAATTTTCTGGATGAATTACTTTTCCAGATTCAATTGATTTTTTTACCGATAATGCTACCTTCAGACTGTTAATCCCGTCCTCTAAGGATATTATTGGCGCTTTACGGTTTGCGATACAATCGAAGAAGTGATCAATTTCTCTCGTAAAAAGCTCGTTACGGTCGAATCCGTTGAAATCGAATACTTTTTTTCCGATGTCAGGTTTTTCAACAATTACTTTGAGGTTCGCAATATCCATAATGATAGTTCCTGAATCTCCAATGATCTTACAGATCCGTGAAGGCTGATGCTGGACATAATCTAAATGGAGGGATACCGGAAAGGTTCTTTTGTTTAATGTGACTTCCATTAAAACATCTGCTGCGTCTTCAACATCGATCTCTAATTTGCTCAAATGTCCTCCAAGAGCAAATACCCGGTTTGGCATTCCAAAAAGATCGTACAGGTAGTCAATCTCGTGAATCTGAGAGAGAATTACCCCCCCGCCTAGTTCCTTTTTTGATGCATACATCTGACGGTAATCTTCATACTTATGCCAACCGGGTAAATACTCTCCCACTTCGGAATAAACTGATATGATATTTCCAATTGATTCCTCCTTTAGCAGACTCTTGAGAGTAAGGTAACAAGGATGAAACCGAAGCTGGTAGCCAACATGACATATCAGTTTTTTTTCATTACAAAGAGCCTGGAGGTTTTTCACTCCCTGCATGGAATAGGAAAGTGGTTTTTCCACGAAGATATCACAACCGGCTTCTGCAACAGCCAGGCATGATGACATATGATGACTTGTTGGATTACAGATAAAAGCCACATCAGGTTCCTTACTCAGTGCTTCATCCAGGTCAGTAAACACCTGGACTGAATATTTTTCAATGAAATCAACATCATGATCAATCGTAAGATTTGGAGTTACGGTTTTTCTTAGCCCTCTTGCACGATACGCAAGTATTGAAACCGAGTTTCCAAATTTTGCACGGACATTTCTTAAGTGCCGTTGCCCGATTCCACCCAAACCGATAAAAAGAATCTTCATATTATCATCAGATATCCCGTTACTTATTGCATGAGATGTTTTGTAAAAGCTATATTCTTTTTTGTCCATTCAAACTCTTCATTTCCCCTTGCTGCCTGAAGAATAAATGGACCCTTGTAGTTCATTTGTCTTAACATGCTGAAACACCCCACAAAATCTGTATCTCCTTTGCCAAGAGGGACCGTTCCTCCATGATGAACTCGATCTTTTACATGAACTGTAACTACTTTGTCTCCATACATAGCCAACTCTTCACGAGGATCGTACCCAAGAGAGGCACTGTTACCCATATCATAATTAGCCCTTGCAGAAGGATGATCCAGATCTGAAAGAAATGACTTGAATTTTTTTGGAGGTAAGGAGGTTTCAAACGCAAGAGTAACCCCTGACTGAAACGATGTATCTAATAAGGGTGAGACAACCCGCACAATTTGTTTCAATTCCACATCATTCTTAATAGCGGAATTGTCGACAAATGGGATTTCCAGGTATTTTATTCCAAAATGACTTAAGCGGTGAATTAATAATTCAAGAACTTGTATTCGTTCTTTTAATTCGTCGTCAGAACATCGTACGAGTGGACAATCCATAAAATAATCGGCACAGACTGCACCAATACGAACTCCCGTAGTTGATATAATGTTTTTTATCTTTTTTTCCCCTTTATGAGATATTAATGGATTTTCGTGCAGGTTATCAGATTCCACAATCCAGTCAATCATTTCTAAACCGAGTTTTTTTGCCTGGAAAAATTCATCTTCCCATGCATCCCCGGGAAATGCCTGAATCCTGCCATTAACCGGTGGAGTCAGTCTTCCCTGCATGATACCAAGAGGATTTTCAGTCATTGTTTTAGAGTCCTCACAGGATTTGTGAAAAATATATTTTCCATTTCAATTTCAATAATTTTGAGTTAAATAATCATATAAACGATGCGATTGCGTATCGATGAGATAGTTCAGATAGTTATAGTCAGATTCGTTATCAATTTCAACGGTAAACGGGGTTACAAAACCAATCATCCTTGGGCCATGAAGCATATTGTGTTGTTTTATGTATTCTGTTTTTACAATATCGACATATCCATTCGGATTGTAAGCTTTTGGAAATGCTTGTCTTGGGAGATTGTAATATTCTGATCTGGGATCGTGGGGAAATAGTCCGGTTAGGAACTGATTCTCAATTCCAAACATTTTCTGTGGGGGCTGGGCGTTTTCATGAACTGATCGTAATGCTGTAGCATTCTTATTTTCGATAATGGAGTCAATTGCCTGGTCAATCAAAGAGGGATCCCGGAGGGGCGTTGTCGGGCGGAGATGCACTAAAAACTCCGGCTGATCTTTCTCATTTTCTGAAAACCAGTTAATGGCATGTTTAAAAAAATCGATGTCGGGAGACTTATCCTGAGCAAATTCAGCAGGACGCAGGAATGGGACTTCAGCACCAAATTTTTTTGCTATTTCTGCAATTTCCAAAGAGTCTGTTGAAACAATTACCCGATTAATTTTATTGGATAGTTTTGCAACCGCTATTGAGTATGCAATAAGGGGAAAACCTTTCAGGAGTTTTATATTTTTACCCGGGACACCCTTTGAACCCCCCCTGGCTGGAATTATGGCGTATATTGACCTGGATTTCATGGATATTCCTCACTCAAGATATCTGGATATTGCAGGTAAGAATTTGTTACTATTAACGGAATAATGTTGTTTTTGCCTAACCCCGCCTACTTCTCTTGAGGTTTCTGGCAGACGGCTAATAACATGGCCTCCTTTGAGAATCGTATCAATTTATTGAATGAATCTGGCCATTTGGCATTCTGATAAGGGCGGTAGGAGAATGGCAGTGCAGAAAAGAGGCGGATGAACGGTAGTGTTGATGGATATTTCCAGACAATTGGCAACTGGTAAAAATATTGTGTTGAAATATTTATAAACCCGGCCATCTGGAGGACATCGGTCAATGATGGGATTGTATATGGGGAGACATGTGTGTTATCGATATAAAACGGTCCCCAGTACGTATGAGCCCAACTGGGGGTCATGATAACGGCAACTCCACCGGGTTTGAGCACATTGTATGCCCCTGACACAAGGTTGTGAGGAGTATGCAGGTGCTCAATTACTGATTTGCTAAAAATAAAATCAAATTCATTTTCAGAAAATGGCAGAGGCTCGCACTCGAGATTGCATGTCTTTACAAGATATGAACCCGCATTCTGAGCTGCAAGCGGTGAAATGTCCGCTCCGGCCACCTCAAATCCCAGTTGGGAAAATGCATCAAGAAAATCTCCCCGGCCAGAACCTATATCAAGAAGTCTGCCGGTTTTTTTATACCTGCTTTCCATCAGGTGACGTGCTAACAGGGCGGGGTATTCACCGATTGGCGCCCGCTTGGCAGAATACTTGACCTCAAGGTATCGTGAATCCTTGAGAATTGTTTGCTTATCTGAAGACCGTTCCGGCATAATGCAATTCCATTCATGGGGATTATTTTAACTAATATCTATCGCGAGATAAAAATTAAAAGTTATTAATTTCTTCCATTCGTACCCAATTACCCACCGCAGATTATCCTGTTAAAAAACAATTTTTTTTTGTCTGGCATTAATAGGTATTGCCCGAAGACACGAATCTGCTATTCTTGTCCCAATAAGTTTGTATAAATGCAAAAATGTATCCAGGAGTTTTTCCCTCACGGATCACTCATTTGCCTCCCACGGAACATGGGCTCGGAGCTTTTTTGCGATAGATACTTCTTTTGGTTGCATCTGAATTTCTCCACTTCCCATGGATTTCTCAATTTTTCGAACGGAACTTACCAGTTTTTGCAATCCATCAATTGCCAGAGATGCAGATTGATCTGATCCATACATAGCCCGATCTAACGTTATGTGTCGTTCCAATGATGATATGCCCAGAGCAACCGCTGCACTGGAGATTGCGAGTCCCCCCACTTCGTGCCCGCTGTAACCGACATTGCATTTATATCGCTCCCTTAACGAGATTATCCGGTTCAGGTTGGCATCTTCATCTTCCATCGGATATGTTGAAACACAGTGCATCAACTCAAAAGGACACTCATATTCTCTGAAAATTTCAACCGCACGATCAATATGTTGAATTGAACTCATTCCCGTGGAAATAAACGTATGTTTCTTTTCAGAAGCAACTTCTTTCAGAAGATCTTCATATACAATCATTGCAGAAGCAATTTTATTATACTTGCAATTAAACTGCCTTAAAAAAACCTGGCTTTCTACATCCCATGCAGAGGCAAACCAGTCTATACCTACCTCTTTGCAATATCTGTCAATCTCCTTGTACTCCACCAGGCCAAATTCAAGTCCTTCTTTCTGGGCACGCTGGGTTTTTCCCCATGGACTCTCCCTCGGGGAGTCAAGGAATTCCTTGGTGTAAACAATATCAATAGTGCGCTTTTGGAATTTTACCGCATCACAACCCGCGTCCTTGGCGGCTTTGATTAATGCTTTGGCAATACCAAGATCTCCGTTGTGATTTATCCCAATCTCAGCAATGATAAATGTTCTCATCAAAACACCTTTTTTCATTAATTACGATAATAATTACTGCCTAAAACAATATCAATGAATTCCCTGATAGCTCCTCTTCCCCCTTTTTTAATTGTAATATAATCCGCCACAGCAAGCACACGGGGATCTGAATCAGCAACTGCAACGCCAATTCCGGCAAACTGAATACAATCGAGATCATTGATGTCATTTCCCATATAGGCGACTTCATCAGCTTTCAGATTATTGGCATCAATAATTCTTTTGAAAATGGTTAGTTTATCATCAATCCCCGTTTCACATTTGATTTTTAATTTTTCGCACCGTGCTTTGACAACATTGTTCGTTTCTTTGGATATGACAATAATTTTAATATCAGGTCGTTTTTCTTTAAGGGTTTTAATACCAAGACTATCACTTCTGTCACAAACAACGGTTTCTTTGCCATCTTCACTGACGAAAACCCGGTTATCGGTAAAAACCCCGTCAAAATCCATTGCAAAAAGTTTAATTTGTCGGATTTTTTCTTCAACGGGTGTCATGAAACAGGTTACTCTCCACAATGGTACATAGTATGTGTGCAATCATAATGTGCGCTTCCTGAATAAGCGGTGTATTTTTCGAAGGGACGTTGAGTACATAGTCCGTGACACCAGGAATATTTCTTACGATTTCTCCTGTGAACAGAATTGTGATCGCCTTCTTTTCTTTTGCCGCTTTTAATCCCCTTACTATGGATTCTGAGGTTCCGCTGGTACTAATCCCGATGACGACATCCCCTTCTGCAACTAATCCTTCGACCTGTCTTTTAAATATATTGGAGAACTCGTCGTCATTTCCCACAGCCGTCATTATGGATGTGTCTGTAGTCAGGGCTATCGCCGGAAGGCTTTGTCGGGGAAAATTAATTTTATTAATGAATTCTGCAGCTATGTGTTGCGCATCTGCTGCAGATCCGCCACACCCGAAAAGATAAAGCCGGTTGTTTCTCTTAAAACAACTAATTATGCTGTCTGCGAAAAACTGAATATTCTTTTTCAGTTCATCATCTTGCGAAATTGCCTGGATTAATTCCTGATGTTTTTCAATATGATTATCAATATCTCGTCTCATCACAATCCGGTCCCTTTTTTATTATTTGCATTCCAGTCATCGAGAAATTTTCTAATGCCGGCATCGGTAAGATTATGCCTGAACATGAGGCCCAGAATTTTTGGTGGAATAGTAATTACATGCGTTCCGGCTTTTGCGGCGTTTGTTACATGAATCGGATGACGGACACTTGCAGTAATAACCTGGGTTTTCAGGTCATGTTTTTGGTACATTTCGAGAGTATCTTCAACGACTACCAGTCCATCATGCCCGATATCATCGAGCCGTCCAACAAATATACTCGCATATGTTGCTCCGGCCTTAGCTGCCAATATTGCCTGGTTTGCGGAAAAGATCAGGGTAACATTGGTTTTGATTCCTTCCGAACTAAGTTTTTTTGTTGCTTTTAATCCCTCTTCGGTCATGGGAATTTTAACAACAACATGGGGGGATATCGATGCAAGGTCTTTTGCTTCCGCAACCATCTCATCCGAAGTCAGGCTTATTGCCTCGACACTGACTGGCCCATTTACAATTCGGGCAATTTTTGTAATATGATCGCGAACGTCATGGCCGGTTTTCTCCTGTGCCATCAGCGAAGGGTTCGTGGTGACTCCATCAATAACACCCCAACTGGTCGCCTTTTTGATCTCATCGATATTGGCCGTGTCCAAAAAGATCTTCATTTTTTTCTCCTTAAAATATCCTTTGCTGCTGAAACAATATTTGTGGTAGTCAGTCCAAATTTTTCCAGCAATTCATCATATTCCCCCGACTCCCCGAATACATCCTTAATCCCGATGATTTTCATGGGGACGGGATATTCTTCTGCCAAAACTTCGGCAACAGCCCCGCCCAGGCCCCCGAAAATACTGTGCTCTTCTACGGTGATAACCGCTCCGGTTTCCTTTGCGGCATTCACTATGGCATTTTTGTCAAGAGGCTTTATCGTATGAATATTGATTATCCGTGCACCAATCTTTTCTTTTTTTAAGCATTTTGCCGCATCAAGTGCCTTATGCACCATAGTACCTGTGGCAAAAATTGTAACATCCTCATCATCCGTGAGTTGTTCACCTTCTCCGAATCTGAACCGGTAATTATTATCATGGATTACCGGAGTTTTTGACCGGTTCAGCCTGATATATGCAGGGCCTTTGCGTGAAGTTTCAGAGATTACTGCCGCCATTGCTTCCACAGCATCGCATGGAACTATAACGTTCATGTTAGGAATAACGCGCATGAGTGCGATATCTTCAACTGATTGATGTGATGCCCCATCCGGCCCATTGGTTAATCCTGCATGGCTGACCGCAATTTTTACTGAAATTTTATCATGAGCTATAGTGTTCCGAATCTGTTCCCAGGCCCTCATTGAAAAAATTGCATAGGTACTTGCAAAGGGAATTTTCCCTGCTATTGCAAGCCCTGCTGCAACGCCAATCAGATTTTGTTCGGCACAACCTACATTGATGAATCGTGCCGGATATCTGGTTCCGAACTTGCTCGTTTGTGTAGAAACGGATAAATCAGCATCCAGTACAACTACCCTCGGATCATCACCCAGTCTCAGCAATGCCTCCCCATATGCATCTCTGGTGGATTTAGATTCCATGGTCTATTCACATCCTAGTTCCTGCATTGCAATTTTCATCTCGTCTTTGTTTAATGCCTTTCCATGGAATTCACAGATCCCTTCCATAAAAGAGATGCCTTTTCCTTTGATAGTTCTGGCAATAATTACGGTTGGCTTACCTTTCATCTGTTTGGCTTCTCTACATGATTCTATGATCTCTCTGATATTGTGGCCATCGATCTCAATCACATGCCAGCCGAATTCTCTCCATTTTCCGGCCAATGGTTCAAGGCTTAAGACTTTTTCAGTAGGTCCATCAATTTGTAGTCCGTTCCGATCGATGATTGCAGTCAGATTATCCAACTTATAATGGGATGCTAGTATTGCTGCTTCCCAGACCTGACCTTCATCACATTCGCCATCCCCAAGCAGTGTATATACCCGGCAATTCCTGTTGTCGATTTTTCCCGCTATAGCAATGCCACATGAAATTGAGAGTCCCTGTCCAAGAGATCCTGTTGAAACTTCGATTCCAGGAATGGTGATTTCCGGATGTCCCTGCAACAAACCTCCCATTTTTCGTAAAGAGAGCAGTTCACCGAATGGGATATATCCACACTCGGCAAGTGTGGCATATAATGTTGGTGCAGCATGACCTTTTGATAAAACGAAACGATCCCTGTTCTCATTATTCGGATCAACGGCATTATGATTCATCTGATTAAAGAAAAGGACTGTTATCATATCGACACAGGAAAGTGAGCCTCCCGGATGGCCGGTCCCGGCTTCAAAAATCATGTTGAGAACATGCTTTCTTATTATTCTGGCTTTTTCTTCAAGATGGGAAATATCGCTCGTTGGAATCACCACTAAGGCTTCTGTTGTACTATTTCACATTGTGATATTTTATTTATGCAACATTCGAGTTCAGTATGAGATGTAGCGACATATGCGGGTATTTGAGCAAATATTTCCTCCACGATACCTGCGATGTACTTCGGACCTTTCATGTGAGAAATTCACGCTCACGAGAAAGGACGATTGTACAAGAGAACCGCTCAATCCTGATACACTCATCCTTTTACTATCCGTATGATTATTGATTTATATCTAACTTCGCCATTTTTCAGGGGCAAGGAGAATAAAGATCGCATGATTTAATTCCTCCAGGCGTGAAAATTCTCTTTCGTATCTCTATCAGATCCTCTATTCTCAATCCCCATTGATCAGTAAAAACAGCCAGTAGAACTTTTGACCATCCTCACTATTTCTGGTGGGTTATTGAGAGTTATCGAAAATCAAGATTATCGGTAATATGTAATTTAAGCACTATAGTTCGTCTATATATGTAAATTGCATTTTTTTTTATTTTTATGAAATGTATCTCTTATTGGTGTTTTCATAAAGGTGAATGGTCAGGTTCAATTTTGGGTGTGGTGGAATAAAATGTAAGCATTAAGAACCTAATATCGGTTCGAAATGTTAAAAAAATTAATCCGACTTTTATTCAAATTTTTTGATAATGAATACTATCCATTTATTTATGGGAATTTCAATTTTTTTTCGTTTGCAACAGAGTTCGACATAGTTGTCTGAACCGGTGGACAACCTGTCCATCAAACCGGAAACCATGTTCTTCTCGGATTAACTCGAGTGTATCTGTATCCAGGTATTTATTTTCCCGAATGAGGTAATCCAAATTTTTCTTAAGATCCTCCGGCGTTTTTACAACAAGATGGGGGGAGTATTTTTGATAAGCATGTTTTTTATACCCGGACAAATCGTAATAAATGGTTTTTTTCCCCGCCATTATTGATTCAAGCCCCACGGTTGTAGGACCATAACCAATAGTCAGATCCGAAATCAGGAGTATTTTATATGTCCAAAAATATTTGTCAATTAGTACACGTTCATGTCCGGCAACAATAGTTTTGAGATCTTCATCCAGCCGATCATCTCCGGCAGGTTTAATGACTCTGTAGTAATCCTTATATTCGTCAGTAAAATTTAGGATATCCTTATAATACTGAATTATCAGGTCTTTAGTAAAACCTGAATCCGTATCATTGACATTGTAGGGTCCTCCAATGATCAACAGGATTTTATAGGATTTTTTTAATTCCTTGTATTTTTCTGGAATATACCCCTTTTTTGCCAGTCTATATGTTTTATCAAGACCGTAAATGCCCGCCCCAATAATACTGCAATCACTAAATGCGAGTCCTTTTTCATGGAGGGATCGATAACAATCCCCGTAAATGCAATATTTGTCAAATAATATGTTTGTCTGAGTGATTACACCAGGAATTGTGGCATCTCCATGCATATACCCAATTGTATGTGAGTTATTTTCATGAGCAACAAGTGTCCTGATAACATGGAGCGATGAATACTCATCCCTTGAGATAAACACCTTGACATCATAATGATAATAAAAGATCTGGGTTTCAATAATTAATCTTGAAATTGCCAGACAGGGGAATAAAAATAATGAGTTTTTGTTCGATGAAAATAAGCCGGTAATAATGTTTTTTGTCTGCTTTAAAACCATATCCATCAGAATGCGTGAGAACACAAACTTGATTGGCGTTTTTTGTTTATTCCAGATTGCATAGGGAAAATGATATTTTTTAAATATTGCTTTGGTTTTTTCATCAGTCAGATCACTTCTGACAACGTGTAATATTTTTGAAGGATGAAAATCAGATTTGTTGTAAATAAAAAAGGAATTGTAGGGAACTCGCCAAGGTATGCCCTGGCTGAATGTATCAATCCCATAATTATATGTGTTTCTTTTTATCTTGCAAAATGAAATACCATTTAATAAAAATTTTATTGCAATCCCCAGGAGAATAAATGGATACACAATAACTGCTACAAACTTACTCGCGTAATCAATAACGTATAGGAAACAGGTAAACCATTTAGGTGTTGAATAGTTATTTTCGGGTTTATAGTTATCAGATAACAATGAAATGATATTTTCCGTGTCAGATGGTAAAAATGTGATATGATTGTACTTCTTCGATAAATGTTTGAAAAAGATGAACGTTTTTACCCGTTCAAATGTATACCGGTTATAGAGTTCCTTTCTGATAGCCAAAGAATACCGTGAGTCTTTGCCGAATTTAAGCAAAGATGATATGAAAATATTGTTAGAATATTTGTCGAAAAGTTTGTCATTTACATATATGCCCGTCTCATCGATCTGATCGTACCAGGATCCTAAAAATTCACAATGGTAAATCTGTCGATAATTTTTAAAGAATTTTTTATGATGGACCTCGATTTTTTTATAGACCCATTTAAACAGGAAACTTGTATCGATAAAGAGTATTTCGTCGAACCTGCCACTAAAAAAAATACTGTAAAGATAGGTGATATAACTTAAACGCTCTATCAACAACACTCTTTTATTATCAGGCATATTCAAATTCCCGGTTATGTCTATTCATTTTGGCAGGGTATGATTATTAACCTGTGAAAAACACGACTTGCGTTATTAAACATCCAATCCTCTCTGCTGAAGATTATAATATCTAAAATACGCCCCTCCGGTCTGTAAAAGGTCCGTGTGGTTCCCCTGCTCAACAATTTGTCCTTTTTCAAGGACGACTATATTATCAGCATTTTCAATTGTTGAGAGGCGATGCGCAATCGCAATTATTGTATATTTATTTTTTATACGGTAGATGGACTCCTGGATAATCCTTTCAGACTCTGAGTCAAGTGCACTTGTTGCTTCATCAAGAATCAGGATTTCCGGATTTTTGTAGAGTGCTCTTGCCAATGCAATTCTTTGCTTTTCCCCTCCGGAAAGTTTTGCTCCTTTCTCCCCCACTTCTGTATCATATTTTTCAGGTAAACCCGATATAAAATCGTGAGCATTTGCAATTTTTGCAACGGTGATTGCTTTCTCTAAAGATCTATCATCAGCCCCGTAACAAATGTTATTCAGTATTGTATCATGAAAAATGAAGCTTTCCTGACTGACAAAACCAATTTTTTTATGATAGCTCTCAATGGTGTAGGTATTAATATTTTTGTCATCGATGAGAATCTCTCCGGATTTGGGATCCATCAGGCGGATTATCAGATCAACGAGTGTTGATTTACCGCTTCCTGATGCACCAATAACCGCAATCATCTCATTTTTGTTGATTTTGAATGAGATGTCAATAAGGGTGGGAGTATTTTGCGTATATGAAAAATTTATGTTGTTCATTGAAATAGAATTATGAAAACCATCAAAATGCTTGGTTCCACCTTCAATCGTTTTTGCATTTTGCAACTCGCAAAGAATGTGATCAACCTTTTCCAGACTTGCAATCTGACCTGCAAGGACATGTCTTTGTGAATTCAGGTTACGAAGTGGATCTGTAAGACGGATAAGAATAAAAATGAAGATTAATAATGATGCCAAGGGGATATTCAGGACTATTACAGAGACATAAAGAATAGTAATTGCAATAAAAAATATTATAATCTGAAAAATTGTCTCGATTTTTACCCCATTCATGACAAAATTGCAGTTACTTTCAGCATAGCTATTGGATAAGGATCGAAACTGGTCCTGCTCCCTTGTTTCTGTTGAGAATATTTTAATAAGCTTTAACAGGTTGATCCGTTCATGAACGAATTCATTCACTTTGGAATTGACACCAACAACAAATTTTCCAAATTCTTTTGAACGGATGATGAGAAAATTGAGAAGTACAAAACTTGTGACAGCTATTGCTACACAAATCAAGGTTAAAAATGCAGAAATATAGACCAGTAAGACAAAATAAACACATATTAAAAGTGTGCAGGAAAAAAGTTCAGCTATAATGAATATGGAGGATGACGCCTGTTCAGCTTCCCGATTGATACTTTCAATAAGCGTCCCACCTTTTTGGGAATGATGATATTTTGTATCCGTATGAAGTGTATAATAAAAAATCCTGTTCATCAGGTCGGAATTGAACTGATATTTAATCGTATTCTGAATTCGTTTCCTGAAATATGACAGTGACTGGCCGATCAGGAAGAGAATACTCATCAGGATGAGCAGACTCGTAAACGTCAATGGTACACCAATAAATGAGAAAATTGAATTTAATATCGACCACAATGTACCGCCAGGATCAGTAGGATTTTCGATGAGTTGGAGCAAAGGAACAAGTGCACCTAAGTTTACTGCTTCAAAGAACGCACAAAAAATTGCCAGAACAACGATTAATGATAATTTTTGTCGATATGGGGAAACATATCGTAATAAAAGGTGAAGCTCCTGAGTATTCATCTGACTCCTCGTTGATCAAAAATGGTTATACACTTTCCGTGTTATTACAAATAAATATTATCCGTCATAAATTGTCGAATCTGATAATCTCCCCCTAATTTAGACTTGTTGGATAATCGTGTTATCAATCATCTCCAGGATTCATATCTGCACGTAAAATGTATTTTTCAACTGCTTCACACAGATCCTTTGCAATATAATCAGCAGATCCCTGTTTTTTGGAGGTCTCATCTTTCCCATGACCTGTCAGTACCATTACGGTTTTACAGCCGGCAGCGTGACCGGCTTCAATATCACTCCATTTATCTCCTACAACAAATGACTGCTCCAGATTGAGAGAAAATTTTTCTGCTGCTCTAAGTATCATTCCAGGTTTGGGTTTTCTGCATTCGCAGTTTAATTTATATTGCATAACCGCGGCATCGGGATGATGAGGACAATAGTATATTGCATCAATATGAGCCCCGTTTTTTGCTAATAATGCCTCGATTCCATTGTTGAAAATTTTTACATCGGTTTCGTGATAATATCCACGCGCAACTCCTGATTGGTTTGAAATGACGACAACAAAAAAACGATGTGCATTTAATAACTGTATTGCACGGGCACTTCCTGATATTATTTTCAATTGATCAAGACGATGCGCATAATGTGGCGGGTCTTCGGTAATAACGCCATCCCGATCAAGGAATACCGCTTTACTTAGAGCCATAACCTTACCATCCTCCTTTAATTACCTGGATATCCGTTTGATTTTTTACGCGCCCATCAAACAGATTTTCTTAGTCATGATGTCACATTAATAATGCCTTGTTTTGCCTGAGGAATTTTGCTCCGATGCGTGCAGGGGTGCCATAAAAAAAATCATCAGGGTGGAGTAACGATTGGAATATTTGTTGGAGTTCTTCATCTTCCTCTGTTGTTTTGTATGTTCCATCCAGGCGTTCATTCATTTCCATTGCCAGATCAAGGATTTCCTCAGCCGTGTTTTCGATTACGATATACTTTCCTCCTGCAATCCTGTAATGAGCAAAAATATTACTATCAACCCCCTCCCTGATATCTCCCCCCCGGATATCTCCTGCAAATTCTATATATTCCCGAAATGATAACAGACGTCTCTCTTCAACAGACCAGATTTTCATTGGGATAAATAAATCACCCGTTCTCCATGTAGTACCAAAGGGAATGAAATTGGCAGCTGCAATCGGAACATTGAAAATTGCAGGAACAACCACCAATCCTGCAGAACTTCCCAGAAAAAATTTACATTTCGCTGACAGAAAAATATCCCCAAAATCTGTCCTGAATTCCGATGCATAATCAATTATGCGGGTATTGTTTGAATCGGGTAGTTTTCCGCTGACGGTATGGCCCATCCGAAGGGCAAATCCCCCGCATGAGGTGATGTATTTTGCTGCTTCCAAATAATTATGAATGTTGCAATTACGATAATCGCCGACATAACTGTAAGGAAAAGCTGGATCCCGGTTATGGAAACAAACGAACCAGGACGCTTCATCTATACCCATTTTATTTAACAACATGCGACCTTCTGTCTCTTCCTGAGGAGTAAACTTAAGGCCCGGTTCTGTATCATCGAATTCGAACTCATTTGCATGAAATGGAAGGTCTTGGTAAAATCCCGTCCATCGGATAAGAAAAGCCCCATCCCCACATATCCGAGCGAGGAGATCACTTTCTATGATGGGAAATTTTCTTTTGAACATTTTCAATAATTGCTTATTATCGGGTTTGCCGGATATTCCGACATACAAAACCTTATGTTTTGTTTCCTCACTCTCTCTCTGGAGGCGTCGTAAAAACAAACCTGTATTGCCCGCCTGCTGTCCTATCGCCCGGGATCGGATCTCAAGTAATTTTACTGTCTTAAATGGTTTAATTAAATACAGGATGAATACAATCCAAAGCCCGAAAAAATTTACACAGATCAATTTAAGTATTTCAGCCGGTTTTTTTGCCCTGATTTTACTCCAAAGCAATGGAATTTGTTCCCGAATATTTTTCAATGCGATCACATGTCTCCTTAGGTAAAAAAAACAAATCACTCGTGAAATTCTAATAAATTAATTTGGATTTGGTGCATAAAGAGGATTCCATTTTATGAGATATGAAATTTTTTTAGGGTATTATCGGTATTGATCACGGTTCAAACGGTGGTGGCATGCTGTCTTCGAATAGAAAAAAACCGAGCACGGAATTTTATGAAAAAATAAAAACCGGCATCTGAGTTCGTTTCAAAACTGCTGATCTTTACTCTATCTGCATGGACCGACTCTCTAATTTTTATTGAAGATCTTCAAGAATAAGATCCACTAAAACCACTATCCCGCTTTTGATTCAAAAAAAAGTTTTATCCCCATCTCACGATAGTCCTATGTTATTCAAAATATTGGGTATTGCTCATAAAATGGGAAAATATACAATCCCCTTAAGGATCTTTACCCTTATTACAAAAGACTGTTAAAACAGAATAGACATTTTTTAACAATACCAAATTTTCATTTACCAATAAACCCAATCGCAATTATCTCGGATTGGGGTAGATCCTGTATCACATGCACAGGTACGGTTATCCGTGGAGTAATTGGAATGAATTTAAAAAATATCGGCCTTATCGGGCTTGGTAAGATGGGATCTCAAATGGGACACAGGATACTGGCGTCCGGACTGCCCCTTTTTGTGTATGATTCTGAAAAAAACAAAATTGACGACATTGCAGGAAAGGGGGGTTATGTAGGTGAATCTGTTCTCGATCTTGCTCAAAAACTCGCAAAACCACGAGTAATCCTGCTCAGTGTCCCTGCAGGTAAAACTATCGATGAGATAATCGAACAGTTGACCCCTCACCTGGATAATGGAGATACTATAATTGATTTTGGAAACTCTTATTTTAAAGATAGTCAAAAGAGGGCAAACGATCTTGCTAAAAAAGGAGTTTTTTTTATTGATGTTGGTGTGAGTGGGGGGCCTTTTGGAGCGAGACATGGGGCATGTCTGATGATTGGGGGGAATGCAAGCAAGGTATCGGATCTGGATTATTTATTTATGGCGATCTCGAGAGATGGTGCCTATGAATATTTTGGTAAGAGTGGATCAGGCCATCTCGTAAAGGGGTTTCATAATTTAATTGAATATGGATATCTTCAATCATTAGCTGAAGGATTAGAAAGCCTGCGTGTTATCTCGGAGAATGAAAATATGGAGAAGATCAGTCTTGAGAGAGTATGTGATGTATGGAGTAAAGGGAGTATAATTGAGTCCAGGATTTTACTGGATGCAAAAAAAGCATTTAAAAAATATCCCACACTGGATGAGATTGATGGATCGGTTTATGGACAAACCTTAGAGGAAATGAAGAATTTAACAGCAATTTCGACAGCCAATGGTGTAAAACTGTATTCATGTGCTGCTGCTGTAAGGGCGAGAATAGATTCGCAAGAAAATCCAACGTATTGTGGAAAAATAATTAATGCAATACGAAATATCTTCGGAGGACATACGGATTGGAATCGGCAGTAGCGGGACTTGATATTGGAACTACTTCTATCAAGCTCGTTTTGTATGGGCAGAATGGAGTGTTTTATTCCGATAGAATGAATCATTCAGAACCCGGGGCTGATGGAAGAGAATTTGATCCCAACACGTTATTCAACGATATTATCTGTCTCATTCGCAAAGCCTGTGAATGCCATAAAGATGTAATAATCAAAGCAATAGGAATAAGCACATTTTTTCCCAGTTTTATTGCATTGGACCTATACGGGGAGCCATTGACAAAAATAATCACCTGGATGGACAACCGGGGAGATGATCTTGTCAGTAACTTCAAGAAAAATGAGGCCGATGTAGTGGAGCTCCATGAAAAGACTGGATGTGTAGTTCACGAATCCTACACACTCTGGAAGATATTGTGGTTGAAAGAAAAACAGAAACAATTTTTTTTAAAATCAAGCAAATTTTTAACATTGCCGGATTATTTAACGTACAAATTCACGGGAAAATTCGTAATCTCTTACGCGTCGGCATCCACGACCAGTCTTTTTAACATCAATTCTCTTAAATGGGATAAAGAAATTTTAGCAATGGCTGGCATAGGTGAAAGTCAGTTATCCGAATGTTACAGTATCTTTCATTCAGAGAGAATTTTAAAGACCCTCAAACTGAAAACCGGATTAAATGATGACGCAATATTCGTAATCGGGGCCGGAGATGGGCACTTAAGTAATATTGGTGGTGGATGCGTAACTGACAGAACGGTTTGTTCTACTATTGGGACCAGTTCTGCACTGAGAATCATTCATGGTTCATCAATACCGGGCAGAAACCTGTGGACCCATTCCCTTTTTGATGAGACCCGTATAAGCGGTATTGCAACCAATGCCGGTTCAAGTACCCTTTCATGGGTTTGCAGGAACGTTCTTCATAAACCGTTCGAAAATGCATTTGAATATTTTGATAAAAATGACGGGGATTGTCCAGAATATTTAATTCTCCTTCCTTTTTTTGATGGTGAGAGAGGACCCGGATATAACCAAAAAATGTCTGCGTCGATATTTGGTTTGAGTTCAGGGTGCACTGATAGTGATGTCTATGCTGCTGCAGTTGAAGGAATATTATTCAATTTATTTGACTGTTATCAGATCCTAATTGAGCATACCGGAAAACCCGATGAAATGGTCGCGACCGGGGGATACATATCTTCAGAAAAAATGGTCCAGATGCAATCAGATATATTTAATATAAAAATTAAAGTGCCTGCCATTCGTGAATCAAGTGCTGTTGGTGCAGCGATTCTCTGTTTAATTGCTCTCGGTGAAAAAAAGAGTCTCTCCGATATAAAAACCGTATATGAAAAAATTTATTACCCGAATTCGGAAAAACATAAAATGTACATGAAAAAATATTGCAGGTACAAGCTCTTCTATGAGATATCTTCTCAACACAACCAATAACCCACAATCCGCAGTAAAACAACGAGCTCCAACAAAAAATCAGACCGGCAGATCTTTGCAATGAGCCTGAAATCCAGAATGCGGGCTATCAGGAAACAACTACTGCTTCCTCCCATCCCGACGATAAGAATCCGGGTCCGTATCGTGCCCCGTTGTACGAGTTTTGCCTCATCCCCGTTTTGGCAGAGGCAATGTTTTTAAAAAACGCGGTAATTTATCCGGAACAGATGGGGTTTTTCCGACGGGAATTGGTGAGGTAATATGTAGCAACGTTACAACGGCTTCCGGCTGGACCAGTCCGGTATTGGCAAAGCCATGGGGTCCGGGAGAGGGGTTTCCGACCTGGCCAGGGCATCCTGCACCGGAGTATCCTGAAGCCGGTGGTACCGGCATTGCCACGAAAACCGGTTTTACGTCTCTTTGATATCACAGCCTGTTGGGGTTGGGCTTGATTGAGCCGGTTAAGGTTTCATTTTCCATCTCTGCTGCTCTTGAATATGACAACAAAACTATCGATGAAGAACGATTAAAATTGGGCAGGTTTGTTCTGGCTACAAATGATCCCGGACACCTTGAGAAAAGTACTGCGGAATGTGGGAATAATAGTGAAGCGTAAAATAACCCAAACTGCACTTCCATTTTTTTGTTCATCACAAACAAAAGATTTGAATGTGGATAAACAGCACCATCCCCTATTATGGATGCCGTATCCGTGGCGCAAAGAGCACTTTTCGTCAGTTACCCGGTGGTCGGAGAGAAACACCATTGCCGGATTGGTTCTTTTTTTAACGAAGCCCTCACCATCCGTAACTTGGCAACGATTGATGCGAAAAGGAATAATCGCATTTTCAGCAGATAGGGTATCAGCGTGCTTGCGCCCTTTGGTGTACGGTAATGCACAATAACGTCCTTATATGTCTTAGATAAGCAGACCGTTCGTACTTCAGATACCGCTTCCCAGAACGAATAAGGACTGTTTGTTTGAAAAAGACGTACAATATGTCCTATCAGCAAATAACTATAAAAATATTTTATATAGGTAATCTGCCTGGAACCGTAACAATGGCAGATTGCATCATACGATAAAACAATCATAAAAAATTTGTTTTTTATAACTCGCTCAGAGAGGGAAATATGACCTTGATATACACAATAATTGTACAAATTTTTATCAAGAATATAAAAATGTTTTATGTAACTCATATACGATACATTAAACAGGACATCCTCATACCTATTCAATTCAGTGTTAAATAACAAAGAATTTTTTTTAATTATTTCAGATACATACAATCTGCCCCAGATATTCCCCACAACATGTGCTTTTTCCCGAACCGACCGCGGCTCATTGACATCAAGTGTCCTGATATCCAGATATTCATCTGTTGTTATTTTTCCTTTTGATATACCTTTGAACCCGCTTGCTGATGACTGCTCTCCGAGAAAAAAATAGGTCATATAGGTGCAGACTACCAATTCTACATTTTCTGTCTGCCTGACTCGGATTAACTCTTCAACTATTTCGGTATCCACAAAGTCATCGGCATCGACAAACATCAAATATGTACCCTGTGCCTGAGAAATTCCATAATTCCTTGCAACAGATACTCCGACATTGATTTGATGATATACCTTTATCCGGGCATCTGTCTGTGCATATTGGTCACACAGGATTTTGCTTTCATCAATGGAACTGTCATCAACGATTAACAGAATTTCAATATCATGGTACGATTGAGCCAAAAGACTACCAATACAACGGGGCAGGAATTTTTCTGCATTATAAATCGGCACAATAATTGAAACAAGCATAATTATCTGTTATTATTTTCTACGCTGCATCATTTTCGTGTATCTTTAATTTTATTGGTGATGAAGCCTGAGCAGCCACTTCAATTCTACCAGCGTTATAATCCCGTCCGGCACAATATGAACAGGCCTTAAGATATTTTTTTCCGGAATACAAATTCCGGATCTTCTCTTTTATTTGTTGGTCATTCGACCGGATCAGATCGATTTGATCCTCGTTCTGGTCAACAGGAATACCTTTTAAATTATCAGTATGTGCTGAGAATGGACAGGTGTAAAGTCTGCCATGTAACAGAGTCAGTGTATCGTTAACGCAGCAATCACCGAATAGATTCATTAATTCATTATCTGTCCGCTCCCGGAACGCGATGGTTGCACAATCCTGCCATGAATCGATATTATTAGCTATAAACGGGATTTTGTTCTGTCCCAATATCGTTTTTAATCCCGTGATGTTCTTTGATAGTTTTCCATAATCCGATATGATCAATGAGACTTTACTGTTTTTCAGGGATTCGAGAACCCTATCCCTTGGGAGGAGAGTGCCATTGGTTAATATTGTAATCTTTCTGCAATTCCCATATGAAGAAAGTTTTTCGATGATCGCGGGTAGGTCTTTATACATAAATGGCTCTCCACCCAGTATCCTTGCCTCCAACAACTCATCGACATTCGTCATAAATCGATCAATCGATGCGAGTAATATATCCCGATCCGCATCACGAGGTTTTTGGTAATATTGCATAAGGTTGGAACAGTCCCTGCAACGTAACGAACACTTTTCTGTTACAACAATATCCAGACTCTTGATCTTGATTTTTTCTCTATTTTTCGAAGAATCAATAGCAAACATATACAAATCAAGCATCCAGATCAATCTCTCAATTGGTGCGGATGCATCAATATCTGATAAATCGATCTCAGCAAAGAGGAAATCACAATTCAATAGATGTATATTTGGACAATTTTTCAGTTGATTTGCCATATATTTGAACCGAAGGGATGCGATAATCACAACAGCATCCGAAAATTGAGCCGATAATTGCTCCGGCGAAATTACAGGATAGCCGCAAAAAAGTGTCCCCCAGTTTGCTTTATTGTTATCACAAAAATAATCGATTGTAATCCCGTTTTTCTTTAATGCATGAAGCGCAAGCGTCCCATAATTACCGGTCCCAAAAATCACAATAGTTTTGTTAGAATCCTTTAAACTACCTAATTTCTCGGATATATCCGTGATAGAATAATCAGATTTATAGATCATCATCTGCCCCTAAAACCTGATACAATTGTAGTGTCTAATCGTCATTCTATTACCCAGATTTCCTGAATATTAAATAAAATTCACATGGGGGGGCTTTTCTTTTGGGACGACTATTGAGTCGATATTGATTTTTTGTGTTTTGACATCCCATAAAAATTCATTTACCTTATGCTGGAGGCAATTGGTACCACACATCGTATGCGCATTGAACTTATCAGATGCCAGAAAATTGATGATCTCCCAGTATCTGTCACTATGGAACAGATCTTTAAACCTGGTCTCGGAGAGGTTGCCAATATGGAATTTTTTATACCGCTCATTAAACAAGAACCCGCACGGGGCAACCAGTCCGCTTCCACTGAACTGAATCATGAATGGAATTGCCAAGCACTGGTCATAGGATTTCTTGCCTTTATTTAATATTTTACTCCACTTTGCCTTGACTAAGTACCTTTCATCACTATAGGATTCAGCTTCTTTTAAGATTTTTTCAAGGGATAAATACCAGTCATAGTTTACCCCCAGTTCTCCCAGTTCACTGTCTGAACAGTGTTTAATAACGGTATAATCCACCCCCAGTTCTTTACCAAGTTTGGCAAGAGGAATAACCTGGTCGATACATTCTTCTATCAGCACCATTTGCAGACCGATAGTGACATCAAGATTTAATTCCTTTTTAATTTTTACTGCATATCTGATATTATCCAGAACCCTGTGAAAGACCTTGGGAGATACTCCGTGAATTTTACAATAGGTGTTTTCTTCAGCAGCGGAAATATTAAAGCGGATATAGGTCAGCAATGGGAGGACACGGTCAAAATCTTCCCTGCTGATTGCAAAACCGTTCGTTCCAAGAGCAACGTCAACTCCCTTCTCTTTGAGTCTGCAGATAAAATCAACCCAGTGAGGATTACATGTGCTCTCGCCGTCACTTACAAGACTGACACCTTTCACTCCAATATCCGCGATATCATCGGCAAAATTCAAAATAACTTCTTTACTGAGTTCCTTTCCTTCATTGTATTGCAACTGTGAATAGCAATAGACACATTTAAAATTGCACCTGCGTGTGAGTGAGATATCCATGGTAATCGGTGCTATTCTTTTGCCAGCAAGCCAATCACGAACCCGGTCTAAATGATAAACCATCTTGTGACCATCAAGAATGATATTTTGAGACGGTTGTGTCATATTATTCTTATCTCCTGAATGGATAGACTAATAGTAATTTTACTTTTTTTAAAGGAAAATACTTTGGAATCTGTTCATAACTGGCACGATTTAGATGTGATTTACCCATTATCCATCACCCTTTATATTCATGAGTTCGTAACCGGATATTCACTGAATTTTTCAGTAAGTTGATTCTTCTCAAGCAATTGGTGAAAGTGTCTTTGTTCCCCAACATGTTATTCAATTATCGAATTTTCATTGGTATTGGATAATTTGTGAAGGGACATTTTGCCATAGTATATCCCAGACTCCTGATAATAATGAGTTCTTGAAAGGTAAAATATCGCTTTGTCACCCTCTTTGCAAATGACTTCAGTTTTAATTTGGGCGTCGTTTTTTGAATAGTTTGCCGGAAAATATAGAATTTTGTTTTTTAAAAAGGTCCGGTAAAAGATGGATCTGGAACATCCAGCGGTCCAGAATGCATGATTGGGATCTCATTATCGTGAATTTCCCGCCTCATCAGCTGCATAACACTTTTAACAATATCTTTTGCCCGTGGATAATAGATTCCTGACAACGCAGGGCTTGATGGTGAGGGACAATCCGGAAAGCCAATTCGTATAGGGGGTTCTTTTAAGCATTCCATGATATTCTCGACAACGGTTGAAACAATTTCTGCTCCGAAGCCCCCCGTTTTCCAGTCATTGTCAACTACCAAAAGACGCCCTGTTTTCCTTACCGATGTTAAAAAAATATCCGTGTCAAGTGGCCTGAGTGAACGAAGATCAATTATTTCACACTGAATCCCATACTCCATTAAAAATTCCGCTGCCTTTAATGATTCAAGTACCATATAAGAGAATGTGATGATTGTAACATCCGATCCGTTACGGGCGATCTTTCCTTTTCCGAGAGGGATTGTATAACTCCCCTCCGGAACATCTCCAATAATATTATGGAGCCAGCGGTGTTCAAAAAAAATCACTGGATTATCATCCCTGATACTTGCAATCAGTAAACCTTTTGCATCATATGGCGTTGACGGAACAACAACCTTGAGCCCGGGGATATGAGCAAACCAGCTCTCAAGGCTTTGGGCATGCTGAGGACCCTGCCCCCATCCCCGACCAATAATCATCCTGACAACCAGGGGGAGATTCATCTGGCCCGAAAACATATAATGCCATTTTGCAGCCTGGTTCACGATCTGATCCATTGACAATAACGCAAAGTCCACTCTCTGGTGGGTAATAATCGGCCTGAGTCCCGTTAGTGCTGAACCAATTGCCACTCCGGTCATTCCATTCTCAGCGCAGGGCATATCCATCACACGATCTCTGCCATATTTCTTTTGCAGATCGAGCGTTGTTCCAAAAATTCCTTTTGGATCCGGAACCCCGAGGCCGAATATGTATACTGAAGGATCTTCCTCCATACATAAGTCGGTTGCTTCCCGTATCGCTTCATAGAAATGTAATTCCCGTGTCATCAGTTGTCTCCTTGAGATCAATTATTCCCTGTATACATCCTTCATGAGCTGATCTGCATCAGGAAACGGGCTTTCCCGTGCAAACGTAAAGGATTCTTCAATGGTATTCTGGATGTCCTGTGTCATTTCCATCAGTGCATTTTTATCAAGAATTTTATTTGAAATCAGGTACCGGGTAAATGATTCAACAGGGCACTGATTTTTCCAGAGAATGAATTCCTCTTCTGTCCTGTAACCAAGATGATTATCGTAATATGGACCACAATGCTCGCGCCAGCGGTAGGTTTTCAATTCCAAAAAAACCGGACCGTTTCCACTTTTTATAATATCAACACATTTTTTCATCATATTGTAAACTTCCAGCACATTGTTACCATCCCCCTGGAAGCTTTCAATTCCATGACTTTTTGCAATTTGATAGATCTCCCTGTTTTGGGGCTGACGAACAGATAATGGTGAATAGACCGAGAAAAAATTGTTTTCACAGATAAATACTATCGGGAGTTTTTTCAGAGATGCAAAATTAAGGCTTTCATGGAACACCCCTTCTTCGATCGTCCCATCCCCGAAAAAGACCGTAGTTACCGTATCCTGCTTCTTCAGTTTTGCACCGAAAGCAACTCCCGTGGCAATGGGGATGCAACCTCCAACAATGGGCACAGATCCAAGGAATCCCGAAGACAAATCGATCAAATGCATTGATCCACTTTTCCCGTTACAACATCCGGTTGATCTTCCATAGAGTTCGGCCAGCATTCTTCTGAGATTTCCCCCTTTTGCCAGGTAATGGCCATGCGACCGGTGATTACTCAACATCAGATCAACCCGTGACAGATGAGCACAGATTCCGGCAGCAACCGCTTCCTGTCCTATTGAGAGGTGCACCGGGCATCGCATTTCCTGTTCCGGATACACCCGTGCGATCTCTTCCTCTACCATCCGTATGTAAAGCATCTCATACAGCAGTTTTTTCAGAATTTGTGGAGGTGGATTAGAGTTGTTTTCAATCATAGAACCTCAGTTAGATAAAATTTACATGCGGGTGGGGTTTTTTCAGGTGCGAAAGGTAACGGTTTATTGCATCCAGTCTGCAACCATCCCTGCAATGTTCTATTTTATTTTTTGTCAGTTTCTGTAAAACCGTTTTCCTCTTTTTCCCGTTCCAGATATCCTGAAAAGATTGTTCGTACAGGTTTCCATAACTGAACTCGGGATTTTTGTAGAACATCATACAGGGAATTACCGAACCATCAGCCTCGATTAATGTAAAAAAAGGCATTCCGTAACATACATCATAGTCCCGTTTATTCATTAACCGTTGAGCGGTATGTGAACGGAATATTACCTGAAATCCAGAAGACTGGTATTTTCTGATATTATCATCAATACCCTGGTACTGGGAATATTCGATCGCGAAGCGATTTTTACTTAACGGGTGCTGGGAATAGGGTTTAATCTGAACATTATCAACACCGATTTCTTTGCATTTTTCGATGAAGGTATTAAGATCGCCAAGATTATCCGGAATCAATAAAAACTGAACTCCAATTACAACCGATAAATGGTCTCTTGTTTTTATCTTTACTGCTTCACGGAGATTTGACAGTACTTTCTCAAAATCATGCGATCCCCCCCGATGGACTTTTTTATAGGTCTCCGGATTACCGGCATCGACACTGAAGCGAACCCATGAAAGTGAAGGCAGGATCGTTTCCAGTTTCTCCTTGTCAAACAAGGCCCCGTTCGTTGTTATTGCCACATCAAGGCCTTGTTTTTTTGCATAAGTGACAATTTCAATGATATTTTTATGCATCAGGGGCTCCCCTTCTCCGGCAAACATGACCGACCGTACCCCGCATTTTGCCATTTCGTACAGAGCGCGTTTCATCACATCAGGATCGATATCAATGGGTTTTTTATCGAACCAGTCCAGGGCACAAAAAACACAACGGTGATTGCATCGGTTGGTTAGTCCAATCTCCACGTAAATGGGAAAACAATCTCCTGTATTAAGCCAGTCCGCAACTCTTTGGGGATGGTATATCAATTTATGATTGTCAACATCGATTTCCATGAGAACTCCGAGAATGAACGTTTTTACCCGTGACCGCTCTCTTTTGATAGAATATTACCCTGTTTTTGATGTTTGATCAGAAATAAGGTGTGAAAGTACTGAATGCGTCAATTCGACATATCCATACTCATTGGAAGGAACATATAAGTTAATGTCCCCCAAATTTCGAAGAGGGTTACTTGGAAGAAAACCGGATAAGGTTACTATTCTGGTGCATCCCCGGCTTCTCGCAGAATGAACCGCATCAATGATATTTTGAGAACTACCCGAACTGCTGATTGCAATGAGCAAATCCTCCTTATCTGCCCAGAGGTTCACCAGTTCACGATATGCGGCCGTATAACTGATATCATTCGAGAACGCTGTCAGTAAAGGTGGTTCTGTGAATACCATTGCCCGGATCTGTGCAGATTTGCACAGGTCATTCTGAAGATGACTTGCGATTGCTGCACTTCCTCCATTTCCAATAATCATAACTTTGTTTTGGTTGTTTTTGATTCTATGGAGATTGCGGGTGATATCTGACAAACCCTCATCGGTATTCAGTATTTGACCGGTTTTGTCAGTAATAATGACGTTTTGAATAAATGAATGCAGATTATCAGAGTACAGTGCCAAAGGTATCATATTTCCACTCAATTGGTTTTTTATTTGAGCAATGTTGATAAATATTTTTTGAAGGCTACTTTTTTAATGGAGTCTCTGTGTCCGATAGTCGAAACAGCAACAGAAGCAGCTGCATTTCCGATAAATCCGGTAATAACTGCTGGAGCACGCTGGACTGCACATAATGAAGCAATTGCAATCAAGGCATCCCCAGAACCAATACGATCTACCACCTTCTTGGCAAATGCCGGGACCACAAAGAGCTCTTCATTGCCCTCTTGCGAATAATAACAAACGCATCCTTCTTTCCCCTGTGTGACAATAGTAAGCCGGCTTGACAGTTTCACTCCAACGCTTCTGACCATATCGAAGATAGTTCCTGGATTGTTCCTTTCTTCAAGCCGGACCTCCAGATCATTAAGACAGATAAAATCCGCTGACGGATATTTTGAAATCACATTAAATCCCCGGTTTCCCGAGTTCGTTTGGGTGTTTACTGCAAGAAATTTTGCATTTTCTGATATTAACCGGGCCGTAGTTTGTGAAATGAATCCATGCCCGAAGTCTACAACCAGCACGAGATCATAATTATTGATCCGGGAAAGAATAAGATCATGGAGTGATGACTGCTGGGGGAGACTCAGATCGCGCTGGTTGATCTTGTGAACTTCGAAAAGTTTTTGAATGGTCGGACCTTCAAGTACATACCGTTGTTTGATAATGGTGGGGGACTCCTCCTTATAAAAGAAAACAGGGTTTATGTTACCTGCAAGATGATGACGGATAAATGACTCTTCGGGTTCGAACTGACCAAGCATTGCAATAAGATCAATGTTGTCGCAAAAATTTGCAAGATTATTTGCAACAGCCAAAATTCCCCCGGCAAACCGCTCCTGAGATAAATAACGAACGCCTATTGCCGGATCCTTTGTTGCAACTCCGATCATATCACAATAATTGTAATCATCGAGTATGGCTTCACCAATTACGAGCACCTTGAGTTCTCTGGCATGTTCAAGATACGATAATATATTCGCTTCGCCGTGCATTTTTGCCATTGTCTGGAAAAACTTCCGGGTTTCTTCTGGAAAATCCATAGAGAACTGGTTGATGAGAGCCGACGAGCTGAAAATAATATCCTCCGTATACAGCATGGATCCCCCGACACTACGGAGAGCTCGTTCTTCATCAAGTATTTTACCCGTCAAATCATTTTCGGCTTTCTTGTATTCCGATCCTTTTGCATAGATATCAGGTTTCAGCAACTGAATTGTTTCAACAGCAGTGGGCCATTCATTCAGTGCTACATAGTCGACAACTGCCAGAGCTGCTATAGCCTCGCATCGCAATTGCTCCCGGAAGGCAGGCCGGTCCGGTCCTTTGTTTACGTAACGATCGGGAGTTACTGTGACAATGAGTATATCTCCGGCTGCTTTTGCGCTTTCGAAATATTTGATATGTCCAATATGAAGGAGATCAAATACCCCGTGGCACATGACTACTTTTTTGTTCTTGCGTATTTTTTCAAGATGATGGGCAAGATCTTGAATGGACAGGATTCTGTTGTTCCCATGTGTCATATATTCAACCTCTGGTGAGATAGGAGAACCAGTCTTTTGTTGCGCTGGCAATTGCTTTTTCATCCCATACAGGTGCATCACGCCAAAGGTCTATATGATTCAGCATTTCTTTCACGCCTTCCTCGAACGTGACTCGCGGGGTCCATCCGAGATCATGTTGGATCTTTTTGATATCTGCATAAGTACAGTCCGGCTCCCCGGGACGTTTGGGTATATATTGCACATCCCCTCCAAGAATCTTGACAAGGCTGTTTATAGAGTAGGTTCCTCCTGATCCAACATTATAAATCACTCCCTGTTTTTCTGATTCCGCCGCTCTGATGAATGCATCGACTACATCAGTGACATACGTAAAATCCCTTGTCTGTGTCCCGTCACCAACAACCGTGAAAGGTTTACCCGCTAGTTTCTGAGCCAGAAACACCCCGAAAACGGCTCCATATGCGCCAGAGGTCCGGGACCGCGGACCATAGACATTGGACAGGCGGAGGGAAATGACCGGAAGATTATAGGTCTGGTTCCAGTGCATGCAATATTGTTCACCCAGATTTTTTGTAAGGGCATACGGGTACATCGGGCAAATTGGAGCAGTTTCAGGAGTTGGGAAAATATTGGGTAATCCATAGCACGAATAGGATGCTGCATAGACAAATTTCTTAACGCCTTCCCGTCGTGCTGCTTCCAAAACACAGATTGTACCGTTTACGTTGGCATTGTGATATTTAAGGGGCTCCTGGATCGAAGGTACGATATCTGCCAGTGCTGCGAGATGAAAAACAAATTCTGCGCCTTCAATAGCCTTTGATACGGCGGAAAAATCGCTGACATCTACTTTTTCAACAGTAAGAAGAGATGATTGCTTAAAATCATTTATATTATCCATCCTGCCTGTTGCAAAGTTATCCAGAATTACGACCTTATATCCCTTTTTGAGAAGGGCCTGAGCAAGATGGCTGCCAATAAAACCAGCACCGCCGGTCACGATGCATTTCAATGGATGTGTCATAATTTTCAAACTTTTCCTGATGATGATGTGTTCAATTAACTAGGTTCATACTGACTTGGAATAAGGACAATATGCATTTCAATGAGTTTCTTTTTTAAGAAATTAATTTGTGAATGAATTTGTTAAAGTTTCTCATAAGATTCAGGGGGGGGCTTAAAATGTGGTGGATAATGAATACTCCCTTCTTAAAACCCAGTACCCGATAAAGACTTATTGAAAGTTTTTCATGTTTTGAGATTAATCTGATTCGAGCGTAACATTTTCGGCAGATCAGTTCACAAATACGGCGATCTGCAGTATGGAACCCTAATAACGGGGGGATTGAAATATTCTTGTATGCCGAGACACTCCCGCAGTGCGGACATTGAACGCGAACCTCAGGAATTCCATCGATTGTTGCTGTTGATAAAGGTTCAGAATACCACGGCGAAATGATATTCGCCTCTGAAATATCCTGTATCATTTTCTGGAACTCCTCATCGGTCATTTGATCGGTAAAATTGATCGGAAAACAATCGCTTGCCGCTCTTTCTTCAATAAATTTTATTTCATTTTTAATGATTCCCTTTTCAACGGCTCGTTGATAAATCGGAGATCCCTGATAGAGCGTAATGAGCCCCAGGACAACCTGGTTTCCGATAATTGCGTTATTTTCTTTCCAATACGTAAGTGTTTCGTGATATGTCTCGAAGGTTTCCGCCGTATCTCCAAAAATAAAGTTTCCGGTAAATCCCATGTTATGGTTATGACAGAGGCGAAGGGCATCATCAATCTGTTTTGGAGTAATTTTTTTATTCATGCTCTTGAGAACGGTAGCACTGTAACTCTCCAGACCCAGACTAAGACAATAGCATCCTGCATTTTTCATGATCGTTATCAATTCAGCATCTAAAACATCGACCCGCATCTGGCAGAACCACTTCACTTCCCATGGAATGGTTTTCAGAAATTCAGTTAGTCTTTTACAGAATTCAGTTATTCTTGGCCGATCATTTGCAAAAAGTTCGTCATAAAATGCAATTATGTTGATATTATACTTTTTAATTGCATATTCCAGTTCGGCCATAACATTGTCAATGGATCGTTTTCGATATTTTTTCCCCAAAGGATGATAACAGAAAGTACATGAATATGGACAGGAACGGCTTGCAATGATCGAATATACCCGTGGCTTGTCAAAAATGCTGTGATAATGAACATCACCGGGTAACATGTGCTCCAGAAACTCATTAAATCCCAATCCTTCATAATCGGGCCATGGTATTAAATCGAGATTGATAATCGGATCACGGGATTTTGTTACGATTGCCCGACCATCTGTATTTTTGAATATTAATCCATCTACCGTATTGATATCCCCGTTATTTTCCAGGCAGTCAAAAAGTTCTTTTATTGTCAGTTCCCCTTCACCGATTACACCATAATCCGGTTGTAATAAATTGAACATTATCTCCGGCTGGCTTGAGACTAACCCCCCTCCGACAATAATCCGGGTCTCTGTGGAACATTTTCTGACAGAATCAACACAATTCTTGACATCCGGGTAGAATGGGGAAATTCCCCCGGTAAGGACAAAATCATACCTGTCTGTTGACAGTTTTTCTCTGATCAAATCCTCAACAATTCCATCGACATGGTTAAGATTTAAAAAATGAATCTCATGCCCATGTTGCTTGAGAAATGCAGAGATATATGCAAGACCAATGGGGATATTGTAGTTAAAACTGCCTTTGTCTGCCAGTGGACTGAACAGGGTTTCACGGGAATAACGCACTAAAATTATTAAACATTTCATTGGTTTCCCCCTTTCATAAAAAACCTCTCTTGAAAAATGGATAGAATTTTCTAATTTATGTGAGATCCAATTGTATTAAATTGTTCGTTCACGACAGTAGACCGTTGAATTATGGCCAGGAAATTTGTGAACCTCCCATACCATGCACAGGTGGAGATTATTCTACCTTTTCAAATCCCCTGCCATTAATATCAAAGAAGGTCTTTAATCGGATTCCGGACAACCATTAATACGGCGAATTGATAAACTATAGTAAAAAAAAAGAACGAAGAGACATTTTTTTATCAAATCGTTCATATTTTTCATCTAGGAGCCGTTCACAATGAGCCAAAATGGAAACGTACTATTCATAATCCATGATTTGTATCAGGACGACAATCATTTTCCCTTAGGCATCGGTTACTTGGCAGCAGTTCTCCGGAAACAAGATGTGAACGTCGAAGTATACTGTCAGGATATCTTCCATTACACAAATGATGAACTAGCAGAATTCCTCAAAAAGGGGAAGTACGATTTGATTTGTGTCGGATTTCTGGCTGCCAGGTTCAAAGAAACCGTGCTGGATCTCTGCACATGCATCAATAAACACAAGAAATCCGCTTGGCTGGTGCTGGGAGGGCACGGTCCGACACCGATCCCGGAATACGTACTTACTCAGGCCCGTGCAGATATCATCGTTCTTGGTGAAGGGGAGGAGACACTCCCTGAACTGCTGAGATGCAAACTGGATCAGGGAGACCTGGGAAAAATCAAGGGAATCGCGTACATTGACCGTGGCATCCCGAAAACAACCCCGCGCAGAAAACCGGTTCATGATCTGGATTCAATCCCATTTCCCGAATGGTCGCTGTTTCCCATAGAGGCATATATTAAAAGCCTGAAACTCTTCCGGTATCAACCAACGGATCGCTGCTTTGGAATGCTTACCAGCCGGGGTTGTATCAACCGGTGTAACTTTTGCTACCGGATGGAAAAAGGCATCAGGTTCAGAAGTATAAAAAATGTCATAGAGGAGATCTCGCTTTTAAACGAACAGTATGGAATCAATTATTTCCTGATGAACGATGAACTGTTTGTCTACCCGAAGAAGCGGATCTTTGAATTCAGGGATGAACTGGAAAAGAACGATCTGAAAATTAAATTTGTCTGCAATGCACGGGTTGATGTCTTTGATGAAGAAGTTGCCCGTTGTTTAAAGGAGACCGGATGCCAGTTCCTGAATTTTGGCATGGAATCATCAGACCAGAATGTTTTGGATCTCATGAACAAGCATACAACTGTTGAGGAGAATATCCGGGCAGCAGAAATCGCAAAGAAAGCAAATATCGGGCTTGGCCTGAATTTTATCTGGGGAAACATTGGTGATACTGCAGAGTCCCTGAAAAATAATGCCGACCTGATAAAAAAATACACAACCTACGATTATATCCGGACTATACGGCCGGTTACCCCGTATCCAGGATGCGATCTCTATTATGAAGCCATTAAAAGAGGGCTGCTTGAAGGTCCGGACGATTTCTTTAAAAAGTTTAAAAATTCCGATTTGTTACTGGTAAATTTCACGGATATTCCCGAAAAAAAATTCTACGAATTACTCTTCGAGGCGAATAAAGATCTGATACTCGATTATTACGAGCATACCTCAAAAGATATGACCGCGGCAAATAAATTAATCGATGATTTTTACCGGCTGTATTTTAAGGGTGAGACATCATTCCGCGGGGCGCGGCATTACAAAAAATGAAGTTAACACGGGGATTCCCAGATTTTATTTTTCAATTCCCATTTACCGTTTTTATTGTCCCAAAGATGCGGGGGTCGTGCCTGATCAATAATTTCATTGAACCGTTTCTCCTCAAGTCCCATGTAATCCAGGCAGTCTTTCAGATATAACCGTGGAAATTCACCATCGAACCGCTTTACCAGGCGGATACCGTCATCTCGGGTGATATCTCCGTTCCGGATTTCCTGGCAGGAGTCATAAGTTGCTCTGCCAATCCCAAATTTAATATATGCTGTATAATAATGGAGCCAGTCAATTTTATCGTCAATGGAACTGTATTTGCTATAACTGCCCTCTGTCCTGAAATCGTTGGGCAGGAAATCGCTGTTTTCTACAGAATAATAATATGTCTCCTGGGGATGCCAGGGTATATAGTATCCCAGGTAATGAACCTCCGTCCCTACCTTGTCCAGACGCGAGGGCTCAACAGGGAGGTAGGCCTCGAGATCCGAGAGGGACAATTGGTACTGTTTCATCAGGTCCTTTGCATTTACCCCGCCAAGATAGATCTGGTCGAGTTCATGCTCCATCGAGAAATACGAGGAATCGCGTTTTGCACTCTGGTTATCCTTCGTGGGATTCCCGTACTCTGCCTCATTCTCCCCGAAGACAACGAGCGGTATGTCCAACTGGATGGATAATTTCGGGGCAAGATTCTTCTGCCCGATAATAAATGGCTGGAACGGGTGGACGAGATTCTCAAAGGCCAGCCGTGTCAGGAGGCGGTGGACTTTCTGGTTAGGCCAGTACGTATAATTGGCAAAGCCGGAGTTCAGCCATGCCTCGAAGTTTCTTCTTCCTACTCGTGTATAGAGGTGGGGTGGCCAAGTGATCAGGATCGGGTGCATATGGTACTTGTGTTTCAGCATATGAGCTGCCATAACACTGTCCTTACCGCCGCTTCCGGGCACTACTACGTCATAACGGCCGTCGTTTCTTCGGAACTTGTTGCAGAGTTCCTCAAGTTCCTGGCCGCGTTTATCAAAATCGATGGTCTTCTTCTTCTCCGCATACCGGCAGGCTTCGCAGATTCCCTCGTCATCAAAGGCAATCGCTCGTTTCTTGTCGCCAGGCTTGTTCTTGAACTCAATTGTAGATGACGGGCGCTGGTTGTTCATCGTACATTTTTTACAGAACTGAACCTTTGTTGGCAGACCATACATACCGAATTCTTCTGTCATGATCGGGAACCTGTATTATTGACTCAGGAAATTCTCTAGCACTTTTATTCCTGCTCTTCTGCTCTTTTCGGGATGGAACTGAACACCAAATATTTCTCCTTTCTGGATAACGGAAACAAACTTATGGTTGCAGTAATCTGTAAGGGCAATCACTTCGGTATAATTGACTACTTCATACGAATGCATAAAATAGAAATTATCCTTTTCAGTGACACCTTCGAGAATGGGGGAGGACCGGATTATTGACAGGGTTCCCCAACCCAGATGAGGAACTTTTCCTTTTGCTTCCATTTTTTTTACTTCAGCATCGACGAAGTCCAGTCCGGGGGTTTCCCCAAACTCATATCCAATCTTGGAGAGGATCTGCATGCCAAGACAGATACCGAGAGTGGGTTTCTTCCGAATATGCGAGATGAGCTCATTGTGGATTCCGGCAAGATTATTCATGGCGTCCTTAAAACAGCCAACTCCCGGAAGAACAATCCGGTCAACACAGTCAAGGTCTGTCTTATCCTGTATCATCGTGACCCGGGCACCCGCCAGTTCGAGGGCTTTCCTGACATTATAAGTATTTCCCGAGTTCCCGTAATTCAGTAATCCTACCTGGATAGTCATAATGCCACCCGGATCCCGTTATCATTCAGGTATTGTTTGATAGTGCCGATGGTGGCATCGCCATAATGCAGCAGGCTTCCAACCGCAACGGCATCGGGATTTGCCACATGAACCATTTCCCGGATGTGCTCGAGGGAACCGGCACCACTGCCGGCGATTACCGGAATTGTTGTCTTCTCGACAATACGGGAGATCAGTTCTATATCGAATCCTCGTTTCCTGCCATCGGTATCAACAGAACTGATAAGGATCTCTCCGGCCCCGAGCTGCTCAATCTCTTTTGCCCATTCGATGGCATCCCTCCCGCTGCGTATCCTGCCACAATCGCTGTAGCATTCCCACCAGCCCTGCCATTTTTTTGCAACGATATGGACAACAACTGCCTGGGACCCAAAGATCTCCGCGGCATTTCTTATGATCTGTGCGTCCTGCTGCAATGCAAATGTGTTGATAACGACCTTATCTACACCATTGTGAAGCAGGCTCTCAAAATCCTCAATGGTTTTTACACCACCGCCAACCGCAAAGGGGATGTAAAGTTCCTTTGAGGTTTCACAGATCTGATCCAGCAGGATTGGACGCTGGTAGAGGCTTGAGACAATATCGATATATAAAATTTCGTCAGCATTCTGATTATAGTATTTCAATGCCATATCGGCAGGTGTTCCCACTTTTCTGAGACCCTCGAAATGAACCGGTTTAACCACATAAGGTGGTTTCACATCCAGCCGTGCAATAATTCGTAAAGGCATTTTTTTCTCGTGTACAACTATCCAGTTTATGTCATAAGAAACTTGCTTCGGTGAGATATCCTGATGTGAAGTCCATTTATTGAAATAAAGACAAAGAATAATACCTGAAGTAATACTAAAAAAGGTGAGGACACCCGGATCAGATAATATATTATGGTGTTTCAAGAGTTACCCGAAATGGATATTATCACCGGTTGCACGGAAAACACGGAGAATTCCCCATACTGCGGAAATGAATGTTTTGTAAAGAATTATGACAATCACAATAGGAAATAGAACCATTGGGGATGACGAACCCTGCTTCATCATCGCAGAGGCGGGGGTAAATCACAATGGCGATCTGCTGCTCGCCAGAAAGCTGATCGATGCAGCATACGAATCCGGTGCGGATGCGATCAAGTTCCAGACATTCAAGACATCGCTGCTTGTCACTCATGATGCCAGGAAGGCGGATTACCAGAAAAAAAATGATCCTACTGGAACAACCCAGTTTGGGATGCTGAAAAACCTTGAATTGTCAAACAAAGATTTCAGAACATTATCTTCCTATGCCAAAAAGAAAGGGATCCTTTTCCTTTCAACAGCATTTGACGATGAAAGCCTGGACCTGCTTATCCGGCTTGGTATCCCGGTGTATAAAATACCCTCCGGGGAGATCACCAATTACCCCGCATTGGAAAAGATCGCACGCCGGAAGAGACCGGTAATCCTATCAACAGGAATGTCGACACTTGAGGAAGTCAGGAATGCGGTTACCTTCCTGCAGGTTCATGGTTGCACCGATATTGTTCTCCTCCATTGTACTTCGAGTTATCCTGCTCCGCTGGAATCGGTTAACCTGCGTGTCCTGGACACCCTGCGTGAGGTTTTCCAGCTTCCTGTAGGATATTCCGATCATACGGAGGGAATCATTGTTCCGGTTGCTGCCGTGGCAAGAGGGGCATGTGTGATTGAAAAACATATCACGCTGGACCGTAATCTCCCGGGCCCGGATCATGCCGCATCTATCGAGCCGGATGAACTGAAACAAATGATCGATGCCATACGTAAAGTTGAAAGGGCACTGGGCACCCGTGAAAAAAAACCGGATATCTGTGAGATCGGTAACCGGGACGTGGTGCGAAAAAGTGTTGTGGCCGCGGAAAACCTCCGGAAAGGATCAATCCTGCGGGAGTCTATGCTTACCCTGAAACGCCCGGGAACCGGGATCGAACCCAAATTCCTGAAAGATCTCGTTGGAAAACGCATAAAAATGGCAATTGAAAAAGACACCCTGATCACATGGGATATGATCGAATGAAAAGGAAGATCCTCTACGTAAGCGGGAGCCGGGCGGATTATGGTCTGATGCGTTCCGTGCTTTTCCGTATTAAAAACCATCCTTATATGGAGTTGCATATCGCAGCAACCGGGATGCACCTGATGCCTGAGTTTGGGAATACGATTAACGAAATTCGCCAGGATGGTTTTTCCTGCCATCGTGTGGAGGTGACCTACACAGAAGACACAAAAGAATCAATGGCACTTTTCATCGGGGGTTTTATCCAGCATTTTGTTCAGCTCGTACAAGAGATCCACCCGGATATCATTCTTATCTTGGGCGATCGCGGCGAGATGCTTGGAGCAGCAATTGTCGGGGCATACCTTGGCATCCCGGTTGCCCATATCCATGGCGGAGAAGTGACCTCGACTGCTGATGAATCTGCACGCCATGCAATAACAAAACTGGCTCATATCCATTTCCCTGCAACTGAGGGAAGTGCCCAAAGAATAATAAAAATGGGCGAAGATCCCCGTAACGTGTTTGTTGCAGGGGCACCGGGACTCGATGAGATGATGAGACTCCCCCCAGCATCGGTCAAAGAAGTTGCTGAACGGTACGATATCGATCCGTCAGTTCCTCTGATTCTATTGATCCAACATCCCGTTCCTCTCGAACCTGGTGATCCGTCAACCCAGATGGAAGAGACTCTGAAAGCCGTATGCAGTTTTCCGTACCGCGTATTTGTTATTTATCCCAATGCAGATGCCGGCGGACGACAGATGATTGATGTCATAAAAAAATATGAGTTGCATACAAATGTCCAGACATTTCAGAGCCTTCGACATGGGGATTTCCTGGCTCTCCTCAAATTATCATCTGTGATAGTCGGGAATTCCAGCAGCGGGATCATCGAGGCCCCTTCCTTTGGTGTACCCGCAATTAATATCGGCTCCCGCCAGAACGGGCGTGAGAAAGGAGAAAACGTTATCGATACCGGGTATCATTCAGATGATATTACCGCGGCGATGAACCGTGCCTTGTATAATGATGAGTTTAAAAGAAAAGTAAAAACGGCAATAAATCCCTATGGTAATGGGAACAGCAGCGAAAAAATTACCGATATTCTTGAAAATGTGGTAATCACCCCGGAGCTGTTACAGAAAAGGATGATGTACTGATGAGATTTGCTGACTGGAAATATCCTGAGATTGTTGAGGGCCAATTAAATAAATACAACTGGGTAGTCCAGCATACAAAAAATTTCAGACTCGGCATTAAGACCGATATCGGGGCATTCACGTATATCAATGCCCGCCACGGTGTGACCATTGGGGATTATGTGCAGGTTGGATCCCATTGTTCTCTCTATTCAGAGTCCACAATCGACAATAAGCAGGGTCCTGTTCAGCTGAATAAGAACTGCCGTATCGGTTCGCACTCCGTCATCATGCCCGGAGTGACCATAGGGGAAAATTCCCGGATCGGGGCGTTCAGTTTTGTGACTGCAGATATTCCTGACAACGTGATTGCCTATGGTATTCCGGCCAGGGTGATCCGGTCTCTGACCCCAAAAGAAACCGATATCAACGAGGAGAATGAATGACCTGGAAGATCCCCCTGTTTAAGATGTACTGGGATGAGGAAGACATTGCGCAGGTAAGTGCCTCACTGAAAACCGGCATGAACTGGGCACTGGGACCTCAGATTCCCGCATTTGAGAATCTGCTTGCGGATTATATTGGAACCAAGTACTGCCTGACATTCAATTCCGGGACATCCGCCCTTCACGCGGCGCTGTTGTCCTATGGGATTGGTTCTGGTGATGAGATCATCGTTCCCTCGTTTACCTTCATCGCTACTGCAAATGCTCCGAAGTTTGTTGGTGCAAAACCCGTTTTTGCGGATATTGAAGATGCCTCGTTCGGTCTTGATCCTGCAGACGTCGAGGCAAAAATCACTTCTAAAACAAAGGCAATCATTCCGGTTCACTATGGGGGGTACCCTTGCAAGATACAGGAACTCAGGAAAATTGCTGATGATCACGGTCTTGTGTTAATCGAAGATGCTGCTGAAGCATTCGGTGCAAAAACAAGAGACCGTTTTGTAGGGACGATTGGGGATTCCGCGATCCTGAGTTTCTGCCAAAACAAGATCATCACAACCGGGGAAGGTGGAGCAGTAGTTACGGATAACCGTGACCTCTACGAAAAGATGAAATTGATCCGGTCCCACGGACGCCCGGATACCCTCGATTATTTTTCAACTACCGAGATCCTGGACTATGTTTCGCTCGGGTATAATTTCCGCATTTCGACTATGACTGCTGCACTTGGAATCGCACAGCTGAAGAAAATTGAACTTATAATCAGCAGAAGGCGATCCGATGCCGCATATTATCGTGAGGCTCTCAAGACGGTTCCTGGTGTGATTGTACCCCCTGAGGCGCCGGATGCTTTTGCGGTGTACCAGTTATTTTCCGTCAGGGCCAGAAAACGCGATGATCTTATGAAACACCTCGAGAAGAAAGGGATAATGACCAAAATCTATTTCCCCCCCGTCCATAAAACACATTATTATCAAAACGTTCTCGGGTATTCATGCCCGCTGCCCATGACGGACGCGGTATCCGCTGACATCGTCAGTCTGCCGTTTTATCCGGGAATCACCCGGGATGAGATGGATCTCGTAATTCAGGCTATAAGGGAATTTGAGGCGGAGAGCCCATGATGTACCACAATTTTTATAAAAATAAGAAAATACTCGTGACCGGGGGTGTTGGGTCGATTGGCAACAACCTTGTAAAAAAACTCCTGGCCCTTGATCCGGCCATTATCCGGGTTTTTGACAATAATGAAACGGGCCTTTTCGATCTGGAGCAGGAACTGCATTCGGAAAAGATCAGGATCCTTCTCGGGGATATCCGGGATAAAGATCGGTTGAATATGGCCATGGAGGGAATCGATCTAGTATTTCATACCTCTGCATTGAAGCATGTCCCGCTCTGCGAATACAATCCGTTTGATGCTGTCAAGACAAATGTCCTTGGTACACAGAATGTTCTCGAAGCTGCATTGTCCAATGGTGTCAAGAAAGTCATCAATGTCAGTACGGATAAGGCAGTGAGCCCGACCAATGTCATGGGGGCGACCAAATTGCTGGCGGAACGCCTGACAATCTCTGCAAATTATTACAGTGGGAAGAACCGAACGGTTTTTTCAAGTGTACGGTTCGGGAATGTACTCAACTCCCGCGGATCGGTTATCCCTCTTTTCAGGAAACAGATTATGGAAGGAGGCCCGGTTACCATTACTGATAAACGCATGACCCGCTTCTTCATGGAAATTTCATCGGCAAGTGATCTGATCCTGCAGGCCGGTGAGATTGCCAAAGGCAGAGAGATTTTCATTCTTAAGATGCCGGCACTCCGTATTGCAGATCTCGCGGAAGCAATGATTGAGGAGTACGCCCCCCAATACGGCTATCGCCCGGATGCAATACCGTTAAAAATTATCGGGAAGCGAAACGGCGAGAAATTATATGAAGACCTCATGGCGGAAGAAGAAGCAGAACGGGCCTACGAACGGAACGATATGTTCCTGATAATACCTCATACGCTATCTCACGAAGCACCATTGGATCCTGCAATTATGGATGGTTTCAAAAAGACAAAGAAAGGGAGTTTTTCTTCACAGGATGCACATCTTGTCGATAAGGAAGAACTTAAGCGGATTATTAGGGAAATTTAACCCGCCCCGCATGCCCTTTTTTTCGGATTATTAACTGGATTGGGGGGAGGAATGATCCAGACGAATTGACTGTTTTAAGGGATTCATGAGAGAATGGTTTTTTCATTTTATGGTGGTGAGGATACTGTGGGATTCTGAGAGGAAAAGATCCTTATTTTGTTGAACAAGATCTCCGGCAATATCCTTCACCGCAACAGCTGTCCAGTGGCAGCCATCACCCCAGTTGTATTTTTTATCAAGTATGGGGGTGGTTTCTGATTCTTCAACCAAGCCGAGGGATCTCGCATAAGGGTAGAGAGCCCCGGCAAGAAAATTCCGGATGTTCGTATGAAACCGGTTGTTCCGGTCCATCTGGAAATCTTTGACCCCCATAACTGATAATTTCGTGTAAGCGTCATAGATCCTTACCGTGTCCCCGAATTGTAACAGGTTATTTACCATCCAGGAGTTCACTTCGAGAATATCAGAAATATTCGCTGTTTTTATCGGGGCGATATTGATTATAACGACCCGGATGTCGTTTTCCGTTGCAGATTTCACCATGCGGAAAATATTCTTCTTGATGACCGGTACCGATTCGTGTTTCGCAGCTCTCAGTTCCGATGTTCCGGTATCAAGAACTATATGGGTAGGTTTCCGTGTGAGAGTCTTGCTTCCCCTGCCATCATCAGGATCGGAATCCTGTGCCAGTGCATCCCGGCACCATCGCTGGCAGAGCTCTGTGGTGGTCTGTCCCCCGATAGCGTGGTTGTACCAGGGGAACTGTGTCAGGACCTGAAGCTCATATGCAAACGTCCCCGGGGGGCTGATGAACGAAGGATCGTAGGTGGGTTGCAACCGGCTCTCCAGTGGTTGCAATCTGCTGTCATAATAACCAAGGGCAATTGAATCTCCAATCACAACCCCAAACGGGGAGTCTGTATTGCCTGCGGTTTGTGCGAGGGCATTTGTGAATAGTGATCCAGTCTTTTCATTCATGGTATGTCAGCCCTCCCTCATGAAAATGGTTATCGCAAATTTAATTTGTAAATCCGGTTACGATACCGATCTTGTTTTCAATTCCCGCACCCGGATATAAATTTACCAGACGGTAAATCCCCCGTCAACCACCAGATTTTGGCCAGTGACATATGCCGACAGGTCACTTGCAAGGAAGATTGCGGCTCCTTTGATGTCCTCTTCAGTTGCCATCCGCTGCAGCGGGGTTTTTTTCACATACTTTGTGTAAAATGGTTCCGGTTGGCCTCGGGAGACGCCCCCGAGTGTGATTGCGTTGGCCCTCACGTGGGGTGCAAGAACCGTGGCAAGCCACCGTGTCAGTTGGATGAGTCCCCCTTTACTTGCTGCGTAGGCAGCCGGGTTTCCCATGGTGGTGCCTTCATACAGCTGCATATCAGGTCCATTTATGCCGTAAATCGAACCGATATTGATCACCGATCCGTGCTGAGACTGGATCAGGGCATCGGAACATGCCTGGGAAAGAATAAAAGGAACGGTGAGATTTATTTCAAGGGCCAGCCTCCATGTATCGGCATCCTGTTTCATGAAATCAACCCCCCATCCTTTTAATGACGATGTCCCGACAAGGGCTGCACAATTTACTAAAATATCGAGGGATCCGAATTCCTTGAGAACCCGTACAGGGACCTTCCGCAATTTCTTCTCGCTTGTCAAGTCCATGATCAGAGGAACCGCTGTCACATCATAATCCCGGGTCAGCTGCTCACATTTCTCTGAACACTTATCACTGTTGCAATCGATAATTACGATATCCGCGCCGTTTTCCGCCAGTGCATCGCAGATGGTAGAGCCGATATGACCGGCTCCGCCAGTTACAAGGGCAACGCGGTTTTTGATATTCATCAGCTCACTCACCTGTTTCATCGAGACACCTTCAGTTCGACATCTTGTCTGCATCTTGCTTTTCCTTCATGAGAAATTCTGCAATCTTAAAATCAAATTCTGTATCGATATCCAGAGCCCGCTCCGGGGGGACTTCGACCATCATCACTTTCCCGTCAAACAGACCCTGAGCACGCATGATAAAATCCGGATGAGCCGCATATGCGACCGTGGTCATATCATACACCGGGGGGGCATCCTGACGCCGGCTCAGACTATTCCCCGGACTGATTACAACATGGGCATATCCATTTTTGTCAATCTTTACCATATTGAAGAACGGGCTTCTTTCTGCTTTTTTAACCGTGATAACAACATCTGCATCACTGTTCAGGAGTTTTTCGATACATGCATCGATATCTGAAGCATGCCTGAGTGGAGATGTTGTTGGAACACTCACAAAAACATCGATGTGCCGGTCGTCTGTTTTTCGGACCTCTGAAATCGCATGTTGCCATGCAAACCATTCCGGTGACGCATCCCCAGAGAGTTCCGCAGGTCTCCTGAATGGAACTTCTGCACCGAAATCAATGGCAATTCTGGAAATTTCGTCATCATCCGTTGAGACAATTACCCGGTTGATAAACCGGCTCTCTTTTGCCGCCTGTATTGAGTACGCAATGAGGGGTTTTCCGGCAAGCAGGCGAATGTTTTTCCGCGGAACTCCCTTGGACCCACCTCGTGCAAAAATAAAGGCGACAACATGAGAATTCATAAAGATATACTCCTTTGTTCCCTCGATGATTGTAATGCGGCAAGAGCGATCTCCAATACTCTTTTTCCATCCTGTGCTGAAATCAACGGCTCTTTCCGTTCCCGAATACAGGTAAAGAAATGTTCCAGTTCGAAGATGTACATCAGGTTTCTCTCAACCATTTGCGCCGGATGAAGAACTGACCATTCTCCCTTCTCAATGGAAAAGAGCAATAAGGAATCGTTCGTCCCATCCCAGATTATAGTACCCTCGGTTCCCGTTACCTTACAGGTTCTTGTCGGGGATCGCTGAACCATATCCATGTGAATGCTTCCCAGAGCTCCGTTTGTGAATCTCACGATGATATCTGCGGTATCTTCAACATCGATTTCAAAACCCCCTACACGGCCCGTCTGTGCGGTTACCGTTGTTACCTCCCCAGCCAACCATCTCACATAATCCAGTTCGTGGCTGAGCTCGAGAACCGCCCCTCCCCCCAGCTCACTCCGGGCACTAACCGAGGCACGGTAATCCGAACCAGGTCGCCATTCCGGGAGGTACTGCCCGACTTCGGCACGGATGCCGGTTATTTTCCCGATTTTTCCTTCTTCGATACAATGTTTCAGGATCTGCAATGGCGGATGGAACCTGAGATTGTACCCGACCATAATAAGGATGCCGAGGTCTTTCTGGATCTGCAGGAGTTCGTCAACACCGGATAAATTTGAAGACAGGGGTTTTTCAATAAAGAGATCAACACCTTGTCGGGCGAGCCGGGCTGCAATCGGGATATGTGCAGGTGAAGGACTGGTAATAAATGCAACATCAGGTTTTGGATTGATTGCCTCCTCAAATGAATAGACTACCCTTTCTTGAGAAGTGTCTGAAATTTCTCCTCTTTTTGTATGAATATGCCAGATCGTTATTGTCCCGTCAGGATCGATTGTTTTTATATTACGAAGGTGGCGTTTTCCTATACTCCCCAGACCTATGATCAGATATCTCAAGAACCGTTCACCATATACGTGTTCAGTTTTCTTTTATTTGTTTAAAATATCTTTTTGTTGTTTCAAACGGGAGGATTATCTGTATTTTTTTGGCCTCCCCTCATATTTCGAAGAGGAAAAACACGTATTGATTTGAGATACAGTCTGTTATGACACAATTCCATCAGGTTTTTTTATTTTGGTAAAAGTGTTCAAGATTCTTCAAATCTAGTAACGGTTACCAATATTGGATGGATGCACCAAAGAAAATGAATAGTTCAGATTTTTTTAGCGTAATGCCTTGCACCCCTGAATTTGGTTTTTCCGAGGAAGTATAAATCATGGAAATCCTTGATTATTGATGCTGCCTGATCCATATCTCCTGATGTGTGGGAATAATGATCAAGGATTAAATCCTGATTGGCTTCAAATAAAAGCCGATAAAAAGATTCGTCCGGAATTTCGGTGAAATTCACTGTCATCAGATCAGAATTTTTGAATTTATCGAAAAAATCTTCAGGGCCTTTTAACAAACCACGCGAGATTGCCAGATTATACAATTCACTCCCCGGGAAGGGGGTTACTGGTCGAATATTTCTCACATGATCATAGGTATTGTATTTTTTAATGAATTCTACATCTTTTTTAAGGCTGTCGCGAGTATCCCCGATATTTCCCCAGATGAAGTTTAAACCTGCCCCCAGATGATATTTTAATGCAACATGAATCGCCCGTGTATTATCTTCTATTGTCGTGTTTTTCTTCATAGAATCCAATACCTGCTGATCCATAGACTCAAATCCAAAATTTACCAGCTGGCAACCACTGGCTTTTAAGCATTCTGCAATTTCATCGTCGAATGTATCGACACGGGCCTGACAGTCGTATTTAATTCTTAAATTATTTCTTTCAAGTTCATCTCTGAATTCAAAAATCTTCTTTTTCGGGTAAGTAAATAACTCGTCATGCATTGAAAAATAAGTGATCCCGTATTTTTCATGTAATTCGATAATTTCCTCGATTACATTTTTAGTGCTCCGAAACCGGAATCCTTTTTCCATACGATAACAGAAGTTACATTCATTGATACAGCCCCTGCTGGTGATAATATCCAGCGCTTTCTCATCCTTATTAATATTGTATTTTTTCAGACAGGACACATATTCATTCATAGGGAATAAATCCCATTGCGGGAACGGAATTGAATCCAAATTCCGGATGGGTTTTCTGCGGTCATTGAGATAAACCCCATTCTCGTCCCGGTATGCAATACCCTTGATCTTCGACAAATCACCATTATTCAATTTACATTTTAATATTTCGATAATGGTATCTTCTGCTTCCCCGATTGCTACGAGATCAGCTTTTGTTTTATTTAAGATATATTCGGGAATCGGAGATGGACCCTGACCCCCGAGGACAAGCCAGGCACTTTTTTTATGTTTATTTATGACTGTACATAAATCCACGATGGTTTCTTTGAATCTGGCAGCTAAAAACCCAAGACCTATGAGATCGAACTGATTTCTCTCCAAAAAAACTGCAAGTTCTTCATTTGTGTAATGGAATACATCCTGTGAGTAAATCTCTACAGAAGAACCGTTTTTTTTCAGGACTGCTGCTAGATATCCGACTCCTGAAGGAAAATGGTTATCTTCCTGATACAAATCATGAATTACAAACAACACTTTACCATTCGTTGACATACGATGTTATACCCCCTTTTTTTCTGCAATAGCGTAGATGGTATCGCATAAAAATTTCGATTTCAGACATTTTGCATATTCATCGAGAAGAGATTGAGAAAAAACCGGGTTATAGAATCCCTGTCCTCCGGGTTTGCCATACTGCATCCAGTGCATGTGATTCGATAAATCATATCGTTGTAACGGGTGAATTTCTGTACGGAATCCTGCCCTGTCTATCACTTTTTTAAGAGAATCTTTCGAGAAGTAGTACTTATGGGCTATCTCCCAGTAAAAATCAAGATGATTCTTGATTTTATACGTGGAAACAAGAATATCATTCACGTTAGGAACCTCAATAATAAGTTTTCCTGAATGTGAGAGTTTTCTCTTGACCTGTTCGAGAAATCGAATGGGATCTTCAACATGTTCGAGTACATGAAACATGAAAATGAGATCATAGGAGTTATCTGGTACTTCGTCCAGGGATTCCTTCACGTCAAGTCCCTTGCTTTGGGCATAATGAACAAAATCTGTGGTTAATTCCACCCCGGTAACGGATTTCACATGCTCTTTGACAGAAAAAAGAAAATATCCGGATGCACACCCTATTTCGAGGATTCGGGAATTCTTCGTATAAAGTGGAATAAACCGGGAAACACGATCTTGCGCTTCGGGCATGCTTGATACCCAGAGTTTTTCTGCGTTCTGGGTATTATATGTAGACCTATAGATTTTTTCATAAAATTCTTTCTCGGCTTCCTGGGTCATTCGTGGGTGGAGGAAGATAAAACCGCATTTATCGCACTGGTACGGTCGTGGTGAGAGTCCGTGTCGGATAGCGTCATGGATTTTCGTACAGCATGTGCTACCACATAAGTAGCATGAAGGTTCATGAGAATTCAACGTCAATGAAACACCTTTTTATTATGAAGGTTTATTCTGAGCTTATTCTTCAAACTGGGGATATACATTATGTGTGCGTTAGAAAAAAATATATCGTAAACCCTGATGGGATAAACAAGCTTTTCCTTCGTATATCTTATTTCCTTCAATTCTTTCGTTCAAGATTCGAGAATAATCTCCCAGTTTCAAAATACATCCCAATTATGCGTATAAAAAGGAACGGCAGAATCTTATCCGGATTTAAGAAATGTCCTGATAACGTTCTGCTGCATAATCCATTTTCGAAGCCGGTTATCCACCTTCATGGCAACCCATGAAACGAGAAGTATCGCTGCAAGCATCTCGAGATAATAGAGGGTCGATGCGATTGTTATGTTATTCATCGCAATAACATTGTTAAATGCTATAAGGGGTCTCAGCGTTTCAATATCCAGTATAAACACATACCCAACGACGACATGGAAGATGAAGACGTAAAAACTAAGATCTGCAAGCATACGAATCAGCGGATATACGTTCTCTTTTTTCGGATACCATGCATTCTGAACAAGGTAGATTCCAAGGCAGAACTCAAATGCATTGAATAACGGGAACCAGCGCCAGAATAAATCCAGCGGGATGAGATTGTATGTCAGAACAAGCGAACGCGAACCCCATGTGATCAGGCAAAGAGCGATGATGCATCCAAACTGGTATCTTCTCACCAGTTGGGAGAACCATGGATACAGAATATACAGGCTGAATATTGCTGCTATAAACCACCCCATGATATTGATTATCCCGGGCCCTTTTCCGAGAATAACGAAGAAACCGGTAAATTCAAAGAGGACCCCGGCAATATTCTGTTGCGCAACGGCAGGGAAGAGTATTATGCCGAGAATGAGGCTCATCCAGAATGCAGGGTATAACCGGATAAATCTCCTGAACAAGAATTGAGAATAGCCGGAAATTCGCTCCAACCCCCTATAATTATATTCAAGGACTGCACCGCTTACAAAGATCATACCAAACACAGCAAAACCCTGAAGGCCGCTCGTATAGATATTCAGGGGTCCGTTACCATCCGAAAAAAAGAATTGGTTGATTCCTTCTATCAGGTAAAACCGTGAATGGTCATAGACGATAACTGCAACGCAGATAATTCGAACGATGTCAAAAAACAGAATCCGTTCGGGTTTATTTCCGGATGTATCATTTTTTTTTGCTGACCGTTGCGGTTTCATACAGTTGAAAAAAACTCTCTATATAAAAATTTATACTTGCCTATTTTGATTAGATTCTTGAAAAATGAAAAAAACTGTATGAAATACGTTTGAACGATTGAGCTGTTCAGTTGAGAACGTGAAAAGAAAAATTGAATAAAAATGCTAAAATATCTCATTTTGAGATCGTGGATAAATATTGCCCCATTTAAAGCCTCAGCCGTGATTTGAACACGGGACCTGCTGATTACAAGTCAGCCGCTCTGCCAACTAAGCCACTGAGGCGCCATATACAATAGTTTTTTTATGATAAAAAAGGTGGCGTTGGAACGGGGAACCGGAAAACGAATTGGATTAATTCGTATCCTCACCTTACCTGGATGCAACTCCATCACGCTACTCACTCTGATCCGTTTGCAATATCTTATACGCTAAAAAAAAGACCTACTATGAGCGATGTCGCAGCTGATCGTGGATATTGGCGGGAGTCCGGGAATCAATTGCCGTGGTTTCTGTGAATACTGTTATTTTAAGCATGTCAAAGGGGTGCAGCCGCTCGGGTGCCGGTATTGTCTCCCGTTCAAGAAAGGCTGCGACTACTGCACCCGTGGTATCCGGGAAGAATATGCCGGATTCAAGGATTTAAAAGCCATTGCCAATGAAACCCTGGCAAATCTTCAGTCAAAGACCGGGGATCTTGAGCGGATCACGATAAGTGGTGGCGGTGACCCGAGCTGCTATCCGCGTTTTACAGAACTTATCGAGCTTCTGGGAAGCATGGAGGCTCCCCTGCATATCGGATACACGAGTGGAAAAGGGTGGGATGACCCTGCTGTTGCGGACATGCTCATCGATCAGGGCCTTGCAGAAATTTCATTCACGGTTTTTGCCTCAGATCCAAAACTCCGGAAAAAGTACATGCACGACCCGACACCGGATGCCTCGCTGAAGATCCTTGAGCGCTTGTGCGAATCGGTTGATGTTTATGCTGCAGCAGTGGTCCTGCCGGGAATCAATGACGGAACCGTTCTTGAGGAGACCTGCCGATGGCTTGATGAATGCGGTGCCAAAGGAATAATCCTGATGCGATTTGCAAATGCGGGCGAACAGGGCCTGATCCTTGGAAACGGCCCGATAATCAGGGGCCAGAAGGTCCAGTCTGTTGACTCTTTCAGAACCCTCATAACGGGGCTACAGGGAAAATACTCCATGAAAATTTCCGGGACTCCGTTGTGGGACCCGGAGATCGGTTCCCCGTTTGCGATCCTGCAGGAACCGGGTCTGCTGAAAAAACTCCCCCGGATAAACCGCCATGCATCGGTAATCAGCGGCAGCATAGCAGCGCCGTATATAGAGCAGGTGCTCAGGATCTGCGGCTCCTCTGATCCGGTCATCGCAGTCAAAAAAGAGATTGCCTGTCTGATCACTGCCGATGACCTGCAGGAACTAAACCTGGCAAACCTTCACAATACGGTTATTATTCCCGGGCGGGCATTTGTTCACGAAACTGAACTACAGGACCTGATCTCCCGGGATGGAACGCAGCGGGAAGCGGTGCGGGGGCCGGAGATGCTGACTGCGGATGCCGAGACCAGCATGGGGATGACCCGGGATGCAGTCCTTGCAATGGAGATGGACGGTTTTGCAGAACTAATCCAGATCATCAACCGTTTCGGGCAGGAATCCTGTAAAAAATAAAAAAGGATCAGATCAAAGCAGCGGTGATACCGCTGATGCCGGACTGGATGATCAGGGCAACGGCAATGATTACACCCGCCATTTCAAGGGCCACTGCCACATTTCCTTTCTTTAACTCTTCGAATTCTTCGATTCCCCTGGTGAGTTTATCGAGAATATTGAGTGCCAGGTAGATTGCACCAACTGCCAGCAGGATGCCAAGGATAAGCTGGATGAATGCGATACCTATGGCAATCAGGCCGTCAGGAGAAGTGAGGCCCAGTGCGGTTGCTTTCCCTATACCAACTGAAATTCCCGAAACACCGGACTGGACGATCAAGGCAATTGCGACAAAAATCGCTGCAACCACAATCCCGAATGCGACATTGCCTCTTGCCAGCTCTTTCTGTTCGTCGATACTCCCGGTAACTTTTCCAAAAACCGAGAACCCAATGTACAGTGCGATCACGGCAAAGACGATAGCGATAATCAACTGAATAATTCCTACTGCTGCATTAACAAGAAGCATGATTTCACCTGAAATTCAGGATCTGTTTTTGATTACGACCCATTTAAATTTTTTCGAAAATCAAAAAACAGAGAAGAGTGCGGCATCCGAATTACATTTGGGGCGCTTAAAGTGCGAATCTCAAAATCACTGATTCAAAAAACAAGGATGCTGCGGGAGGGTTACGATCCCCCGATCTCCAGATGTCTCAAAGTCTGAACGATCAAACGCGTTCATGTAAACCCTATGAGTCTGGCGCCCTAACCAGCTAGGCCACCGCAGCACAAAAGTGCATAATAGAAACGCCGTAAAAACTATTAAAGGTTCTCATACGGCGTTTAATCCGATGGTTTATTTCTTTTGCTGCTGCAGATATTGGTTTACCGCAACTGTTATCGCTGCTACTTTTTTCCCCGGGTCAAAGGATCCCGCGAGCGTCTGCATCCGTGTCTCTTCATCGCGCTTATACCGCTCAAGCGTGCTCAGGATGTGCTCTTCCTGAAGGAAGTGGGTATGGGTATTGCCCTCGACATACTGCTGGTTGTTCATGATGGCATAATGCAATGGGAGAGTTGTCTTGATCCCAAGGATAATGTATTCAGATATTGCACGCCGCATCCGTTTGATTGCCTCAGCCCGTGTACTGTCCCATGCACAGAGTTTGGCAATCATTGAATCATAATTGGGCGGAATCATGTAACCCATATGGATACCGCTGTCAACCCGTATTCCCGGTCCGCCAGGAGAGCGATAGCGAACGATCTTGCCCGGATCCGCAGCAAAATTATTGATGGGATCTTCTGCATTGATCCGGCACTCGATTGCATGACCCCGGATAGTGAGATCTTCCTGTTCAAAGGGAAGGCTCTCACCTGCAGCTATCGCAATCTGCTGCTTTACGAGATCCACGCCCGTGATAATCTCGGTGATGGTATGCTCAACCTGGAGACGGGTATTCATCTCCATGAAGTAATATTCACCCTGGCTGTACAGGAATTCGACAGAACCGGCGTTACTGTAATGCGAAGCTTCTGCAACTTTCAGGGCTGAGGCCGACATCCGGTCCCGCAACTCCTTTGTCATAATGGGAGACGGCGCTTCTTCCACAAGTTTCTGGTGACGCCGCTGGATGGAGCACTCCCGGTCATACAGGTGAACTGCATGGCCATGCTCATCGGCAAGAACCTGGAATTCGATATGCCGGGGTTTTACCAGGTATTTTTCGATAAAAACGGTTGCATCCCCGAATGCCGACTTCGCAATGCGCATGCTGGCCGTAATGGCCTCTTCGAGAGCTTTTTCGTCATTGACGATCTGCATGCCAATGCCTCCCCCCCCGGCACTTGCTTTGACAATGACCGGGTAGCCAACCTGTTCAGCCACTTTTTTTGCATCATCAATGCTACTGATCCCGCCATCTGTTCCCGGAAGAACCGGCACACCGGCATCTTTCATCATCTGTTTGCTGCCGATCTTGGATCCCATGGCCTGGATGGTTTTCCATTGCGGACCAACAAATGTAACGTTCTCTTCTTGGCACCTTTTCGCAAACTTGTAGTTCTCTGCAAGGAACCCATATCCCGGATGGATTGCCTCCGCACCGCTCTTTCTGGCAATATCGAGGATCCGGTCCATATTGAGATAACTCTTGGATGGATGAGCTTCCCCCACATGGAACGCTTCATCAGCATACCTTACATGAAGGGCATTTTTGTCTGCATCAGAAAAGATCGCCACGGTTTCAATATCCAGTTCGCGGCATGCACGCATGACACGGATGGCTATCTCCCCACGGTTGGCAATCAGAAGTTTTTCAAAATATTTCATTGAACCACCAGCAGGACATCGCCGTTCTGGACGACATCGCCGGTATCAACAAAGATCTCCGTGACTTTGCCGTCAACCGGACTGTGGATCGGGTTCTCCATCTTCATGGCTTCAAGCACAACCAGCGTATCCCCTTTCCTGACCGATGCACCCCGGTTCACCAGCACCTGGAGAACCATGCCCTGCATGTTGCTCTTGATCCCCCCGGTAATATCCCCGCGGGGGACTTTCTGGGGTGCTGAACCACTGGTTACGGCAACCTGACTCCCCCCTACAGAAACAATCCTGACGGAAAAAACCTCGCCGTCCACTTCCACTTCCATCTGGCTGGGGACCTCCGCCGGGGTCTTTGAAGAAGCCTGTTTTTGAGGGATCTCTTCGAGGATTCTCTCACCTTTGAGGAACGAGGGCGCGATTGCGGGATACAGGATATACGTGAGCACATCCTCCTCCTTTTTTACCAGGCCGGCTGCAGTTGCCTCTTTCTTCATCTTGTCATAGGCCGGTTCAAGGAGATCGGCAGGCCTGACCGTGATTACCTTTTCATCGCCGATGATGAGGTGTCGGATATCATCACTTACCGGTGCCGGAGATTTGCCATAAAGGCCGCGGACATAATCCTTGACTTCTTTTGTTACATTACGATAGCGCTCACCATTTACCAGAACATTGAGGACCGCCTGGGTGCCGACTATCTGGCTGGTGGGTGTGACCAGCGGAGGATAACCAAGATCTTTTCTGACTCTCGGGATCTCCATGAGAACCTCATCCCACCGGTTCAGGGCATCCTGCTCCTGCAGCTGCGAGACGGTATTGGAGATCATACCGCCCGGGAGCTGGTAAATCAGAACATCGCTGTCAACCCTCTCGGAGATCGGGTTCACCAGCCCCGCGTATTTCTCCCTGATCCGCAGGCAGACATTTCGCACCTCACGGAGCTTGATCAGGTCAATACCCGTGTCATGGGGAGTTCCAATGAGGGATGCAACAATGCTTTCTGTCGGTGGCTGCGAAGTTCCCATTGAGAAGGGGGACATTGCAGTGTCAAGAATATCGACCCCCGCTTCGATCGCGGCCTGGTAACTCATAGGGGCAATTCCGCTTGTGGAATGGCTATGCAGGCAAACCTTCACATCTACGGCATCCTTGATCCCGGTGATGAGTTCCCGTGCTGCTTCGGGCATGATCAAACCCGCCATATCCTTGATGCAGATGGAATCGCTCTCAAGGCTGTAGAGCTCTTTTGCCATCTCGATAAACGAGCGGGTACTGTGGACCGGGCTCGTTGTATAGGATATGGTGCCCTGCAGGTGAGCTCCTGCAGCTTTGACCTGTTCCATCGACCGCTTCATATTGCGGATATCGTTGAGGGCATCGAAGATGCGGAAAATATCAACGCCGTTACGGTGAGAAGCTTCTATGAATTTATCCACGACATCGTCAGGATAGTGCCGGTACCCGACAAGATTCTGCCCCCGGAGCAGCATCTGGATCGGAGTCTGTTTCAACTCTCCTTTCATTGACCGGAGACGATCCCATGGATCGTCGTTTAAAAACCGTATGCAGGTATCAAATGTGGCACCGCCCCATGCTTCAACAGAAAAAAAACCGCATTGGTCGATTTCCCGCGCGAGAGGGATCATGTCTTCAGTCCGCAACCGTGTTGCGATGAGCGACTGATGGGCATCCCTAAGTGTTGTATCGGTAATCAGAACTTTATGAGGAGCGGCAGTGCGCATAATGGAAACCTCGGGGCTTCCGAAGGATCATAACAAGCCTCTCAAAACTTCATCGGTAAAGTATAAAAAATTCACTAACGGGAATGACAGCAATGACCACGAGACATGCTGCACTTAAACCTGCAAGTATGTCGCGTGACGGGGTCACAAACGCCGGGCAGTGCGTTCCTCCATTTGAAAAACCCCTCACAGCAAGGAGCTCCGCAGTATCCTCTGCCCGTACAAGCGCCCCGCGGACAAGGACGATCCCGGTGGGAACGAGATTTTGATAATTCCACCGGATTCCCTTGAGTTTTCCTGCAATGCGGATACGTTCAAGATCGGCCTTGAGCAGTTCGAAAGACTGCATCCCCATCTCCGCCACCATCCCTGTCTCAAAACCAACCCTGTTGCCAAAAAGCCAAACGCACATATCAAGAAGCTCACCCGGTTTCTGTTCATGAAGGATCCACAACCCGACAAGTACGATGACACTCATCCGTATGCCATAGGAGATTCCCCCGCCGGCTGTTATCTCAAGGACAAGACTGAAGAATGCGATCAGGAAAAATACCGGGTATGTGGTACGAATTGTTTTCAGAAGCGCAATACGCGGGGTAAACAGAAGCCACCAGACAAATACGGTCACTGCACCGAAAATGCTGAAAAAGGCAATTACCGAGAGAATTGCGGCAGACCCGATACGGATTCTCACATCCTGCATGCAGCCTCCAGGAGATCTTCGGGTGCCAGATTTCGGGGGACTCTTCCTGCTTCAATGAGTTTTTTTATAACCGGGGGAGCATGTTCCCAGTGATGTATGGCATCCGGTGTTTTTCCCCGGCAGACCAGGTTTCCCCTGCAAATCTCCCAGAGGTAATCTATTCGGGGAAAGAACGATTGTTCATGAGTTATTATGATCGTAATTCCCCGGTTCTTACGGGAAATGGTCCGGCAATACCGCTCCTTTTCAGAGCAGTCCAGGGAGCTGAACGGCTCATCAAGAATGAGCAGATCATATTCTTTTTCAAGAAGGCAGGCCAGGTGAAGACGCTTCAATTCGCCCCGGCTCAGGGAAAGCGGATCCGTGTTCTGTGTGCGGCAGATATTTTCGCGCGAAAGGATCTCCAGCGGATCCAGTCCCCAGGACCGGCACTCGTCAGCAAGAGTGCTCCCGGTTATATGATATTCGGGGAACTGAAACGAGATCATTTCTGAAGATATTCCTTCTTTTTTTATCGATCCCGCAGTCGGTGGAAAAAACCCGGCCAGCATCAGGGCAAGGGTAGTTTTTCCGCAGCCAACATCTCCCGTGAGAAGGTGAGTGCCCGGTGTGAACTCTCCCCCGCAGGCAAGAGACCAGTCCCCCCGTTTTGCCCGGACATTTTCAAGAACGATTTTCATATCGGTATCCTCAGGGAGAACGGGTAGAAGGGTGTGTCTTTCAGACAGGTAAAAACAGAATCCGGGGTTCCGGAATATCTGACCCGGCCATCTTCAAGAAAGAGGAGGTGATCTCCAATGAGAGCAGTCTCCATCTGCTGTGTACACCGGATTACATACGGGACATTGCTTTTCCTGATAATGTCCTCAATCTCACCGAGCTTCTTTCCATCGAGATGAGAATCATATTCGTCAAGGATAAGGACCCGGGGCCGGTGGATCAGCGCTGCTCCGAGAGCAACAAGGATCTTCTCCCCCCCCGAAAGTTCGTTCATCAGCCGCCCCTGCAGGTGCAGGATCCCCATCGATTCCATGAGAGCGGTAACTCTCGGGGTTATTTCATTGCACGGTACCTGCCGGAACCTGAGGCCAGAGGCAATCTCATCGGACACATTATTAAAAAGGATATTCCGGTCGGGAAATTCGTTCACCCACCCGGTTTCGGTTTCCCTTGGGGGTTTACCATCGATATCTATCGTTCCCCTCTCAGGAAGATGTATCCCGGCTACCGATTTAAGCAGGGTTGTTTTCCCACTTCCGTTCCTTCCGATAACTGAGGTAATCCCTTCCGGCAGGGTAAGCGAATCAATGGAGAGTTTTTTACAGAGGAAGTTATCGATTGCGATCATGGGATTCGTTCTGCAATAAGGTATGCTGCCGAGGCTTTGATGAGATCCCCGATAATAAACGGTAAAACGCCGGTGGAGAATGCCACCAGGAAACCAAGCCCGAGGGAATACATCAGCCAGGAAATGCCGCATGCATAGATCGCAGCAGTAGCGGCTGCAAGCCCCCCGATTCGGACATACCGGGACGAGCTTTCATAGGCGAGCCCGGTGATCAGTGCGGCAAAAATAAACCCGATTATATAGCCGCCGGTCGGGCCCAGGAGAATGCCAAGCCCGGCCATGCCATTGTGGAAGACCGGTAAGCCGAGCAGGCCAAGGCCGATATACAGAGTGACTGGTATGACCGCATACCTCCGCATAACCGCACCACAGAGGAGAACAAAGAGTGTCTGGAGCGTGAAAGGTACCGGAAAACACGGGATGGAAATCCAGCTTCCCAGAATAATGAGCCCCAGGAACGCTGCTGAATATGCAATAACCCGGGATTTCTGGAGATCACCAAACATCGTCAACCACTAAAAAAATGATGGTTGACGATAAAAAATTATCTTCAGTTACTGGTGGTGGCAGTCACCGGCAATCACGCGTTCGAGTTTGCCATTCGGTTTTTTGATGATAAGGGCTCCGTATTCATCGATATCAACGGCCTCACCTTCAAAAGTATTCTTCAGGGTCCGGATCTGCACCTGGTTTTCAAGCGTACAGGATATGCTCTTCCATTCCTGGATGATGGTGTTGTATTCTCCGCTTTCAATGAGCTGGAACCGGCTTTCGAATTCCCGGAGGATTCGCGCAAGGAAAGGTGCTCTCTCCACTTCGTGGCCAACTTCAACCTGTATGGATGTGATATCGTTTTGTATCTCCGGAGAAAAATTACTGATCGGGACGTTGACATCAATACCAATACTGAGCAGGCAATAGTGCACGGTGTCGGCTTCAGCATCGAGCTCGAGCAGGAGGCCGGCTACCTTCTTGTTGCCAATAAAAATGTCGTTTGGCCACTTTATCAGGGCTCCCAGGTCGAATTCTTTCCTGATGGCACGGGCAACTGCAATAGACCCGGCCATGGTAATCATAAAAATGTGATCGATAGGGATATGGGGCTTGAGAATGACGGTGATCCAGATGCCCCCCCTGGGTGAGACCCAGGCCCTGCCCATCCTGCCCACACCCCCGGTCTGTTCTTCGGCAATTATCACCGTACCGTGGTCCTTTTCTGCACATCCTTCAGAGCATATCTGTTTGCCGACACCAATGGTTGAAGGAGTGCTGTCAAGGTAGCGTATCTTTTTACCAATGACCTGGGTCCGCAGTTTTTTATGGATCTCATAGGGCAGCAGCTTGTTACTGGTACGGGTCAGCATATACCCCTCCTTCTGCGAGGAGGAGATATCGTATCCCATCATGCGGAGCTCGTTTATCTGTTTCCAGACCGCGGAGCGGGTGACGCCCAGCTCGTTGCTGATGGTCTCTCCGGAAACCGGTCCTCCGGAGCGTTCGAGAATTTCAAGGACTTTGAATGCAGAATCAGGCAAGGATATCACCGTTTGGATGTAATTTTTTCAAAAGGAAGCGGGCAGGGATCCTTACCGCATACCTGCTTGAGGATAGCTGACTGGTGTTCCATCAGGGTGGCGAGATCAAAAATTCCTGTTATATCCACAATCCCGATAGCCCCGATCGCGGCACCATCGCAATCCCGGAAAGGAGTAACGGTTACCGGGACTCCCTTGTAGGGTCCGCTTACCGGCGTAGTCTGGATCAGCTGGTTCTTCTCTATTGCCTCGAGGAGAATCGGGCCGTTATATTTACGATCGATGACTCTCCCATCCTCGACCCGGATCCCGTCACGCTCCCGCGATTTCGCTGTTACGGGGAGCCGGTGGATCAGCTCGTGAACTGCAAGGACCATGGGTTCAAGATCGCCTGCCTCTGCGTTGCAGGACATGGTATAACGGTGCATTGGTTTACCTCATACTCTGGTCATTCTCTATCCAGATGAAGGTTGTGGATGGGATAACCCATCCTCCCTGAAATTACCCGGTCGCGGTCAAAAGAAAAAATAGTTACCGGGATCAGAAAAGAGTCGTTTTTCCCTGGCGGCAGAAATCTGATAAAAATGCCCGTGACGGGAATTCATGAATTGTGGTGAGAAACACCCTGCCGTTTCCTACCTGTTTTTCTATGATAACACCATCGTTGCCACAGCTTCCCGTGCAGTCCGCCCCGTGTTCAGGGAACGTCCCGTCACATTCAATTCGCGCGGCGTCATAATCCTCAATTATCGACCCGGACAATGACCCGGAATTACAGGTTATCTCACGTTGCCTGAACTCATGCCGGTAGGTAACCGGGAAGGGCAGCCAGTCATATGAGTTCGGTTTCTCCGTGGCAGCACCAAAAACCAGCAGGTTTCCCCCGTTCTCGATAAACCGGCAAAGTCGGGGTGAGGAAGCCCGCAGTGCCGGGAGGAGATTTGAGTACGCCGGATTTGCAAAACCGGTGGGTATGATGATACAGTTGTAAGTTCCCCGGAAAAACGGAGCAGCGAGCATGTGTGGCGTGATCAGTTCGCAGGAAAGACCACAGTCCTCAATATACCGGTTAAAGTGCTGTTTTGTTTCCCAGACAAATCCCACGCGGCAGCTCATCCTTTTATCACCCCTACCGGAGTGAGTCGGGCAACGAGTCGCGATATTCCAAGATCGTGCACGACCCTGACAACTTCTTCGCTCGGCTTATAGACATCCGGGGCCTCATCTGCGATAGCGTTCTCGTTTGGAGCTTTGACGATAATTCCCTTTTCGAGCAGGAGATCGGTTACTTCTTTCCCGCTCATCCTCTTCTTTGCCTGGGTCCTGCTCATCACTCTTCCCGCTCCATGGCAGGTGCTGCCAAAAGTTCGCTCCATAGCAGTATCTGTCCCACACAGAACAAAGGAAGATGTACCCATGCTGCCCGGAATAATGACCGGTTGCCCGATTGCCGCGAGTTCATCGGGAAGATCGGAGGTATGGGGGCCGAAAGCGCGGGTAGCACCTTTTCGATGGACACAGACGGTCATCCTCTTCCCATCGACAACATGTTCCTCGATTTTTGCCACATTGTGTGCTACATCGTATACGAGTGGCATATCCTCGTAATCTATCGAAAACATTTTTGAGATGATACGGCGGGTTGTGTGGGTAATAAGCTGACGGTTTGCCCAGGCATAATTTGCTGCTGCTGCCATGGCGCCGAAATAGGCTTTTCCTTCGGGTGATGCAAGGGGTGCACAGGCAAGCTGCCGGTCGGGAATAGAGATCTGGTAGCGTTTCGTTGCGGACTCAAGCGTTTTCAAGTGATCTGTGCAGGTCTGGTGACCCAGGCCCCGCGAACCGCAATGGATCATGCAGCAGACCTGTCCTTTACTGATTCCAAATGCATTCGCAACAACCGGATCATAAATCTCAGATACCACCTGCATCTCCAGGAAATGGTTTCCGGAACCGAGTGTCCCGCCCTGAGGAATTCCCCGCTGTTTTGCTTTTGCAGATACCGCACCCGTATCTGCTTCTTTCATGGATCCCTTCTCTTCGCACCGGGTCAGATCTCCCTTCATCCCATATCCGGCTTCAACAGCCCAGCGGGCGCCTTTATTCATCATTGCGTCAAGGGACTGGGAGGTTTCCTTCTGGGGACTTTTTGCCCCAACACCGGTCGGGACCCCCCGGAAAAGTGCTTCAATGAGGTCACGGCGCCCTGAAACGTCCTTGTACGCCAGCGGGGTTGTGAGCAACCGTACGCCGCAGTTTATGTCAAATCCTACCCCACCTGGTGAGATTACCCCTTCTTCCAGTGAGAATGCTGCCACACCCCCGATCGGGAAGCCATACCCCCAGTGGATATCCGGCATGGCAAGGGAATTTTTGATGATTCCCGGAAGTGTAGCAACATTTGCGATCTGCTGGATAGCCCCTTCCTCGAGAGTCTTTCCAAGGGATTCTGAGAGGAAGAACCTGCCCGGTACACGCATGCCGGGTACAAAACCCACAGGCACTTCCCATTCCAGAGGTCCGACTGGTATGACTCCTTCAATCATGGCAGGTCTCACGTTTCGTTTTATACATCAAATAGGATGTCCAGTATATATCCGTTGGTGTCCCTACGGATCGAAAGGCCTGAGTACGAAATCCCTTTTACTTCGGTTCCTTCAGCATGGCGTGCCGGGTCAAACGGCTCCCCAAAAAGGACCGCTGTCAGGTTCTGGCCATGAATGGTGATATCAGCCCGGGAGAAGACCAGTCCCTCAACTTCGGATACGAAGAGAACTTCTGACAGGAAATCTGCAAGGAGGGATTCAGGATCCGAGGCATGCAATTCAATTTTTTTTTCCAGCCCGTCTTCCCGATTTTTCCCATACACTACTTCCATGAGGGCATCAAAGGCCTCTGCAAAAAGCAGATCAAGTGTTTCTGCCCTTGCGCGGATTTTTATGTCAGCGGTATGCGGGATCTCTTCGTAACTCATCCGTACTCGTGCCCGGGCATATCTGATTCTTCAAAAAACGGGATCATATCCATCCGGATGCTGTGCAGAAAGCGGGCCTGGTGGATTGAAACATACACGGTATGGTTTCCGGCCTGTATCAGGAGATCGGATTTCTTGGGAGGTTTTACCTGGACGGGAAGTAATATCGGGCCTCCGCAGGAAGTACAGATACGGAAATCGCAGTTCCTTTTATTGATATATTCGATGACATCGGGTAGAATCGTGACATCGCGTATTCCTGCGCTGTCATGAGGATTGGAATACATGATGTTCCTACTATAAGCAGCCGGCTCTAAAAACCGTTATGGATCGGGATGTTTTAGTTTACACCAACGATCCGTATAACGATATCAAAATATTTCGGTTTGAGTTCGTACGTGTTCTGCCCCTCGTCATTTCGTGTGGCTCTCAATATGCCGATACGGGAGGCAATTATTCCTACCATCGACGCAATTGCATGGAATGTGACTGAAAACTGCTTCTGGAGCTCTGCAACGAGCTCTGCAATAGTGATGGATTGTGATCGAAGAAAGAGCCTGAGCACTTCGCGTCGTATTCCGGTTTTATCCTTGGAAAGGTAAGACCGGAGCCGGCCCTCAATTATCCGCTTGATCTCGGATGGAGATCTCATACTTTTACTGTCGAAGGTCACTCTATATATATTTTTTGATTTTGTGCGTTATCCAATTCCTGATTGGAAAACTGGCTGATTTTTGAAGAGACATTATTTTTCTGCGAAATTTTACGGCAGGACAATTTACAAGACCCAATATAAAAAATCGTTTTTGGCCCCAATCTGGTAACTATTTAATCGTAGTGAACAGATGATTAAGTCATGGGATTGATCAATTACAATATCGAGAAATATTCACCAAAACAGCTGGTGATAATACCCCTCGTGCTTTTGGTAATCTCCCTTGTTATCCTCGGCTTCAATCTGGCCACCACGGGAATGCCCCTGACACCCGGTATGGAGTTTGCCGGTGGGTATTCGTATTCGGTTACAACAACTCAGGCCGATGACCAGATACACAGTGTCTTTACCGACTATCCGCTGGTGAGTATCAAGGAAGGTATCAATGGGAAACTATTGCAGTTTGGCCCGATGGATCAGGCAAAACTTGACTCTCTTCAGGGCGTTGTGGAAAAAAATTATCCTGTCCATGAATCGATGGCTTCGATAGACCCGACATTTGGGAAGAGCAACCAGTCAATGGCAGTCATTGCCCTGATCCTCTCATTCATCGGGATGTCGATTGTTGTTTTCATCTCGTTTCGGACATTCGTCCCCTCATGTGCAGTCGTCCTGTCGGCCTTTGCCGATATGGCTATGACTGCTGCAGCAATGAGCGTACTTGGTCTCACACTCACCCTGGGAACGACTGCAGCGCTCCTGATGCTTATCGGTTATTCCGTGGATAGTGATATTTTACTGACAACGCGGGTGCTGAAGCGACAGGGCAAGCTGAACGAGAAACTGGCCGGGGCATTCCACACAGGAATAATCATGACCTCAACAACATTCGCTGCAGCAGTTGCCATGTTCATTGTATCATGGCTGGGTGGTGTTGAGATATTGTGGGAGATATCGGCAGTCCTCCTCATCGGGCTTGTTGCTGATGTCATGAACACCTGGCTGACCAATGTCGGCATCCTGAAATGGTATGTCCTGAAAGGAGGTAGAAAATGAACGCCCAGGAACTCACGAAACTTGTCAAGGACTGGCGGGTTGCGACCCTCCTGATCCTTATCGTCCTGTCCGTAGTAGCTATCTACCCGCACTTTGACGAGAAAGGGAACTTTACGACAAACCTCCAGTACGGGCTCGATCTCCAGAACGGCGCATGGCTCCAGATGGAATTCCAGGCCGAAGTTGTCGGTTTCACCACGGATCAACCCGTCAGTCAGTTCGTATCCAACCTCTCCAAGAAACTTGATACCGAAGTACTCGTGGTTGAGACAACGGATCCCACTCATCTGGAAATCCGGAAATATTATCCACGCGAAGATTTAGAGAAGATCTTCGCAAGTGAAGGAGGCAAAGTCACCTCCTACCAGAAGGGCGTATCCAAAGATACCGGTGAACTGGTCAAAAAGATCCTTGAGAACAAACTCAATTCCCTGGGGACCAAGGACACCAAGATCAATATCCTGACCGGTATGGGCAATGTCGCACAGTATGTCCGGGTTGAACTGGCCGGCGTGGACATGAACCAGGCAAAAGAACTTGTCGGAAAACAGGGGAAATTCGAGATCCGGATCCAGACTGTCGGGAACCAGTCCGAACATGTCCTGTACGGCGATGCAATCTCCAGCGTTGGGAATCCTGAAAAGGATATCCAGCGGAGCGGTGTCTGGGGGGTTCCCTTCACACTCAATGAAGCTGGTGCAAACGCACTCCGGCAGGCTGCAATCAAGTACGGCCTCACCACCAATCCCGAGGATCATTACCTTATCATGATCCTCGATAACAAGACGGTATTCGATGCACCGATGGTTGCGGATGCTGCAGCAAAACTCCAGACAAGCCCCAACCGCCAGTGGTCTGCAAGTACCGGGACCGGCAAATCCGGAGAGACTGCTGCCCAGACACTCAACATCCACCTCCGTGCCGGTGCATTACCGGTAGAGACAAAGATCGTAGGGAGCGGTGCGGTTCCTGCAGAGCAGGGCGCCAAGAACAAGATGGTTTCCGTTATTGCCGGTATTCTTGCCCTTATCACCGTCGGTCTTGTTATCTATTACCGGTACCGTGAGCCCAGCATCGTCCTTCCGATGGTCCTGATCAATGCCTCAGAGGTTATCATCCTCCTCGGGTTCATCAGTGCTATCAAGTTCCAGATCGATCTGCCGACCATAGCCGGTTTGATCGCGGTTGTCGGTACAGGTATCGACCAGATGGTCGTCATCACCGACGAGATCCTGCATGAAGGTCGTGTCCCGTCACAGAATTTGTACCTCAAGAGACTTGCAAGGGCTCTGATGATCATCGTTATCGCAGCTGCAACGGTTATCATTGCCATGGTGCCGCTGATGCTGATGCCTCTTACCACGCTGCAGGGATTTGCCCTGATCACCATCCTCGGTGTTCTCGTTGGCGTGATTGTCACCCGGCCGGCATATGGTAAGATCATCATGGAGATCCTCTCCAAGTAACAATACCATAGATTTATCTTTTTTTTAATCGACTAATCTTCCGGGTACGTCCAATGAGCAAACCGGTCTTATTCGATTTTTTCGCCACCTGGTGTGGCCCCTGCAGGTTACAGACACCGATACTCGAGGAACTGGAGAAAAAAATGGGGGATTCCATCGAGGTTCGGAAAGTAGATGTGGATCAGCATATGGATCTCGCGGAAAAATACGGAATTCGTGTTGTCCCGACCCTGATCATTGAGAAGGACGGAAAGATCGTCCAGTCTATGGAAGGAGTCACTGATGCAGCCACGCTTGAAAAAATCTTAAAACCGCTGGTGGGATAAGTGAAGATTGGTATCGTTGGCGGAACGGGCGATATCGGCGAAGGAATCGGACTGCGCCTGGCTCCCCTGTATGATGTTCTCGTAGGATCCCGTGAAGAAGAAAAAGCACTGCAGAGCTGTGAATGCAGTATTGATCTTCTGCGCAACCGCGGGCACCACCATTGTCACTCGTTAACCGGCATGACAAATCAGGAAGCAGTCTCCTGTGCAGATGTGGTGATCCTCGCCATACCATTTAAGAACCTCGTCACCACCCTTGAGTCTCTGGACTGTTTTGAGGGCAAGATAGTGATAAGCCCGGTCAATCCTATGGAAAAACGCGATCATTTTGTTTTCGTGCCACCTGCGGAGGGTTCGGCAGCACTGTTGATACAGCGTCTTCTCCCCAAGGATGTACGTATTTGTTCAGCGTTTAACACGATTGCGGCGAATAAGTGGAAAGCACTTGATGAGGAGCTCACCTATTCCGTGCCGGTCTGTGGCGATGACGAGGAAGCAAAACAGGAGGTCATGGGTATCGTAAACAAGGTCTCAAAGCTCCATGCATTTAATGCAGGGCCTCTTGCGGTATCCTGCATGGTGGAGTCGCTTACACCGCTTCTTCTCAATATCGCACGGTATAATAAGATGAGGGATGTTGGGATACAGTTCAAATAGAGATACCTGTCGGGAAACGATGCCGGATTCTAGAATTCTCGCAAACTACGGTGAGATGGTCATTGAATGCAGGTTGCAAGTGGTTGGTTTCGTCCCGCGGGCTCCCAATTTAACCGGTGGTGTCCCTTATTTTTGCGATGCACCCATATAGATTCCTGAATACCAATTATTGTTGCAGAATAACCGGTGGAATGAATGTATTCAGCAGAGTTTGAACGGATTGGAAAACGCCTTTTTGCCGAACACCTTGTCGGAGGTAATTTCGGGAATATCAGTGTCCGGAATACGGATGACGGGTTCCTGATAAAACGCACCGGTGCGTATCTGGATGTTGCCGGAGAACCGGTCTTTGTCTCCCTCAATGGTGAAGCACCCCGGGAAGCTTCAAGCGAGTACCGGGTTCACCGTGAGGTATACAAACTCACCCGTCACCTGGCAATTGTCCATGCTCATCCTCCGGCGGCTATTGCCGCATCGCTTGTTCTGGACCGGATAGTTCCTGAAGACAGCGAGGGGCAGATGCTCTGCCCAGTTATTCCGGTTGTAACCGGCGCCCCCGGCTCCCAGGAGATCGCTGATAATGTAGCAGCTGCCCTTCTTGGCACGAAACTGGTCATGGTACGGGGGCACGGAAGTTTTGCTGCCGGTAACACTCTTGATGAGGCATATCTCTATACATCACTTGCCGAACACGCATGCCGGGTTATTGCACTGAAAAAAGGCTTTTCCTAATTTTTGTTTCTCTAACCATACGCAACAATCCTTAAAAAGAATTATTCTGACGTTCGAATTCCAATTTTTTTGCAAGGGTATGTCAAAAAGAAAAAAGGATGGTCCTGCGCATTCTTACAAGGAGCGGCTGATCAAATAGGCCGGATTTGTGTTTTTTAAAAAGATTACTTGGGAGGCTTTGGCGGCTGTTGTAACTGGATTTCCCGGATGATCTCGCGGTGGAATACGAGGAGCATATCGCTGATCATACCGAACATGAAGATCTCAATACCGACAACGATGAGGAGTACGGTCAGTATCGTGAGGGGAATATGCTCGATATGGTTGAGCCATTCGAGTAACACGTATAGCCCGACCAGCAAACCCAGGAGTGTTGTAAATAACCCCATCATACCGAAATAGAACATGGGGTTATTTACCCGGGCAAGGCGGTAAATGGTACTCACAATTTTTATCCCGTCATGGAACGGGGAGAGTTTTGTCGCGGTTCCCGGGCGGCGCAGGTACCGGATTGGAACAACCATGACCCGCTGGCCGTTGCGGACCGACTCCACCGAGATCTCGGTCTCGATCTCGAATCCTTTTTCCGTAAGATGCATCTGGTGGATGGCAAGTTTTGTGAATGCCCGGTAACCGGACAGGATATCGTGCAGATCCCTGCTGTGGGCTACCTTGAAGAGCAGGTTCAGCATATGATTTCCAAAGAGATTCAGCCGGGAGAACGATCCTTCTTCAGCATTGATGAGACGGTCGCCGATAACCTGGTCAAATCCCAGGAATAAAGGCGTGAGCATTTTCTCGGCGTCTTTGGCAGAATAGGTCCCATCCCCGTCCAGCATGAGGATATACTGCTCCTCAATGACCTCAAATGCTTCAATAATCGCATTCCCTTTGCCTTTTCCGGACTGGGTACGGACATTTGCTCCGGCCTCTCTGGCGTTTTTTACCGTGTTATCGGTGCTTTTCCCATCAATAACAAGGATATGATTATACCCCAGACTCTTGAATTCCCTGACAACGCCCCCGATTGTCGGTCCCTCATTCAGGGTTGGGATTAGAATGCATACCTCATCTTTGTTGAATTTCATTGGTATAGTATTTTTAATCGGTTGTCATAAGTGCTTCTATGCATATTCCCAAAAAAGGGCTGCGGGCATTGGGCATTGCTGAAAGTTATTCCGGAAGAACCCTCTCAAATCTTGCAGGGGTTGTGATGCGAAAAGATCTCAGGATCGATGGCTTTACGTTCGGCCGTGTGACGGTTGGGGGGATGGACGCCACGGATGCTGTGCTTGAGATGATCTTCTCCCTTGACCGGGCAGATCTCAATGTAATTCTTCTTTCCGGATGTGTAATTGCCTGGTTTAATATTCTGGATCCCGCCCGCATTACAGAAAAGACCGGTCTTCCGGTCATCTGTGTTACCTATGAAGAGTCCCCGGGTCTCCTTGAGGATATCCGGCAGCATTTTCCCGGGGATGAACTTCGGCTGGATGCGTACCTGCACCTGGGGGAACGCCACGCGGTGGAACTTACCAAAGGCCATGTCAGTTTCCTGCGATCATGGGGAATCGATACGGACGATGCAGCCCGGCTGTGCAGGGATTTTACGCTGGAGGGAAAGATCCCGGAACCTCTCCGGGTAGCCCGCCTTTGTGCCCGCCGCCTTCCGGTAACCTCCTGAGGGTAGCGCGACATTCGTATCGTTGCCCTGAGAGGAGCATTCATATGAAAAAACAGAACATAAAAATGAGTAGATCTCTGTGTTTTTGGAGTTGAAAGTATCTTGTCGCACGATGAAAAACTTACCCGCCGGGTCTGTCTTGAATGTCATTATATCTATGATCCAGTAAAAGGCGATCCAAAGAATGGTATCCCTGCTGGAACCGCATGGGAAGATGTCCCGGATACCTGGCGATGTCCCGAATGTAAAATTCTCAAAGCAAAAAAAGGTGTTTTCAAACGCCTTGATGATTAATCTTTTCCACTCGATCTTATGCCCTGAACATATGGCGTGAGATGATCTGATTTGTTTTGCTCTCATAAACTTCAAACTGAACAAGATCTCCCGGAGAGAATGTCCCGTCTTTGTAATCGATTGCGATTGTTGCACCGGCATACCATGTATTCCCTTTTGCTCCGCTGAGATACTGGACATTATAATGATGAGAATGAGCAATGAAATCCTCCCCGTTCAGGGTCGGAATTTCGCAATCCAGCAGAACCCCGTTCCTGTACGTCTTTGCAAAAAGATTCCGGCTATTATAATTACTGGCTGCCCTGTTCATGACAACCATGTAGCTGTCCAGATTATTATTCCCCCTTTCATCCAAATGACGGATTTTAATGATCTGAAAGAGTGCGGGAACCTCCTGATCGCGTATAGTGAAATCCGGCAGTTGGAACAGGAGAAGAACGAGTACGGCAAGGAGAATGGTAATTGTGACCAGTATCACAACTCCAAGAGCAATGGATGAACCGCTTTCATGATGGGAATCGAACCACATATTTCAAATTCAGCTTTAATATTTATATTTATTATTAAAAATATCTATTAAAAAAATTGTATGGAATGGCCGGTATCACTATGTTTGGATGCGCATTCATTCCTGTTTGGGGATCTGTCTCTTATCCGCTAACATAAATACGACATCAACACAGAAATCAGAAAGAGAATTTTGGTATTCTAGGATAACACTCATGAAATCCTTGCTTGGATTATCCGATGATAAATCTTTACGGAGAACTGCAAGGGACTGGTACCTGGAAGGTGTCTCGCTTGGGCGCGAGGGGCGCCACGAAGAAGCACTCACTTCGTTCTCCCTTGCACTTGCTATTGATCCCAATCTTCCCCTTGTATGGGTGGGCAGGGGCTTTGCGCTGGGAAAACTCGGGCGTTTTGAGGAGGAGATCGCCTGCTGCGATAAAGCTCTCGTGTTGGATCCCCACTGCATTGATGCCTGGAATGCCAAAGGGTTTGCCTGCGGGATGCTTGACCGGTTTTTGGATAAAGCTGAATGCTGCAGGAAGGCTTTGGAGATTGATCCTGAAAATGCGACCGCGTGGAACAACAAAGGCGTGGCTCTTGGTATGCTGGGAAAATATGAAGCTGAAATCCGCTGCTGCGAGCGCGCACTGCACATACGACCCCGTTACCTTTCTGCCTGGATAAATAAAGGGTACGCGTTTGGAAAGCTGAAACGGTTCGATGAAGAGATTGCCTGTTATGACCGGGCCCTGAAGATATATCCATATTACCAGTCTGCACTGGCTAAAAAAGGGGCCGCGCTCATACGCCTGAAACGGTACCAGGAAGCATCTGATGTGCTCGATCGGGTCCTGGCGATTTCTCCCGATGATGCAAAATCCCTGTACCATAAAGGCCTTGCCCTGAGCATGACCGGCCGGCATGAGGAAGCGATACAGGCTCTTGAAAAAGCCCTGGGGATTGATCCGGCAAATGCGGATGCCTGGGTGGTCATGAGCAACTCCTGCTTTATGCTGGGAAGGCTTGATGAGTCTGCACGGGCTTTTGACAAAGCGTATTATATTGATATTAAGGATGTCAGGATCAATATCGTGAAAGGCATGTCTCTTTTCAAGTCAGGAAAGTTTGATGATGCACTTCACTGTTTTTCAGACATCTTTGGCATACTTCTCCGTTAACCCTGAAACACGGTCCCCAAATCCTTCCCCTTTTTATGCATATTTCGCGTACAGAATGACATGGATGTTGAGGAATTTGTCCGCAGGAAACTTGCTGACGGTGAAGAGGAACAGGATGTTCACAAGAGTCTCACAGACCATATCCTGTGGATGAAGAAAACAAATTCCTCCTATGCCTCGGCATTTGCGGATGCGGTCATCCTTGAAGTGAAGAACAGCCGTGGTTTGTCCGGTGATTTTTTCGCATTTGAACCAGCCGGTGTCAGGATGGGGGAATTCGGTGTCGGTTCCCGCGGCAAGGGCGATTTTTTTGCCCATCGCCAGATTGCCCGGATCATTGGCAAGACTTCGGCATCAGTAGGTGTTGACGAAATGGACGATGCCGGGGCGGTTTCAGCTGGAGGTAACTACATCATCTGTACGGTGGACGGCATGCACTCACGTCTCTCGGATTTCCCTTACCTTGCCGGTTTTCACGTAACCCGCGCCACCTTGCGGGATACGTATGTAATGGGAGCAAAACCCGTCATGCTCTTCTCGGATATCCACGTGGCTGATGACGGGGATGTGGCCAAAATCTTTGATTATACTGCAGGTATTACAACGGTAGGCGAAGCAATGAACGTCCCGCTGGTGACCGGATCCACGCTTCGCATCGGCGGGGATATGGTCCTTGGTAACCGTCTCACCGGTTGCGTAGGTGCCGTAGGGGTTGCCGATCATCTCACTGCCCGCAAATCAACAACCCCGGGAGATGTCCTCCTCATGACGGAAGGAGCCGGGGGAGGAACCATTGCAACAGCAGCGATCTACTCCGGTTTCCCTGAAGTTGTTGAACAGACTATCAACCTCAACTTCCTGACAGCCTGTGAAACCCTCATGAAGAATGACATTTTTTTCAGTATTCATGCCATGACCGATGTGACAAACGGCGGGCTGCGCGGAGACGCGTTCGAGATGGCCGAAACCGCCGGGTGCAGGATTGTCATCGATGAAGCCGCGATGGCAGGCCTTGTTGAGCCCCATGTCCGGGAGATGCTTGAAAAACTGCAGATAGATTACCTGGGTGTCTCTCTCGATGCCCTGCTCATCGTTGCCCCTCCCGGTGCAGCTGAAGAGATCTGCCGGGTTGTCCGGACTGCAGGTGTTAATATGCATGAGATTGGGTATGCTGAGGCCGGCAAACCGGAGTCAGTTCTTCTCATTGACGGGAAGGAACAGGATTTCTCGCCACGGTTCCGCGAATCCGCATACACTCCCGTGAAAAAAGTTGCCGATACCGATGTCCGCGATTTCGATGAGATGAAAGAGAATGTGTTGCGGGCATCAGAAGCCGCAATACAGAAAAAACAGCGGGTGCTTGCACGCCTGCTGAAGAAAAAATAAGGAACCCAGTAGTTCTCTGAACGTTTCTCCCAGAAAACGGGATAGTCATCAACCCTGACCCCCCTCAGATCAACGGAGAGATCGAAGAACCGAAACCAATGTAACAAATATGAGTGCATAACGCAAAACCCGACGAGGCGTTATGCGTGTGGAGCATTGCAATGGAATAAAGGCAATTCACACGGTCAACGCCCGCCCACTATATTTTAATCAGAGTCCGGTTGTTACGGATCAGTTTTTCAATCGCGATCATGATCGCGCTTGAGAATTTTCAATCAAAGTCCGGTTGAAAAATTTCAATCAAAGTCTGCCAAAAATTTTTCAATCAAAGTCTGGTTGAAAAATGAAAATCAAGGTTTGATTGATCCGGATCAGTTTTTCAATCGCGATCACGATCGCGCCTGAGAATTTTCAATCAAAGTCCGGTTGAAAAATCTCAATCAAAGTCTGCTAAAAAATTTTCAATCAAAGTCTGGTGCAAAAAGTTAAACAGGTCTGCAATACTGTTCTATGACGTGAACTATCTTCTGCATACGGTTTTTCAATCAAGATCCACTCAACATTTTTCAATCAAAGTCTGCTGAAAAGTTTTCAATCAAAGTCTGATTGAAAAAAGAAAATCAGGGTTTGATTGATCCGGATCAGTTTTTCAATCGCGATCATGATCGCGGTGCAATTTTTTCAAGCAAGGCTCGATTAAAATTATCTTGAAAACGTCTGCCCGAAAAAAGTCCAGGCAACGTTTCTGAAACGTACGAAATCAGCGAAGTTGTGGAACCCTTTTTTAATCATCCGGTTTTTTTGCGCTGACAAAGATATTATACGCAAGCTGGGGGATCCGTTTCTCGACAAAGGGCTCCATCTTTCGTGCCAGGTGGAAGATCGGGTCCATCATATCTATGTGGGCAAACGAACACCACCTCATAGAAATATCCTCAAAACCGGCATTACCAAAGAGCCGGTTCATCTCATTTTTATCAAAATAGTGTTCGCCAAAATCTTTCATCAGGATGTGGTTGATGTTCATTTTTTCACTGATGAAGTAAAGGGCCGGGATACCCTTGGTGATCAGTTTCTTCCCAAGGGTGCAGATAGCAATGGTTCCGCCAGGCCGGAGCACCCGGTACACCTCATTGAGCATCTCCTGCGGATCCTTGACATAACTGAAGACCAGCAGACTTGAAACGGCATCGAACGAGTTGTCGCAGAACGGGATAGTATCCGCTGATGCAAGGGTGAATTCACTGCACGCGCACCGCTTTTTTGCCTGGATAAGCATTCGCCGGCTGATATCAAGACCGGTGGCAGTTCCCCCGTTCTGGAGGTATTTCTCAATAAAGAGGCCGGTCCCGCACCCGATATCCAGAAGATCTCCTTTTTCCGGGAGGGCACGGATCATGTAACCGCTGATATGGTTGTGATAATTCCTCCCACGGTATTGATCATAATAATCATCATACGTATCAGCAACGGTATCGTAATGCTCCTGGATCTTGTCCTGTTTTATGGCAGTCATGGAAAGATCCCCTGTATATCCGTTGCAAAGGCAGAGACCTGGATAAACTCATTGTTGGCGTGCCTTGACCGGTATTCCGCATCAGCAAGGGCTATAACAAGGTCAGGATGATTGTATTCGCGCCGGATCGTGTTCCGGATCTCGGAAAAGACCTCACTCGCCGAGAGACCGTAATCTATCATCAGGGATTCGAGCTTACGGATAGCACCTTTCGCATCCCCTGCCTTGAGCGTTGCAATTGCCGAATCTGCAATTGTCGATGTTTCCGACTGGGCGATCAAGAAGAGATCGCTGCAGCGTCCCGTCTGGAGAGCAACCTGGACCAGCAGGATCGCCCTGCGAAGATCGCCCTGAGCAGCTTCTGCAATAAGTTCCAGATCATCCTCCGAACAGGCATGCGTGTTTTGATTCTGCTGATTTTTGATGGTATGGAGTTTTTGGAGGATCAGATCCTGCCTGACAGGAGCAAAGAACAGCGGTAGGCATCGTGATGTGATGGCTGGTATGAGAGCACTCTGGTTGGTTGTTGTAAATATGAACCGGCAGGTTCCGCTTGTCCTTTCCATTATCCTCCTCAGTGCCTGCTGGGCATCCCTTGTCAGGGTATGTGCATCTTCGAACACCAGCAGCTTGAATTCTGCATCAAGGGGCCGCATGGAGGCGTACCATTTGATGACATATTTAAAATTGGTAATCAGGGACTGGCTCTTCTGGTAAATGTGTGCGAACCGTTCGTCCTGCTCAAGGAATGCTTTCCCCTGCAGGAATACATCTGCAGTGGGAAAGACCGACGTGTTCTGTTCCCAGTTCTCCATATAGAGTGCTTTTGCAAAACACTCGGCAGCTACGCTCTTTCCGGTTCCATGGGGGCCGGTAAGAATGAGGTGTGGAACGGTTTTTGATGCTGCAAAGCCGGAGAGATGGCGTATGATCTGGTCCTGCCCGAGGATCTCATTGAGGGCTATTGGCCGGAATTGTTCAGTCCAGAGCATGGTTGAGCCTCTCCGTCATTTCACGTATTGCCTCTGACAAAAGATAATGATTGTTCAGGGATGCAACAAGATGTTCTCTCTCTTCCTGAGTCAGATCCTGGCATGCCCGGGTGATCTCGGGAAGTGCCCGGGTAAGCTCATCGACTATGGTGAGATTTGCTTTCCGTGCAGTGCGGGAGAGTGGGTTGAGATCGATCGCGATGACGGTCTTTCCCATACTGACAAGAGCCTCGCACCGGTCGCCATCTTCGAGCGGCACAAGTATGACATCTGCGGAAAACATCCCCTCGCGACGGCACCATGCCCGGTCGTGATCGAGAGGAAGGAGGCGTTCGGCCATACCTGAAAAAACATCGGCACCGGCAGATCGTAGTACTTCTTCGATCTGTTGTACCCGCTCTTCAGTGCGGTGGAAGAGGTTGACTTCCACCAACGCCCCGCTAGCTTCCTGCAGGGCTGCAATCTCCCGTGCTGCCAGGGCAGCCGTATTGCCGTTCACGGAAATAACCGGGTGCCGGGCGCCCAGGAGCAATGCAGCAGCAGTTCTTTCGGCAATGCGTGCGCTCCCGCTTGTCTTCTCGCCAATAAGATAATCGAACGCTTCCCCCCGACCATGGGCTGTCAGGCCTTCCCACGAAACAACCCCGCTTTTTGCACAGCGTGCGAGCCGTTCCCTGGTTATGAGAGAGCGGTACCTTGGATGGCTTTTTGGGATCATCTTGACTCTCCCGTAATCCGTGCGCCGGCTTTGGCTACCTCAAACTCGTACACGATGCCAAATTCACCGAGGACTCGTCTGGCATTCCTGCCACACGCAAACACCCCGTTCCCCAGCATGGTCATGCTCGATAAGACCCCTTCCTCTTCACAGCGGAGCAATACCGTTTCCACTTCATGGGTTACAAGACCGCTTTCCCGTGCGAACTGCCGGGACAGATGGAAAAAACCGGCTGGATCTTCCGGGTATGAACCGGGAAATGCTGCCGAGACCCGCGCCATCTGCTCCGGTGAACCCAGAACCGATGGGGTATGGATGGGACCAAACGATACGGCATACAACGGCTCCCGGATATCAAAGGCTCTCGTAATGTCAGCATCGATCCCCGGCCCTTTCCGGAGTACACGCCCGCCCCCCTGGCAGGCTGATACGTCCCCAAGTCCGGTCCGGTGGATAACCTCGGCCTCATGGGCAGAGAGGGCAATATCATGAGCGCTGAGACCGAGCCCGAAAAGCCGGTTTACCGCGGTCAGGGTGGAGAGGAGGGCGGCAGCAGAGAGGCCAAAACCGGCCCCGATGGGGAGGTTGCAGTCCGTAGTAATGGCTGCATTCACGCCAAGTTTTTCCAGGACGAACGAGAGCGGCGGGGAAGAGTCGGAAATGAATGGTTTATCCCGGACCGATGAGTGCTGCCGGATACAGATGGATGTAGTATCTGATGGGGAGACCATGGCAGCAACCCCTTCACTGATCACGATGCCTGCCCCGATACTTCCCGTTGCAGCAGGATCCGCTCCGGCTACCCGCTTAAAATAACCGGAGATGTGGCCCGGGCAAAAGGCAGTAACAGAAATCTGGCTCATGGGAACGACACAAAACTACCAGATCAATAGGATGGTTTCTCTCTTTAAACAATCCTCATGCGGCCGGGAGGTGATCCCGGAGGAGCGTCTCCCAGATAACTGCTGCGATCTCCTCTTTGGATCCGCTGCAGGGAATGCGTCCCGAAGCACTGAGCTGGACATAATCCCCGTGCATGCTCCCCATGGTCTCCGGGGGGTTCATCAGGACAAGGGCAACTCCTTTCCCAAGCATGCTTTTTGCCTTCTTATCAGGCTCGCGATCCAGCTTGAAGGCAACAACAAGGGGAGAATATTTCCTGATAACCTCGTCGAGAAGTTTCGGGAGGGGACTTAGACGGATCGTGGCTGGTTTCCCGCTCGGGATCTTGGCATCCTGCCTCTCCGGGGCAAAATCCGAGATTGCGGCGGCACCGATGTAGATATCGGTCCCGTTCTTTTCTGCCAGGTGCAGGAGAACTGTCGCACGCATATCCGCTGCACTGTCAGCGTTCAGGTTCGTGACGCAGGGAAACGTGTCGTGATGGACAACGGTCACGTCAGCTCCCAGCCGGAATGCCTGCAGCGCGAGAGCCCTGCCCATCTGCCCACTCGAACGAGTGGTAAGCACCCTCACGTCATCCAACGCTTCACGGCAGGCTCCACTGGTGATAAGTACCCGTTTTCCGGCAAGAGGCTTTCCGAGAATAGCCCGTTCGCACCTGAGAACAATCTCGTCAGTATTGGCAATCTTCGCTTTTCCCTCCTCTATACGGGGCTCGATGATGCCAACTCCCCAGGATTTGACTTTTTGGATATTCTCAACAAGTGCAGGGTGGCGGTACATGCTGTAATGCATTGCGGGGACGACAAGAACGGGTTTTTTGCTTCCAAGAGCCGTTGTCGCGAAGGTAGTCACGGGGGTGTCATCGATCCCGCATGCGATTTTACTGAGGGTATTTGCCGTGCAGGGTGCGATGAGGAGGAGATCCGCACTCCCCCCATCCCCGCAGAAAGTGACGTGCTCCACGAGTCCGGAGATCCGGGTAATTGCCTCCATCCCGCTTGCGTACGTCAGGGCATCCGGGGAGATGATACCCTCAGCCGCGCTGCTCATAACGGTCTGAACACTGGCCCCGCGACGCCGCAGGGCATGGATAAGCTTCACAGTCTCGACTGCCGCGATACTGCCGGTAACGGCAACAACTATCTCTTTTCCGGCAAGTGTCTGAACAGATGTCATCGGATCGTCACGTCCTGCACCACATGCCATGCATGCGGCCGGTACTTCTTGACTTTATGTACATCGATGGAAACAGAAAAACCTGCCCCCTCCATGATAGTACGTATCCGCTCTTCAACAGAACCTATGCTGTGGACGTGGATGACACTTCCCCCGGATACATGTGGGATGACCGAGGGGAGCATTCCGATTGCATCGAAATGACCCATAATGATCCGGCAGTAGGTTCCTGTGAGGAGCTCCCGGCAATCTCCAAGGGCTGGCTGGATACGATCGGAGAGCCGGTTCTCAAGTATATTTTTTTGCAGGTACCCAAACGAGACCGGGTTGATCTCAATTGCATGAACAAACGCCCCTGCACCCGCCATGGGGATCGTGAAGTAGCCGATCCCGGCAAACATATCTGCTACCCTGCCCGCGTCCTGGCTTTCCCGGATAAGGGACGCCATCCGCATCTTCTCTTCGCGGTTTCCCTGTGAGAACATCACGAGGGAGGGATCGAGGATATAGGTATACCCGCTCTCCCGGTGGGTTACCTCTCCCCCTACCCCCCAGACAAGGTGGGTTTTCGGGAGCCTCATGACTTCGTTGAGCGATTCGATCCAGAGTATCCCCCTGGGCTGCCGGAATGAAACGATCTCCCTGATCTCTGCCGGCCCGGGTCTTGTTCCATGGAGAACCGCGATATCCCCGACCATGTAATACCCGCGCCCCGTGTAACGGGGAGACTGGGGAATATCCAGATCGAAGGGCTCTCCCTCTTTTACGGGAACCCATGCGATCTCACCTTCAATGCAGGGCCTCCGTGAAGTGTCCACCCAGGACTCAGCAACAATCCTGCCAAGGGATTGTTTTGGTACCCTCCTGACCCGCATCTTTTACCTGACGATAATAAAGGTGTCCCCGTCCCGCAACACGCTGACGTGATCCCCGGCATTGATCTCCATCCAGCCGGGCTTCCGGTGCTCGTGCGTCTGGCAGGATTCGGGGTCCATGATGCCGATTGTTGTGCTCTGTGCAAATGCCACCAGGGCCGATTCAGCATTCCGGGCATTTCCGATGATCCGTTCCACATCGTCCGGCCGGATGGATCGGAATGATCCGTCAGCGAGATCGAATGTCCTCAGGGTATGGGTTTCGACCCGCTCGATCTCATAATACCGTTTTTTCACTGCCACAACATCGAATTTCTGGAACCGGGGGAGCCGGACCGAGTACGTGATCCTGAAGAGCTGGCGCCCGTTCTTCTCTCCGACAAGCTTGGGATGCGTAGTATACCTGCCGCCGAGCTGGGCAACGATACCCTGCGAGATCTTGGTCCCGATATGCTGTGACCCGATGATGATATCGATACCATCGTGAGTCTCGTTCATGTCCGAGATGAACGAGAGGCGTTCCCCGCCGGCCTGGAGGGAATCCTCGATCTGCTGGGCAATGGATGCGGACATCTGGAGCTCGAACGTACTCGGGATCCTGCCATCAGCCCGTACCTGGATCACCCCTTCATAGTAGCTCCCGCTGATGCGATTGCACCGGTCGCATTGTTCCTTGTGCCAGAGGATCTCCGTTGTGCATCTCCCCTCAACCGGCTTTTTAAAGAGGGTAGCGTGAAGTCTGAGGTACGCCCGCGACCGGTTGATACTGATGTCTTCTATCGTCACATCAATGGATGGCTTTTTAACTTCGGGGTTGAAGTGAACTGCTGTTTTGGCAAGTTCCGGCCCGATCTCAGAGCGCTCCAGGGTAGAATCCGTCCAGGTATTCACCTGCTTTGTGGCACCGCAGCTGGGGCACTGGGTATTCTGCACCCGGTGATCGCAGGTAAACCAGGGAGTACTTCCGATCCTGCATTCAGTACAGAGCCCCGGGTTCTCTGAGGGCTTCCCGCATTTCGGGCAGAAATTGTCTTTGATTGTCGTATTCATAATTTAGTAAATCTGTGCGTGAGGCACGGTCCCAATCATAATACAGCCGGATCGCGTGAGAAGTCCCATATCGATGGCAAGACTCACGCACCGCTCTCCCATGAGATTGATGTTTCCGGCTTTTCTTAATGCATCCCTGACTTCGTCTTCAGTTGCAGGGCAGCTTCCGTAGAAGGCTTCGGTAATGGTGATGGTGATATCCTTGTGCCGGATCGTGGTGTTGATAAGTTCGCGATCACACACCGCTACAACATCCCCCGTTCCCGGTGAACGATGAACCTTCAGAAACATTGATCACTCATTGGCGGGGAGGGGTAAAAAAGGTGAGCCGGCCGATTCAGGCTAACTGAACCGTCACACCGTACACTTTTTCCACGGTCTCGGCATGGATGAAAAAACAATCTTCGTTTGTTATTTTTCCCGCTGAAAGGAGCTGGTTGGTATAGCGCGGTACGGATTTTGGCCCGATGACGGCACCGGGCCGGGAGTTTTCGTCCATATAGTCGCTTTCCATCGTGAACCTGCGGTGTTCACGCACCAGCTGTTCTATCGATTCGTGCTTTGCGATAAGGGATGGGTGAAGAGGGGTATCCGGAGACCCGTAGTGCTTGACAACCCGTTCAACCGGCATATGGGCTGCGCCGGCCATTCCCACAATATCCGCGCAGGGACCGGTCTCCGCATGGATCTGGAGAGCACAGCCGCACTCCGCGGCAAGCCTGAGCGCATGCAAAAGGACCTGGTTTGATGCAGCAAGAATCTCAGGAGCAACATCGTAATGGGGTCTCCCGCTCTTGAGGGCAACTGCTCTTCCTTCCCTCACGTACCCGGCCGCACAGTCCAGCCCGCCTTTCATGACCCCGACTGCCTCTTCAAGCGTCATCCTGTCGGTAAGGCGGGTGATCTCGGCCGGGTGGACGCCAAGGATGGGAAAGACAACGGGCCCTGCCCCGGCCACCAGTTCTGCAACCCGGAGGGTTTCATCGAATACCTGTGCATAATCAGGGCCGGTGTCCGGGTGGACGGAGAGCGACCAGGAGGGTTTAGAAACAAGGAACATATGGGTGCCCCCGGCCCGGAAAAAATCCTTGGCCGCTTCAACACCTCTCCCGTTGACCGGATCGATATGGATATGGTCGTCAGTTACGGGAAACTGCGGGGATTTCATGGCACTCCAGAACCTGCATGAGCGGGTACCCATCATGGGGTTTCAGCTGTGCCCGGCAGTAAGCAAACCTGACCCGGGTGATGATCTCGACATGGAACATAAGGCCGGCAAGTTCACTGTAGCCAAAGGTATTCTCGGTCATCAGGTCACGGTCCAGCCGGACAGTTATCTCTTCTACAAACGGCTGGAGGATGACGGCCTGTTCGATTGCGGACTCAACACTTGCAGCAGATCGCCGCGATATCGGCGTCCCTACCCACTGGTGGTAGAGCGCTCCGAGTTTGATCCCTGCCTCAAATATGGCAGTTTCCTGGTCTGTCAGCATAGTATTCTCCCTTAAATCAGCTGGATTATGCCGGATTTCGGCTCCATGGCTTCACCATGCCGGAGCAGCATATCGATTCCTTCCCGTACTTTTTCCTGCGGGAACCCCTTGGAACTGACGGCTTCGATCACCTGGTTGATCCCTGCACGCCGGCCTTCCCCACCGATATCCCGGATCGCGTCCTTGATCACCCGGACGATATCGCGCTTCTCCTTGGAGATGCCGGTAACCACTTTGTCGATATCAAATGTCCCGGTCTTGGCATCATACGCGATCTGGCGCAGGCATGCGTCCACAATATGGATTACCCGCTCGGCATCACTGTGTTCGATCTTGTCGGAAAGGCGGATACGCGCACTGGCTTCTGCCAGCCGGACCAGGGCCTCGAGCTGCCGGGCAGTAACGGGAACGGGTTTGTTGGGCTCGGCTATACCCCGGAGTTTGAGGTAGTAGTTCACAATCGCCTCTTTTGCCTCTGCCGAGAGAATGGGGAAACACGAACGCTTGGCATAGGCCACGTATTTGCGGAACAGGGCCGGGTCGATATCCGGCATGACCGGCTTAAGCTGCTGGGCAATATATTCGTCTGTTACTCCTGCAATGGGGGTCTTCTTGTGCTGCGCGATCAGCTCACCGGTACTGTGGGCCTTGAGGATATGTTCTGCAATGGCGAGATCCCTCTTCTGCTCCGGCTGGTCGGTCATGATAAAGATAAGGTCGAACCGGGAGAGAAGCGACGGGGGCATATTGATCTGGTCGGAAATATCCCCGAACATGTCGAACCTTCCATACTTCGGGTTTGCTGCACCGAGAAGCGCACACCGCGACTTGAGCGTGGCGGTAATCCCTGCCTTTGCAACACTGATCGACTGCTGCTCCATGGCCTCGTGGAGGGCGGAACGATCTCCCTTCTCCATCTTGTCCATCTCGTCGACTGCTGCAACACCCATGTCTGCAAGCACGAGCGCACCGGCTTCCAGCGTCCAGCGCCCTTCACCGAATTCATCTTTTACTGCCGTTGCCGTGAGACCCGCAGCGGTCGATGACTGGCCGCTCGTATAGATTGCCCGCGGTGACAATTTTACCACGTACCGGAGCAGCTGGCTTTTTGCAATACCCGGATCCCCGATGAGCAGGACATGGATGTCGCCACGGAGACGGCTGCCATCCGGCATCTCTTTTGCAATACCCCCGAAGAGCTGCAAAGCGATTGCCTGTTTGACATCTTCCCCCCCGTAAATGGTCGGGGCTATCGAATGGGTGATCATACGGTAAATCATCGGGTCTTTGCTGAGGCGTACAATTTCATCCTCGGCTTTCTCATCGATCTCGACTTCCTCGAACTCCTTCTCAGCAACCTCGATGGAATTACATTCAAGGAAAATATCAAAGACAGTGCTCTTCTCTCCCTTGACCACCCGCTGCATGGATCGGAGGATCCCGTTGATGATGACCCGGTCTCCCGGAGAGACTGTGCCCGAGAGATCATCAGTGACATCGACATCCAGGGTCTGGGGCTGTTCTCCGCCGCGCAGACCTTCCGGGGATTCCTGGATCCTGAGTTTCTGGGAATCGACAAATTTCGAACGCTTGGGTAAAAGTTCTATCTTCTTGAAGGTACAACCGTCCGTGGCACACCCGTCCGGTTCGATGAATTTCCCGTATTTCTGCTCTTTTTTGGTGAAATGACCCGCGGGGCACCGGAACACCGCTTCGACAATCCGGGGCCGGACTTCGGTAGTTTTCCGGAGGATCCCGTCAACGGAAACAAATGTATTGATATCTTCGGACCGGATATCGCGGATCGCTGTTTTTTTGGGCAGGTTGGTGAACCGGATATTGATCCCTTTGGGCTCCTTTGCATCCTTTGTCCTTATGAGCTGGTTGGCCCTGACAGCTTCCCAGACATCCTCGATAACCTTGCCGGGATTTTCGAGGAGTTCATCTGCAAGCCCTATCCCGACTTTACCGAACTTCTCGATCTCCCGGTAATCGATAACAAGAGACCGCTTGTGCGGGTATTCACGGGATATCTCCCCCAGTTGTTTTTTATATTTCAGCTTGAGGAGCCGGCTCCAGTCTCCCGTCTTGTCGGTCTCATGAAGATCGGGTGCATTATCCATGGTCCTGTATCACCGCACCTTTTGGGCAGCGAGGACAAACCGTGCAATGAGAGCCTCCATCTGGATATCGCTGCTTGCCCCTTCCGAAAGGCGGAAATCAGCCTCTCCGAGATGATCAATCAACTGGACTTTGAGCCCGCGGTCAAGATCTTTTTTGATGAGCGCCCGGTAACACTGGTTTATCAGCTCATTAGGGGCAATACCCCGCACATGAAGGAGCTGGGCGAGAAGTGATTCGGCAGCATCGAAATCCCCTTTCAGGGAAAGTCCGATGAGGTCATCAATCTCGTCCGGGCGGGCAGTTGACGTGATCGAGTACACCATCTTCTCATCAATCGTGGGGCTGATGATAGCACCACCCTGGACGGCATTGATGGCTTTGCGCATATCCCCCTGGGCGATATAGACAATGGCATCCATTGCTCCGTCCGTGATTGTCAGACCTTCGCGCCCGGCAATCCGGCGCACCTCTTCCTTCACTGCATCAGGACTGAGGGGTTTGAACCGGTAAATTGCGCACCGGCTCTGGATGGGATCGATAATTTTTGAGGAGTAGTTGCAGGAAAGAATGAACCGGCAGGTCTGTGCATAACTCTCCATTGTCCGGCGGAGGGCGGCCTGAGCATCCGTGGTAAGGGCATCTGCCTCATCAAGGAACAGGATCTTGAAACTGGCCTCGCCAAGGGGATTGGTTCGTGCAAACTGTTTGATCTGGTTGCGAACAACATCGATCCCCCTCTCGTCCGAGGCATTGAGTTCACGGAAGTTCATCTGCCAGGAATCCTTGAAAAACTCTTTTGCCAGAGTAACTGCTGCGGTGGTCTTGCCAACCCCGGCATTCCCCGTGAAGAGCAGGTGGGGAAGGTTCCCGCTCTTCACATAAGACGACAACCGCTCAACGATCTCGTCCTGTCCTACAATATCGGCAAGTCTGGACGGGCGGTACTTCTCGATCCAGATCGTGTGGCTTTCATCCATGGCAATCCTCCAATAGCAGTACCCTGTTCAGTTACTTATTCCATTGGTGTATGGCGTGAGTGAATGAACCTGAAGGAGCGGAAAAACAATCCGCTCATCGTGATGAGTGTCATAATGTTTATCACGTGGGCTTTGAAATTACTTTTCATGCAAATACCATATATTCTAACCGTTTTTGTCGTGTTGTTCCTCATTGTTTCTCCGGTCTCGGCAAGCCTGAATAAGATTTCTGCCAACTCTCCTGTATTCATCGGGGAAGCGAATGTTGATATCTCTGTTGCGCTGAACGGCTGTCACACGATTGCGTGGTGGAAGAATGGTTCGGATATCAATAAAGCCACTCCAGACAAAAGCACCCAGCTCTTTCCTATCAATACCGTTTCAAATCTCATCTACCACTATAACTTTACCCGTGAATTTTATGCCGGCTCTACCGGCACCTGGTATTGTATCGACCAGGCTCCTTACTATTCTGTATTCAGCGTTGAGGAGCCCCAGCTTGATATTAAGGTCTGGGACCTTGATCATAACGTGGATGTAACCGGGAAGTCCATTCCCAAAGTATCAAACATCACGTACCGGATCGATACGAATATGTACAAGGTACTTGTGTTAAAAAACCGGCCGGATCGGAATCTTGACGACTCGCCTTTTACTGTCAGACTGAACAACCCGAATGGAATGCCTGTTCCAAGTATCTATACCGGCACGATGGGAAAACCGGGTACACAAATCCTCTCCTTTGACAGCAAACCCTATGTTACCGAATCACCCTATTACTGGAAAGATGGTGGTGAATGGGATCATAAAGCCCGCGACCTGCAGGGAGATACCGTTTATCCCGATGGGACGTACTCGTTTGTGGTGAGCCAGAACCTCAACCACATGCAGGACAATTACGCCGCAGCTCTGGCTGCTGATCGTCAGGGAATAACGGAAAAAACCGCTATCGTGGCTTTTGAAAAGGAACCGTTTGTTGCAACGGTCACGGAGTCTGTGACGACTCCAGCGGCTACAACTCCCGTGCCCAGTTCAACGCAGGCCTTCACTCAGCAGCCCACTGAACAAACAACCCCCCCTCCAACCACGATCCCTGTTGCGAAGAAGACAACCTATTCACCAGTGCCGGAATGGCTCGGTATCGCCGGTCTTGTTATTGCTGGAATCTTTATCGTACGGAAACGGGGTTGATCCCACCCCCCGTTTTAATAGAACCGGTGAGTACAGTATACCGGTGAAAATGTTATGAAATCAAAAGTGTATCTGATTGCCGGGGCCATATTTGCGGTTCTTATTCTTGCTCTTGCCCTTCTGGTAGTACTACCCGCAATGTCTGCGGACTCTTCAGCGAAATTCCAGCAGGCCGGGGCACTGTATACCCGGAGTGTTGATCTCGCTAACGAAGGAAAATATACCGAAGCTCTCAAAGCTGCTGATGATGCACTGGCTCTCAATACCCCCCAACTCGTACCAATAATCCAGTCAAACCGGGCCGGGATCCTGGTCATGCTCGGAAAGAACGAGGATGCAATCACTGCTGCTGATGCCGCGCTCTCATCGCATGATAACCTGACTGCAACCTTCTCGATAGCATACTTCAACAAAGCCAATGCCCTGAGAAATCTCGGGCGGACCGATGAAGCAAAGGCTGCCTATGCGAAAGCGCATGAGCTCGATCCAACCCTCATCTCCCCCATCTGATCGTATCTTTTTCCATCCTGTTCCTTCCGTTGCCAGATCCATGACCGTATTTAGCAGCATTTGGACCTGCGATCAGGACCCCGGCCAGTCTACCGTTGCCCGGATCAACCCGGGGCGGGTTTTGGATCCGGGGTTTCAGGAGTCGTGGGTCCTCAACCCCGGCGACTGGTAGGGAATTACCTTTTAGCACTGACTATATCTTGAAGAGCGCTGGCGGGTAATTATTATTGGATTATGGAAGGGGCAGTTCGCGTATTTGCGGGTGAGTTTGGCAGGTCCACACTCTCGGTGGCCGGGGAGGAAGACGGGAGTCCCCCGTCCGTAGTAACCCCGGGGGGAGCGTACTGCCGGCTCGTCCTGGTCGCGGGAGCTCTTACGGAAATATCTGAAAGCGGGGACTTCATCCGTGGCCGGCTTGCGGATCCCACCGGTGGTTTTGATCTGATAAACGGAGGAAAAAACCCTGAACTCTCAACACTCATACGGAACCTGTCGCTTCCATCGTTCGTTTCGGTTGTTGGCCGGGCGCAGCTCTATCGTCGGAACGGGACAATCAGCCTCTCGATACGTCCGGATCAGATGACGGTTATTGACCGGTCCGTGCGGGACCAGTTGGTACTGGTAACCGCTGCATCTACTCTTCAGCGACTGGAAGATCTCCGGCAGGTCCTGCGGGGGCAGAGCCCGGATGAAAGGATCATAACTGCGATGCGTCATTACAAGGTTGGTGACCGTGATCTCGAGGATATGGTGATGATGGTGGAGAGTGCCATACAGAGCGTCCGGCCCCCGGGAAGTGCGGCGAAAGAGCAAACTGATGCAAAAGCCCGTGTGCTTGATCTCATCACGGCATCCAAAAGCCCCCGCGGAATTGCGGTCCAGGAAATTGTTGAAATAATCATAAAAGAGGGGATATCGCAGGGGTGTGTGCTCTCCGCAATTGAAACGCTGATCGTGGAAGATGAATGTTACCAGCCGCAGAAAGGCTTTGTCAGGCTGTTATGAAGACCGAGTTTATCCGTGACGGCCCGGCGCTTGTGATCGAGCAGGAGCTCCGCCTGCTCATTGTCGCAGACACGCATTTCGGGATCGAGGCCGATCTTGCATCGCACGGCCTGCATTTCCGGAGCCGGAGCAGAGGCCGGCTCGAGCGCCTGCTAAGAACGATCGATCAGGCAGACCCGGATGAGCTCATCCTTCTTGGGGATGTCAAGCACAGCATCCCCACCCTGACCCGGCAGGAGTACGATGAACTGCCAAAAATTCTCGATGCACTCCGGGACCGCATTCCCCTCCGGGTCTTTCCGGGAAACCATGATATTGGTATCGAGCGATTCTGCAAAGAAGGGGAGCTCATGCCAAAGGATGGAGCAATCCTTGATGGTGTGGCATACCTGCACGGCCATATGGTCCCGGCCCCCACCCTTGGCGGGCACCTGATCGTTGTCGGCCACCATCATCCCCTTCTCTCTATACGGGACGAAGTGGGGTGTGCACTCCAGGCACCGGCCTATATCCGGACCGGTCTTGACCGCGACCTGCTGGGGCTGACCGGAACGGAGACCGGCACTCCTTCCCGGGCCCTGTTCGTTCCTGCGTTCAATGAGATCTCCGGGTATGATATCCTCCAGATTGCAAAGAACCCGTTCTCACCCATCTCGCGTTGCATGGTTCACGATGAGACAGAGATCATCCTTGCTGACGGGACCTACATCGGCTCCTTAAAATCGATCCAGATACATGAAGACGCTTGAAATTCTTGACCCGAATGTCCGGGCATGCATCAGGAAACGCGGCTTTTCAGTACTGTCCGATGCCCAGAAGCAGTCTATCCCTCTCCTGGCCGGTGGCAGCCACCTTGTTCTTATAGCCCCTACGGGAACCGGGAAGACCGAGAGTGCCATGTTCCCAGTTTTCAATGGCCTTGTCTCTCTCCCCGCGGGAGCCGGATTCAAGGCCCTGTATATCACTCCCCTGCGCTCGCTCAACCGGGACATCCTCTCCCGCATGCAGTGGTGGTGCAGCGAGCTTGGCCTGACTGTTGGTGTACGCCATGGAGATACCCCGCTTGCCGAGCGCAGGAAGCAGGCGCTCTCCCCACCCGACCTCCTGATAACCACCCCGGAGACCGTCCAGGCCCTTTTCATGGGAAAACGGCTCCGATCCCATCTGAAAAATGTCCGGTATGTTATTGTCGATGAGATCCATGAGCTTGCAGGAAGCAAGCGCGGGGCCCAGCTGGCGGTTGCGCTTGAGCGCCTGCATGTTTACGCCGGAGAGTTCCAGCGCATCGGGCTGTCGGCAACGGTGGGAAACCCGGAGGACATTGCCCGGTTCCTCTGCGGCAGCCGCCCCTGTTCCATTGTCCAGGTACCGGTGGCAAAACAACTTGATATTTCGGTGAAGTATGTTGGCGATAACTTCGACCGCCAGGTGGAGATCCTTGCAAAGGCCCTGAAACGTGAAGGGTCCACCCTTGTCTTTGTAAACACCCGGGTGACTGCGGAAGCGCTGGGCCATGCCCTCTTCGAGCACGGAGATGTTGAAGTCCATCACGGTTCGCTCTCGAAGGAGGTCCGGATCGATGCCGAGGAACGATTCAAGCGCGGGGAGATCCGTACCCTCATCTGCACTTCGTCAATGGAGCTTGGCATCGATATCGGGCGCGTTGATCACGTGATCCAGTTCGGCTCACCAAGAGAAGTTGCCCGGCTGGTGCAGCGCGTGGGCCGGGCCGGTCACCAGCTGAACACCATCTCGAAAGGAACGATCTTTGCAACAGGATTTGACGACCTGCTGGAATCCCTCGTGATTGCAAAGAAGGCAAAAGCAAATGAGATCGAGAAGGTCACCCTCCAGCGCCTTGCTGCAGATGTGCTTGCCAACCAGGTTGCTGCTATTGCCGTAGAATACGGGGAGATCGAACGCTCGCGCATCCTGGAGATCATTGAACGCACCGATCTCTTCCCGGGCAGTGCTGCACTCCTCGAGGAGGTCTGCCGCCAGATGGAAGAGCACCGGCTGATCCGGATCGACGGGAGCCGGATCGTCACCACGGCACGGGCACGTCGTTACCTCTCCGGGAACCTTTCCATGATCCATGACGAGAGAAAAGTCCCGGTCTTCGATATGGTCACGCGGAGGACGGTCGGCACCCTCGATGAATCGTTCGTGGTCGGGTGGGTGCACACCGGTGCGGTCTTCATCACCAAGGGGCAGCTCTGGCGGGTCCTCGAGATCGCGGATGGCAGGCTCGTTGTTGAGCCGGCCCGGAAAGTCCAGGGTGAACTCCCCTCCTGGGAAGGCGAACAGATCCCTGTTCCGTTTATGGTGGCGCGGGAAGTCGGGGAAATGCGGCGTACACGGGGAATCGCGGAATACACCCCCGACCCCGACAGTGCCATTTTTGCTACAAAATTCTTAACCGAGATGGACAAGAACCGCTCCCTGATACCGACCGACCAGCTCATAACCCTGGAAAATACCGATGACGGGGTTGTCTGTAATGTCTGTGCAGGGCACAAGGCCAACGAGGCCCTGGGACGGGTGATCTCAATTCTCATATCAGCACGGTACGGGACTACGGTTGGCCTGGAGCTGGACGCGTACCGGATGCTCCTGCGCCTTCCCTCATCCATCCGGGCTGCGGATGTCCGCGATCTTCTTGTGGATCTCGATCCTGCCCATATGCCGGGTGTCCTTAGGCTGGCGCTGAAACGCACGGCACTGTTCAAGTGGAAACTGGTACAGATTGCAAAGAAATTCGGGGCAATCGATCCCGATGCGGATTACGAGAAGATCAGCATCCAGCGCTTACTGGAATTTTTCGATAATACCGTTGTTCAACAGGAAGCGTACCGCGAACTGCTCCTTGAATACATGGATATAACAGCTGCGGTATTACTCGTAGAGCAGATGCGGCAGGGGCATATCCGTCTGGCTCTCGGCCCGCACTCGCTGATCGGGGCCGGGGGACTCCTCTCCTCGCGTGACCAGATTCCCCCGCCAACTGCCGACCAGGCAGTTCTTACCACCCTGAAGCGCAGGCTTGACCAGGACGATGTCCTCCTCTGCTGTATGAACTGCCGTAATTACAAGAGCAGGACGGTAGTTTCCCGCGTACCCGGTCATCCCCAGTGCCCGAAATGCGGGGCCCGCCTGATTGCTGCCCTCAAGCCGTACGAGGAAGAGCAGTATGCTTTAGTGCAGAAAGCCAAAAAAACTTCCGAGGAGCGTGTTGTCGAGCAGCGCATGTTAAAAAATGCAAATATCGTCCTGTCAAGCGGGAAAAAAGCGGTCATTGCGCTGTCAGCCCGGGGTGTAGGGCCGGAGATTGCTTCCCGGATACTTGGAACCCTTGCTGAAGATGACGCCTTCTATCGCGAGATTCTCAAGGCCGAGAGAAACTTCATCCAGACCCACCGGTACTGGTCGTAAATGGAAAAAAGAGTATTTCTATTTGAGATTTACATTATGCTCTCGAGCTTCTGCTCGAGGAAGTCAAGGCCTTTTTTGATATCTTCCAGGTTTTTTCCGCCGGTGAGGATGATCTTGCCGCTCGAGAAGAGGAGAGCAACGATCTTGGGGTCCTTTATCCGGTATACAAGGCCGGGGAACTGCTCGGGTTCGTACTCGATATTTTCAAGGTTTAAGGTAATGACCACCTTGTTGAGGTTGATATACTTCCCGATATCATACGAGCAGACAATATTGGTAATTGCAACCCGGGGCTCATCGAACGTATCGACACCGGCCTCTTTTAAGGACTTGATGATGATACCAAGCCCTTCGGTCAAGGCTTTTTTGTCCCGTATGCCGGTCAGCACGACTTTGCCGCTTGAGAAGATCAGGGATGCAATTTTTGGTTTCTCGATACGATAGACCGCGCCCGGGAACCGTTTGGTATTGAGTTCGCAGCTCTTGATCTTGCCTGAGACCATTGCAAGGTCAATGGAATCGGCGATGACTCCCGATGCTACGATGTTCTCAATTTTTAATGAAGCGTACTTTTTATCAGCCATCCACTATACTATGCAGTCCTCTCAATCATAATACTAATGCACAACCTTTATGTCCCCCTATAATTCCAGTTTCCGACGATAACTAAACCATAAATCTATCGCCCTGCTACTTGCTTGAAAATGGCAACGCGCTGTTTTCACACACCCTTCGGGATTTTTCCAATAAAAAGACAGATTGAAGTAACCCGGCATAAAACATTGTTGCTGATTGCATGAAGAAGAGCGGGAGCAGCATCGGAAGCTACGAGAAGATGTGCGAGACCTTCACTATCGAAGTGCCGGAATACTACAACTTCGGGTTTGACGTGATAGATGCATGGGCCAGAAAAGATCGCAATAAACTTGCTATGATCTGGGTAAACCAGGAGGGTATAGAGAAAAAATACAGTTTCCTTGACCTGAAAAATCTCTCCAACCAGGCGGCAAACGTGCTCCTGAAATACGGGATCAACAAGGGTGACCGGGTTCTTGTGATGCTTCCCCGCATCCCTGAGTGGTGGATCTTTGCGATTGCGCTCATCAAACTGGGTGCAGTGTTTGCTCCCTGTCCAACCATGCTCACTGCCCGCGATCTCAAGTACCGTGTCAACAAAGGAAAATTCCGTATGATCATTACGGATCTCGAGAACACGGGAAAAGTGGAGGAGATCTGCAATGAGTGCCCGACTCTTTCCTGCAGGTTTGTTGTTGATGGCGAACGCAAGGGCTGGGCGAGCTGGCCTTACGAGCTTCTTTACCCGGCACCGGTCTCGCACCATGCCGTGAGCATACCGGACTCCTGGAAGACCCGGAGTTCCGATCCGATGCTCATTTACTTTACATCAGGTACCACTGGCGAACCCAAGATGGTTCTCCACGATCACAGCTATCCGCTCGGTCACATCATCACGGCCCGGCTCTGGCAGGATCTCCGGCATAATGACCTGCACTTCACCGTCTCCGATACCGGCTGGGCAAAGGCTGCCTGGGGAAAGATCTTCGGGCAGTGGATTGAGGGGGCATGCATTTTCGTCTGCAATTTTACCGGGAAGTTCCAGGCAACTGAAGTGCTGCCTCTGCTGGACAAGTACCAGATCACCACTTTCTGTTGTCCCCCGACAATTTACCGGATGCTCATCCTTGCCGACCTGGACCGGTTTGACCTCTCTTCGCTGCGCCACTGCTGCAGTGCCGGCGAACCGCTGAACCCGGAAGTTATCCGTGTCTGGAAAGAAGGTACCGGGCTGACCATCCGCGAGGGATACGGGCAGAGCGAGACGGTCTGCTGTGTTGCGCAGTTTCCCTGTATCGAACCGCGCCCGGGTTCGATGGGCAAGCCGTCTCCGGGCTGGACGATTGCGATTCATGACGATGAAGGCAGGCCAGTTCCGGCCGGTGAAGAAGGCCGGCTTGCAATCCGGTGCGATCCCCGTCCCCCCGGTCTGATCCGGGAGTATATCGAGAACCAGGAGGAGAACAAAAAATCCTTTGTCAACGGCTGGTATTACACCGGTGACAAGGTCTACTCAGATGATGACGGTTACTATTGGTTTGTGGGCCGGGATGATGATGTAATAAAAAGCTCAGGATACCGGATCGGCCCGTTTGAAGTTGAGAGTGCCCTGATTGAACATCCAGCTGTGCAGGAAGCAGCAGTTGTGGGATCTCCGGATCGTATCCGTGGCCTGATCGTCAAGGCTTTCGTTGTGCTCAACACCGGGTTTGAACCATCCGAATCCCTGGTACGGGAACTCAAAAACTATGTAAAGAAAACCACTGCACCATACAAGTACCCTCGGGATATCGAGTTTGTTACGAGTCTCCCTAAGACAATCTCCGGAAAAATAAAACGGAACGAGCTCCGGGCAGCGGAACTGAAAAGATACCAGGAACAGAAATAATCAATCATCCTCTTTTTTATCCTACGTTCAGATATCCTGCGTGAATGGCAGAACTGCCTGGCTCTTCTTTTGCAGCAACATCGTATTGGTGCACACCTGAATCGAAACACGTAATAAGTGCACCACTAAATGGATCTGTATGGTGCGTTATTCCATCACAATGGACGATAATCTCACGCAGTCCATTGACAAATCCTGTGAAAAGAGAAAGTTATCCCGATCGGACTGGATCAGCGAGGCATGTGCAACCCAGATGAACCAGTGTGCGGGAAACCCTGCCATCGGATCAACCACTCTTCCCTCAAATGGACCGGTCATAAGCCGCGATCACCATAATATTCCGGATTATGAAGAGATGTACAAAAATTTCAGCATCGATGTTCCTGAGTTCTTCAACTTCGGTTTTGACATCATCGATGCCTGGGCAAACAAAGACCGGAACAAGCTTGCAATGATCTGGGTGGACCAGGAAGGTGTAGAGAAGAAGTTCACGTTCTGGGACTTAATGCGCCTCTCCAACCAGATCGTGAACATGCTCATCAAGTACGGTGTCAATAAAGGCGACCGTGTTCTGATCATGCTCCCCCGAGTACCTGAATGGTGGACCTTCACGCTCGGGCTCATCAAGCGTGGTGCAGTCTACTGCCCCGCCCCGACCATGCTCACTCCCAAGGATCTCAAGTACCGGATCAACCTTGCCGACATCAAGATGGTCATCACCATGCAGGAGCATGCCGATAAGATTGACGAGATCGCAAAGGAATGTCCGTCGCTCACCTGCCGGATGCTCATCGATGGCAAACGGCCCGGCTGGATCAGTTACCCGGTGGAGCTGGACTACCCTGCCCCGGTCTCGGCCAAGCTTGTCAACCTGCCCGGCATGAAAAAGACCCGGAGCACCGATCCGCTCGTGATCTTCTTCACTTCCGGCACAACGGGCGAACCCAAGATGGTACTGCATGATCACAGCTACCCACTCGGGCATATCGTCACTGCCCGGTTCTGGCATGACCTGCGCGTGAATGATCTGCATTTCACCCTCTCGGATACCGGCTGGGCGAAGAGTGCCTGGGGCAAGTTCTATGGCCAGTGGATCGAAGGTTCAGCAATATTTGTATACGATATCCGGAGCAAATTCAATGCAACCGAGATCCTCCCGCTCATCGAGAAATACGGGATAACCACGTTCTGCTGTCCCCCAACAATCTACCGGATGCTCATCCTTGCCGACCTGGATAAGTTCGATTTCACCGAGCTGCGCCACTGCGTAAGTGCCGGTGAACCCCTGAATCCGGAAGTTATCAAGGCCTGGAAAGATGCAACCGGCCTCACCATCTTCGAAGGGTATGGCCAGACCGAGACGGTTCTCTGCGTTGGTACATTCCCCGGCATGCAGCCAAAGTTCGGGTCCATGGGCCGGTCGTCGCCTGGCTGGAAGATTGAGCTCCACGATGATAATGGCAAGCCGGTAGGGCTTCACGAGGAGGGCAGGATTGCTATCAGCATAAATCCCCGTCCAATTGGCATGTTCCGGGAGTATCTCAACAATGAGGAGGAGAACAAAAAGTCCTTTATCGGCGACTGGTACTATACCGGTGACAAAGCCTACAAGGATGAAGATGGTTATCTCTGGTTCATTGGCCGTGACGATGATGTGATCAAGGCATCCGGTTACCGCATCGGACCGTTCGAGGTAGAAAGTGCCCTTGTCGAACACCCCTCGGTACAGGAGGCCGCGGTGGTTGGTTCACCCGATGATATCCGGGGACTGATTGTCAAGGCGTTCATCATCTTAAAACCCGGTGTCAAGCCCTCTGAAGGTCTTGTCCGGGAGATCCAGACCCATGTAAAGAATGTGACAGCTCCCTACAAGTACCCCCGGTCCATCGAGTTTGTTGAGTCCCTGCCAAAGACGATCTCCGGCAAGATACGGCGCAACGAGCTTCGGGACCGCGAGAGGAAAAAATACCAGAGCGAGAATAACGGCAATAAGAGAGTCTGATTCTCTCCTCATTTTTCCCCTACCTTTATTAAATCCGGCGCGTAATCTATACAGGCGCGAGGGTAGCCAAGCCAGGTCAACGGCGCCAGGTTCAGGGCCTGGTCTCGCAGGAGTTCTTGGGTTCGAATCCCATCCCTCGCACTTCTTTTGATGATTTTTTTATTTATTGTTTTTATCTCCCACGATAACATTATGCATACCTGGCACGCGGTCTGATGAGGTTTATACGTTCGCACCACCGATTGTCATTAGTGGTGGGGGTGACTGATGATACTTGCATCCTGCCGGACCGCAAACATAAGCAGGAATGTCTGTTATCAGGTTTTTGGGAGGCCTTACTCTGGAGCAGCGATATTTCACCTATAGCAGGATCGAAGCAGATTTTTTAAAGAAACGGGATAAGGATCTCGGCCTTGCCATTGACCGGATCGGCCTTGTCAAACGCGTGGTAATTCCCGATCCTTTCACCGCTCTTGTATCCAGCATCCTTGCCCAGCAGGTCTCGGCAAAAGCTGCAGAAACCGTCTGGAACCGGATGCTGGAGCGGTTTGGTACGATAAACGGTGAGGTTCTGGCATCGGCATCACCTGAAGAGATCCAGCTCTGCGGAATGTCCTTACGAAAGGCCGGTTATATCCACGGGATCGGTAAAGCGGTTATGGAAGGTGAACTGGATTTTTCCCGGTTTGGCGAAATGTCTGATAACGAGATAATCGACCAGCTGATCTCCCTGCATGGGGTCGGGAGATGGACTGCCGAGATGCTCCTGATCTTCTCGCTGGAGAGGCCGGATGTCGTGAGCTGGAATGATCTTGCTATCCGGAGGGGGATGATGAACCTCTATAACACAACCACCCTTTCGCGCGACCAGTTTGAGCATTACCGGAAACGCTATTCGCCGTACGGCACCGTTGCATCGCTGTATCTCTGGGTTGTCTCGCACGAATAACAGGATGCTCTCCAGAGTACTGGTGGGCTCATGAGGGGTTCCCTATTGAATCCCCCTAAAAAAATTTCTGTTCATACCAGCATGAACGTGTAAAAATAAAAAACCAGGATTGGTATGAACAGTACCAGGTACAGGCCCCGGTTCCATCTCCAGATTGCCCCCCCGTCCATGGTCTCGATGGGCATAAGACTGTACACTGCAGTTATGAGGTTGATGGTAAAGCCGATTCCACCGGCTACTGCCCAGAGTCCTCCGAGGGTGACCATAGCAAGGAAGATGACCATCAGGATGATGCTGACTACCGGGCCTGCCACCATCTCGATCCCCATCTCCCGGGGCTCGTCTTCAGTTTCCCGGTTGACAAGATTCCGGTAAGATTGGGCAAAGGCACTTCCGTACAGCCAGGCGGTCAGGAACATGATGATGGTCCCAAGGCCCCAGAACTGCGTGTCGGCATCGTGCCCGTGTTTTGTTGCAAAGTAACGGTGGGCAAAGTCATGGAGCACGACCGAGATTGCCCCGACGGCGATATAGATCAGGACCGTTTCAAGCGTCAGTTCTGCCCGGTCAGCGAGAATGAATGCAAGTGCAACCATGATAATCGCGGCTTCAATCACCAGGACTTCGGTAGCCGAAAGTCCAAGGAAATGCCGCTCCATCTTCCGGACCGCGATTTTCCGGGCTGCAATCTCTTTCTCGCTCAGTTTCTCGACTGCATGACCCCCGGCCAGATCCGCGAGGAATTTTGCAATCTTGAATCCGATCTGTGAAAGGGTGCTCAGGTTTGCGATAAGGATCTGGATGACAATGACCCCCAGGCTCGTGATCATGGCAGCAAGCGCCATGAACTCCGGGGGAATAAAACCGGCAGTGGGCAGGTTCTTTTCCGTTGTACCCTTTGCTTCCTGGATCAGCCCGGCAAGGCCTTCGGGTTTCTTTTTTTCCGGTGTTACGGGTTCGGCCGGTTGGACCGGCACAGGACTTATGGCTGAGATCAGACCGGAACCCGAAGAACGATCACTGCCGAAGTGGTTTGCCACACTGAGCGTGACCCGGTAGGATCCTGGAGCGGTATAGGTATGGATCGGGTTCTGTTCCGTTGATATTGTCCCGTCGCCGAAACCCCAGTTCCAGGTGTCAGGATGGTTTTTTGAGGTATCCGTGAATGTTACGGTCAGCGGAATCTCCCCCGAATCCGGTGATGCCGTGAATTCCGCGACCGGAGGAAGTCCCACGCCGATATAGGCCGGGATCGTTTTGGTGTTTGTCCCGTACTCGTTTGTCACGGTCAGGCTCACCGTATATTCTCCGTCTGCAGCATACGTATGAGCAGGGTTCTGTCGTGTGGAGGTAGTCCCATCCCCGAAATCCCAGAGATAGGTCATAGGTGCAGCACCGAGTGAATTATCCGAAAAACTGACCGTGAACGGCCCTGGTCCGTACCGGGTGCTGGTATGGAAATCGGCTGCCGGGGGATTTGTGACAACAATGTAACCGGATACTGTATCATTTACTGGCAGAGCAAAGGACAGGGCCGGGATGAGCCCGCAGACGATAAACGCACAGATCAGTACATATTGTATCGGATGTTTCATGGTACCCCCCGAGGTGATTTTTTATATTCCGGTGATGGAAATGGTGAATTTGTATCCTTCAGGTTTTCTTTTGTGAGGGATAAAACAATTGGTAACCCATAAAAGGATTACAAAAAATGGTCCGGTAAATCCCGGATTATCAGCTGATAATGATACTCTTTTTCCGGAACTCTTCCAGGATCTTGGTATTGAGATGGTCCCGGATGACACTGTTGTGGGTGAACTCCTTTGCATAAACGGTAACCTCAAGGGTCATCGAAGACTTGTCCAGTTTGGTTATGAAGACCGTTGGTTCGGGCTCTCCGGCAACGATATCATGCCTTTCAGCCTGGGTGGTTTTTGCAATATTCATAAGAACGGATTTGACCAGTTCAACGTCAGTACCATATACCACTGAGACCAGGGTCTGGATCCGGATCTGGGGGCTTGGCAGAGAAAAGTTCCGGACAATCGATGTCGTGATTTTGTTGTTCGGGATGGTGACGATATCTGAATCGGGTGTTATAAGCCGCGTGCTGCGGGGACCGATGTGAATGATATCCCCAAGAATATCATTGATGAGCACGCGGTCGCCAACCTTGAACGGCTGGTCGGTGATGATAACTGCCCCGCCAAAGAAATTCGAGAAAATATCCTGTGCTGCAAGGGCAATCGCGATACCTACGACCCCTGCACCGGCAATCAGTGGTGTGATATTGATATTGAAGAGGGTAAAAATGTACAAGATCCCGGTAAACCATATCAGGTACTTGGCAATTTTCTTAAGAATTCCTATGATCCGGTCATCCAGGTCTGTCTCGGTCTGTTCGGCAAGTGCGGTCCCGTAGGTTTCCAGGAGCTTGTCAACGAATGTAGCGATGATCCATGTCCCGACGATGATATATCCTGCAAAGAGGACATTGGAATCAGCGATCCATGCATACTGCGGGTAGATCGTGATAGCTTTCTGGATTGCATAGTACAGCGGGACAAAAAAAGCAAGCATGACCAGTGGCGCACCCAGGGATCGGACAATGAGGTCATCGAGCAGGGTTTTTGTCTGCGCTGCCTTTTTTATCAGGAAATTGAAAAGGAGATGAACGAGAATGGCGGCGATGACGCCGGCCGCCACATATATGAGGATACTGAATAATGGGGAATCCATGCTATAACACAATGCTGTCCAGCGTCATCAAGGTTATTTTTTCGTTCTTTCATGCTTAAACCGGTGGATCGCGCCAGCCATATCAGATAACGGGACTAACTTTGATTTATCCTGGCTTTGCCGCAGTCTCTGGTACCGGAAAAATCCGGAGTGGAGTTCTTTAAAAACTCCTCAGATCCGTTAGTACAATTCGTCTGTTGTGGGAGGGTAAAAACAGTGACTCCTTACAATTATTAAAAATGAATGATTACGGGATTGGCCCGGAAAAACAGGTTAATAAAAAAATCAGATCTTCTTTGAAACATCACCTTTCATGACATATTTCACGGTGAAGAAGATCACGAGCGCGATGATAAGGAAGTCGATGATCGCACCGATAAAGTCCCCAAGGAGGAACTTGATCGGTCCTACCTGAAAGACTGCCTCGCGCCAGTTTCCACCGGGGGTCAGAACTGCGATGATGGGCATAATGATATCGGCAACCGTGGAGTTGACCAGTTTTGTTGCTGCCGCACCTATGACGAATGCAACGGCGAGCCCGATAACCTGGTATTTCTGGAGAAACTCCATGAACTCCTGGTTGAAGCCCTTTGCTCCTTTGCCAATTGCCATTACGCTGCCTCCAATGGCTTTCTCCGCGTCCTTCATATTTTTATCAGCCATGAAATATCACCCGCGGGCCATTCATCTCCCGCATACGGAAAATGGTTGAATGATAGTATTAGCGTTTTCTATCCGGCTGGCGACGATCAGGCATCGCGGGACAAGTGGTAGTGAAAAATGAGGATAGCCGGATTAGACCAATGGGTCTGGCTGGTTGTCGCCAAGTGCCGGAAGTTTTGTAGGCTTGACCAGAACCGGTTCATCAGAGTGCCGGATCTTTTCGATTATGAGCTCTTTGCCTGCCTTTGTTATAGCAAAAATGGGGATGGCAATACCTGCCTGGACCAGCGCCCGTTTCCCGGCAATCTCCCGGATGCTCTTCGAGGCACAGCTGGTAACAAGGTCAGATGAGGCAACGAGTGTCTCTGCCTCTTCAGCCGTGAGGCCGGTGACATGGACGCCGAAGATTACTGTCGATGGGTGAACGCGACGGATTGCCGCTGCATCCTGTGGCAGCGCAATGGTTACGGCAATCTTCCGGAACCCCTTCTCAACCGCAAGGGCCACACCTGCCAGCTGGTCAAGGGAAGCATTCTCCCGGTCAAGGACATACCCCTCGTGGGCCTCAATCCGGTCCATGACGGAGGGGTAGGGTGTGGTGGAGACAAGACCGGACATCCGGCCGCCGATACCCTGGACGAGAGCGGGCGTTGTAACGACAACGGTCCCGGCGCCGTCGCAGGCAAGGACTGCCGCATCAATGAGCCCGGCATGGAGGGCGAAACTGAGGATCTCGGATGCCCCGAATCCCACGAACTCCCGGTTGTCCAGCACTTCCCGGTCCGGGGTACACATGCCAAATGCCCGGATACGGTGTTCAATATTGGCTTTCACGGACTCTTTTTTGATATCCGGTATCGGGTACGCGAACCGTTTTGCAAGCGGGCAGTCCCGTATCCGGGCATCGCCGACTTCGGCAACCATGCCGTTGCGGATGATTATCCTGCACCGGCCAATGGCCTCGATGATGTGTTCATCTTTTCTGGTATTCATGACCATGGAGAATTCTCCTGTTCTGCCGGGATCTTTGTCTTTCCCTTTGTATCTGTTTATTGGCTCTCTGCTTTGTTGCGTTGCGGGGATTCCTGCTGCCGGCCCGGCAGCTGCCCCGATTCGCGCAGCAGGTGCAAAAAACCTCAACTGAACCGTTCTGTCCCGCACAACCTCCAAACACATATTTCTGACCGTGACAAAACTCCTGTATGGATAAAGGGTCGCGGCTCTGGGAGATTGATTGTGCCCGGGGCATAGCGATTCTCATGATGATCGTCTTTCACACGGTATTCGATCTCAGTTTTTTCCGGATCTATCCTGTGGATGTTGCAGCCGGGTTCTGGCACTACTTCGCGTTTGCCACGGCCTCCCTCTTTCTCTTAATTGTCGGGGTGTCGCTCGTTGTCTCCCATGCCCGGGCCATGCAGGGGCACACGGGTTTTGAACTGACAAAAAAATATGTGCTCCGGGGGGCGGGCATCTTTGGCCTCGGGCTGCTGGTTACCCTTGCCACGTACCTGTACCTCCGCGAAGGTTTCGTGGTCTTTGGCATCCTTCACCTGATCGGGGTGTCGGTCATGCTCTCCCCGCTCTTCTTCCGGTTCGGCAGGAAAAATATCCTTATCGGTCTCCTGATCATCCTTGCAGGATCCTGTCTTACCGGTATCCACGGGCCGGCATTCCTTATCCCGCTTGGGATCTTCCCGGAAAGTTTTACCAGTGTTGACTATACCCCGCTCCTCCCGTGGCTTGGCGTTGTTGTTGCCGGGATGGGTATCGGGGAGTACCTGTACACGGGTGGCGTCCGACAGTTTTCCATCAGGCGGTTACCAGACCTGGTAGTGACCCCGCTCTCGTTCCTTGGGCGCCATTCGCTCCTCATCTATCTCGTGCACCAGCCGGTTATCATTCTCCTCCTCGGGGCACTGACCGGGACACCGGTACTCTGATGCCGTGAGTACCGCTCTTTCCGGCGACCCGTTTAATTCCCGCAGCAATGCTTTTTGGAACTCACCATCCCATACTCCTCCCGCCCGGGCACCCTGCTGCCGGTATCCTGTACCGGAAGGGGATGATCCATCCCATCATTAAATACGCAATGAGCGCTAATAGGTGTACAATCATTAACGGTTTTGTTCCAGATCAGCTCCCTTCCGGCTTCCCTCCCGGGCAGTCCACTTCTCCTCTCACACAAAACCCTTTTTGCACGTGCAACCCGGGCAATTGACAGCGCCCGCCGGTTGCATTGTATCCAGAACCCGATTCAAGGACTATTCAAATGACAGTACCATCAAAAAAACCCGAAATTAATGGAACCCGGGCCGGGTATGTTATCCGGTTCACCTGCCCATCGTGTGCAGCAGAGAATGTTATTATCAACCGCTCACCCCGGGATCATTTCAAGGAACGCCGCGATGCAAACTGCAACCAGTGCCGGCAGCGTTCCACCATACTCACTCCTTATGCAACCCCAAAACGGACCGTTTACCACCAGGTCCCGACAAGCTGGGGCACTACCCGGTAATTTTCCCGGAATCTTTTCTTACGCCCGCAGCCTCTCCGGCCGGGGTGATCTCCCGTATATCCTATGGTGCGGGAACTCCCGGCATCCGGATCGAACCGTGTTCCCGTACCGTAACAGGTGATCATGCCGGCATTTCCGGGGACCTGCCAGGTCCACGGCTCTCCATTGCTTACAACAAAGGCACGCTCTCCGGTCCATTTCTGGAAAGTATTTCTATTATTATCATCCATGAGAGCTATCACTACTGGTACGGGAGATTTTTTAATGACAGGAACGAAAGGCCATTTCGAACAGGGGCGGTGGGTGGAAGAGAAAGAACCGGTTCCCGCTGCCCCACAGACCCCCATCGATGCACGGGTCAGCACCGCAACAACTGCGATAATCGCGGCCATGGATGATATCGCGAATGTTACAAGGGACCTTGTTACGAGCGAAGAAGGCAAGAAGTATATCGAGAAGACGGTGAAGGATTCCACGACCCAGGTCCAGAAATCTATTGATGATCTCCTGGCCCGGGCAAAAGCAGATCTTGAACGCTCGATGAAATCGCTCAAATGAGCGGGAGGGGGATGGAGCCCGGTCTACCCCTCGTATTTTTAGGCAATGGCCCGGATACCCGTTTTACTAAAAACTCATCCCGGCCTTAACACCGGCGCCCGGTGAATTTACATAACCACCCTTTTTTATCCTGCCATCCTATATGACGGCATGGAAAAGACATCCACGGGAGAGAAACAGTCTGGTTTCCTGCTCCTGACAATCTCCATCTCTCTTGCGGTCTTTATGTCCTCACTGGATGGGACTATTGTGAATATTGCACTGCCGACCATCTCGACGGACTTCAACCTCTCTTCAAGCACCGTGAGCTGGGTTGCTACCATCTACCTGCTGGTGCTCGCGGGCTGCGTCCTCATCTTCGGCAAGCTGGCAGACCGGATCGGGTTCAAGAAGATCTTCCTCCTGGGATTTATTATCTTCACGCTCGGGTCATTTTCGTGTGCTGTTTTACCCGATCTCCTGAACTCTTTTGCAATGCTTGTCGGTTCGCGTGTCTTCCAGGCCGTGGGGGGCGCCATGATAACCGCGATTGCGCCGGCAATGGTTACGGCCTTCATTCCCATGTCGCAGAAAGGAAAAGCCATGGGGGTCATCATGACCGCTGCGGCACTCGGGACCGCGATCGGGCCCACGATCGGCGGGGTCCTGACCCAGTATCTCTCCTGGCACTGGATCTTCCTGATCAATGTACCGGTCGGGATCATTGCAGTCCTGCTGGGTGCAAAAGTCATTCCATCGACCGGACCGTCAGAAAAATCCTCGGGTTTCGACCGGGCCGGTGCTCTGTTGATCTTTGTCGGGCTTGCAGCCCTGCTCTTTGCGGTATCCGAAGGCATGACGCTTGGGTGGACATCCCCGGTCATCCTTGGCACGCTCGCCCTTGCCATCATCACGCTGGGATACTTTGTCCTGCACGAGCTCAGGATTGCCGACCCGCTCCTTGAGCTCCGCCTCTTCAAAAACAAAAATTTCCTGATGACCAACCTCATCATGGCCCTGGTCTTCTTCAGCTTTGCCGGTATCAACTACCTGCTCCCGTTCTATCTCCAGTACGTGAAAGGGTACGGGGTATCCGATTCCGGGCTGATCCTCACCGCTCTTTCGGCAGCGATGATGGTAGCCGGCGTTATTTCCGGCATGTTATACAACCGGGTTGGCGGCAGGAAGCTGTGTATTGTTGCGGGAGTCCTGCTCGTCATCGGGTATTTCATGATGACGCTTCTCCGGATAAATACCCCGACCGGTTTTGTGACCCTTACCCTGCTTGTCCTGGGATTCAGCCTGGGACTGATGATCACGCCGGCTTCGAATATGATCATGAACTCGGTTGGAAAGCAATACCAGGGCATGGTATCCAGCCTTACGAGCCTTGAGAGGTTCGCACCGCTGACCCTTGGCATTGCCTTTGCAAACCTGGTGTTCATGCAGGGTATCGCAGCAATTGCCGGGCACCGCGGGATAACGGATAGTGCACCGGCAAAAATCCAGCTGGAACTGATGACGGCCGGTTTTGACCTTGCCTTCTTTGCCTCGCTCGTGATCTCGGTGGTAATCCTCATCCTTGCAATATTAGCAAAGCAGGAAGTACACCCGGATTACCTGGAAAAGAATGAAGATGGTCTTCAGGGTGGAATGATTTAAAAAAAACCCGTTTTTTCCAAAATAGTAATTTTCCTGATCCAATCGCTTTTTACTCGTGTCTTTCCTGTATTATCGGGGCCGGCAATCTTCTCTGGCTATAGAATCCACGGGTATTCCGACTCATCATGGGCCGCAATGGACGGAAACTGCCGGGAGGATCTGTGCCCCGTTCCTCGCAGTTGGAAGAACCTTGAGATACCTCTCGTGTACCCTGGGGTATCCGGTTGTGATGGCAATGCGAAATCTGCACGATTATACCTGGCAGCACTGAAAGAAACGTGTCTGGTAAATTATCCCAAATCCCCGATCTCCTCGAGGGACCGTCCGGTCATGTCTATCCGGGTCAGCCATGTCACCATAAATGCAATGATGCAGACAATACCCATGAATATGACCGTTCCCCGGACGCCATACGATGCTGTCATAAGGGGGACAAAGATGATCCCGCAGGCTGCACCCACTTTGGCAATCCCTGCGGCAAAACCGTGGGCGGTTGCGCGCAGGCTGGTCGGGAAAAGTTCGGCCGGCAGGAGGAATGTCGTTGCATTCGGCCCCCAGTTCTGGAGGAGGTTAAAGATGCCAAAGCCGACAAATGCGACAGCGATGATGGTCTCTGCACCCTGTTGGGAAGCAGCGAGGATGAACATTCCGGCAGCCATCCCGACAAAACCTGCAAGCTGGAGCCGGATCCTGCCGATACGTTCAACAAAGAGGATATTGAGGATAAACCCGATAACCAGGAAGATGTCGAGAAGCACCGTATACTCGGAAGAGTAGAAATCCTGCGCAATGTAGTTGAGCCCGGCACCATCCCCTCCGATCATGGCTGCGATGAGAATTGGTGTGAATATCCCGACGCCGTAAAAGGCAAAGTCCATGAGAAACCATGGAACGGTGATCAGGATGGTCCTCTTCAGGTTCTTTCTGGAGAACAGCTCTGCGTATACGCTCAGGTGGGAATGCCATGCCTGCTCTTTTTCCGGCTTCTTTTGCACTACCTCCGCCGCCGGGGCCGGCCTGATGTTGTTCTTTAGGGTAAAATCCGGTATAAGGTGGCGAACGACCCCCAGTGCCAGTTTCCATTCCCCCCGTTGGATATGCCAGCGGGCGCTCTCAGGCAGACCCCTTCGGAGCACCAGGATAAGCAGGGCTGGTACGGCTCCGACAACAAGCATCCACCGCCATGCCGAATCAGCGGGATGCATGGCAAGGATTAAAAGCCCGATAGCCGCTGCAGCAAAGATGCCGACGGCCTGGAAGCTGAATGCAGCGATAAGCATCCTGCCCCGGATCCGCTTTGGCATAAACTCGCTGACATACGAAGCACAGACCGGATAATCCGCTCCTATACCGACACCGAGAAGGAAACGGAAGAGAATGAGTGATTCAATGTTCCATGCAGAAGCCGAGAGGATCGCAAAAAGGATGAAGATACCAAGATCCGCGAGAAATACCTTCTTCCTCCCGAACCGGTCGCAGAGCCTGCCTCCAATGAGCGCACCGAAGATTGCCCCGACAACTGCTGCTGCACCGACAATGCCCTGCTCGAGCGGAGTTGCAGAAAACTGGACAATGATAAGCGGCAGGGCAATGGACATCACGAAGAGATCAAACCCGTCAAGGAAGATTCCCATGGATGAGAGGAACCAGAGATGGGCATGCTTCAGGGTGAATGGGGCATCATCCATGGCTTCCGTGAGAACTGTACAGGGCATAAAAAAACTCTGGTATATACCTTTGCTTCCACTATGTTGAAAGGAATATAGGTATCTTTTGATTCTTCGTCCTGAAATTTACCTTATGCTATGGTTCCTTTCGGATGACATTTTAAAAAGGGATGGATTTTTGAATTTTGCTGGTTCAAGCGATGAGTTTTTTTAAGTGAAGATCGAGCACGCCATGTTTCATGGTGACTCGGGCCCCGGAACCCGTGACCGGTTCGGGAAGCCAGACAACCCTGTGCAGCGAGACGGATCTTTGTTCGGGTGTGGTATTCACGCGGGCAATATCAGGCGTCTCCTCCTCGCAGTCACAGGTGATCATCAGCGTATGCTCATCAATAAGAGCTGCAGATATTTTCTCCCAGCCTGTCTGGGGAAAAGTATCTGCCGTCACCGTCACTTCATCCTCATTCTCTGTGACCTCTGCGGTAAGGTTATGCAGGTACTGGCAGACAATTCCGGGGTCTTCCGGAGGCAACAGCGGGTTGTCAGTGGGTTCAAGAGCAAGCTGGTACAGGTAGTCCATGGATGCTCTAAGTTCATCGAGTTCATCATAGATTGATCTGTGAAAACGTCGTACCATTTCTCTACCTCCTTTTTGTTGCCCAGGTGAGATCTCACCTGGATTACAGGGACGGGTGCTGTCTGTGCGAATATAGATTGTGGTAAAAAGAGTTCCTGCAGGGGAAAAGTAGCACGGGTGGCCGGTTAAGGCTATGGAAGGTCCACCGACCCCTTAAGGGGGATCACTCCCCAGAGGATCCCTTTCACCCTGCATTCGATCACAGCCCTGAATTTTTGGGGAGTGTTTTTTGGCGCATGGATTATCAGGGAAAAGACAGCCAGCATCATCTCTCCGCACAGATCGCGGTCATTGGGTGGCATGGGGGGATAGATCTCCCAGTACACCTCGTGCCGGCTCTTGAGCATGCCTTCGTATTCCAGCAGTTCGCCCGAGGGGAAATCAAGAACATATCCGGTTTTTTCGGAGAAGGTACCGCCCAGTTTCATTTTCGGGCCCACGGGTATTGAAAAACGTTTTCTCTCTTTGTCCGGTTTTTTTCCCTTATCCGCGGTCATTGAGGGAGAGAAGATTAGGTTCCGCGACAGGGCGATTCCAACCCCGCTGTTTTCGAGAAGGGCGGTAATGCTGCCTTTGTCTTTGGGAGAATAGTCGGAAATATCCATCCTATCGGGTAAGACAATTTCGATCATCCCGTTAATCATGCGGGTGGTTGCAGTGTCTCCAAGGCGTATGCTCATGGCTATAAGCACGGTGTAAAAGTCATGACTGCCATAATCTCCCCCGCAAATCTGTTCTATCACGTTTTGAGGTGTACGGCTTATGATCTTTGTGAGAAAGACCCGGGCTTCCGGCCCTGCATGCCCTGCCCCCGCATGAGATTTCCCCGGGCCTGAACAGCGCTCGTCAACGTGTTCAGCGGTGTCCTCGCCAGGAATGGACAGATATGCGTCAACCATCATGGCAGCGGATGATTGTCCGATCTCTGATGATAATTTCAGCTCGACTGATTCAACTGAAATACCGTTCTCTGCCATGACGTCTCCTGTATTATTTCTTCTGACAGGGAATTGATAAAGAATTGTATGCATTGCAGGAAATGGCACGAAACTGGTGATTGTACCGGGATATTATGCCAGGCGATCAGAAACCGGAATATTATCAGTTGAAGGATGAATACGCTTCAGCCCTGTCGGACTTGCAGTATTCCTGCTCGAAATTCTAAAAAGAGGATCGGTTAAAGGTACCGGTTCTTCCGCAGCCAGTCGGTCTGCGGTTTGAGGTACCGGAAAATAATATCGCACTTCTCATCCTGGAAACTCCAGGGAACGATGATGATCGTATCGCCCTCACGGATCCAGGCACGTTTCTTCATCTTTCCCTTGATCCTGCCCATGCGGGTAACCCCGTCCATGCACTGAACCTTGATATGATTTGCACCGAGCATAGTCTCGGCAAGAGCGAACTGTTCCCGGTTCCATTTCTTGGGCAGCCGTACACGGGCAACGGGGCTGCCATCGGCGTTCACTGCATTTGGATCTGCTGCAGCATCATTTTTTTTGTGAAAACTCATTCAACCAACTACGTATTGAGGATTCAATGGTGGCTGACATGTTGAAGGTATGGTACCGGACAATGAGAGATCTGGATCTGGCAGCACCGGTACAACCAGGAGCGCCCTCCACAATCCGGGCCCTTTACGAACCCGGATTGCCCTTCGGGAGGGATCAAATCCGGAATTATATGCCAAAAAGACCGAATTATACGCACACTATTTCCGGGAAACAAATTAAAAAGCGATTTATGGCAAATGGACTATTTTAAGCGGCGCTAAAAAAACCCTTTTGGTGCCTTTTGTGCGGCCTTTCTCAGGCTGTATCAACCCCTCCTGCCTGAAAATGAAAAGAAGGCCTGTTTTGGGGGTGACGTATCCTATCTGCCGGAATACTGGTGCGGTCCCTTTGGTAATTCTGAAAAAAATTTTCAGGACATATTCTGGGAGGGGAAGTCCCTGAGGAAATTCCGGGCCCCACTCCCTTTTTCACCCAATACAACTAATTCTCCGGTGAAATTCCTCATGACCCGGATCGCGACTGCACTCATTCTCGTAACCCTGACCATCCTCATCGCGGGATGCGCAACCCTCCCTGGTACACCCGGAGCACCAGCTAACGCGACTGTGGTATCATCTCAACCTGCTGCACAATACAAGGCCACCGTTTCCCAGCCCGATGCGTACTCGAGATTCATCCGCATGGAAACCGATGTCTATAACGCGGGAGAGGTGGTCGAGTTCGTTGTCACCAATGACGGGAATAAGAACCTGATGAGCCCGAATGATAAACCCTGGTTCTCTGTGAAATTCCAGACCGGCTCCGGTACGTGGGCAACCAAAATGGGGCCACAAACTCCTGCTGTCTCGAACGCGACGTTCCTCCGGCCCGGCGAGTCCTCGAATGTATACCGCTTCCTGTCGGAAGGCTGGGAGGCAGGACGGTACCGTATCGTCTCCGATTATGGTGTCGAACGCGACATCCTTGTCCGGAAGATCCCGGTCCCGTCCCCGATACCCACTTGTACTCCTGCACAAAATACCACGCCCTGGATCGCGATCGACAGCATCCCGAACCATCTTGCAGGGGAGCAGTTCACGATAGCCGGTACCACAAACATTGCAGCTGGCCGGGAACTGCGGTATCAGGTGTTTGCCCCCGGGACGGGAAATTCCCTGATCCCACTCGGGGAGCCGGTCGCGATTACTGTTGTTCCAGGATCCTGCGGTACCAATACCTGGTCTGCCTACGTGATGATGCCTGATGCAAGCATGTATTTTATCGGCATAGCCGATGAGACCAAAAAAGCCACTGCTATCAAACGGTTTACGATTCTTTCGTCCGCTCCGTCCCCTTCACCCACGGTTACGGGAACGAATGGCGTGAATAATAACCCGGTACCGCCAACTCCGCAGGCGCTATCATGAAGCTCCGGTTATTCACCCTCACGCTCGAACCCGAGAACCCGGTAGCGTTCTCTCTTGAGAGCCTCCGCTCATTCCTCAACAGAAACCTGCTTGAATACACCGCAGCCCACAGGGAGCAGTCTGCCGGGTTCATCCACCGCTATCCTGCGGTGCAATGCAAGCAGGTCAAAAACACCCTCATGGCAATCGGGATTGCACAGGGCGCTGACTTCCTGCATACGATCTTGCATGGTATGACCGCAATCGCATCCGGCCCTGACACCTGCACGGTCACCGGCCATGACCCTGGGGTACGCGAGGAGTTCTTTGGTGTCGCAGCAGAACCCGTAACCTACGAGTTCCAGACTTCCTGGCTTGCGCTCAACCAGCAGAACGCGAGAAAATTCTACGACCTCAAGGGAAAACCGGAGCGGGATTGTTTCATGCAGAAGCTCCTTCTTCGTAATCTTGTCTCTCTTGCAAAATCGCTGGATTATTCCCCGGCTTTGCCCATCGCCTGCGAACCGAGAGTTCGCTTCAAACGCGAACGGATCGACCGTGAGAATGTGATGGTCTTTTACGGGAAGTTCAGGACAAACCTCGTGATTCCGGATTACCTTGGGATTGGCCAGTCACTTTCGCTGGGATATGGCACGGTTTGCCGGCTGGAGCCTGGAGTAGAGAGCAGTGGGCACGGTGAATCTTCTGACTGAACAGGAGCCCGCCACCTTTTTCCCCCGTCCCATAATACGTATGATCATCTCATGATCACGCTCCGCGAACTCCGCGAGGAAGACATTGCGATAATAAAGGCTTGGCCGCCGTACCCTCTTGATTGCCTGGATCTTGACTACGCGCTCCGGAACGGTGGCTGGCTCGATAAGTACTCGGGAAAACCCGGCACTGAGATCCTTGTTGCCACTGATGGCGAATTGATAGCCGGCTTCTCAATCCTTGAACACGAACCCGGCCGCTGTGCCGAGTTCCGTATCGCAGTTCACCCGGAAATGCTCGGGCAGGGAGTTGGGAAGACCATTGCGCTTCTTACACTTGCTCACGGTTTTTCTCATCAAGGAACCGATGTGATCCGGCTCATTGTCCGGAAGAACAATCCCCGGGCACAGCGGCTGTATTTTTCCCTGAAGTTCAAAAAGACCGGGGAATGTACCGAAGAGGTTGAGGGAAAGATGGTGGAATTTTTCACAATGGAGATCGACCGGGAAACCTTCCTGCAGGAGAAATCGAAATGAAACAGGCATTACTGGTAATCGATGTGCAAAATGAGTATTTCACCGGGAAACTCCCGGTAACATATCCCCCGAAAAGCTTTGAGAATATCTTAAAAGCCATGGACTGGGCGCACACATCCCGCGTACCGGTGGCGATGATCCAGCACACGAACCTTGCCCCGGAATCCCCCACGTTCCGGAAAGGAACACCCGGCTGGGATCTCCACGATGAGATCAAACGCCGGCATTACGATGTTCTGATCGGAAAAAATCTGCCCGGGAGCTTTACCGGTACCAGTCTTGAGAGCTGGCTCGAAGAGGTGGACGCAGATACGGTCACGATCGCCGGTTACATGACACAGATGTGCTGTGATACGACTGCCCGCCAGGCTTTTCACCGCGGGTATTCCGTGAACTTCCTCTCGGATGCCACCGGTACCCTTTCCGTATCCAATCCTGCCGGGAGCATCAGCGATGCAGACCTCCACCGGGCGATACTCGTAACCCAGCAGATGCGGTTCTCCCGGGTTATCAAAACCGACGAATGGATCATGGGATTGTAGGAAAAATCCCCGGCACTTTTTCGAACAACCCCTCCGGTAACCAATAAGCCTTCCTGTACGCAATATTATCCAGTCATGTTCTGGGCTCTTCTTTCCGGGATCGGTGCGTGTACCAATGCCGGGTATTATATTGCCAACAAGAAGTTTCTCGAAAGAATAGAGCCCGCCGTCCTTGCAGCTTCGGGTTTCCTCTGCACGTGCATTATCCTTCTTGCTTTATCGTTCTCACGGGGGATTCCGGTGCTTGGGCCGTACTTCCTTCCGGCGGTGGCGGTAACTTCCGGGATCAATATCTTTGCCACGATCCTGACATTCCGGGCGCTCCGGTCAACGGACATCTCCCTTGCTATCCCGATGATCTCGTTCACCCCCCTATTTCTTGTCGCGACCGCGTTTCTCATCCTCCACGAGATCCCTTCTGTTGCAGGGATGGCTGGGATCGTCATCATCGTTATTGGTTCCTATGTCCTGAACGCAGCCGAGGAGCATACCCGTCTCACCGATCCGTTCCGGGCAATGGCTGCCCACCCGGGTGTCCTCTCGATGCTGGTAGTTGCGTTCCTGTATGCGGTTGCTATCAACTTCGACAAGATGACGGTTCAGAATTCGGATGCGGTCTTTGGATCCGGTATCACCTTTCTCTTTCTTGGAACTGCGTTTCTCCTCATCGCTATCCTGCAGCAGTGCCGATCAAAGACGGTTATCAGGAGTGAGGCAACGGATGCGGCTTTCTCACCGCCTCCCACGATCCAACCGTTTCGCTGGCGGGAAGTTGCCAGAGCAGGTCTCCTTATAGGATTCCTGATCACGGTTGAGGCGATAACCATAAACACCGCGTACCTGCTGCAGATCACACCCTATGTCATTGCCCTGAAACGGATGAGTATCATCCTGATCGTGCTGTACGGGATTTTTGTTTTCCATGAAAAGGAGACCCTGCGGCGCCTCTCCGGGGCGAGTCTCATGGTTTTTGGGGCGATCCTGATCCTGGTATTCCCGTAACTGCTGCACTGCAGATTACCTGCAGACTGCCGCGGGAAAACTCTGGAAGTCCGGTTTTTTCCGGTAAATGCTATTCTCCGGAGTATCACTCTGGTGCTCCCTGCAATTGTGTCCGATCTCTTGTATGCGCTCTGCTCTCCGGGCCAGACAGGACTCTTCGTCGTTAACCATACCTGGATCAATCTTCTTTTTTATAATCTGTTCATGAATAAACTGAAAGAAATATATATTAGTGGTTAAAAAAATAAAAAAATCCAAAAGGTGTTCATTGATGATAAAATATCTTAACCAGATTATTTTAATCGCGGTCGTGCTCGGGCTTTTCGTTCCAACCGTTGGTGCAGCAGGTGCAGATTCCGTCACATCTTCCCTGGGAAGTGCAGGAGTGGTTTCTAATTCCCCACTTCCTATCCCGACTCCGGCAACCGGTGATGACCTTCCAGGTAATTACACAAAGCTTGAAATTATGCCAGCGTATTTGAACCCAGTCTCCGAACCCGGGGTGACAAAGGAGATGACGGTCACGGTCAGGAACCGTGACACGAAACCCGTACATATAACTCCGGTAGTCCGCCACCAGCCTTACGGGGGCCCGAACGTTGCAGAGAATTCCTGGACTGCAGTAGCTCCCGCCGTTGCTGACATTGCCCCGGGTGAGAGTGCGAAATTCAACATAGCGGTAACCGTACCTGAAGGAACCCTCCGGGGGATGTACTCTTCCCTTGTCACGTTCACGGATCAAGCCTATCCCTCACCTTATCCTCAGCCTTTCCCGAATTACCTCCACTCACTCAGCCTTAACATCAACCTTGCCTCGTCCCCAGTGATTCAGGTTTCCTCTCCGTACATAAACGACCAGCTGGAAGCCGGTAAAGATTACACATACACGGTGGACATCCGGAACAAGGGGAATGCTCCGCTCTCCCTTAACCCCAGACTTGGAGATGAAGGCTATCCCATGCACGGACCGTACGGGCCTCAGGAACCCGCACTGACGACAAAATCCTTTACGGTAAGCTCGCCCCCGCGGGTCCTTCCGGGCCAGAATGCGACCGTTACCCTGAAGCTGAATGTTCCTCCGGATGCCTCGGGATACTTCAACGGTTACCTGGACCTTGGTATTGATGACCCGTCAGTACTTATGGAAGAGAACCGGGTCCAGCTCAGCTTTCTGGTCTGGAAGCAGCCACAAGGAGGTTTTTCAAAGAAGTTTACTGTCACATCACAGGAACCCCTGTCGGTTGAGCTGACTTCCAGCCAGCCCATGATGGGCCCGAAAGCCGTTGCCGGGGAATCCCGGGATATGTCCCGCAGCGAACCGTCGTTTGACACAACACTCTCCGGCCCCGCCGGCAAAACCAATCTCATTCTTGTGGAAAAGGCTATCAAAGGATCGGTGAGCCTCGGTACCGACCCGTTCACGGGGAATGCTGACCGGACGGGGAAATACCAGGAGACTCAAAGCCAGTATATCTTCACCTATTCAGCTCCGGTTACCCAAGGCGAGTGGACTCTTGGCGTAACTCCGAGAAATACGCAGTATTTTGAGTACAAGATCACTATGGGCGGCGGAGAACCTGCCTCGAATGCTTCGCTCATTGGCGAGCCTTCCTTGTTTATTCCGAACCTGCTTGGGAAATGAAAACCCAGTTCCGGATTCATGAGTGCATGAACCTCCACGAAAGATCCGGATCCCGTTGGTTGTGTGCAGGTATGAAAAAAATGTCAGAACGTTCCAAAAAATCTGCCAGGATAAGACCCGATGAAAGCATGCGAATGGATTGAAGTGGGAGCAGGTCTCATTATTGCCGTTTTACTTGCGGGGCTGATGATCCTCAGTGCTGGGATGATGGGGATCCCGGGACATGTATCTCCTGCCATCCCAGCTCAAACTTCCGGAAACGATCATGCTTCCAATGTTACCCGGTGGATGCAGGAGCATTCGGGACAGGAAGTGACGGCAGGAGAACAACTGGAGATTTTAAATCCCGGCTATCTGGACAGACTGCCTCCGGATAAAAGGGAGGCATTTTACCGCATGAAGATACGGGTGCCGAATATTAGCGACCCGAACCCGGGAGAATATGATAGGTCAACCGGCGGTATGCAGTATGGCAGGCGCAGTGTTGCCATTGCGGCGTTTGGTTACCGTGAAATACCTGGAGAGCAACAGTCAGAATACGTCCTTAATTACACTAGACCGTGTATCCTGAATGAGTCGATGATCGCTGTATCGAACAGGTTGGCTGATCGGGAGATATCGGTTGGTGAATACCTCAAAACGGTCTGCCCGGACTCTTTTTCCTGTCTGACCGAGTCGCAAAAAGCCGCACTGAACAACCAGTCCATGACCCTATCGGGAATTCCGGATGTGGATGCCCGGTATCCTGGAACCGGTCTCTTATGGTGATAATCGCTACATCCATGCAGGAGGATTATGGATTACCGGCAGGAGTGCGGGTATGGAGATGCTAGGGCATATGAAATCTCTCACTTGTCTTAAGGAGCAGATCCTACCAATTGCGGTTGTTGCCGTTATTGGAGCAATAGGATTTTTTACAATCACCAAAATGCCACTGCCAGGAACCCCCTGGGGTATTGCTGAATGGATCCTGATGCTCATCGGGTTTTGTGTTGTTTTCTCCTTTTTCCCGGCAGTTGCAATAATATCCAGTTGGTATACCGGGAGCCGGATCGTTGCAGTCCTTGGCGGGATACTGATAATTCCTCCTTTCTTTACAATCTGGTTTTTCCTGATCTGCCCGAGAAATACATCACCGTTCTCCTATCAGCCCACCTATTTCACTTTTATCGCCATTATTACGGCAATCTGCATCCTCCTCGCAGGATATTGTGCAGCACAAAGGACGAAACCGTTCCTTGCGGTATCCGTTCTCCTTACCGGTCTTTGGCTTGTTATCTGGATGAATGGGTTTAACTGAACCTGGCAGAGAAAATGGCAGGTTTTGTCTGAAGAACCGGCTTTATCCCGAACATTATTCCCCAGCAAGGTCCGGCTTCTTTCTGGCTCCGCGTGTTACTCCTGATTCACAAACAGTGGCACATCATGGAACCCCGCCGCATCGAAGACGCCCCGGTCCGTGATACGCAGGGCCGGGATCACGGTCAGGGCTAAAAACGAGAGGTACATGAACGGGTCCTCAATCCCCCCCATGGTATTTGTGACCTCGGCAAGACTGCCAAGCCTGCGGGCAACTTCATCATAGGGAAGCGTTGACATGAGCCCGGCACAATCAAGGGGAAGGACCGTTGCCGAGCTGCCGATGACTGCAGCCATCGCGCCTCCGGCATTGACGACGGCTGCAATCGCAGAACAGATTTCAGAATCGCTTGTACCAACAGCCACGATATTGTGGGCATCGTGGGAGATACTGCAGGCAATGGCCCCTATCCGGAACCCAAATCCGTGGACCAGACCGATCCCCCTCACATTTTTCCCGTACCGGTTGCAGACAACCACTTTCAGGATGTCGCGTCCGTTATCCGGAACAGCGTCGCCGCGTATCTCATACTGCAGGGATTCAGTGAGGATCTGGTGCGGAACAAGGCCGATAACCCGTGCCATCCCGGCCCCTGGAATGCGGATATCTTCCGGTGATGGCGGGACGCACTGGACCCGGCTTGCGAGGGGTGCCGGGGTGGTGGGCAGACCCGGATCAATCTCCCTGCCTGACCTGAATACTTTTAGTACCGTAAACCGGTACGGGTCATCGATGACACAGAAATCCGCCAGCTTTCCCGGGGTGAGTGCCCCCCGGTCAGAGAGGCCGAACCGCTCGGCTGCAGAGAGGGTTGCCATACGGATGGCAAGTTCCGGTGCAAGTCCGCAGGAAATGGCTTTCCGGATACAACGGTCGATATGCCCTTCGCGTACCAGCAGGTCGGCATGGCAGTCGTCTGTTGCGAAACAGCACCGTAAAACCGTAGCGGGATTCACGATCTGCACGAGTTCTGCAATATTGTGCTCGGTCGAACCCTCGCGGATAAAGATATACATCCCTTTCCTGAGTTTCTCCTCGGCCTCGGCACGGTTTGTACATTCGTGATCGCTGTCCGGCCCGGCAAAGATATACGCGTTGAGGTCCCTGCCGGTAAGGAACGGTGCATGACCATCCCGGATCGGGAGGAGCGCGAGTTTTTTGATTATTTCGGGATCCCCGGCAAGTACGCCGGGGACATTCATCATCTCGCCAAGTCCTGCTACACCGTCACGCCCACAAAACCGGAGAAGGGCCTGTGCATCCAGGACTGCCCCGCCAATATCGAGCGGGGTTGCCGGCACACATGAGGGCAGCATGTACCGGATGTCGATCGCCGCCCCCTGCCGTTCTGCGAGCATGAATTCAATACCTTCGCACCCGGCAACATTCGCAATCTCGTGCGGATCTGCGATAACCGTTGTTGTGCCATGCATGGCAACGAGCCGGGCATATTCTTTCGGAGCAAGAAGGGAACTTTCAATATGAACATGGGCATCGATGAGCCCCGGCACAATATACAGCCCGGCAAGATTTTGTACCTTTCCCTGGTAATTGCCTGTGCCAAGTATCATACCGTCTTTTACTGCAAGATCTCCCTTGTCCCATGAACAGGTGAACGGGTTGAAGATTCGTGCGCCGGAAAATACGATATCTGCGGGCACTACTCCTCGTGCAGCATCGACCAGGTCTTTTGATACGGGCTTTGTCATGTTACACCCTGATGTCCCGGATTACTGCGGTTTTGCGCTGGCCGTCCTGGATCACATAGATGAATAATTTGTACTGCCCGGGGGTGATTTGACCCGGGATGAGAACCGAATTTTCACCGGCCACAAGCGTTACCGGTGCACCAAAGACCGCAGTCTCTTCCTGGTGGAGATCTTTTACCCGGTAAGCTGTTACCTGGATATAGGAATCATCAACCTGTGCGGGGCTGATTATCGAGATGGAAACATTTCCCTTGGAATAGCTGACCTCGCCCACGCTGGTTGAGATACATCCGGCAGCAAGAACGCTCGTGGCTATCATGAAAAACAGCGGGATGATGAAAAAACGGCAGGTGGACATTAATTCAGATCTAAATCTCTCCACGCATAAAAATTCTGGGATTTCCTCTTTATCGTTGAGGAATTCCCGCACCTCGTGATTAATAAAAGCGAGTATATTTTATAAATATGATTTATCCAATTTCATCTCTATTCATCAAACGGATAAAAATTCCAGGTTTTGTGAAAAAACCGTTCGCTATCCTGCATTGAATCTCCGGTTTATCCCGATAATTACGCCATATAAAAAGCAAAGGTAGTTATATAGTTAATTAACAGAAATTCAAACAGGTGATATCATAACGATCATAACTTTTTCCCATCACAAAGGTGGTACCGGTAAAACCACCTCCTGCCTGAACATTGCCGGGTTCTGTGCCCGCGAGGGGAAAAAAGTGCTGGTCGTTGACTGCGATCCTCAGGCCAATGCAACGGCGGGTCTCGGGATCAGTCTTTCAGGTTCTGACCGGAACATGTACGATGTTTTTATGAGCGGCCTCGAAGACTTCCCTGAGACAAAAATTATCGATATCATCAAAAGAACTGCATCCGGTCTCGATCTGGCACCCTCGCATCTGGATCTGGTGGGGACCGACCCGTTTCTTTATCGTGCCGCGAACCGTGCCGGGATCTTGAAAGATGCCCTTGGCCGGGTCAGGGATTCCTATGATCTGATTTTCGTGGATACTCCCCCGAGTCTGGGACAATTGTTCATCAACGGGCTTGTTGCTGCGGATCGCATCATCGTAACCCTTGACTCGGGCTCCTTTGCTCTCGACGGGGTGAACACCATGAGCACCATCTTTGGCGATATCCGGGAGGATCTTGGAAAAGATATCCATCCCGATATGGCAATTGTTACCCGCTGGGGTGAAGGGATTTCTCCTGCACATAAAACCCCGGAGCCGGCAGGGCAGCAGGACCTGCTGTCGCGCATCCGGAATTTTTTTGTCAAAAGCCCCGAACCCACCCCGGCGGAACAGGAAGAAGAGAAAGAGCGGATTGCCGAACATGAGCGGCTGGAGAAAGTGCTTGCGGATATACGGCAGCGCTTCCCCGTTGTATACACGGTCCCGTTCTCCCCGTTGGTATACGAGGCCCAGAAACGGGGTCTGCCCGTTTCCCAGTATGCTCCCGAAAGCAGCGCCGGCATAGCCTACAAAACCATATCAGAAGAGGTGATGAGATGGATCTGAAAGATATTGAGACCATATTAAGGAAAGCAAGTGATGGAGATTACGCGGTCAGGGCTGACGAGAACAGTGCCGGTCCTGAATTGAAGCCTGTTGCGCAGGCAGCAAACCGGCTTATCGAGAAGTTTGGCAAGGCTATCGAGATGAAAAACCGTGCCGACATGATGATGAAATACAACCCTCTCGCGATCTCGATTCTCAACCGCAACCGGGCACGGATCTTCATCAACAAGAAATACGAGACCCTCTGGCGTGGGACTCACGACGAGCTGATCAAGAAGAAGATGGCGGATTACGATATCACCATCCTTTCCGGCGAACATTACTATGCCTGTTTCGAGACCCGGAAGCCTACAACAACGCAGATTCTGGTGAAATTTCCTGACGGTGTTAAAAAATACTTGACGCTGAGCGGCATCCCGCTCCTTGACAAGAAAGGCGAAGTTGACGCAGCCTTTTTCATCTTCATCGATTACACGGAACTCCAGGAGAAGATGGCAGAAGTCAAGGAAGTGGAGCAGCGGGTAGACCGGATCATCCAGGAGAACCCGTTCCCGCTCATCACTATCGATTCGAAACTGAACGTGAAAATTTCCAACCAGGCCTTCCTGAAACTCTCCGGGTATACACGGGAACGGTCCTTAACCCTCTCCATGAAGGACTTCCGGTTCATCAAGAACAAGGGTGAGTCGGTTGAAGGGACCATCAAATCGAAAAGGCGCAGCCAGGGGGAATCAATCATTGAGTTCCCTTCCGGTACGTATACCCTCGAATGGTATTACATCCCGCTTCTCGATGCTGACGACAATGTTGAAAGTCTGCTCGTAGTTTACAATGATATCACAGACCGGCGCAAGAAGGAAGCCGAGGTCAAGAAACTGATGGAGGACTCGCAGCAGAAAGCTGATGCCCTGTCCTCCAGTGCAACGGTGCTCCAGCAGGGACTTTCCTGTATTGCCAAGGGTGACCTGAGCTTCCGTGCCCCGATTGCTGAAGGGGATCCTCTGGTCATCTTAAAGAAGGATTATAATTCAGCAGTGGATTCGATCCGGAATGTTCTGGGAGAGCTGGAAAAGGCTGTCCGGCAGCTTGAGGTGACCACTGCCGATACCAGCAAGAGCACCATCGAGATCTCCAAGTCTACAGAACAGGTGGCGATCTCCACCCAGAAGTCCGCTGACGGCACCAAAAGGCAGCTTGATGAGACCGAGAAAGTGAGCAAGGAAATATCCGACCTGTCAGCATCCATAGAAGAGATTGCCAGCACCTCCCATACCCTCATGGACCATGCCCAGAAGGCAGCAAGCGAAGGAAACCAGGCTGCAGAACTGGGCAAGATTGCCACCGGCAAGATGCTGACGGTGGAGAAGATCGCCGGCGAGAGCGTTATCGAGATCACGGCGCTCAATGACCGGATGAAGGAGATCTCCAACATCGTCAAGATGATAGCCGATATCTCCAGCCAGACGAACCTCCTTGCCCTCAATGCCGCTATCGAGGCTGCCCGGGCGGGCGAACACGGCAGAGGTTTTGCAGTTGTAGCAGGGGAAGTCCGCAACCTTGCCGGGGAATCCAAGAATGCAACCAACCAGATCGGGGAACTCATCAGTTCTATCCAGGACAACAGCAACAAGACTTCGGCAGCTATCAAGAGTTCCTACAACGAGATTCAGACCGGAATCGAGAGTGTGAACAAGACGATCGAAGCCCTCAACCGAATAACGGCCGAATCCAACATCGTTGCCTCAGGTGTGACCGAGATCACAAAGGCAACCGAAGACCAGGCCCAGGCTACCACGCGTGTGATGAGCGGTATGGACAAGTCCAGCGCCATCACCCGTGAGAACCAGGAGAGGATGGAAGACATGGCAGCCCTTGCCGAGGAGACCAGCGCCTCCACTGAGGAGATTGCCAGTGCATCGGCCGAACTAGCAGAGATGGCAGAACGCTTGAAGAAGATGATGGAACAATTCAAACTGAAGTGAATTATGGCATCGACTATTGATGTAGTGGAATTCGAGCTGGGGGGCGAACGGTATGCTCTTGATATCCAGCTTGTGCGGGAGATTGTTGAGATGATGCAGATCACCCCCATCCCCCGCGCCCCGCCTTTTATCTCAGGTGTTATCAACCTTCGCGGAGAGATCACGAATATCATGAACCTCAACACGCTCCTTGGCCTTGCCAACCAGCAGATCCGGGACAACCAGAAGATTATTGTCCTTGTTCCGGAGGCTGCGGGAGGATCCAATGTCGGGATCATTGTTGATGATGTGAGCAGCGTCCTTCAGGTTCTCGAGAGCGATATCGATCATATCGGGGAAGGCTTTGCATCGGATTTCTCCTCGTTTGTGAAAGGTATTATCAAGGTCAAGGCTGACGATACCCAGAACAACGAGTCCAAGGAGAAGAACCTGATCATATGGATCGATATGCAGAAAGTTCTCAAGGACGCTGCAGAGCTGGGTAAATAAGGGGATAATTGTGGAAATACCGGAATCAGCAGCAAAACGGAAAGAGGAATATCCATGACAGAACGACCGGGAAGAAAGGCTTTGTTCACCGGGGCTGGCGCCCCGGCAGGAGCACCAAGTCATACGGATGAGATTGCAGCACACGTAAAACAGCTCAATGATGAGATTGCATCTGCACTCTCGCTTGCTGTTGCCGGTAAGGGTGCCGGCCCGCTCGAGGCAGCGAGATTCGGGGTGGAATATGCAACCCTGATCGCTGCCGTGAATTCCGTTATTCCCCGGATTAAAAGCGATCAGCAGCCCGTTGCTTCTGTCACAGCGCCGGTCACCGTAGCGACAGCTTCAGATGAAAAGCAGGAAGCGGTTATCCAGGAACTCCGTAACCGCATAGACCTGATGGTTGAACGAAACCCGGTACCCATGCTGCTGACAACACCGGCCTTCTCAATCATCGAGGCAAATCCTGCCTTCTGCCTGATGAGCGGGATCCGGGAGGAAGATCTGGAGAAGTCGAGTCTCAAGGATTTCAGGATCATCAGCCAGAGCGGTGAAGGGGCAAAAGTGGCAATCGGGGAACGCCGCCGCTCGTTTGGCGAGGTAACTCTCGAACTTCCATCGGGTATACGGACTCTTGAACAATACTGCATTCCGGTTATCGCTGGCGATGGAACAATAACATCTCTCCTCTTTGTCTATAATGACAAGACCGACCAGAAGAAGAAGAATGAGGAGATCGAGCAGCTCAAGCACCGCTCGGAAACCATCGTGCAGCAGAACCCGATGCCGATTATCCTCGTGGACAAGGGTTTCCATATCCGTGTTGTCAATGAGGCATATGTCCGGCTGACCGGTATAACCCGCCCGGAACTCCTGAAGCGTACTCTCCACGATTTCAGGATCCTTGACCAGTCCGGCGAAGGGCTCAAGCAGGTGATCTCGGAGAAACGCCGTTCAGCCGGGGAAGTCTCGGTTGAATTCCCCACCGGTGTCAAACGGCTGCAGCAGTTTGGCATCCCGATTACCGATGCGCACGGGGAAGTGACTACCATCCTGATCGTCTATAATGATGTGACCGATGACCGGCACCAGATGGACGAGATCAAGCTGCTGCATCAGACTGCGGATACCATTGTGCAGCAGAACCCAATCCCCATGCTGATGACCAGTGCTTCATTTGTAGTGACCGAGGCGAATGAGGCGTACTCGAAGATGAGCGGAATTTCCCGGAAAAGCATTATCGGTATGAGCCTACGGGAGATCAAAATCCTCGAACAGAAAGGCGAAGGTGCCCGTGTTGCAATCGAATCCCGCCAGCGTGCTTTCGGGGAAGTCACGGTCGAACTTCCCAGCGGTACCCACATCCTCGAACAGTACGTTGTCCCGATCGTTGCCGCCGACAAGACTATAGCAAATCTCCTGTTCGTGTACAATGAAGTTACCGAGCAGCGCAGGAGCCAGATCGACCTCCAGAAGAAGATGGAGGAAGTTGCGGCTCTCAGGCAGCGTTCAGATATCATTGTTAAACAGAACCCGATGCCGATGATGCTCATGAACCCGGCTTTCAAGATCGTTATGGTCAACGATGCCTATATCACCCTGACCGGTCTTGACAAAGACCGCCTGACCGGGATGAGTGCACGTGATTTCAAGATTGTAAACCAGACCGGTGAAGGGCTCAAGAAAGTTCTGACCGACAAGAAGCGGAGCTTTGGTGAAGTCACGATTGAGTTCCCGGCAGGTACACGCATCCTGGAACAATACGGTATACCGATGGTGGATGCCAAAGGTGAGCTCTCAATGATCCTCTGTGTTTACAATAACGTGACAACTCAGCGCGAGCAGGAGAGACGGATCAAGGAGATGATGGACGATGCTAAGGCAAATGCCGAGCTTCTCACCCAGAGTGCATCCGAGCTCCAGACGGCAATGGCAAAGATCGCGGCCGGGGATCTCATGTACCGGGTCAGCATTGATGAGGCAGACCCGCTGGTCAAACTGAAAGTGGATTACAATTCCGCCAGTGATTCCATCCGGGACGTGCTCACGACTCTTTCAAATGCGGTCAACCGTCTGGACAGTACCATCAGTGATACTATCAAGAGCACCGAGGAGATAGCAAAAGCTACAGAACAGGTTGCCATCCAAAGCCAGAAAGCAACAGATAATGCCAAAACCCAGCTGGTCGGGGTGCAGAAGATCTCAAACGAGATCTCCGAGATCTCTGCCTCCATCGAGCAGATCGCAAGCACCTCCCACGATGTTATGACCCACGCCGAGAAGGCCTCGAAGGAAGGTGCACAGGCTGCAGGGATCGGAAACCTGGCAACGAACAAGATGCAGATTGTTGAGAAGATCTCAAAGCAGAGTGTCGACGACATCACGGCCCTCAACGACCAGATGCGCCAGATCTCCAAGATCGTCAACCTCATCACCGATATCGCCAACCAGACCAACCTCCTTGCACTCAATGCGGCTATCGAAGCTGCCCGGGCCGGCGAACATGGCAGGGGTTTTGCAGTTGTAGCGGGTGAAGTGAAGAATCTTGCTGGTGAATCCAAGAAAGCGAGCAGCCAGATCGAGACTCTGATTAAATCCATCCAGGCGAAAAGCGAACAGACCTCGCAGTCAATGAAAAACTCATTCGAGGAGATAAAAGCCGGCATCGACAGTGTCAATAAAACGGTCGAATCCCTCAACCTTATAATCTCCGAGGCCAACATTGTTTCCCTTGGGGTGAACGAGATCACCAAGGCAACTGAGGACCAGGCCCAGGCCACCAACCAGCTTATGTCCGGCATCGAGTCTTTTGCCGGCCTGAACCGGGACAACCAGCAGAGGATGGAGGATATGGCTGCCCTTGCCGAGGAATCCAGCGCCTCCACTGAGGAGATTGCAAGTGCATCATCTGAACTCTCCACTCTTGCAGAGAGCTGCAAGAATGTGATCGGCGGGTTCAGCATCAGATGAATTCGATAGTCTCCCCATTTATGTGCTACCGGCCCGTGGGTGGGGAGATAATATACAACTTCAGCCAAAGTGAATCTGTAAACAGGATTGGAGATTGAATGGAAGATTTTGAGCTTCTCAAGCGTTTTATCGAACAGACCCTGAAGATCCAGTGCGGGAATTATAAGGAGGATTATATCAAGCGCCGGCTCCTCTCCCGGATGCGATCAACCAATACAACAACGTACGGTGAATATCTCCAGTATCTCAAGGCAAATGCGCCGGAACTTGAAGTACTGAGAAAAGCGCTTACTATAAATGTCACGGAATTCTTCCGCGACAACGATGTATACGAGGCCCTGAGAAAAGAGGTCCTGCCCGAGATCTTTAAGGAAAGAAAGCGGATCCGGATCTGGTGTGCCGGGTGCTCGACCGGTGAAGAGCCATATTCCATAGCAATGATCCTGCACGAGATGATGGCGCAGAACAAGGAGATCTCCGGCCAGATCTATGCTACCGATATCGATAAGATCGTGCTCGCAAAAGCACAGGAAGGAATTTACAATGCAAAAGCTATGGTCAAGCTTTCTGAAGCCCAGACCCATCGCCATTTCACGAAGCTGCCTGACGGCAATTTCCAGGTAAAACCTCATCTCAAGGAACTGATCCGGTTCCGTCCTCATGACCTTATGGGTGGGACACCCATAGCCCGGTGGCTTGATCTGATCACCTGCAGGAATGTGACGATTTATTTTACGGAAAAACAAAAAGATGATCTTGCCCGCCAGTTTCATGGGGCACTCGTAACAAACGGGTTTTATATCATGGGAAAGACCGAGTACCTTGGCAGGCAGGTTGAAAACCTGTTCACTGCCAGGAACTCTTCCCTCAAGATCTTTGTCAAGAAAGAGTAAATCTTCCAATCGGGGAATTATTGTTTTTTCTCTTCCCCGGTTTTTCCGCTTTCCATAGTATCGCCCCGAACAAACCCCTCGGTGAGTTTTCGCTGGAACTCCTGGCGTGCAGCATGAATTTTGACCTGATTTAAGACCGTCATAAAATTGACGCCAATGATAACCAGGACAAGAAGCAGGCTCACCCAGAGCATAACCCCCTGGGCTGAGAGGAAGGCTGCCCAGAGCAGTACGACAAAAGACAGAAGATAAAAAACAATCCACGTCCGAAGCGAGGGCAGCTCCATACTCATCGTTATTCTCCTCACGCTTAATAAGATATTCTCTTCTCATGAAGAACCCCCTCCGGCGGTGCAGTGCATCAGTAACTGCCAGGATATTCCCTGTCCGCTGAGGTGGCAGAAAACCTGTGGTTGCATATCGTCACGTTTTATTATGGCCGCTCCCAGTACTAAATGTGAAAAAAGGGGATATACTCACTATTGCGGGAGGGCTGGTGATAGTCATCGTTATTGCACTCATTGCAAATCCGCAGTACCTGTCCGGAATTCTTTCACCGGGTCATCCCGTTGTCTCCCCGGCACCAACGGTGCGTCCTGTGCCGGTATCACAGGAGACGTTGATCCCTATTGTGCTTGTCACTCCCGAACCGGTGGCAACCCCCCTGCCTTACCTTCCGGACTCTCCCCAGTACCGCATCTTTTACACGGACAATCCATTTGCTTATCCCCGGTTCAAGATGCCTGAAAACATGGAGACTTTCGGGGCTTCGGAGATCCTGCTTCGTTACGAAAAACAGGTGCCTTTTGCCTATATTGAGGATATCCGTGGTGGTGTTACCCAGAAGTTTTCTGTTCCGTATCCGCTCTGGGTTCTCAATATAACGGTCAATGCCTCTCATAATCCCCAGTATGGTAACCTGCGCATGGTTCTCTGTTATGCCGGCAACGGGACGATCCTTGACGGTGCCGAGATCCTGAACCAGGGCTCCATGACCCGGGTCTTGCAGACCTCCAATACTGATCTTTATATGATAATCACTACACAGTACCTTGACTGGTATCGTATCGATCTTGAGACCCCAAGAAACTATTACGACCGCTACCGGCCGCGATAAATATCACCAAAAGAAGATAATTTTGATCAGTGAACGGACGGATTCTATTCACAGTTTTTCAACAGTAATTTTTACCCGGTCCCCGGCTTTGAGGCCATGGTCCTTGGGGATGTCGATGTTGAACCAGAGTGCGCCGGGGTTTTCCTGGGTCGGGTCCTGCGACATCAGGCAGTCCTTCTGATCGTTGATATCCGCGACAAACTCAATTTCAGATTCTATCTCAAGAACTTTTATCATAATAATCAGAGAAAATAATAAGAATAGGATTAAATTGCACGCGGTGTTACCATCCAGGTCGTGCTGTTCGAATAGCTCCACCGGATAATGTCAAATTCTTTGCAGATATCTGCAAGAATTGCCATGTTTGTCCCGACCTCTTTTGGGGATAACCCAAGGTCTTTTGCAATGTATTTTGATTTGAAGTAGTGTTTGCCTTTGGTCAAACCGGAGTTGAGGTACTGGACAATTTTGTGCTGGGTTTCGTTGTACTTGTCACGCAGATTTTTTGTTGTTGTCATACTGTGCCTCAGCATTTAAAACTCATATGAGTTATCTTATATATATACATATCTGATTTTCGTGTCAATTTTCCTGTCCTTTTTTTCCTGCCGGGCCACAAATCAGACCAGAAAACATTTATCGGGCAAGCATTTTGGGAGTTTTTTTAAATATCGCATGTCCAGTCTAACAAAATTTATCCGGTTTAATTGATCCGATTTCCTGAAAAAAAACGATATTTGCCTATCTCTGGATTTGAGCATCAGCAATTTTAGCTATGAGCGCTTCGAGCACTACATCGCGCATACCTTCCACGAATTTGATGCTGCCGACAACCAGGTGCCCGCCCCCACTGATGCCCCCGCCGGGGAGCTCATTTTTAAGTTCACGCACCATCCGTGGGATATTCATCAGCACACCCCGTGAACGGAGCACGGCAAAGTCCGGACCAAAGCCGATGGTGACCACAGGTTTTCCCGCATTCTGCCTGCAGAGCCGGTCATGAACTTCACCGCTTGTCTTGCCGGGTGGCGGGAACGTGAACTTGTGGGCATGGATCTCCACATCGAGCAGGAAGAGGTTTGCCTCGTTCTTGAGCACCCGCGGGACAACGTGGGGCATGGAGGCGCTCATCTGGTCTTCGATCATGGTGTTGGCGCCATCGACAAGGAGAGAGACGAGTTTTTTATGGCGTTCCGTGTTGCCGGAGATGTTGAGGATATCCTTGACAATCTCCCTGCCATCATTGAACCTGAGCCAGAACTGCTCGTAATCGAGCGCAAGGGCAATATCCTTGCAGTCGTCTTCAGTATACTGGTCCCGGACAAGGGAGAGGAAGAGCGCCCGCTCTGGGGCTTCGCTCCGGTCCCCGACTCCGGCAACTGCCGGGAGGTGACGGATAAGGGGTTCGACCTTCGGATTGATGAGCCGGGCAACCTCGGTCCCGAGCATACCGGCAGTAATGCCGAAATCGCCGCCCACATGGTAGGGGTTTACATGGGCTTTGAGATACTTGTCAATGGTTGCATCCGGGTGATGGTGATCAACGACGATGAACGGGATGTCGTACACGCTCGCGATCTTGTAAGATGGCTCGTCTTCTTCAGTGGATCCATTGTCCGTAAGGATCACGAGCGGTATCTTCTGGCCGTACCGCACATTATCCTTTAAGGAGAAGTCGAGATCGCGGGTAATATCCTCGATCTCATAGAACGGGGCTTTTGAAGGGGCCCGCTTGAAGAGAAAATATTCTGCATCAAAGTCCCCGCCGGACTCGCGGATGAGGGAAACCACTGCCTGTTCAATGGCAACTGCCGAACAGATTCCATCCGCATCCGCATGGTGACGCAGGATGATTGGCTGGTTCGTGAAGATTGCTTTTCGGATGAGTTTTGCAACTTTCCGCATCTCGGGGCGGAGGTTCTCCATCACTTCACTTTTCACCAGGAGCGGGATGTTCTCGGGCTCTGCCCGTGCATCCAGCGCTTTCTCTATCCGTACCTGCACAGGAGCAGCTTCGTCATCAGTGAGGACCGTAAGCGCATCGACTTCGATCTGGAGTTGGTTATTGCGCATCATCACTTCGCCGATGATTCGGACAATGTCCCCAAGCTCTGCCTGGGGGTAGGCCCGGACTCCGGCCTCGACAAAGGCGGCTGCGTTCTGCGTTCCGGTTTCATCAACGAGAGTGAAGATGGTGGGACCGCTCGTCTGCTTGATCTGGGCTATCTCCCCTTCGACAGCAACGGTTTTTCCCACTTTACCGGAAAGATCAGAGATCCGAACGGTTGTGGATTTGCGTTCAATGTTCTGGACCTGATACACCTGGAGCTGAACCTCCTCGAGGTCGATGTTGCCGTTCGGGCGCACCTGCCGGACCCGGACAAGGACCGGGTCCTTCTCCTTGTGCTCCTCTTTTATGTTGCTCTTGTGAACAAGCCCCTTGATCCGGTCGTTGATCTGGACAAACATACCGAAGGTTGCAAACCCTTGGACTTTTCCCTGGTAGGTATTTCCTTCTTCAATATCTGCAAGATCGCAACCGGCACCGAGCCGGTACACGAGAACATCATCAGTTTTGGTATTTTGCATCTTTCTCTCACCACACACAGGCGTTTTTGCATATTGTTGCGATATGGTATCTTTTGTATCGTCAACGCTACGCGGTTATGGAATGTATCCGTATCATTATCAATGGGTTCCCGGAGGATTAATTTACTTGTTCAGGAACAAAGAGAACCCGCCTGTTCAAAAAAAGTATCAGTCCCGGAACGGGACATCTATCATGTCGAGGTCATTTGGTACAAGGATCGTTCCGGAATACTTCTTTCTTGCATCGCTGACATGCGCCTGGGCATCAGTGTACCGTGAACTCGTATGGATCAGGACGAGTGTGCGGGCGTTCAGTGCGGCAGCAGCTTCCCCGGCCTGGGCCGCCGTTGCATGGTAGAATTCTTTTGCCCTGGCAACTTCCGATTCATCATAGGTTGCATCATGAATGAGGAGGTCGGCATCATGGGCGATATCCATGATCCCGTAGTGAACCGCACGGGTATCCCCCGTATAGACAATTTTCCGGCCAGGCCTTCCCTCGCCCAGAACCTGCTCCGGCCGGATTTCGGCTTCCGATTCGCCATTGCCCACTTTCACGGGCTCTCCCCGCTGGAGCCTGCCAAAGAGGGGGCCCGGGGGTACACCAAGTTCAATTGCCCGCTCCCGGTTGAACCTCCCCGGCCGTGGATCCTCCTCCAGTATATATCCGAGAGCGGGAAGGCCATGGTTCACGCTGAATGCCGAGACGGTGTAACCGTCAAACCGCACCCATGAGCCGTGACCGAGAACAACGGAATCCATCGGGAACTTCAGATTGAAACGGGCAACACTGCGCAGGGTTGCAACAAACTCGTGCACCCATTCAGGACCATAGATCGTGAGGGGCTCTGTGCGCCCGTTGAAGGACATGGTCTGGACAAGGCCGAAGATGCCAAGGAAATGATCGGCATGCCAGTGGGTGACGAAGATGGCGTTGATGGTAAACCCGCACCGGGATCGCATCATCTGCTGCTGTGCACCTTCGCCGCAGTCAAAGAGGAGCGTATCGGAGCCCCGGCGGATCATGATGCAGGGCGGGTTCCGGGTAGGTGTTGGCAGGGCACCTGCCGTTCCCAGGAAATAGACATGCAGCGTCTCCCCGCTCAAACAAAACACTCCCAGAACACGGCAAGGCTTCGTTTAGCCTCGGGAATTGATCTTCCTTCAATAACAACTATGCCGGAGTACCGGGCTGCCACTGCTTTTCCCACCGTCTTCCAGGGGATGGTACCTTCTCCCAGGGTGAGGTGCTCGTCCGAGATCCCATGGTTGTCATGGATATGGATATGGCTGGCTTTTTTAAGATGTGGCAGGAACTCATTCACTTTTCCGACCGTGTTTGCATGCCCGAAATCAAACGTCATGCCAATACCTTCGATGCCTTCGGTCATGCCGATGAGCTCTTCAGGAAACCTGCAGAGGAATTCTTTGATGCCGATCATGTTTTCAAGGCATGCAAGGACGCCATGGTCAACTGCGCACCGGCCAATCTGCCGCAGGGATTCTTTCTGGAGGCCCCAGATCTTCTCCGGCATCAGTTTCCCAACCGGGGACAAGTATCCGGGATGGATGGTGACCCGGTCGGTGAGCTCCGCCGCATGCCCGATACAGGTACAGATCTGGCGGACCGACTCCTCCCAGATGGGGTGATTGAGAGTTGCCAGGTTCAGGTCCCCGTACGGGGCATGGACGGTTGCGCCAAGGTTCGTGCTTGCAAGCGTCTCCCGGATCTTTGCAAAACAAGCCGGATCATCAAGCCGGTATTTCCCGTCTGCAACAATCTCCCAGCCGGAGTAGCCCGCCTGCTCGATGCCGGATACCCAGCTGATATCATCCCAGACTTTCGAAGACGAGGAGAAGTACGGTTTTATTGTCATGTTCCCTGCCCGAGTTCTCCGAGAAGTTTCTTTACGGTGCCGGCGAACTCATCCAGCGTACCTTCGTTCTTCACATGGATATCTGCAATTTCCAGGGCTTTTCCAAGTCCCCAGCCGATCTCGCGGGAATCCCGGTTCCGCAGAGCATCCGGTGACGTGAAATCGTCAGACCGTGCCCGGGCAGCGATCCGGGCAAGGCGTTTTTCAAATGATGAGTCTATGCTGATGAGCTGAAAACCCGTGAACTCTTTTTTGAATAATGCAACCTCGGTATCCCCGCGGATCCCGTCCACAAGAACAAGAGGTGCCTTCTGAAGCCGGATCTCCGGGACACAGAGCCGGGCTATGGCATCCATTCCCCCGTCAGCTCTCAACCGGTTTGCGGTCATCCCGAAATTTGCATCGGTTGGCTCAAGTCCCGCTTCCGTGACTGCTCTCCGGATCATGTCTCCCATGACTATGACCGGTATGCCCATGCCGGCTGCTATCCTGGAAAATTCACCTTTCCCGCTTGCGGGAAGCCCGACGACTCCGATCACCTTCATAGACAATTTCACCTCCTTCACGCGTGCGGATCTTGACACTCCGCAAAAGAGTGTCGGCTATCTTTTTCATCTCTCCCTCTGACAGGGGGCGGACCTGGCCGGTGACACCCTGCTGCAGCACCAGGTCAACATCGCCAATCTCGCCGGCTATTATGGCAACTTCGTCGTCGTACCCGCGGAAAAGGGTAATGACCGCCTCAAATTCCGGCAGACTGCCGCTCTCATGGGCGGCGGTGCAGAGTGCAAGAGATTTCTGCACATCCTGTACATAATTTCCCCTGAGAAGGTTATTATACCGCGCCCACCGGGCTTTGATATCCAGGGCAATGTGGTCTACCAAGTGATCCCGGATAAGCTGGTCTAGTACATCCGGATACACGCCGTTTGTCTGGACCCCCACGGCAAGACCCATCCTTTTTGCCTCTTTTGCAAGGGCTATGAGGGCATCTTTCTGCATGGTTGCCTCCCCCCCGGAGAAAACAACGCCGCTGATGGCGAGCAGAGAGCCCCGGATCAGGTCAACAATCTCATTGAGTTCCCGAAAGTCAGTGCCGGTCAGGATTGCGGAGTTCTGGCAGTACGTGCAATGGACAGGGCATCCCCTGAAAAAGACCGTGCAGACCGACCTGCCCCGCCAGTCAACGGTTGAGAGCGGGACAAAGCCTCCGAAATTCAGTTTGATACGATCACCGTGCCGGATTATATTATTGTCAGATTTATATGAGTGTATTGCGCTGTTATGCAGTTCATCGCCTTTATTTCCCTGCTCCGGAAATCGCCTATCCAGGCTGAGGTCATCATCTCTCCGCCCGCGTCATCGCGATTTTGCATACCTTGCGTATGTTCCGGAAAACGGAACATTCAATCAATGACCTGTTTCGTTGTCATGTTTCACAACAACATATAGGCACCTAAGGCCGGAAATGTTTTGTTGACTGGTGGATTGTTGGATCTGAATTATGATCTTTCCCTGAAGATCCTGCTCTGAAATCCAGGTCTAAAAAAAGTGCGTGGCAAAATGGGGGGATCAGAACTTGAAATGCCGGTTCACAATCTTGATTGCGCAGTAGTCCCCGCACATCGTGCAGCCGTCAGTGTCGGCAGGCATGCGCTCTGCCCGGATTGCTTTTGCCCGGGCAGGATTCATTGCAACCGCAAACTGGCGATCCCAGTCAAGGTCCCGGCGGGCATGGCCCATCTCGAGGTCGAGGTCACGGGTCTTCTTGAGCTTGATCATGTCCCCGACATGGGCGGCTATGCGGGAACTCATGACACCTTCGTATACTTCTTCCGGTGTCGGGAGGGCAAGGTGCTCGGCGGGGGTAACGTAGCAGATGAAGTCCGCGCCAAGCGAGGAAGAGATTGCGGCTCCGATTGCGGCAACCCGGTCATCATAGCCGGGTGCAATGTCAGTGACAATCGGCCCGAGCATGTAGAACGGCTTGTTGTTGGTGACGCGCTTCATGAGGGTGACATTTGCGGCGATCTCATCGATCGGGACATGTCCCGGCCCTTCGACAATGACCGGCACGTTCTCGTTGTGTGCCTTGTCCGCAAGCTCGGCATTGATGAGGAGTTCCTGGACTGCAGCCCGGTCTGTAGCGTCATGGATTGCGCCGGCCCGCATGCCGTTCCCCATCGAGAGAGTAACGTCATGTTCTTTCATGATTTCGAGAAGGTAATCGAACTCCCGGTAAAGCGGGTTCTCTTTCTCGTTGTGGAGCATCCATGCCGTCATGAACGCGCCGCCCCGGGATACAAGTCCTCCATGCCGGCCCTGGTTTTTTAAGCGCTTGACGGTCTCAAAGTTGATACCGGTGTGGATGGCCATGAAGTTGGTACCGAGCTTTGCCTGCTCTGCCGTGATGCGGAAGAGATCGTCTTCCTTCATGTGGACAACAGCACCGTCTTTGACAGCGGCTTCAATAAATGCCTGGTAAAGGGGAACACAGCCAACCGAGAGAGTGGTATTTGCAATAACCTGTTTGCGAATCTCAACAAAATCGCCGCCGGTGGAGAGCTCCATTAAGGTGTCAGCACCTGCACGCTCGGCCTGCTTTGCCTTCTCGATCTCCTCGGGAATGTTAACGATATCGGTTGAGGTGCCTATGGAGGCATTCACCTTGGTGCGAAGTCCTTCACCAATACCGCAGATCTTCACTTTCCGGTAGGGTGAGACCGGGATGACGATATGGCCACCGGCAACGCCGCGCCGGACAAAGTCTTCGGTGACTCCTTCCTGCTTGGCGACAAGTTTCATCTCTTCCGTTATGATGCCCCTCTTGGCATCTGCTACGATACTCATGTCTATGTACTTGCCATAAAGACCAGATAAAGGCTCGGTTTTTCGATTCTGGACTAAATCTGGCTTGTTCTCCGGACAAGTAAAGTTGATTTGGAATAACGAAGACTTTTTTGTTTTCGCAGGTTTACGGCAGGAAACTCCCGTCCCTCCATCGGCCCGTCCAGAAAAACCGGGGTCTCGATTCACAGAACATTTATATAGAATTGAACGCTAACTTATGGTAAACCCTAAAGATACGAGGTGTTTTACGATGACAGAAAAGGAATATTTCGAAGTAACCGTCAAGGAAGCAGCGCACGATGATGCAGGCCGGGGTATTGCCCGGATCAGCGTTGAGGTGATGAAGAAACTCGGGCTGGTCTCCGGTGATGTGATCGAGATCCAGGGCAAGAAGAAGGCCGCTGCGATCATCTGGCCGGGTTTTGCGCAGGATACCGGGTACGCTATCCTGCGGATTGACGGGAATATCCGGGGAAATGCCGGGACCGGTATTGATGAGAAGGTGAAGATCCGAAAGTCCGAAGCCGAGTACGCCAAGAAGGTGGTGATCCAGCCTACCCAGCCCATACGCCTTGTCGGGGGTGAACAGTACCTCTCAAGGGTGCTCCGCGGACGGCCGGTGAGCGAAGGTCAGACTGTCCGCGTGGATGTGATTGGCAACCCAATAACGCTTGTCATCACAAAAGTAGCCCCGAAGGGAATCGTTGTTGTCACTGATGAGACTGAGATCGAGCTGAAGGAAGAAGCCTACAAGCCTGAAGAGGGTAAACGGGAAGTTTCGGATATCCACTACGAGGATATTGGCGGCCTCGGGCGCGAGCTGCAGCTTGTCCGCGAGATGATCGAGCTCCCGCTCCGCCATCCCGAGATCTTCGAGAGGCTTGGCATCCAGCCCCCAAAAGGCGTGCTGCTCTACGGCCCTCCCGGGACGGGTAAAACCCTGATCGCAAAAGCGGTGGCAAACGAAGTGGATGCCCATTTCATTACGCTGTCCGGCCCGGAGATCATGAGCAAGTATTACGGTGAGAGCGAGAAAGGACTCCGCGAGAAGTTCGAAGAGGCTGAACAGAATGCCCCTGCGATCATCTTCATCGATGAGATCGACGCGATCGCACCCAAGCGGGAAGAGACCAAGGGTGAGGTTGAGCGGCGGGTTGTAGCCCAGCTCCTGGCACTCATGGACGGCCTGAAAGGCCGGGGCCAGGTCATCGTCATTGCGGCAACAAACCTGCCTGACTCGATTGACCCGGCCCTGAGGCGCGGTGGCCGGTTCGACCGTGAGATCGAGATTGGTATCCCGGACAAGAAAGGCCGGCTCGAGATCTTCCAGGTCCACACGAGAGGCGTTCCCCTTGGCGAGGATGTAAAGATTGACGACTTCGCCAACTCGACCCACGGGTTTGTCGGGGCGGATATCGCGCTCCTTGTCAAGGAAGCAGCCATGCATGCACTGAGGAAGGTAATCCCCCAGATCAAGATCGATGAAGAGATCCCAGACGAGGTGCTGGATAAGCTGCGGGTCACAAACGACGACTTTGCCGAGGCACGGAAGCATGTCGAGCCCTCCGCTATGCGCGAGGTCCTTGTCGAAGTGCCGGACATCACCTGGAAACAGGTGGGCGGCCTTGAGGATGTAAAGCAGGAGCTCAAAGAGGCTGTTGAGTGGCCCCTGAAGTATCCGGATGTCTTTAGCCGCCTCCAGACCAAGCCCCCGAAAGGGATCCTCATGTTCGGTCCCCCGGGGACCGGCAAGACCCTGCTTGCAAAAGCGGTGGCAAACGAGAGCGAGTGCAATTTCATCGCGGTCAAAGGCCCCGAACTCCTCTCCAAGTGGGTTGGCGAGTCCGAGAAAGGCGTGAGGGAGATCTTCCGCAAGGCCCGGCAGGCATCCCCGTCGATCATCTTCTTCGACGAGATCGATGCCCTGGTACCCAAGCGCGGGTCCTACCAGGGCAGTTCGCACGTGACCGAGAGCGTGGTCTCCCAGATCCTCACCGAACTGGACGGCATGGAGGAACTCAAGGATGTGACCATCCTTGCGGCAACCAACCGCCCGGACATGCTGGACGATGCCCTGCTCCGCCCGGGCCGGCTCGAGCGGCATATCTATGTACCTGCCCCGGATGAAGAGAGCCGCACGAAGATCTTCGAGGTCTACCTTGGCGGGGAGACCGGCCAGATCCTTGCAAAGGATGTGGATATCGAAGAACTGGTGAAACAGACGGAAGGCTACGTCGGGGCCGATATCGAGGCCCTTGTCCGCGATGCCAAGATGGCGGCAATGCGTGAGTTCATTGTCCAGATGGGAGACCGGACCGAACAGGAACGTACCGATGCCATCAAGAACGTGATGCTGACAAAAGCCCACTTCGATGCTGCACTGACCCGGGTCCGTGGCTCCCTTGACCGGGATGCAATCGAGGCATCCGAGCGGCAGGCATGGGCCATGCTCTACAACCAGGACCAGCGCGAGGTACTTGAAAAGGCGGTGCGGGTCATCCGGAGTGCCGGCATGGCTGGCAAAGAGAACGAGCAGGAAGTTACGGATCTCCGCAAAGCCACCTACCAGAGGAAGAAGGACTTTGTAAAAATCAGGGAACTTGCAGATTCGCTTGAGTAAAAAAACGGAGTAAACCAAAAAGGAGGAAAATCATGTACGAAGATCCCCAGGACATGTTCCGGGAGATGGACGAGATGTTTGCCCGGCTCTTTACCCGGATGAGCCGGGGTGGTCTGTATGGTGAACCACAGGTGTTCGGCTACCACATTGTCATCAATGGAGCTGACGGGCCGTCCGGGATACCGGAGCCGCAGGTTCACGAGCGGGCAGGTTCGGAACCGGTTGCAGAAGTGCATCGCATTGGTGATGAAGTGAAAGTGGTAGTCGAGCTGCCGGGTACAACGGCTGAGTCCGTCAGGCTCGATGCACGGGACGGAACCCTGTTCATCGATGCCGAAGGATGCGAAAACAGGTATCACACAACCGCGCCCCTGCCTGCGGTAAATGCCGCTTCAATGCAGTCCTCGCTCAGGAACGGCGTGCTTGAAGTCACCTTCAGCGCGCTGTCAGAAAGTACACCCGCTGCCGGGCAGACTTAAAACTTTTTTTTAATAACGGTTATGGACAATCATTCCGGTAATTTCAAAGGCATTTTCCATATCCTGGAAATTCGGGATATTGTTGTCCTTGAGGATACGGAACGCTTTCTTCATGCTGTCCCCGCCGGCCATACACCCTACGATCATCTTTTTGGTGCGTTTTGAAAACCGGACCACTTCTTCTGCAAGGAGGACTGGGTCGGCAAGAGCGGACGGGACGATAATGATGAAGATAATGTCCCAGTCCAGCTGGCTCTCAATGAGTATGTCAAAGACTTTGGCAAATCTCGCGGCATTGGCATCCCCGAGGATATCCATGGGGTTGTCATGGTTCCAGCTCGGTGGGAGGACTGCGTTCAGCTGATCCCGCAGGGCCGGCGAGAGTTCGATGAGCTCGATTCCATAACGCTCCGCATAATCCGATGCCAGGACGCCGAACCCCCCGGCGCTGGTGATCGCGATAGCCCGTTTGCCTTTCGGGTACCCTTCTGATGCGAGAAGTTCTCCTACATGGAATGCCTGCTGTGTTGACCGGACGGTGATAATGCCTGCCTGCTGGAATGCGGCCAGGTACACGTCATGGCTCCCGGCAAGGGATCCCGTGTGGGATGCTGCGGCTTTTTTCCCCTTTTTCGAGGAGCCTGATTTGATCGCTATCACCGGCTTTTTCGGGGTCACTTTCGAGACCACTTCCATGAATCGCAGACCGTCCCGTATCTCTTCGATATACAGGATAATTGCCCGGGTGTGCTCATCCTCTGAGAGAAGGCTGACATATTCCTCAAAACCAAGGTCGAGCTGGTTGCCCACACTGATGACTGCAGAAAAGCCGATATCCTCGGGAAGGCTCCAGTCAACAAGGGTGGTGATAACCGCCCCGCTCTGGGAAATGAAGGCAAGTTTGCCGGGTTTTGGGGAGATGGGATCGAACGTGGTATTGATCCCAAGGTACGGAAACATGATACCAAGGCAGTTCGGGCCGATGATCCTGGTATTGTATTTCCGGGCAAGCTCAAGTACCTGATCTTCAAGAACCCGTCCCTCATCACCGGCTTCCCGGAAACCGGATGAGATGATAACGAGAAGCGGGATTCCTTTGAGTCCTGCTTCCTCGACAATAGCAGGAACACCCCGGGCCGGGATAGTAATAACAGCAATATCCACGTTTCCCGGTATGGATGTGAGGTTCGCAAACGCAGTTTTTCCCAGGATTTCGGTCCTGCCCGGGTTCACCGGTACCAGCGTGCCGGGAAATGAGAGAAGATTTTTGCATACGGCATATCCCACTTTGTTCGGATCTGATGATGCTCCGACAACCGCGATGGTTTTTGCATCGAACAGCGCCGCGGGTATCTCTTTGTGCACCCGGGATACCGGTCTCTTTTCCTCCGCGTCCAGGATGAACCGTGCATCGACGGCACACCCCCCATGCTCGTACAGTACGAACGGGTTGATGTCAAACTCCACAAGGTGGGGATTTTTGTAAAAGAAGGCAGAGATCTTCACCAGGGTAGCGATGAGGGCCTTCTCGTCAAGCGGAGGCTCGTCCCGGTACCCGTGGATCAGTTTATAACCATATAACTCCTGGACCATCTCCCGTATGGAATGCTCATCCAGTGGAAGAATCCGGAGAGTTACATCTTTTATAAGATCTACAAATTTTCCGCCAATGCCAAACAGGAGGATCTCCCCGAAAGAGGGATCTGATTTTCCACCAATGATAAGTTCCAGCCCTTCCGGCAACTGCTGCTCAACAATAATACCTGCAACCTGAGCATCCGGCCGGGCCTGCTGTACGCCGGCCATGATCTTCCCGAAAGCCTGCCTGACTTCCTCGTCATTTTTAACCGAAGTGACAACCCCCCCGACATCGCTCTTGTGGCTGATATCGGGTGAGACTACCTTGAGCACAACCGGGTAGCCGATCTCCTGGGCGGCAAGTTCTGCTTCCCTTGCTGTTTGTGCGATGTGGTAGCGCGGAACAGGAATGCCTATGCTTTTTAAAAGTTCATAACCTTCCGATTCGCGAATCAGTCTTGATGTCATTGTGGGGTTCTCTTCATCCTCTGATCGGTATAGTGAGGTATTACCTTTCGTTTTCTATTTGAGACTTTGCAAGGAAGGATCTGCGAGTTCCCGTAATCCCCGGTAAATTCCCGTGTGAAAGCCGGAAAACCGTGTCCCGGTATTGAGATACCATTATAATGTCCTGCGATATGCGTATACACGTGATACTCCTGATCCGGCCGATCAGGTCCTGTATCGCAAAATTGCGTTGGCAGGATATAAAAATCGTACCGGGTATCTTCCCGGTGCAGTCGCAATCCCCACCATAACTGCGGAACAGCAGAAGAAGATCCCGGGTCAATCACCGGGTGTTCCATGACAAAACCTGAATCGGTTTCTACAGATTTTTATTTTCTGCCCCGGTCTGTCAGACTATACAACCAATGAAAAAATGACAGGCTGTGATGAGTGAAAAACCCCGGATTATTGGTGAAGAATGCGACCATTCAATGACGGGAACGAAAATGGTCTGGAGAGAGATGATGAGCAGGAAATGGGTATATGCATTCGCTGATGGCGATGGTAAGAACAAGAAACTGCTGGGTGGCAAGGGGGCCAACCTGTGCGAGATGACTCAGATCGGGCTGAATGTTCCGCCCGGCTTTGTCATCACAACAGAAGCCTGCCTCCTCTACCTGGAAGACCCTTCAAAGGGACTTCCCGTGGAATTACTCGATCAGGTGAAAAAAGAGCTTGCTGCTGTTGAAAAGAAGAGCGGCCGGGTTTTTGGCGGGCGCGACAACCCGCTGCTGGTCTCGGTCCGCTCGGGATCGGCCATGTCCATGCCGGGCATGATGGACACGATCCTCAACCTCGGTCTCAATGAAGAGACCCTGCAGGGGCTGATCCGGCAGACCGGGAATGAACGCTTCAGTTATGATGCATACCGTCGCTTCATCCAGTTGTTCGGCAAAGTTGCTCTCGGTGTGCCGGAAGAGGAGTTCGATTCGGAGTTTGAAGCAGTCAAGCAGATCGCCGGCGTAAAAAATGACGTCGGGCTCTCTGCCCGGGATCTGGTCGATATCGTAAAACGGTTCCTCTCGGTTGTCCACAGATCCACTGGCAAGCCCTTCCCGTCCGATCCCCGCGAACAACTGGAAATTGCCATTATGGCGGTATTCAATTCCTGGGGCGGGAAGAGGGCCGTGGATTACCGCCGGGAATTCAAGATCACTCCTGAGATGGCCAACGGGACTGCCGTAAACGTGATGGAGATGGTGTTCGGGAACATGGGTGACGACTCGGCTACCGGTGTCGGGTTCACCCGCGACCCGGGCACCGGGGAGAATGTGATCTTCGGGGAATACCTTGTCAATGCCCAGGGTGAGGATGTCGTGGCCGGTATCCGCACCCCCAAACCCGTTTCTGCCATGGCTGCCGAGATGCCGGGTCTCTACAAGGAGCTTGTCGAGCTCCGGAATAAGCTTGAGCGTCATTACCGGGAAATCCAGGATTTTGAGTTCACTATCCAGAAAGGTACGCTCTTCTGCCTCCAGACGCGGAATGGCAAGATGAACGCACCGGCTCTCGTCCGCACTTCGGTTGAGATGGTCCGCGAAGGACTCATTGACAAACGGGCAGCACTCCTGCGCATCCAGCCGGAGATGCTGGAGCAGATGCTCTTTCCAAGGCTCGATCCCCATGTTACCAAGAAACCCATTGCAAAAGGCCTGGCAGCATCCCCCGGTGTGGCCGTGGGAATTGCCGTGTTTGATGCAGACCGGGCCGAGAAGCGCGGTCGTACCGGTGAGCGGGTTATCCTTGTGCGGGAAGAGACCAAGCCCGAGGATATCCATGGCTTCTTTGCATCGCAGGGTATCCTGACGAGCCGTGGAGGAAAAACCTCGCATGCGGCAGTGGTTGCCCGGGGAATGGGCAAGCCCTGCGTATCCGGGGCCGAGGGCATCACGGTGGATGTCCGGACACGCCATGCACGGGCAGGTGACCAGGAATTCGGGGAGGGGGCAGTCATCACCATCGATGGTACAACCGGCTCCGTGTATCTCGGGGAAGTCCCGATGATCGAGGCAGAGTTTTCCGAATACCTGGCAGAACTCCTGTCCTGGGCGGACAGCATGGCAAAGCTGAAGGTCATGGCGAATGCAGATACTCCCGATGATGCAAAGCGTGCCAGGAAATTCGGTGCCATGGGTATTGGCCTGTGCCGGACCGAACGGATGTTCAACGGGACAGAACGCCTCCCCCTCATGGTGGAGATGATCGTTGCCAACACACCGGAGGAGCGCCAGGCATCCCTTGACAAACTGCTCCCGATCCAGCGGGAGGATTTTGTCGGGTTGTTCCGGACAATGGGATCCCTCCCGGTAACCATCCGCCTTCTTGATCCGCCGATCCATGAATTCCTGCCATCCGAACACCAGCTCGAGGAGGAGCTATTGGAGCTCCATCATCTCCGTGACATCCTTCGCGGCATGCATGTGCTATCGGATGCAGTCAATTTCCTGTATGCAGCAAAAGATGCAAACTCGCTGGTACAGAAATTCACTGACCCGGCGCTTGTGGATGAAGTAATCTTGAAAAAAGAAGCCATGCTCCGGAAAGGGCGAGCCCTGCACGAGGTCAATCCCATGCTCGGCCACCGGGGGGTTCGGCTCGGCCTGACCTTTCCGGAGATCTACCGGATGCAGATCCGGGCAATTCTCGAAGCAGCTGCAAAGTGCCAGAAAGAGGGTATTGCCGTTCACCCCGAGATCATGGTTCCTCAGGTGTGTACTTCCCAGGAACTCAAGCGCGTCAAGGTATGGGTTGATGAGATCCGTGCCAGCGTGGAAACGGCTTTTAGCCTGAAACTGAATTTCAGGTTCGGTTCCATGCTGGAAGTGGTGCGGGCCTGCCTGCGGGCCGACAACCTTGCCGAGGAAGCGGAATTTTTCTCGTTTGGAACCAACGACCTGACCCAGGCCACGTTCTCATTCTCGCGGGAGGATGCCGAGAACAAGTTCCTGCCCATGTACAACCAGAGCGGTATCCTGCTCGACAACCCGTTTGAGGTTCTGGATGTGAAAGGCGTTGGCCGGATCATGGAGCAGGCCGTGAAGTGGGGCCGGCACACCCGGCCCGGCATGAGCATGGGGATCTGCGGCGAACATGGGGGCCACCCGTTCTCCATCAGGTTCTGTCATAAAATTGGCCTTACGTATGTATCCTGCTCCGGGCCCAGGGTACCTATTGCACGCCTTGCCGCTGCACAGGCTGCTCTCCTGGAACAGGAAGCGATGGTGGACAAGGCGGCCTGATAACACTCATCCTTTATCCGGCACATTTTTTTTTTAAAACCCTGAAAATCGTTACCCCCCCCCCCATTTTTTTACTGTATTGGAAATATGGATCTCTGTACTGGGACCATCATATTGCGCCCCGTCCATCGTGCCGGCTGCTCTCCATGCGCCCGCGAATGCCAAATAGTATGAGGCTCCGTATGAGATCTGCATGCTTAACTGCCAGACAAATTCGATACCGTTTTTATGCATGTCCATGTGCGATGGAGTTGGATAGCATGAATAACCGTTCTGTTCTTTTTGGCATGGCCGGCCCGGAACCCCCCCGGATACAACAGTTTTGCCAATGCCCGTTTGCACCGGCCGGAGGCGATTGTAACGTTGCTACATATTACCTCACTAATTCCCGCCGGAAAACCCGGAATTATTCCGGGAGAATTACCGTATTTTTCCGAATTATTGCCTCTGCCGGATTGGGGGGTGAGGCAAAACTCGTACAACGGGGCACGATACGGGGCCGGAATTATTATTGACGGGGGATGGGGTGACGGGAGGTTTCTCCGACGGAGAGCGACGGTGCGAGAGGGGGTGAAGTTTCTCATCTCCCTGAGTGCCTGTAGTGATATGCTGATTTTTCCTGATATTTTCGATACGATTTTTTAGAACATGTCGATTTGATAGACCGATTGGGTGTTGATTGTCGTTAGAAAGCGTAGGGAACTTTAATTTCTGCTCTGGAGAGATCCTGCGATGTGTAGTATTGGATTGTGATGGAGATATGGGCGCCCGGGGTCTCCCGACCCTCGCCCCGTGGAGCATGATGTGGACAGAATTCTATAAAAAAAGTCATGTTCGAAAGGGGGGTCAAGGGGGCTTGCCCCTTGGGCAGCCTCCCCCTCTGGGGAGAGAGGGGGCCACCCTCACAAATCAACTAATGTCGGGATTCAAGTGCGTTTCAACAGAGCAAAAAAAACCAATCATCCTCTCCCGTATGCCCGTGTCATCTCGCGGAGATGTGCAGCAACCCCGTCAGTTACCAGATTCTCCTGCACTCTCCATCTCCAGTTGCAGTCTTCGGTTCCCGGGGCATTCATCCGTGACCCTGCACCCAGGCCGAGGATGTCCTGGAGTGGGATTACTGCTGTTCCGGCAACCGACATCATGGCCATCCGGATAAAGATTTCCGGCAATTCGGCCGGGCTCGCATTTTTTCCAAGATAGTGGATGAGCCTGCGTTTGTCTTCAGGAGTTGCATGCCGCTCAATCCATTCCCGGACCGGGGGGTTGTCATGGGTCCCGGTGTACAGGACAAGTTCCGGTGACAGGTTGTGGGGAGCATGGGGATTTTCAGCGGTTTCATCCGTGAAGGCAAACTCTAGGACTCTCATGCCGGGAAAACCAAATTTTTTCATGATCTCATGGACCTCGGGAGTGATCACTCCCAGGTCTTCGGCAATCACCGGGGTCTTGGGAAATGCCGATTGAAGGGCACGGAAAAATGCAGCCGAAGGGGCTAATACCCATCTCCCGCCGGTTGCATCCTTTGCCCCGGCCGGAACTTCCCAGTACGCTACCAGTCCCCGGAAGTGATCGATCCTCACCAGGTTGAAGAGAGCAAAATTCTGCCTGAACCGGTTGATCCACCAGGAAAAGCCGGTCCGTTCATGCTCATCCCAGCGGTACAGCGGGTTCTTCCACAGCTGCCCGGTTTTGCTGAAATAGTCCGGGGGCACGCCGGCAACAACCCGGGGCATGGACTGCTCGTCCAGCAGGAAGAGTTCCGGGTGGGCCCAGACGTCAGCACTGTCAAGATTGACGTAAATCGGGAGATCCCCGATTATCCGGATATTTCTCTCAGTGCAATAATCCCGGAGTGCATTCCATTGCTCTGAAAAGATATACTGGAGGAATTTTTCCTTCCCGATTTCCATTGCGAGCCTGATCTTCATCTCATCGAGAGCTTTTGTCCGGCGCAACTTCAGCGGGTCCGGCCATTGGTTCCAGGGCACTCCCCCGAAAAACCGGTGCAATGACCGGAATAGTGCATACTCCTCAAGCCACCAGCCATTCTCCCTGCAGAATGATTCGTATGTGCCCCGGTCTTTTTGGATTTTCATGAACCGTTCGTATGCCCTGCTAAAAAGGCCCTCTTTGTACGCGATGACCCGCTCAAAATCCACGAAATCCTGCGGGAATGCAGGCACATTCCCGATATCACCCTTTTCTAAAAATCCCCCGCTCACCAGCAGTTCGGGACTGATCAGGCTGGTATTCCCGGCAAAAGCCGAAGAACAGAGATACGGTGAATTGTGATAGTGCGGAGATGTCGGGTTTATCGGAAGGATCTGCCAGTATTTCTGGCCAGCATCAGCAAGAAAACTGGCAAACCGGTAAGCCGGAGGCCCCAAATCCCCGATCCCGTACGGTGAGGGAAGCGAGGTTATGTGGAGCAGGACCCCGCTTCCCCGACTATCATCCGGCCGGCCCGGGTTCCAGCCTGGTTGCGCCGGTTTTGGATCGGTCATGTTCCCGTCTCCCGTGTCATCAGGAGCATCTCACCCCGAACCATGTTCCCAGTTCCCCGAAACGGGAGACCCACTGGACTGCACGGGAATCTCCCTTATCAGCCCTGCGCTGCATAAAGGCCAGTTGCTTTTTGCCGGCATGGAAATAATCGTTCTGGCATTCCCAGAGTTCGTACTTCAGGGAAAGCGGGGAGAGGATCCTGAACAGATCAATAATCTCTTCCATTGCAGCGATGTCATCCGGTGTTTCGGCCATCTTCCTGGTGAGGCTCGTGAAAAGACCGGATGCGGTGAATTCCAGGGTACTGCGGTCCGGTGTGAACATCCCGTGGATCATCTCATTGACCAGGTGCCGGATTTTCTGCCGGTTTACCTCCTTTGCAAGGAGCGCCCTGTTGAGATCCTCGTTGATGATATACCCCACGGGGTCTTCGAATACCCGCGGGACCGGGATCTGCATCTCTTTCATGGCATGGATGAGCGTGATATTCTGCCGGTAGATCTGCCGGAACGAGGATTCCAGATCATCGAGGGTGGATTTTAAAAGCCGGAACAGGGTGTCCCGCTGGTCGTCCTTGAAAAGGTGCCAGAGGGAATAAATTGAAGTGCCGAATTCCTTCTCCATGATCTTGACCAGCCCGGGAATGTCCGGCTTTTTAAATGCTGCCGTGAGATCCTGGCGCATGCTGCTCCCCAAAACTGCCCCGGCATATTCCCGGACACCCCCCATGAAATCATAGTTACCGAGGTGGATCACCGCATATTCAAGTGTTTTTTCATTGCAGGTAATCTCTGAATGGAGGGTCAGTTTACCGGTCACCATCCGGAGGTCTCCGGACTCGGATCTATCAATGGATTCGTCCTTTCTTGTATAATGCCGGATGGCAGGAGCCGTTATATCCCCGGTTATCAGGACCAAAAGGGCGTAATTGAAGACAATCCTGTTGATATCGATCATGGATTTCTGGACATGGTTGATGTAGATGTCCGCCCCGTTCCCGTTCTCCGGGATATTGCTTTTCGCATTACTCAATAAACCGATAAACTCCGGTTCGGGATTGATATCGGAGACCTCCCGTGCAAGCTGCATGGCCCGGCAGGCATACTTCATGACCTGGATGGATTCAAGACCGGAGAGGTCGTCAAAGAACCACCCGCAGCTGGTATGCATGAGCATCGCGTGCCGCTGCATCTCGAGAAGCCTGAGTACCTGGCTCCTCTCGTCCCTTGAGAGTGCCCGTACCGTATGCTTTGCAAGGAATGTTTCCAGCGATCCGGATGAACGGTCCAGGATAACCGAAATATAATCATCCCGTGCTTTCCAGGGATCGGTTACATACGGCTTTATTCCGGTTTCATAGACCGGTATGAGTTCATTCATGAGCCTGTCCATTGCATCCCTGAGAGGTCTTCTCCAGGCCTGTTGCCACCCGGTGCGGCAGATCAGGGGTTGTGCAGGGCCACCGGATTCCTGGGACATAGAACGCTGGTGTGCAGAAGTTTCGTTCAGAGTTGTGCCGGGGGTACAACACCCGCAGTCACTCTGCCATCGCTCAACGCCATGAGGGCAGCTCCAGGAAGTGTTCTCCCGTATCTCGACCTGATGAGCTGGTGGATGGAATGCCAGGTATTCCCCGAAAATTGTTACGGATGCAGGTCTCTTCTCCTGGATGCTGTACAGTGCATAGGAAAGGGCCATGTCCGCGAAACGGTGGTGGTGGCCAAAAGTCTCGCCATCGGAGACAATACTCAGAAGGCCCTCCTCTTTCCGGTTTTTGTTAAAGTACTGCATCATCCTGTCAGCAAAGACTTCGCCGTTCTCGAGGAGAGAGCCGAATGCCAGCTCCTGCGAGATGCTGTTATCATAAAAAAAGATACTTATGGTCCTCCCTTCGGGAAGCCTGCAGAGATACGGCATTGAAGTATCAAGGGTGCCCGCCCGAACCTCAGTCCAGTCCTTTCCGGCGAATGATTTCACCCGAAATGCCTGCGAAGGGGAGAGGATGGTAAATAAAATTCCCTGTTCTGCCAGAATCGAGAGGGTTTTAATATCCACGGCAGTTTCCGCAAGCCACATGCCTTCGGGCCGGCGCCCGAACCGGTGAACAAAATCTGCGATCCCCCAGAGAACCTGGGTACGTTTGTCACGGCTGCCGGCAAGGGGCATGATGATATGGTTGTACACCTGAGCAAGAGCCGAGCCGTGGCCGGAAAACCTCTTCATGCTCTCCTTGTCGGCTTCAAGGATAGCGGAGTATACCTGCGGTTGATTTTCCTCGAGCCAGGCAAGGAGCGTTGGCCCGAAATTGAAACTGATGGATGCGTAATTATTGACAATATCGATGATGATCCTGTTGGCATCGAGAATGCGGGACGCTGTATTGGGGGCATAACATTCGGCAGTGATCCGGGCATTCCAGTCATGGTACGGGTAGGCCGAGTCTTCTACTTCCACCGCACCGGTCCAGGGATTTTCCCTGGGCGGCTGGTAAAAATGACCGTGAATACAGATAAACCGACCCATCCTGTGCCCTCCGTGTGCTGTGTCCCCGGATTATTTTCTCATTCTCTTTTCAGTGGATGATAATGGTATTGGACTAAAAATTTCATCCCTTACGGCGATTATGATACATCCGGCTTACCTGATTTTATATTCCGCTGCCTTTTTCAGGGCCGGATCATATCCTTTCCGGACATAATCCTTGAGCATCCGCCTTGCAGAGAACCGCGGGGCCGTGCACATCATGGCCTCTTTCATCATCCTGACCCACATATGCGGTATCCCATCGTCAGACTGCATATAATAGAGGGGAACGACCTCCTTCTCCAGCAGCTGGTACAGCTGGTCGGCGTCCTTCCGGTCACGCTCCGGGCCGGTGACGGTATCTCCGAAAGCCCAGCCGTTCTTCCCGGAATAGGCTTCCGGCCACCATCCGTCAAGGACACTCATGTGCAGGACGCCGTTCAAGGAAGCTTTCATGCCGCTGGTGCCGCAGGCCTCGTTGGGCGGCAGGGGATTGTTGAGCCAGACATCCACGCCATGGACAAGGTATTGCGCCATCTGCTCGCCATAATCCTCGACAAAGGCAATCCTTCCCCCCATATCCCGCTGGAGAGCGTACCGGTAAATCTTCTGGATGATCCGTTTTCCTTCCTCATCGGCCGGGTGGGCCTTGCCGGCAAAGATTATCTGGACCGGTTTCCACGGGTTGTTGACGATCTTTTTGAGCCGTTCAATATCCGCAAATATGAGATCCGCCCGCTTATAGGTCGAGAAACGCCGGGCAAACCCGATCGTGAGGGCATAGGGATCGAGAAGTGCGCCGCCGGAGAGCACATTCTGGGGATCGGTATTCTCGTCCACCCATTTGCGGCGCTTGTGCTCCCGGATCCGGTTGACCAGCTTCCGTTTGAGCTGGAGGTGGACGGCCCATAACTCCTCGTCAGGGATCTCACGGACCAGTTCCCAGATATCGGTTTTATCATTCTCCTTGAGCCACTTCGGGCAGGTTGGCGAGAAATATTTGTTGAGCAGGAGTTCCATCTTGGGATCCAGCCATGTCGGGACATGCACCCCGTTGGTGATATGGTGGATAGGGATCTTTTCTTCAGGAAGATCCGGCCAGAGATCTCTCCACATAGAACGGGCAACTTCCCCGTGTCTTTTGCTGACGCCATTTTTAAATGAGCTCATCATGAGGGCAAATGCCGTCATGTTGAAGAGGTCTTTTGGGCCGTGCGGGGCCCGACCCATGGACAGGAATGTTTCCCGGTCAATACCGAGCAGGGAATAATAATTCCTGAAATACCTGTCCATAAGGGTGTGCGGGAATGCGTCATGTCCGGCGGGAACCGGGGTATGGGTCGTGAAGATGGTGGTATCCCGGACCCGGCGTGATGCATCCTTAAAACTCATTTTATCAAGAACATTCTCCCGTATCCGTTCGAATATCGTGAACGCCGGGTGACCTTCATTCAGGTGCACGATGGAGGGGCGTATCCCGAGAACGTCAAGGACATAACTCCCGCCAATCCCAAGAACGATCTCCTGCTTTAACCGCTGTTCATTATCCCCGGTATAGAGCCGGTACGAGATGGAACGGTTGGCCGGATCGTTCTCGGGAATATCGGTATCCATCAGGAAGAGTGGGATGGTGCCGACTTCCACCTTCCAGACAGCAACATAAATCGGCGGTTCAATGAATGGTACCCGCACAACCAGCTGCTCATCATGATTGTAGTAGACCCGTGTTATGGGTGCTGCATCGCGGTCCAGTATCTCCTTGATATCCTGCTGCCAGCCGTCAGCCCCGATATGCTGGTGAAGATATCCCTCCGAGTACATGAAACCTACGGCAACGAGCGGCAGGCCAAGGTCGCTGGATTCCTTGAGATGATCTCCTGCCAGGAACCCGAGCCCCCCCGCGTACAGCGGCAGGGAATGCTGGAGTCCGTACTCGGCAGAAAAGTAGGCTATATTGAGATGGTTATTATCCGGGAACTGTTCGGAAAACCAGTGGTGCTTGCGCAACATCTCCAACCGGAAGCGGGACATGACAATATCGTAGTGCCGCAGGTAGGATGGATTTTTTGATGCGGCGATAAGGGTCTCCTCCGGTAATGTCCGGAGCATCTTTACCGGGTTATGGATGCTCTCAATCCATGCCTGGGGGTTGAGTCTTTTAAAGACCATCTTGACCGCAGGATTCCAGCTCCACCAGAGATTGTACGCGAGATCCGTAAGGCCGGATATCCGTTCAGGTACCTGCGGGAACATTTTCTTGATCTTGTCGGGCGCCACAGCAATCCTCAGTAGTTGTGTAGTAGTTCCATGATCTTCTTAATAGTATGGTAAACCGACCGGGTCCGTCGAAGAGCCAGACCAGGATCAGTCCGGTATGGCTCTCACCAATCTATTTATCGCATCAGTGAAAACTTCACCATCACCAAAAAGGAATAAGGTCAGAAATCATGGATGTCGGGATCTGGGAGGAATTATACCGGGATATCAGCGTGCCCACCTTGCAGAATACTGTTGTCGGTCTGAACGTGAACCTTGACCGGATATTATCTGTCACACCAGATCTCCTCGAATCACCGCTCTTCCATCACCCTGATATCGCTGATCTCTATTCCCGTCTTCTCCAATCCATGCCGTATTATACCGCGGAAGAGTGGTTCATTTCTGACCCGGGACAGTACCGCCGGTTCACCCGATCTTTTGCCTCTTTTGGAAGCCTCTCGCTTGGGGGTCAGGCAGGAATTGCTGCTCTCCACCTGGCCCGGCTCGGTGTCCCGCGGGTTGTCTGTGCTGCCCCGTTTCATGGCCCTGAATCAGCCGCGATCCTCAAACGCTCAGGTATTCTTGTCCCGGAATTCAGTACCGGCAACGCACCTGCTGGTGATATTATCCATCTGGTATTCGAGTACCCCGCCGGCCTGGTCCCGCCGGCTCCCAGGGTGATACCCCGGAACAACCGGTTCATTGTATCCCCCGTGCATGAACCAGCAACGGCTCTTATTCCAAAAGACCGGATGGAAGGATTTCTCAAAGAGATCGCTCCCTGTAACCGTGCATTTCTCTCGGGATACCAGTACCTCAGCTCGGATGAAGAATATTCTGCAGCCCGGGACCAGATCCTCCGATTGAAAGACCGGAATCCGTCCCTGCGGATCCATATCGAGTGGGTATCGGTGAGCGATGAAACGATAATCCGGAATATGATCTGCCATATCCTGCCCGTTGCAGACAGCCTTGGTCTCAACGAAAACGAGCTTGCCCTGATGCTCAGATCCCTTGGCCTTTTGCCCATTCATGAACCGAAGAACCCTCCACTTACACCCGTGCAGGTTATGGAAGGTGCTCTCACCCTCTGCCGGAACCTTGGGCTGAAACGGATTCACATCCATACGTTTGGCTATTACGTCCTGGTGATCCGCAGGAATGGCATCAATGCTGAACTCTCCCGCAACGCCCTTCTGTTCGCTTCACGGGAAGTTGCACATGCAGCGAACGGCACGGGAACAGACCTATCGGAAGCAGGTATCCGTGCCGTGGGCATGGCAGAGGCTGCATTTGGACCTGCCTCCTCCCCCGGGATATATCCCCTCAAATCGCACGTTCTCGTGGTTGTTCCAACGCTTATTGTCCGGAACATCACCCGCACCACCGGCCTTGGGGATATTCTCTCATCCACCGCACTGGTTGCAGATGAGTTCTGATCTCCTGCTGCCGGGTGGAATGTACTGATGGGAAAACCACCCGTTGCTGCCATAGGATGCATAGAGTACAGGGACCGGAATTGTCATTTTTTGGTAATGCGGAAAGTATTATATTCCGGATACTATGTTATGTAATGTGCTAGGCAACAGGACTTATCCATCCAAACCGTGCCCTGGCATACTCACCTGTCGCTCGATACCCCTGCACAAGAATTAATAATACCCGCACTTTCCCGGCGAGTCAGGCACGAATGGTCTGTTCCTGGTGCCATATCAGGAGTGACCGTAATGCCACACGTTTGTTTTGGGTTCGAGGTTCACCAGCCCTACCGGCTCAACCGGATGTTCTCGCCTCAACCGAAAGTGAAAAAAAAAGAGCTCTTTGATCACTATTTTGACGGTCTGAATAAGGAGATCCTCTTACGCGTTGCCGAAAAGTGCTACAACCCTGCCACCCGGATACTGCTTGAGAAGCTTGACGAGGGATTCTCCTGCGCATTCTCGTTATCCGGTATTGTTCTTGAGCAGTTCGAGAAGTGGAGCCCGGAGACGCTTTCGCTCTTTGAGGACGTGGCCCGTCATAAAAATACCGAACTCATCGGCCAGACCTACTACCACAGCATTGCCAGTTGTTTTTCCGACAAAGCAGAGTTCTGTGAACAGGTAAAGATGCATTCCGACCTGATCTACAGCCATTTCCGGGTCCGACCGGTTGTTTTCGAGAATACGGAATTTACATTCAATAACGATGTTGCGGCAACCATCCGGGAGATGGATTTTGCCGGGATTTTTACCGAGGGCGTTGACCGGGTGCTCGGCTGGCGGAGCCCGGATTACGTGTACCGGTGCGAAGGCCTTCCGGTCCTCCTGCGCAATACCAAGTTGTCAGATGATATCGCATTCCGGTTTGCCAACCGGACCTGGGACATGTACCCGCTGACTGCCGACACGTATGCCCAGTGGATTGCAGCATCATCGGGAGATGTCATCAATATTTTCCTGGACTTTGAGACCTTTGGCGAACATTTCTGGCAGGAGACCGGGATATTCGATTTCCTCCGGGCATTGCCGGGCGAACTCTCCTCCCGCGGTGTTGATACCCTGCTGCCTTCCGAGGTTCTTTCCTCCCACGATCCGGTGGACGAGATCGATGTCCGTGATACCATATCCTGGGCCGATATTGAGAAAGATACCTCGGCCTGGATGGGTAACGACCGCCAGAAGACCGCATTCCATGCCATACAGTCAGCACGACCGTATGCGGTTGACAAGCCGATCTGGAGGTATCTCCAGACAAGCGATCATTTCTACTATATGGCCTCGAAATACGGCACCTGCGGGGAAGTGCACACCTACTTCAGTCACCACGAGGCTGAGGACGCGTTTCGGACCTACATGAAGATCCTTGCAGACTATGAATCCCGTTCAATCAAGGTGATGAAGAACCGGCAGTCCGCAAGGACCCTGCGGACTCTTGATCCTGAGCATGCATTTCATTTCGCAGGCCCGACCGGATTCATCGGCTATACGGCGTACAACCTGGACCAGTTCGAGGAACTGCTCTCTGTTGTCCCGGGCGATTCTATCCAGTATCATATCGACCGGGGCGATTTCCGGAACTGGATCCACGATGTGCTTGACGACCCCTGGCTGGCCGGAAGTATCGAAGGATTACGGGAACGCCACGAGCTGATACAGGCAGTGAAAGAGCGGAGGGAACTGTTATGGAGTCATTTAAGATAGCATTCTTCTGCTGGGAATCCATGTACGGGGAGCGGGTTGGCGGGCTTGCCAGTGCTGCAACCAACCTTGCAGAGACGCTCGTGAAACAAAATCACGAGGTGCATTTCTTTACCCGCGGCAGTATTCCCGACCAGACTGTCAACGGGGTGCAGTACCATTATTGCCGGCCGGCCGGAAAAAATATAGTTGAATACTGCGATCACATGAGCCGGCTGATGGTGGACCAGTTCCACGGCTGTGACCGGTTCGGAAAGTTCGATTTCCTCCATTTCCATGACTGGCATCCCATCCAGGCGCTTCATTTCCTGCAGGACCGCAATACCGTCCTTACCTATCATTCAACCGAATTCGGGAGAAATGGCAGCCAGGCCGGGGACTGGTGGGAGTATAAGGAGATCTCCGGCAAGGAATGGTACGGCGGCCTTATTGCAAAAAGGGTTGCTGCAGTCTCGTCCACGCTCAAGCGGGAAGTGATGCAGCTGTACAATGTGCCGGACGACAAATGCGATGTTATCCCGAATGGGGTAGTACCGCGGCAATACCGGACCGAGATCGACCCGGGGGAGGTCAAGAAAGCATACGGGATCCATCCGTTTGCCCCCCTGGTTCTCTTTATCGGGAGGCTGGTGTACCAGAAAGGGCCTGACCTCTTTATCGAAGCCATCCGGCAGGTCTGCAATTACCGGTGGGATGCAAAAGTAATCGTGGCAGGCGACGGGGGGATGATGCAGTATCTCCGCGAGCGGGCACGCGACCTGCCGGTCAATTTTGTCGGATATATCCCGGATTCTGAGTATGTCCGGCTCCTGAATGCAGCGGATGTCGTTGTTATCCCCAGCCGGAACGAGCCATTCGGGCTGGTCCTGCTCGAAGCCTGGAGTGCGGAGAAAGGTGTGGTTGCAACGAATGTCGGTGGCCTTGGGGAGAACATCGACGCGTTCGTGAACGGGATAAAAACCGATCCCACCGTGGATTCCCTTGCCTGGGGCATCAATACCATGATAAACGAGCCCTGGAACGCGGGAGCTCTGGGCATGCGGGGAAGAAAGAAGGTAGATCGCATGTTCCTGTGGGGGCCGATCGTCCAGAGACTGACCGACACCTACACCCGGGTCCAGGCATGATGTGTCTTTGAGGCTCATCCAACCTGAACCTTTTATACCTCAAAGGATCGTAACGAATTCTGTGCGATCCGGCCGGTCCAAAAGCTGGCCGGGGATCCCCCTGATTCGGAATGGCTACCATAAATTTCAAGGACACGATAGCAGCATCGCCGTATATCTTTACCATAGGTGTTGCCGGAGACAGCGGATCGGGAAAGACCTCCTTTACCCGGGGCATCCGGAGCATCTTTGGGAAAGACCTGGTCTCGACGATAACCCTTGATGACTACCATAGTCTCGACCGGGACGGGCGTACCCGGGCCGGCCTCACGGCACTTGACCCGAAAGCCAACCGCATCGACCAGCTGGAAAAAGACTTAATCCTGCTCAAGCGGGGTGTCCCCGTGGAAAAACCGGTGTATAACCATAGTACGGGTACATTCGATCATCCCGTCATCTTCCGGCCAAAAAAGATCCTCATTCTCGAAGGGCTTCACACGCTCTCTACCCCGACCCTCCGGAAGTACCTGGATTTCACCCTCTTTGTGGACCCGGAAAAAGAAGTGAAATATGACTGGAAGATAAGGAGAGACACAAAAAAGCGCGGTTATTCGCATAACGAGGTCATGCAGGAAATCTCGCAGCGTGAACCGGATTTTCTGAAATATATCGCGCCCCAGAAAGAATTTGCCGATGCGGTTATTGGTGTCGGCTATTCCCGGTACGGCCGGGAACTGGGGGAAGAACGCGATGTGTACCAGATAACGCTCGTGCAGAACCGGATGAAACATACGATCGAGAATATCGATCTCTCGCTTGACCTCTACTCCATCCTCTCGCTTTCCGAGAGGAATTTCGCCCTCATGTTCGAAACAAGCATTCATGAAGGAGAGCGCATGGGGCAGCTCATCATTGACGGGGAGCTGAGTGAACACGTGGTAAAAAAACTGGAGCTGAGTATCGAGCGGCAGACCCGGGTCCGGCCCATCTCCTTATTCAAGAACCGGCACTATGTCACGGCCGGGGACCTGGCCCAGCTCATCCTCTGCTGGCGGATCATCCACCGGCGGATATTCATGGAAACGAGCCGCTGATGGTGCTGCAGGCACGGAAACCAACATATACCTTGGCAGGTTATCATGAACGTGAGGAGTGAGATCCATTGAAAACAATCGGCGTGCTGACGGGAGGCGGTGACTGCCCCGGACTCAATGCGGTGATCCGGGCGGTTGTGCGGGCAGGGTTCAAGTATGACTACGAGACGCTTGGTATCCGGAACGGGTGGCTCGGGCTTATCGATGGCGATGTGGAACCCCTGACCGATTTCTCGGTTTCAGGAATCCTGCCAAAGGGCGGGACAATCCTTGGTACCTCCCGTACAAACCCTCTTCTGGACAAGACCGATTTCCAGAAGATCCAGACCAATATAAAAAAATACGGGATCCATGCCCTGGTTGTCATAGGAGGTGACGGGACCCTTTCTGCGGCGCGGGATGTTGCAAAACTGGGTATACCCCTCGTGGGGGTCCCAAAGACCATAGATAACGACATCAACGGGACGGATGTCACGTTCGGATTTGACACCGCAGTCTCCATTGTTACTGAAGCTATAGACCGGCTCCACACCACTGCCGAATCCCACCACCGGATCATGGTCGTGGAAGTGATGGGGCGCAATGTCGGCTGGATTGCGCTCACGGCCGGAATAGCCGGGGGTGCAGATGAGATCCTCATCCCCGAAGTCCATTTCACGATGGAGGAGGTCTGCCGCAAACTCCGTGCCCGGTATACAGCAGGCAAGAAGTTCTCCATTGTCGTTATCGCTGAAGGGGCGCACCGGGAAGATATCGGGGTGCCACCCGTGCCCGAGGGTGACCGGGACGAATGCGGGCATGAAAAATTTGTGGGGGTGGGGAACATGCTTGGAAAGGAACTGGAACGCCGTCTCGGCGTGGAAACCCGGGTCACCACGCTCGGGCACGTCCAGAGGGGAGGCTCGCCCACCGCGTACGACCGGGTCCTTGCCACCCGGTTCGGGATAGCTGCCGTTGACCTGATCCATGCCGGCGATTTCGGGAAGATGGTCTCCCTCCGGTCAAACAGCATCACTTCTGTCACCATTGAATCGGCGGTCTCCCGGCTCAAGACCGTGGATCCGGAATTCTATGAGCTTGCGCTGACCGTTACCGGCGGGAAGATATGACCGGGACAGGACCCCGTTTTAAAAAACAGCCGACCGGGCAGGTCCGGCCTGCCAGCTGGAAAGGGCCCCTTCCCGACCCGGATATCAGGACTGCTGAGGATCTCCGGGATGTTCTTCTCCATCCTGACTGCGGGGTTACCGGCCCGGTCTATTTTATGTACCGCAATGTTGCACAATCCGCAAAAGACTCAGCCTGGCTCGCCAGCCAGAACCTCCGCTTTGACATCACCGTCATCCCCCCTTGCGATCTCTGCGGGGAATACGTAAAGACAAAAGGGCATTACCACCCTGATGATCCGTCAGGAACCGGTTACCCGGAGATATATGAAGTGCTTGCGGGGGAGGCCCATTACCTTATCCAGACCCGGGACTGCTCAGATGTTGTAATGGTCTCTGCACGTGCCGGTGATATCGTTGTCGTTCCCTCAGGATACGGGCATGTCACGATCAATCCATCAAAAAAGACGGTGCTTGAGATGGCAAACATCGTCTCTTCCCGGTTCTCCAGCAATTACCAGGGGTACGAGAGTCAGCACGGTGCTGCCTATTATGAGCTGGACACCGGTGAGTTTGTAAAAAATCCCGCTTACCCCAAATCAGCGCCCTTACGACTTGTCAGGGCCCAGCCGCTCAGTGACCTTTCCCATGCGATTCCTGATCCACTCTATGATCTGATTCAGAAGCATGCACCGGTTCTTGAATTCCTCAATTACCCGGAAAAATATGAAGCCCTGTTCCGGGATCTGTACCCGTAACTGCATGACCCGGCCCGAACCCGTCCGGCCGGTTATCGCTTTTTTGCCAGCCGATCCTCCCACGTCTCATCCGGCAGGATAATAATCCTGATAAGTCACTAATTCCAAAGACTAACCAGGTACTCCGGGTATGCAGGACGGGTTATCCGTAGTGCAGCCCGCTATTGGATTGGAAGGCGGACAGAATGCTACTCAAAGATTTTCTTGTTGATGCGGGAACCGAGAAGGATCTGACTGAACTCATTGTTTTCTTAAGTGAACAGGCGTTGCGGGTAAGGGCGGGGTTCTTCTCCACCATCCCAAGAACCCCTGCAGAAGAGGTCACGAAGAACCAGTTCGGCGAGGAACAGATGGTTCTCGACAAGTATGCCGATGAAATTTTTATCTCCGGCATCAAAAAGAGCCGCCTCGCCCGCTACATTGCAACGGAAGAGCAGAGCCAGATAATAGAAGTAAAAAATCCCCGGCACGGTTTCGGGGTTGTCATAGATCCCCTGGACGGCTCATCCTTAATCGACGTGAACCTCTGTGTGGGCTCGATCATCGGCATCTATCCCGGCCATGTTCTCGAGAAGGGCATCACCTTAGTTGCGTCCATGTATATCCTGTACGGGCCGCTCACCACCCTGACTTTTACCACCGGGAAAGGAGTGCACGAGTTCGTCATGAACGAGAAGGGGGAATTCGTGCTGCGCCACAAGGACCTGAGGATCCCCGACGGGAAGATCTATGCCCCGGGGGCGCTGCGGAAAGACTACCTGCCTGCGCATGACCGGTGGGTCCAGGCTCTCGAGGATGCGGGATACAAGCTCCGGTTCAGCGGCTGCTTTGTTGCCGACGTGCACCAGATCCTGCACAAGGGCGGAGTCTTCACGTACCCGGGCATCAAGGGGAAAGAAAAAGGGAAGCTGCGCCTCCTGTACGAGGCAAACCCGATGGGGATGCTCATCTACCAGGCCGGCGGAGCGGTCAGCAACGGCAGAACCGACATCCTTACCATAAAACCGGAGTCGATCGGCCAGGTTACTCCGGTGTACGTGGGCGGCAGGAAGGAGATCGCGCTCATTGAAACCTTAATGAACGATGTGTGAACAAAGAGATGTGATCAGGCTATGAAACAGAATGATTATGGTCCGGTTCCCGGACAGGCAATTTTCAACGGAGTTTCTGGGAAAAAAGCCATCGTGATGGCTGCAAATGTCCGCATAGCTGCAGTTGCCAAAGGTATCTTCCAGGCTGCCAAGGATACCGATTCGGCGGTCTTCATGGAACTGGCCCGGTCGGAATGCGATCTCAAGGGAGGATACACGGGCATGACTCCCCAGGATTTCTCTGACAAGATGAACGCTGCTGCAAGGACCGTCCAGTTCGATATCTGGGCCCTCCATGCAGACCATATCTCCATCAAGAAAGGCGATGCGGCTGAGGTCGAGGGGACAAAACAGCTGATCGATGCCCAGATAAATGCCGGGTACACCTCGTTTGCCATCGATGCGTCCCACCTCTTCAATTTCGAAGGAAAGACCGTCCGGGAAGAGCTTGAGGAAAATATCCGGGTGACCACCGAGCTTGCACACTATATCAAGAGCCGGATGGGCAGCCGCGGGTTCGGACTCGAAGTGGAAGTGGGGGAGATCGGGAGAAAAGATACCGGGGGCCTCATCCTGACCCGGCCCGAGGAAGCGGTCGAGTATATCCGGGCGCTCAACGAGAACGGAGTCTTCCCGAACGCGCTTGCCATTGCAAACGGCAGCACGCACGGCCACACTTACGATGCGCTCGGGAACGTGGTGGAACAGCTCTCGATTGATATCCCCCGGACCCAGGAAATTGCTGCAGCCCTCCGGAAGAATAACCTCCACGTGGGAATTGCCCAGCACGGGATCACCGGAACGCCCCGCGAGCTCATCAACCTCCATTTCCCCAAGGGCGATATCATCAAGGGCAATGTCGGGACCTTCTGGCAGGACGTTGCCTTCAATACCTTCAAAATTTACGAACCTGCCTTATACAAGGAGATCCAGGACTGGACCCTTGAGAAATACCGGCCCCTGAATCCCGGCAAGAAGGATCGCCAGATCTTTGACGGGAACTGCAAGATGGCAATAAAAGAGTTCTACAAGCAGATCTATTCCGTTGATGAGGCCACCGAGCATGCCATGGTATCCATGGCCTATGCAGAGAGCCTTCTCTTTTTCAGGGCGTTTGGCGCGTACGGGTCGGCAGCACCGATAAGGAAAGCCCTCCAGTAACACCCTGGCATATATTTTTTGCCTGAACGGGGCGATGTATCAGCATGCCAAAAACAACCATCTCTGTTATCAAAGCGGATGTGGGCAGTTTTCCCGGGCATTCCCGCACCCATCCAAAGCTCCTGGAAAAGGCGGCAAAGATGCTCAAGGAGGAGAAAGGCCGGCTTCTCACTGATGCATTTGTCACGCACTGCGGGGATGATCTGGAGCTGATCATGACGCATACCCATGGCGTTGACAATGAAAAAGTCCACAAGCTTGCCTGGGATGTCTTCATGGAATGCACAAAGATTGCAAAGAGCATGAAGCTCTACGGTGCAGGCCAGGACATGCTCTCCGATGCATTCTCCGGGAACGTGAAGGGGCTCGGGCCCGGTGTTGCGGAGATGGAGTTCGAGGAGCGCTCAAGCGATCCGGTCCTCATCTTCATGGCGGACAAGACCGAGCCGGGTGCGTGGAACTACTTCCTGTACAAGATCTTTGCCGACCCGTTCAATACGTCCGGGCTCGTCATCGACCCCTCGATGCGCAAAGGGTTTTCCTTCGAGGTCCACGACCTGGTGGAAAAGCGGATGATCCTGTTCAAATGTCCCGAGGAGATCTACAGCCTCCTTGCCTATATCGGGGCGCCGTCACGGTACGTTATCAAGCACGTGTTTACCCGTGATGGCGAGATTGCTGCTTCCAGCAGCACCCAGCGCCTGAGCCTGATTGCGGGAAGGTACGTGGGAAAGGATGACCCGGTCATGATTGTCCGGGCCCAGAGCGGTTTTCCCGCGGTCGGCGAAGTGCTCGAACCCTTCTGCACCCCGGTCCTCGTGGCGGGCTGGATGCGGGGTTCCCACCACGGCCCCTTCATGCCCGTAGGCCTCCCCGATGCTAACATGGCGCGGTTTGACGGCCCGCCCCGGGTCATCTGCTTCGGGTTCCAGGTCTCAAACGGCACCCTCATCGGCCCTGCTGACATGTTTGACGACCCGTCCTTTGACCGGGTCCGGTCACGGTGTAATGATCTTGCCGATATCATCCGGGCCCAGGGCCCCTTTGAACCCCACCGCCTCTCGCTCGGGGAGATGGAGTACACAACCCTTCCTGCGGTTGAGAAGGATCTCAGGGCACGCTGGTCCCCGATACCGGAATAATTTTTTTGCAGATATTACCGGGCTTGGAAGAATACCCGTTTCTTGTTGATGTTATCCTGTTTGTTTCCTCATTGTGAGGGTTCATGAGTATCAGGGTTCCTGGGTACAGCGGAGCAATTACCGGGTTTTTGACATGGATTGGTAATCGAAGCCGCCGCGGGGCGCCCTTCGGGGCGGCGGCAGGTCATCACAATAATTGAGAGAAGCATGAGAAATTCGGGAGTTTTCACTCGTTTTACGGACTTTTAAAAATTATGAGCGTGACCCCCTCGCTCCCCCAAAGGGGGAGGCTTCCCAAGGGGTGCAACCCCTTGACCCCCCCGCATATGTTCTGTTTTTTTGGAACCAACCGTCAAGCCTGCTATTGTTACTTGGGAAGGGGTGCGGGTGGACAAGACAATTTTATTTTGGATAGTAACCGGCGATTAGTACGCGGTGGGGTGCCCCGTAAAGTGCAGTGCCGGCCATCACGATTGGGTATGGGGGCATCTGCTCCCGTCATTCTATTCCGGATGAAGTAGAGGACCTGTACACTCAGTCTGCAGCACATCCCATGAGCAAACTTTAATTATCTTACATCCCAAATTAGGGCAGATGGTTAACGGAATTGTTTTGCCCATAAAAAAAGTGTTTGCACTCGTTGATTCGAAAATATCCGTCGAGATCAAGGATGAACGCCGCAAGCTGCAGGGGCGCCTCGTCGCCGTTGATGAATACCTCAACATCCACATGGAAGAGACAACCGAGTTTGTCGACAACCAGCGGGGACGGAGCCTTGGTACCGTTGTAATCCGCGGGAACAATATCCTCACGATTGCACCGGTAATCTGAAATACATCTGAGAGGTGAACAAAGAAATGGGAGATCCGGTAGATGAAGGACTGAAACTGATTCAGTCAAGGCCTGAAGGTGTTCTTCAGAGCGAGCTCTGGAAAGAGCTGGGTGTCGACAGCCGGAAGTGTTCCCGGATCGTCAAGAAACTCGAAGAGAGCGGTCTCATTGAACGCATCGAGTTCAAGAAAGAGGGGATCAAGACTTACCTCCTTCGGGCCAAGCAGATGCCGGTCAATCCTGCGGATCTCCTTGCCGGGGATGAACTGATACCCTGCATCGGCTGTGAGCTCGAGTGCATTGTGGAAGAGTGCCACCCGCTCATGGACTGGATGTACCAGCTGGCAATCGTCCAGCATACCGAAGATTAATTTTTTTAAAGTTTTTTCCGATACTCCTAATATTGCTCAGGCAGATACAGTACCTGTTCGTTATGGTCAGGTACAAAATCCCCCTCATCCTCCAGTGTCTGCTGGTTTTTGTCCCGCTCAATATCTACATGTGGGGCGACTGGATTCTCGTGAACCTCCAGTGGGCATTCTTCCGGTACCAGTATACTGCCCAGGGATCGGGTTTTTTCCCCCTGAACTGGGATATCGAGTATCTTTTCCTTGGTTTTACTTCCGGGACCCACAACATCCTGTCAGTTGTCTTCTGGACCGGCGGGAGCATCCTCCTCTTTGCCGGCCTCCTCTTTGCCATTGCAGCCTGCCTCCAGGGAGAAGCAACCCATGTCCGGACCGCCTCTCTTCTGACCTTCGGTGCCGGCATCTTCTATCTTATATCAGCCCTGGACCGTTTCGTGACCGGGTTTGCGATCCCCCTTGGCCTGCCAGTGCTCTTTGCTATTGCGTATCTCTCCTACCGGCACCTGCCGGAACCCGGTGAAGATTCCGGTGACGGGGATGAAGATGATGAAGATGACGGGTCTGACGCGGCTGCCGGCTGAAGTCAGATTCCCGTTCTGATCCATGCCCGGGCAGGAAACTGGTATCCTTTTTTCAAGAACAACTATTTATCGTCAGGCCATCCACCTGATATTAGTGAGTTCCACGCGATTTCTTACGGGAGAGACCCGATGATCTCTGTTTTGTTTATCGATGACAATACCGATCTCCTGACGCAAATCCGCACCTTCCTTGAAAAAACCGGGGACATGAAAGTCGAAGCTGCCCACTCTGTCAAGCAGGCGACAGAGAAACTCAAGGGCCGGGTATTTGACGTGATCATCTCCTATGAGCAGACCCCGGATGTGAACGGGATCGAGTTCGTCTCGGACATGAACGGGATCGAGTTCATCAAATATCTCAAGATGATCGGGAATACCACTCCCGTTATCCTGCTCTGCCGAAGGGGCCAGAGCAAGATCGCTCTCCAGGAGGTGAACAATGCAACCGAGATTGCCCTCCCCAAAGGCGGTGATATCCGGCCGCAGCTCTTTGAGATGGTCAACCTCATCAAGCAGACCTCCCTGCGCAAGAAAGCCGAGCGGGACCTTAAGACGCAGAACGAGCAGCTGGCAATCATCCTTTCGGCAACCCCGCTTGGGATCTTCCAGATGCGCAGCGGGATTCTCGGCTGGGTGAACAGCCCGTTCGCTGCCATGACTGGTATGGATGAGGCCGGTCTTGTGGGAAAGGATCTCCGCTCATTTTTCCGGAATGCCGAGGAGTACGAGCAGGCCTGCCGGGAGTTTTTGATCCGCAGGGATGCAAAAGGGCTCCTCCATGCAGATTGCAGGATCCTCCGGAAGGATGGGTCCCTCCTGCCCTGCCATATCCAGGTGCAGCCTCTTGATCCCATGGACGCGATAAAAGGGGGGACTTTTGTGGTTACGGATAATACCGAGCGCCAGAAGATGGCTGATGCGGTAAAAGAGAGCGAGGGCAAATACCGGGAGATTCTCCAGAACACCCAGAGCATCATCATCCGGATGGATACAAGGGGAAATATTACCTTCTTCAACAACTACGCGCTGACATTCTTCGATTACACGAGCGAGGACGTGATCGGTAAGAACGTAGTCGGGACCATAGTCCCGCAGAAGTCCCGGGTCCAGCACGATCTGTCGATGATGGTCAACGATCTTGGTTTTAATGCCGAGGGATACGCGGTCAATGTCAACGAGAATATCCGCAGGAACGGCGACCATGTCTGGATCGCCTGGATCAACAAGGCTATCCGGGACGAAGGAGGCCATATCGTGGAGATACTCTGCATTGGCCACGATATCACTGACCGGAAGCAGCACGGAGAAGTGCGGATCAGCACCGATTCCTGGAAGGATACCGTTATCGTGGACACGGATGTGAAAGACGAAGTCTTTGATGCGGTCTTCCATATCTGCACCGAGATATCTATCGAGGGCCGGGAAGGAAAACCGGTTGGCACGACCTTTCTGATTGGCGACACAAAGAACGTGCTTGAAAAATCCCGGCAGATCATCTTAAACCCGTTCGAAGGCCACAAGCCCGAGTTCCGTGTCGTCACCAATCCTGAACTCAAGGAGAATATCAAGGCCCTCGCCCAGCTGGACGGTGCGTTTGTCATCACCGGCGATGGCTTTGTCGAAGCGGTGGGCAGGTATATCACGGTCGATACGAGCAATGTCTCCCTTCCGCCGGGCATGGGAACCCGGCACAACTCGGTTGCTGCCCTCTCCCAGGTCACCAACACCGTCGGGATCGTTGTGTCGCAGAGCGGTGGCGGGATCACGGTCTTCCGGCACGGGCAGATTGTCAAGAAAGTCACGCTGTAAGGTACCCATGCTTTGAGCGGGTGTACTGGCTCCAGCACTGGCAGTACCTGCAAAACAGATCTCTTTTTTAACCGGATTATAGGGGAAACAATAAAGACAGGCAAGCTGAAATAGACACTTACGGAATGATACACGAATGACCCAGAACCTGAATGTGCTTATTGTTGAGGACTCTCCTGACGATGCTACGCTTGTTGTACTGGAACTCCAGAAAGGAGGCCTGGCGGTTACCCACGAACGGGTGGAGACCGCGGAGGGGATGAAAGCAGCTATGACCCGCCAGGCATGGGATATCATCCTCTGCGATTACAATATTCCCAATTTTGGTGCCATGAAAGCTCTCGCCCTGCTCAAAGAACTGGGCATAACGATCCCCTTTATCGTTCTCTCCGGTGTGGTTGGCGAGGAGACAGCCGTTAACACCATGAAGGCCGGTGCCCATGACTTCATTGTCAAGGGCCAGTACTCCCGGCTGGTCCCGGCCGTGAAGCGCGAGACAGAGGAGTTTGAGAAGGAAAAAGCCCAGGCTGAAAAGCTCAAAAAACAGACTGACGAAGCGAAAAAGCAGAAGCAGCTGGCTTTCACGATGATGATGCAGAACCCCCAGCCGTTAATCCTGGTGGACACCAACTATCACATCAAGATTGCCAACGAATCTTTCCTTGTCCTGAGCGGTATCACGGAAGAAAAACTCCAGACCATGAGCATCCGGGACTTCAAGGTGCTGGAGAAGAGCGGCCATAACATCCGCGAGGCCCTTGAAACCAAGAAAGGTGTCACGGGTCTTGTTACGGTCGAGTTCCCGACCGGTGTCCATTACCTTGAACAGCACACCATCCCGCTCCTGGATAAAGACGGGGGCATCGTGGCCCTGATGGCGGTCTATGCTGACAATACTGAAAAACGCAAGGTCGAGGCGGCCAAAGCGGAATTCACCCAGTACCAGAGCTCGTATTTCAGGACGCTCTCGGAAGACCTGACAAAAATGGCAGCCGGTGACCTGAATTTCAAGCTCGTCCTTCCTCCTGCAAACGAGAACACCCAGGAGGCGCACGACCAGTTCGTTATCATCAACACTGCAATCACTGAAGTGCGGGATGCCCTCCAGATGATGATCACCGATGCCAATATGCTGGCTGCTGCTGCCGTTGCAGGAAAACTGAATACCCGGGCCGACGCAAACCGCCACCAGGGAGATTTCCGGAAGATTGTCGAAGGAGTCAACAATACCCTTGATGCGGTCATCAGGCCGGTCAATGAAGCGCTCCGGGTATCACAGGAATATGCCAAGCAGAACTTCTCGGCCCGCATGGATGACAACCTTAAGGTTGCCGGCGATTTCCTTGTTTTTAAGGAATCTCTCAACAGCATCGGGATTTCCGTATCAGCTGCAGTCAAGGGGGTCAATACCCAGACATCCACCCTTGCAGCTTCTGCCCAGGAGGCTCTCAACAGCCTCAACGAAGTATCCTCAGCCTCGGCCCATATCGCCTCCAATGCCCAGAAAGTCAATGAAAATGCTGACCTGAGTGCAATGGGCGTTGAACAGGTTCTCAAGGCAATGGAAGACATGAATGCGGCTGTCGAGCAGGTTACCTCCAGCATGGAAGGCGTCTCCAACCAGGCCAAACAGGCAAGCGATGTCTCGAAATCCGGTGCCACCATTGCAGAAAATGTTGAGAAAGGGATGGGGGACATTGCCAAATCCGCCACAACGGTGTACGAGATCGTTCATGATATCGAGACCCAGATGGCAAGCATCTCCAAGATAGTCACGCTTATCAGCGATCTTGCCAGCCAGACAAACCTGCTTGCCCTCAACGCGGCCATTGAAGCAGCCCGGGCCGGGGAGGCGGGCAGAGGATTTGCTGTGGTGGCAACGGAAGTTAAATCCCTTGCCCAGGAGTCGCGGAGCAGTGCTGAAAAGATCGGGGAGATGATCTCCACGCTCAACAAATCTACGAGAGAAGCCGCCGTTGCAATGGACGATGCCAGGAACCAGGTCATGAAAGGTACCAAGCTCTCTGCCGAGGCGCTCGATGCCTTCCGGAAGATCAAGGTTGCAGCGGAAGGAGTGGCAAATGCAGCTGCCGAAGTGGCTGCGGCAACCGAGGAGCAGGCTGCAACTGTTGAGGAGATCACGGCAAGCGTGCATGAGGTCAGCACCAAGATCGAGAGCACTGCCCGTGAAGCAAGCAATGCTGCAGCAGCTGCCGAGGAGGCAACCGCTTCTGTTGGCGAAGTGAACCGGGTTGTCGAACATGTCAACAAGATCGCCGATAATGTAGCCCGCGAGATGGGCAAGTTCACGGTCTGAAATAAAATTCTTGGCAGCAGGAATAACCCGGGCTGCCATTTGTCTCATCTCGTGTTCCCAACGGACCGCCGGACCCTGATGAGGGGGGAGAACCTTGCAGATCCGGATCAGAAATGCCTGCAGGCACTCCCCCTCCGGTACAGGAGAATTACCGATGACCGACGAGATCGCAATCTTACTCATTGACGACGACTTCGAGTTTCTCGAAGTGAGCAGGTTTTTTCTCGAAGAGAATGGTTTTCATAATATCACAACGGCACTCTCTTCCGATGAGGCTCTTCTCCTCATTGGCACCCGTTCTTTTGATGTGATCGTGGCGGATTATGAACTGCCCCCGGGCACGAACAGCATCGTCCTCTTAAAGACCTTAAAAGCACGGGGAAACGAGACCCCGTTTATCATCTTCACGGGTAAAAGTCGGGAGGAGGTTGCCATCGAGGCGCTCAACAGCGGGGCTGCCTACTATCTCCAGAAAGGTATTGAGATCGAGGTCCAGTTTGCAGAACTCAGAAACATGATCCTCCAGCTTGCGGAAAAGAAACGGGCACGGGAGAGGATATACTGCCAGGAAATCGAACTCAGGCAGAAGAATGAGGAGCTGGAATCGTTCTGTTATTCCATCTCCCATGACCTTCGGGCACCGCTCCGGGTGATCGATGGCTATTGCGGGGTTATCCAGAATATCGCGGGCAAGGATCTCCAGCCGAATGTCCTGAACTATTTTAACGGCATCCGGGCTGCAAGCGTGAGGATGAATGCCATGATCGAGAGCCTCCTAAAATTCTCCCGGGCCGGCCGGCTCGCGCTCGACTGCAAGGAAGTGGATCTCTCGACAATGATCTGGGAGATAGCAACCGATCTTAAGGAGCAGCAGCCGGGCCGGGATGTCACCGTTGACATAGATGAGGGTATGGTAGTATATGCTGACCGTACGCTTCTGATGATGGCTATGCAGAACCTCATGGACAATGCCTGGAAGTTTACCGGCAAAACGAGCCAGGCACAGATTGCCGCCCGGGTAAAGAACGAGAACGGGCAGAGGATCTTCTCTATCAGTGATAACGGGGCAGGGTTCGATGCAGCCCAGGCAGAGAACCTGTTCCGGCCCTTCACCCGCTTCCATACCGAATCAGAGTTCCCGGGTACCGGTATCGGGATTGCCACGGTGTGCAGGATCATCGAGCGGCACGGCGGGCGCATCTGGGCCGAGAGCCGGATTGACAACGGGGCCACCTTCTCGTTCACCCTGCCGGACTGCCGGAACCGGGTCTGCAGGGAACATACCGATGATGGGGAAAAGCCGCCGACTAAATGCTGCGAATGAGAGGATACAAACCGTCCTGAACCCGGCAGAAGATCTATTAACCCTGCTTTCCATAGATCAATCGTCATGAATAATCCTGTGAAGAACTGGCCCCTGAGCTCGGTATCGGGCCTTCTGGCGGTTGTTATCTTTACTATCTGTACCCTGACCTCCGTTGCTCTTTACCCTGCCCCTTATAATCCGCTCTATGACTGGCTGAGCAATCTTGGCAATGTACAATTCAACCCTGTCGGTGCGTATTTCTTCAACGGCGGGTGCATTATCACAGGACTTATCCTTGTGCCTTTTTTCATCGGCCTGAAAACCTACTATACCAATTCCCGGTGGAACCGGACCCTTGTCATGCTCGGGCAGGCTGCCGGGATCTTTGCGGCCATTGCACTGATCGGGGTCGGGCTCTTCTCAGAGCAGCATATCGCCGAGCATATGATTGCCGCCGGACTGCTTTTCAAGTCCCTCTTCATCATTATGATAATTTTCAATATTGCCCTGTTCCGGCACCCGGCTTTTTTACGGGCCTTGGCGTACTTCGGGGTGCTCGTTGTCCTTATTGACCTCTCCTTTGTCGGGATCCTTTTCAGGTACAAGGATATCCTCGGGCAGTTTGCCCCAGCGGTACCGGTGCCGGGTCTTGAGTGGGCGGCAGTCTTCTCATCCCTTGCATGGATTGGGGCATTAGCCTGGCATATGGGGAAACAGCCGGGGTAAACGGGCGCTGCCAGATCCAAATGTTCAACCGGTCCAGCTGCGGTTCTCTTTTAAGCAGGTGGAGAGTTCCCGGAGAACCGGCCTGATATCAGGATCGCGGGATAACCGTCGTGTCATGCGTTCTGCAATGCTGCCGTTTTCTATCCGGTCAGCGATGACCGGCAGGTAACGACGCTCGTCTTCGGTTGCATGCTCCCATGCCTTCGAATACAATCGTGTCAGTTCCGGCCTCAGTTCCTCCGTTCCCCGCTGGATCGCTGTTTCCATGAGTCTGGGAAGTGATTCTTCATCGGTATCCCGGGATATGGATGGGGACCGGAGGAGTGAGCGGACGAATGCACAGACTGCCATATCCGAGCGGACTGACTCCTGCTCGTCCAGTGCCTTGATCTCAAGGCATTTCCGGGAGAAACGGATGATGAGCCCCGAGGAGTTGACCCACTCCTCGCAGAGGATACCTGCACCACGCCTGCGCAGCTCGGCATACACGATCTCCTGTGCCTTCCGGTAATCGGCGATGCCCCGGATCTTCTCCGGGAGGATGTTGTTGCAGATCTGCGGGATCTCCTTCTGGTTCTCCCGGTAATAGAGGAGCCGGTTGTCGCAGGTGCCGGTAAGCCGGCCTTCCACCATGGGAGATGAGGCCGTGACCGCGATCAAATACGGGAGAAGGGAGCGGATCCGGTTGTAGGTGCTGACAAGATCCTTCTCGTTCCGGTACGAGAGATTGATCTGCAGGGCCTGGATATTCAGCCACCCGTGCTGGCGGATAGTGAAGAGCCGGTCATAGGCTTCATAGTATTCGCCCTCGTCATGGTCCCAGACCGCGGTCTCTTCCAGCTTCAGGGTCGGGTGCATGCCAAGGCCGAGCAGCACGTACTGGTCACGGAAGATATCATAGAATTTCCTGACCCCCCGGTATACCTGGGTTTCCAGTGACAGGAGATCGTCAGCCGGGGACCGTGGGATGATCTCGAGCACGGTCTTCTGGAGTTCCTTTCCCAGTTTTACCTCGCCAAAAAGGATCTCGCTCTCGTACCGCCCGCAGATGGATTTGAGGATCCGGTCCGAGACCGGCAGGGGCCGGAGATCCGGATCATTGATGGAATACTCGTGTTCGGTTCCGATTGTCATGGGATCAGCGGCACTTTCGCGGGATCTCGGCAACTTTCTCGGTTTCGGGCTCCTCAATCCGGCAGATAACATCCAGCTCGTCTTGTGGCAGGAGCGAGACCAGGTGCGTGATGTGGGTGACGGCCCGGTTATACTGCTGTTCATAGGCTTCCGGCACCTCCTTGAGGAGGCGGACAATGGGGCAGAGGCTCTCGAATTTTAGGAAGATCTCGATCGTATCCCCTTTGACATCGAACGTGAACGGGCCCGAGCGGCAGGTCTCCGGCTTGACGGCATGGATCTGGCACTTCCCGTTCTTCTGCAGCATGCATTCCCCGTTCTCTTTCGATCGGACAAAATGGTAGCCGTCATTGCCGATGCAGTGGGCATAGTCGCCCTGGGCTAAGATGATCGCGATACGTTCGGAACATAATGGGGGCTGTGCGCCGTCGCAGCAGTGCCCCCCGCAGGTGTGGCAGATCTCTTCTGCCCGTAATAACCAGTCTTCAGTCATGGAATCACGCCGGTAAGAGGTGGTTGACGATCTGCTCAAAGACCCGGGGATAGCAGTCGTCCTCTCCGCTCTCGATGGAAGGGTTGTCATTCACTTCAATAACGTATGCATCGCCGTTGTTATTCTTGATATCTACGCCGTACAGGCCGTGACCGATAGCGTTTGCGGCATCGATGCCGAGCTGGATCACGTGCGGGGGGACGGCCTCAGGGGGCACGCTCTCGACACCGCAGTAGACAATGTGCCCGTTGACAGAAGCCTGGATCTTGAAGGTGACCGAGGGGATCGTGTACTTGCAGATGTAGAGGAGTTTTCCGTCAAGCACGCCAACCCGCCAGTCGTATTTGCTCTCGATATACTGCTGGACAACGATCCAGTCCGAGAGCCGGTTGAACCGCCGGGCCACCCGGAAGAACCCGGCTATGTCGGTGACCCTCTCGACCCGGAGCGAGAATGACGTGGAGGGCTCCTTGAGGATCAGGGGCGTGCCGAGCGTATCGAAGAGGTGCGTAACGCATTCAACGGAGAGGTCCTGTTTTGAGAGGAATACCGTTTTTGGGAGAGCCACCTGTTTTTTGATCAGGTGCGAGTACATATTGATCTTGTCGCCGCAGATCTGGATGGACTGCGGGTCGTCGATAACCGGGATGTTATGGAAGCTTGCCATCCGAGCCGCAACATACGTGACATTCATCGGGTCGGTCCGGGCCCGGATAAAGAGGGCATCCATCTTGGGGATCTTGTTGATGTCCACGGGAAATAAAAAATCCACTTCATGGCCCAGGTTCTCGGCAACGTCCCGGCACCGGATCAGGGCGTTCAGCTGCTCGGAATTCGACATGGTTTTCCGGTCAACAAAGATGCCAAGCCTGCTCATAGGAATTCCTGGTGGGATATGTACGCGGAGAGAAGCGAGCGCTCTTCTGCCGACATCTGCGAGTACCTTGTCCCGGACAGGGACGAGAGCAGGAACCGGTCGCCATCTTTCACGAGCACCATGGTAACAAGGGGAATCGCGAAGAGATCATAGACCTGCATGGCAATGGTATCGATCTGCTCGGATCCTGTCATGGTCCTGCCAAAGATGGAGATGCAGCTTCTGATCTCATAGTTCTCGGGAAGTTTCTGGTAACAGAACGGGTACTTGCCCTTGTTGGTGATATGCCGGACCGCATCCTTGGCTTTCTCATTATCATCAACAATGAAATAATCGGAAGTGGCGGCAAAGTAGTTGAGGCCGTACAGGATGGACGGGAGCGGGGCATATCCCTGCGATATTCCCCATTCCAGGACCGGGATCCCGGCAAGCCCGGCACGCTCCAGGCAGACCGGGACAACACAGGCATCGAGCACCGAACGGCTCGGGGGCCTGACCGTTTTCCCGTCAAGTTCGTGCTTTAGAATGGTGTAATAGGGTTCGGTCTTGTAAAAATAACTCTCGCTGATGATATGGACTGCACCATTGCGCCAGATGGCAAACCGGGTATCTTTGCCAAATGCCGGATCTTTTCTTGCACCGGGTCTGCTGCCGGCTTTCCGGAGCAGGAGCCCGGGGTCTGGGGAAACTTTGTTGTCCGGGCCGGTGGGGATGACGAGCGGGACACACGATGGTGTGACCGTTCCATCAGCCGGGGTGTTTCCAGAGAAGGGGGTGATACCCCACCTATCGTTCATCCGGAGATCAACCCGCGGTACCTGCGTGCGGGTCTGCTGCCCCTGCAGGAAAAGAAAGAGAGCTGCCGGTCATGCAGTCCGGAAGCCGCCGGGATCGCACCGGCAGAGTCCGCCGGTGGTAAAACAGATGGGGAAAGAAATGCCCTATGGGCGTCTTCATCATCGTCACTTTCAACTGGCTGGTTCATGTTGAACACGAATCCAACTCATTTCATTGGATTCTCGATAACAGCTATAATCCTGCGCTCTTTTATGAATCTTGCGCTGCCTTATAAAATGAGTGCAATGCATATTGATAAACCGGCCGCACTTTTTGGCTACCGGAATTTTATTCTGGTTTTCCCGTCAGCCGGTTATTGCACGCTCCGGGCAATGACCTGCGGAACATTGATGTGTTCTTATGACCATCAGTAATCAGAAATGCATATCCCAACTCCCGAAGAACTCCGCTCACGCCGTGACACACTCGGCATGAAACAGACTGAACTTGCAAAACGCGCAGGGATCAGCCAGTCCATGGTTGCGCGGATCGAGGCCGGAAACGTGGATCCCCGGGTCAGTACGCTCAACAAGATCATTGCGGTTCTGAACAGCTCGGAACCCCGGAAGATCCATGCGGTCCAGATCATGCATACCCCGGTCCTTTCCGTGCAGCCGGAAGACTCGATCAGCCGTGCGGTCGAGATCTTTGAGAAGAACAATATCTCCCAGCTCCCGGTCATCGAACGCGGGATACCGGTGGGGTGCATCTCCGAGGCAGTCATTGTCAAGGCCATCGAGCAGCAGCGGCTGCACCGGGCCCAGCTCTTCTCGGTCAAGGATTTCATGGAGACCGGTTTTCCCACCGTGCCCCCGGAGATGGATGTCGAGACGGTCATCAACATCCTCCAGCAGAACCATGCCGTGCTGGTTGTGGAAGGCCGGATGGTGCGGGGAGTTATCACCAAGCACGACCTGATCTCGCTGATTGTCTGATCGGAATCTGCCCCGGGACAAATAGTATGATATCCCGAAATAATTTCACAAAAAATTTCGATTCTATGAGTAAACCCCTCCATAGGGGTCGCTTGGCCATCTCATCGGGGCCTCGCTTTGCAAGAATGTTGTTTTGCATATTTTCATTTTACCGTGGGGGTCAAGGGTATGCACCCTTGGGCCGCCTCCCCCTCTGGGGGAGAGAGGGGGTCACGCTCGTAATACGAAAAAATAGGAATAGCACCAGATGCGGTTTCATCTGGCAGAAAATTAATGAACTGAATTCAGGACAGTAGTGCCCCGGGACAAATATTTATCGTAGAATTAACCGAGGTTTATTTGCCGTGGCCGGGATGCCACGCGGAGTTCTCTTATGGCAGAAGAATCCACCGGGATCAGCAGCTCAGCCGTTATCGGGATCGGGGTTGTCATCTTTGTCGTAATCGTGGCGGTCTGGTACCTTTTCCTGAAGTAAAAAAGAATTATTCCTTTGTTTTTATTTTCCCGCCATTCAGAGTTTTGAGACCAGGTCCCGCAGTACGGTTCCGGGCTCCTTTGATTTTACCACGCTTGAGGCGAGCAGGACGCCATCCGTCCCAAGGTCGATTGCTATCTTCACGCATTCGCCGCTCTGGATGCCGGCACCCGTGAGGACCTTCACCTTTTCGCTGACCGCCCGCACCGCGGCAACCGAGTTTTTGATGATCTCCGGGTTTGCTTTCGAGACCGAGACGCCGCTCCCGATAAGCTCGGGCGGTTCAATGGCAACATAATCGGGCCGGAGGGCTGCAGCGCCGGCGCTGGTTGCTTCATTGTTGGTGCAGACAACCGAGATGAGTTTCTGGGCTTTAAGCATCCTGACCGATGACTCGATCTCGGCTATGGTCAGGCGCCGCTCGGAGTGGTTGACGAGCGACCCTGCTGCCCCCGCAGTCCGGATTGCCTCGACCGTGACATGGCCGGTATTTGCCCCCGGCTCGCACCCGTCAACATGCTGGGCATAGACCGGGATGGCGAAGTGGTGGGCGAGCGGGTGGAGGTCGATGTAGGACGGGGCAAGGCCGATCGTGACCCCGCTCTCCTGCATTACACGCTGTGCTTCGTTTGCGATCAGGTGGGCCCGGTTGCCCATGCCTTCCTTGTATGTCTTGAGGTTTACCAGAACCAGGGGTGAAGTCATGCTCGTCTCCTTTCCTGTCCCGGCGACCGGGACATTGCCTGATAATTATATCAGGCCCGGATATATTGAATATTCTGGAATGCCCGTGTCTGATAAGGAAATAATATCACAGGAGTTTCCCATGAAAACGCTCACGATGCCCGGGGCCACAGGCACCCAGAATGGAAAATTCCGAAGACATTTCCATATTAAATTTGCGAGTCAAGTAGGACAGGGACGAATCAATCCCGGCATAATGATGGCTTGCGCCGCCCCCGAAGGGACGCCCCCGCGGCGCTTCAATTACCCGCTAATATCAAAAAAACAGGTAATTGCCCCGCCGTGCCGTACCGAGGCCCTGATGCTCATGAGCCCTCTTAAATTACCTTTTTATTTTTCATACTTCGGATGTGAACCATGTTCATGTGCGTTCAATACCATGGTATGCCCCTCTACGGGGTTTGACCGGCCGCAGTACCGCAGTCTCGCTTTGCAGGAGTGTTTTAAAACCATTCATCTGGATGGGGGTCAAGGGGTGCACCCCTTGGGATGCTTCCCCCTCCGTGGGAGTGAGGGGGTCACCCTCAAAATGGGGAAATAGTGGGGGCCATCCGATGAGATTTAATCAGGTACCAATCGAGTGATATAAATTCGGGATATCACTATTCTCCCGGCTATTCCATGAGCCCGCGGAGGAAATGGCCTGCAGTAATTCCCCCGGCTGCTATCTTTCTAGCCCTCTCCTTGAGGAGCGTGAGTTTCTGGTCCCGGGAGCCTGCCTGCCCGGAATTGACGTAACCGATGGCTTCTTCGTAAATTGCGGTCATCTCCTGGGTGTAACGGGAAGTTTTCCCCCGGCAGTCGATCGCGACCTCGCGTACGCCGGATTCCCGGATCGCGGGGAGATGATCGAGCAGGCAGAGTTCGGCAGCGTTCCCGATCCGGGTCCGGCAGGATCCGTCCGCCATCACCGGGAAAACCCGCCCGGTCTCGTCCCGCAGGCCAAGGAACCCGGCCGGTCCGGCATTTCTGCTTGTGCCGGGACACCCGCTGGTCTGCAGGCGCGGGATGCAGTCATCGGTGATCATTGCTTCGCTCGCTCCCTGGACGATAAGAGCGAATGCCGGCGGGTCTCCGGACCGGGCGGCAAGGGCGACCAGCATCCGGATCTCGTCTCCCGAGAGTTCCGGGGAGAGCGTGAGGGTGCGGAACCGGTAACCGGTTGATTCGGCTGATGCATGATTGAAGATATTGAGCCCGGCAGCGCCCGAGAGCCTCATGCCGGGAGCAGAATGGAGCAGGGCATGGGCGGTTGCGGTATTTTCCACCATGCATTCCGATACACCGCTGCTGACGACTGCAGGGAGGCACGGGAGCACCAGGTCCAGGAACGCATCCCGGGTTATCCGGGGGAATTTCAGGATGAACCGGATGCCGGCAGCCTGGCATATCTCCTGCGCTTTCTGCACCATTTCTGCCCATTGCTGCCGGGACAATGCCGGGGAACAGATCTGTCCCGGCATCCCGATGTCCGGCTCAAGGCAGATGATCCCCGCTCCTGACCCAGCTGCTGCCAAAACCCCTTCGAGGCTGTCGGTGTAAACGGCAAGAGCCAGTGCCGCTGCTTCGCTCCGGGCCGGTGCACCGGAACGGAAACGTTCGCAAACTTTTTCCAGCCAGCCCCGTGCCGCCTGGAGGGCTTCCTCTGACGGCTCTGATCCCCGGACCAGTATCTCTTCGGCCTTTGCAAGAAGATCGCGGCGCACCTGGTTGATCTTTGACACCGGTGCAAACAGGTTCCCGGCATAGTCAATCGAAATGTTCCGGAACCTGAACCGGGAACCCCCGGTCTTTCGTATCTGCTCCTCAAGCTGGTCTTTTCCCAGCGGCTGCGACCGGGCCGGCTCCATGCAGAAATCCGGTATCACTTCAAACGGAATCGCATCCTTTCCCGGTACCTGGATCAGCCCGCGTATGGTCATGTGCCCGTCCGGAGTAATCGTGAGCGCAAGATCGAGTGGCACCGGCCGGGCCAGGTCCGGCGGCGGGTCGGCAATGATCCGGTTGGCCCGGTTCTCCAGTTCCCGGGAGAAGGTTACCGCAACGCGGGTTCCGGGAGGGACTGCCCGGGGCACGGCCATTCGGATCCCGCCTTTGACCACTACGGGAGTTGTATTGAGCGAAAAGCCCCAGTCGTTCTCACCCTTCGGGCCGGAGAATCCTATGCCATCGCCCGGGGCAGGAAGGTACTGCTCACTGAGCTGTACCGTGATGCTCCCGCTCTTCTGGTCATATGCCGTGACAATGCCTGCCTCAAGCCCGCGGTTGTCAGGGGCACCCCGGCTCATGAGCGTGTCGTGGCGGTCCCCGAAGAGATACCCTTTCGTGAATCCCCGGGAGAAGGCAAGAGTGAGATCCCGGATTGTTTCCGGTGACTCTTTCCAGCTCCCTTTCGCGATAGCGTCAAGTGCCCTACGGTAGGCCGAGACCACAATGGCAACGTACTGGGGCGATTTCATGCGACCTTCGATCTTGATGGAGGCAACCCGGCCGGCAAGGTCCGGGAGACGGGAGTACGTGCAGAGGTCTCTTGGCGAGAGGAGATAGTGTCCCTGCTGCGGTATCTCGTGGAGATCCTGCGGTCTTCCCCATTCGTCAGCCTTCCCGGCAACCAGGGCATAGGGTTTCCGGCAGGGTTGGGCGCACATGCCACGGTTCCCGCTCCGTCCGCCGATGACCGAGGAGAGGAGGCACTGGCCGGAATAACTATAGCAGAGTGCCCCGTGACTAAAGACCTCAAGTCCGGTGCCGGTACCGCGGGTTCCATAGGATATCCGCTGCACTTCGGCAAGGGTCAGTTCGCGGGAGAGCACGACCCGGGAGATCCCGTGCCCTGCAGCCCAGAGCACCCCGTCAGTGTTGTGGATGGTCATCTGGGTTGATGCGTGGAGGGCGAGACCGGGAACGATCTCCCTGGCAAGGGCGGCAACGCCGAGGTCCTGCACGAGCACGGCATCGGTACCGATCCCGTAGAGCCAGACAAGATATTCCGCCACGCCGGAAAGTTCCCGGTCATGGATCAGGGTATTGACCGTGACATAGACCCGGACCCCCCGGGCATGGGCGTACCGGACTGCTTCTTCGATCTCGTTGTCGGAAAAATTGGATGCAAATTTCCGGGCCCCGAAGCGCTTCCCGCTCAGGTACACGGCATCGGCCCCGGCGGCTATGGCGGCGCGGAAAGCCTCGGGGGACCCGGCAGGTGCGAGGAGTTCGGGCACCGTGACGGGACCCTGCGTCCGGGCCGGGGAAGATCTGCCGGACCTGGTCATGGAAGGAACACCCTAAAGAGTCCCATGGTCAGCAGGATGGTGATGATGAGGGCAGGGATATATCCCGCCATCGTAACCGCAAGGGAACGTTTCTCTTCCCAGCCAAGCACCCATGCGAGCGGTGCGCAGATATAGACACCAACGAGGATCTCGCAGGGGAAGAGTGCGAGGATGCCGTACTTCTCAACCGATGCGGAACTGCGGGAGTACTGGTGCGTCTTTTCCAGGAACCGGGCAACGGGAGCCGAGGTCTCCCCGATGGTGTGGAAGATATCGTACAGTAAAAGGAAGATACCCGTCTCGGTGCACATCAGGATAGCAAAGACTGCCCATGGCGATAAACCCAGCGCAAGCCCGACCGGGGCTGCGCCGTATTCGATGAGGAAGCCGGAGCCGATGAGCGTGAGGGCCGGTGCAAGGGGAATGTTCAGGAGCAGGACCAGAAGAAGGGGAAGGATGACGGCGACAAGAATGCCGCGTGCCAGCGCCCGCGCCAGCTGGCGGAGGAATGTGGAGATCTTCCCGGGTTCCATAGTCTGGTATAGTGTTTCCCTGCAGGGGAATAAACAGGTATCTTAACCGGGTAAAGAGCCTGCGGGCCCTGCAGAAGAAAACCCCCCCTCGAAAATCCGGCACCGGTAAATGTCAAGCCCCCTTCTGCCCCCTTAGGATAATCGCCGCCGACCAAAAAGGGCGCCCCGCGGCGGCTCAATGAGCGATATTCCGCGAACCGGAATTGCCCCGCCGTGCCCCGCGAGGTGCCCTGGGGTGGGGAATGCTCATATCAATTCCGGGCTATTGGCGGATTTCATGATTCCTGTGTGAACCAGCCGGTGCCGGTCAGTTTCTGCAGGTCTCTTGAGCAATCACCTTTTTGTGACCGGCACGCCAACACCGGGTACATGAAGATCGTTGCAGCGCTCACGGATCCCAAAGACGCATCCCTTGCCGCAAGCGAGGGAGCGGACATGATCGAGCTCCGGCTTGACCTGATGGAGACCGATCCGAAAAAAGCGGTGCAGCAGTGCCGGAAACTCTCGTCCCTGCCGATCATCGCAACGTTCCGCTCGGCCCGGGAAGGGGGACAGTATTTCGGGGACGGCGATGAATGGGAGAAGAAGATCCGGCCCATCCTCCCGCTCGTGGATTACGTGGATGTCGAGCAGTCGTTCATGCGGAACGCGGGGTGCGTGAAAGCAGCAAAAAAGAAGATCATTGCTTCCCACCATGCACCGATCATGATGCCGCTCCCCGTCCTCTTCGTGCTGGAACGCGAGCTCCGGGCGTACGGGGATATCGTGAAGATCATCATGACCCCCCAGGACGAGAACGACATCATCGAGCTCATCGCGTTCACGCACGAGGTAAAACTCCCGATCTGCACCGGTGTGATGGGCAGCCGGTTCCGGTTTGCCCGGGCAGTGCTGCCGCTCTTTGGCTCCGAACTGGTGTACTGCCATCTCGGGAAGACCACGGCCGAGGGACAGTTCTCGGTTGCCGAGTTCGTGCAACTGAAGAAACTACTGATGGAATAACCCCTTTTCCCTACGGGGATGTTGCCCGGGTTACGGGTCTCCCGTACCTGAACCTATCCGGGCCCGTACAGGGCTCCGATTGCCAATCCGGGAATCGGATTTTCCGGTTCCACGCGAAATGGTGTCCACGCGTATCCGGAAAACCTCTGATTGCGGCTTGTTTTTAAAAATACTCGAATATCGGGGACTTATACCCTGCAAAACAGCGGGTTTCTGTGGCCCCCCTTTTTCCGGACGGGCAACAGGCAGGCAAAATGAAAGGAAAGCCTGTTGTGAGATCGGTTCCGGATCCTGATTCCGGACATAATTATACCACAACCGTATTAACTTCCGGAATAAACTATACTATACTGTGGACAAGGATTACCTGATCCGTCTCATCCATGAATATAATCCCCAGCTCCGGGGATCCCCCGTATCCGTTCCGGTTACCCGCCGGGATCTCTACGCGGTGATCGAACCGTGGATGGCAAAGAAACCGGCAATCGCGATAACCGGTCTCCGGCGAATCGGCAAGACCACGCTCATGCGCCAGCTTATGGCCGGGCAGGACAGCACGTTTGTCTTCTTCTCGTTCGATGAAGAAGATACCCAGAAGAAGGACGTCCTCGTCTTTGTGCTCGATTACACGATCACAACCCTGCATGCAAAGACCATCTTCCTTGACGAGATCCAGTACGTTGAGGACTGGGAAGGGATCCTCAAACGGTATTACGATCAGGCAGGGATCAAATTTGTCGTCTCCGGTTCTGAATCGCTTGACATCTCGCGGGCAAAAGCAACCCTTGCCGGCAGGCTTGTAACCTTCCGGCTGTACCCCCTCTCATTTCGTGAATTCCTCATGCTCCGGGGGGAATCGATCGCACCCATGCCTGCCGCTGTATCCGATTACCCCTCCATGGAATCGCTCTATCACCAGTGCCTTCCCCGGAAGGAGCGGTTCGAACAGGCTTTTTCCGAATACCTGTACAAAGGCGCGTTCCCGGAGCTTGTGGCAGAGAATGATCGCCCGGTTATCCGGAAATATATCCACGATCTGGTGGTAAGGAAGATCATCTACCGGGATATCCCGGCCATGTTCGATATCCGCAGGCCGGACCTGCTTTTTGATCTGTTCCGGTACGCATGCAGCACCTCCTCCCAGCTCTTCGATATCCAGAACCTGGCCCGCCATTTCGGCGTTCATGCCGAGACCATCTCCACGTACCTCTTTTACCTCCGCTCAGCATTTCTTGTCAGGATCACCGAACCCTGGTCAGAAAGCCCGGCCAAACGGGTGCGCAAGAACAAGAAACTTGTAATCACTCACCCGGCCATCGCGTGCGCTGTACTTGGGTACAGCCAGGAGCAGATCATTGATCAGATCCGCGGGCAGTTAGTTGAGACGCTCTTTGCCGGCCGGTATTTCTGGAGGGACCGGTACAAGCATGAAGTGGATCTTGTTCTTGAGACTCCGGCAGGACTCGTACCGGTGGAGATTAAGTACCAGAACAGTATCAGCCCTTCAGATACCAAAAACATGGCAATCTTCATGGATGTATATGGCGTGAATACGGGCATCCTGATCACAAAAGACCTGTTCGATAAACGATCTTCGGGTGGTCGTGAGATCCTGTGTATCCCGGCATGGGTGGCACTCCTTGCAGGTACCTTTACGGTTTTGGATTCCCTGGATAGCAGTTAGTGGGTTTCTTGCCGCCGGCCGGAATGCGATCAGTACTTTCCCCGCGAACCGGGATCTCTTCATCCGGTTAGCCGATGAGAATGGCGTGGTCGGAACCGGTGAATGGATTATCCCGCTCGCGACAGTTACCCTCCATGGATTATCAGAGCCGGCGGGACTTCGCTTGTGATCGGCTTGACAAATCCCGGTTTTTTTAAAAAGCGCAAGAGAGATATACCGATGACGTTCAAGCCTTCTCCTATGAAATATACAACCATCATCATCACCGCTCTTGCGGTTCTCATGTTCGTGTTTGTTGCGGGCTGTGCCTCGAATGCCCCGCCGGCCCCGGTTGCAACACCCACGCCCACGCCGGTTCCCACTGCTGCCCCGACCATTGCAACCGTTGCAACAACCGCCCCGGGCAGCGAGCCGCTCCAGGTGCTGCCTGCGGCACAGCAGGTCAGCCTTGCCCTCACAAAAGACCGCCCGACTTCAGAGATCCACCTCCTGTACGAAGGCGGCCCGGGAAATCTCTACACCAACACGATCACCCTGCGGGTGTACAGTTCTCCCACGCAGTACAAGGAATACGTGATGAATGACGGCAAGAAACTCGCAGCCGGTATGGAGATCGTTGCGCCGGGAACCTCGGGAAGCGATCGCTGCGAGGTATTTGTTGTCTCATCCGGCACCCGTTACAAGGTGATGGACCAGCAGATCCAGTCAATGAGATAATTTTTCTTTTTTTGTGTCCATTCTCCTGTTCAGGATTTTCCGTGAGAGATCATGCGATCTGCAGAGCAGGTCCAGTGTCCGGTAACCGGCAATGTATGAAAAATGAAAAGAATAAAGCGAAAAATTTATTTTATATATTTTTTAAATATTATTATATCAACCAATGAATGGTTAATCCCTGGATGATCAATCTCGCAATTTATCATAAAATCCAAGATGAAATGGAGTCACTGTTCCGATCCCGTCTCCAGATCCAGATCCTTCTTTCCATATCCGATGGTACAAAAACCCTTGCCGATCTCCGGAAGGTAACCGGCAGCAGCTCCCAGGCACTTCTTCCCCTTATCCGTAAAATGGAAAAGGGTGGTTTGATCGGTGAGACGAAAAATGATTACGCCCTGACACCTCTTGGCACCCTCGTTAGTAAAAGAGTTGACGACTTTGTTCTTTTCCTGTCGATGATCAAAAACCATGGGGAGTTCTGGAACAATCACTATCTTGAGGCCATTCCCTATGTTTTCCTTTGCAACCTGGGAGAACTTCACAATTCGACAATTATCAGGGATACGAATGTGAATGTTCTCTGTGCATTCAGGAATTTTTTAAAAATTGTGGATGAGGCCCGGGAGGTTTGGGGAGTATCATCCATCATGAGTGTTGAGCATGCCGAATCTATCGCAGCAAAGGTACGAGCAGGTAATCCTGTGGAATTTATCGTGAACCGGGAAGTATCTGTCCAGTTGCAGAAAGAACCGTACCGGGAAAAAATCGCAGCTCTTTTGCCGTGCAACAATTTTTCCCTGCGAGTGGTTTCCCAACCGCTGCATATCCGGCTGATTATCACCGACCGGTATTTTTCCCTGGGTCTCTACAAAAATGATAAAATCACGTATGATGTAACCACTGACCTGTTCAGTTCTGATGCCGATGCAATTGCCTGGGGCCGGAGATTGTTCCGGTATTATTACGATCGTTCGGTACCGTTCGATATTGAGGTTTCCAACCCGGATTCAGAAATTCCATTATGAGATTTTATCCGGACCGGGGCATGTTCATCCGGCAGATGAATATTCATCTGATGGATGAATGTTAATGAGATGGATGAATATTATTCACAGAAATTAATGTATACTGCCTGAATAGAATAGAAAATGTAGAGCGGGTTCCTGAAAGTTTGGACACTTGACGAACCCGATCCTGCCCCGTAGGCAAGAAAATAATTATCATAATATGATTTATAACTTTGCCTTTTTGCCACCGATAAAAATGGAGGTACTAATGACATGAAAGAATTGAAAACCGGCATTGTCCTGCTTGTACTTCTATTGGCAGCGATGGTGATGGTACCGATGGTGAGTGCGGTGGAAAAACCGCTATCATCTGATAAAAATCAGGAATTTTCTCAATTACCCAGAGAAACTGAGCCCATACAACCCATTGGCGTTGGTGTGAGCGATGAAGAGATTCGGGAAATGATTGATGTTACGATCAAAGCGATTAAAGCCAGCAATCTTGATGAGAAAATTAAAGATCAAAATGTTAAAAGGTTATCACAATTTTTAACCAGTAATACACCTGTCAATCAGAAGACGCTTCAGAAAGCCATGATCGAAATGGGGCCCGATTGTTTGGATAAGATATCTCTGATGCCAACTCCCAAGTGGGCCGGTTTTATTCACAATGATATGGCACTAATTGCTGGTCAAAAAATGGCAGCAACCTGCTCCTTAAGCTCATCTGAGATCACCACACTTGGTAATAATGCAGAAGTTCCGGATACCTGGGGATCAGCGAATCACTACAAAATATATGGGGCAACAGAGAATGCAGAATCATATGCCAATACGGCCCGGGAATATTATCAGGACGGAGATACGGTCAATGGAGCATTGAACCTGGCTTATTCCCTCCATTTCATGACCGATATGTCTATGCCATTCCATTGGGGTCCTTCTGCATTACCCGCTCATGAACAGTACGAAATCTACCTGAGCAATCATTGGACATCAGGTGATGGCGATGAACAGTATCGAAATGTCGTATCCGGAAATAATTATTATTATACCGTCACGGATGTAAGTGATAGCGCGGACAATCTTATAGCCATCACAAACTGGTATCAGTCATACCTTGAAAACCAGATCAATACCAACCCGGACTGGCAGGCAGATTCAACGGTGAGAGAATATACACATGACTCATTGCTCTATGGAGCACGATTCAACATGGGTCTCATCGATTATGTCAAATAATACCTGCCATTGGTGAGAATCTCATGAAAAAAACCTTTTTTTTTGTCGCAAAAGTTGCTATCCTTGCGATAATCATCATTTTCGCTTTTATCGCATATTCTGATTACTGCATCCATAATACTCAGCCGGGATACTATCAGGCAAAATATTCTATCACGATTAAAAACATTTCTTTTTACTCGCCAAAAGGCTTCATCACGGATATTATTGTTCCTGTTCCCAAACTGAATGGAGAGGATGTATTCTCCGATGAAGATTTGCATGGAATCACATTCGGGCACTGGAAATCAGTTCTGGTGAAATCTGAAGACGGTAAAATGCTTGCGTTACAATCAATTGGTGTAAACCTTTCCGACATCTCCGCCACGTTTGAAACAAATCACAGACAAATCGGTGAAAGACGATGGAATGCCAAAAACCTGTCTCTGACGCCATCCACGGGTCGCATCTCCGGGATCAATCGATCTCAAATCACATGGATCGAACCGAATAATTCCCATTCGACAACCATTGTATTGATACCTGATAACCTGCCCCCGCTATCAGAAAATGCTCCTCTGATTACCGTTGAACTTGAGTATCTTGTTCTTGGGGATAGAACCGGAATGTATACTATCGACGATTACCGCCTTCAGGGTCATTGTGAGGTTCCCTTGGATTTTAGTGGAAAAATTCCCCTGGATCTTCACTCGTACTCACGGAAATCAATTCCAACAGACGGGAATATGACGTGGATTATAACCAAATCGGATCCAACTGATGAACACTGGTAATCGGAATAAACAGAAATGGTAGGCCGGGTTCCTGAAAGTCTGGACACTTGACGAACCCGGACAATATCGAACAAATCCTTGAAACGGTTTCGGATTAACAGGACCTTGATTTATTTTATTACCGGTAACCGTATCGACAGCAAAACCTGTAAAGAAATGATGGAAAAAAAGAGAAGTAAATTTTTTTACGGAATCCTAGCCTCTTTCCGGACAAGGGATCACCGGGCAATGTTGCTCTTACGGGATCTCCTCTGTGTCGGAGCAATAGTGGGAGGGATTGCTCTTGCACTCTTCCTTATCTGTGGGACATGGCCTGCGGTTGTTGCTATCGAATCAAAAAGTATGGATCCTCATATGCAAATCGGGGATTTGGTTCTCGTTGTCCAGAAAGACCGGTTTGGCACATTCCGGACATGGCAGGCCGGTTCAGCCACCGATTACACTAAATTTGGTGAGTATGGGGATGTAATTATTTACAAACCAAACGGAATGACAAATATTACGCCGATAATTCACCGGGCGATTCAGCATGTTGAAACCGGGCCGGTTACTGGTGTTAAAGGAAAAAGACTTTTCAAGAATTATACTGCAATCCATCCGGGTTATATCACCTGGGGCGACAACAACCAGTTTCCTGATCAGTTCTATAACTTCCCGAGAATTGGGATCCCGGAGCCCGTCAAAGACGAATGGATAATCGGGAAAGCCCTTTTTACTATCCCTCTCATCGGGTATCTCCCGCTCAATATCTGGCTCGTCGTGATCGTTGTTATTATTGCAATGTTCCTGCACGAGATATATATCAGGTTAAAAGAGCGGGAGAATGGTAAAATAAAAAATCTGATGAAGAAAAAGTAATTCTTGGCATTAATTTTTCATCCAGCTAATGAATATTCATCGCAGTCAAGCACATATGAAGTTGTTGCCAGTATTGTCGGCGTAGGAACAATTCCTAGTGCACAGCAAGTACCGTTATTACTGTTTAACAAAATTCATCCCTTTTTATCAGAAATTCAACAATCCACAGCGTCCCCGGTATTTTAATGACGAAGATGCTTCTGTCATTTTGTGGGATGAAACACCAATTAAATGAACCAATTTGCAATTAAATATTTTTATATAATTATAGATTACTTATCTTTATGGAGATGAAATGGAAAATTTCGATATTGCAATACAACTTCTGATCCTTGTTATTGTAACACCGTGTCTGGTTCTTTTTTACTGTTTCGTCTTATTCCGGATCCTCGCCTTCCTCATCAAAATTATAAAGCACATCTGGTACAGCAGCACCGTGTACTGATATCCAATCCATTTCTCCCGGAAATGTCCCTTCCTGCAATTTGCACCTGCTGCAACAGGGGCACACAAATATTTTGCAGACAGGAGAATCAGTAATAATTAGTTATATTTATAAATTATTTTTGCATAATTATATAGTAATAAATGGGGGTTTTCATGTTCAACCCGGATTTTAAAAATCCACGGAACTACCTGATAGCCGGCCTCGTCATTATATTCTCCCTGTTTACACTCTGGCTCCGCCTCATCCCGATGTTCACCATGGGGAATACGGATAACCTCAACATGGTTGCAATGGATGACCCGCTCTATAATCTCCGCCAGGTCGAACTGATCATCGCAAACTTCCCGAGCTACGCATGGTTCGATGCCATGACCAACTATCCCCATGGGACAAATATATACTGGGGCCCGCTCTTCCCGACAATTATCGCCACAACGTGCCTCATTGCCGGTGCCACCACTCGCCCGGAAATCATAGGCATTGGTCTCCTTATTCCTCCGATAATGGCTGCGGTAATTGTTATACTGATGTATTTTGTCGGCAGAGTCTTTGGTGACTGGAAAACAGGACTTCTGGCATCAGGGTTTACCGCGATCGTGTCAGGGCAGTTTATTACGTACTCAGGGTACGGCTACATCGATCACCATATCGCAGAGGTGCTCTTCTCAACCGTGTTCTGTCTGATGTACATGTTTGCGATGCTATCAGATAAAGACGTGAAAATTGATTTTAAGAATTTTACCAGTTATAAAAAAACCCTTTTCTTTTCATTACTTGCAGGTATCAGTTATCTTCTTGGACTTTTTGTAATGCCGACGATGGTCCTGTTTGCCCTGATCGTGGGAATATTTACCGTAATCCAGTTCATCATCGATTTTTACCGCAACCGTACCAGCGAATATCTCCTGATCATAAACGTAACCGTTTTTATCGTTGCCATCAGCGGTTTGCTCCTTTTTGGCCTGAAAGACCCGGGTTTAGGTTTATCAACATATTCGGTTGGTCATGTCTATGCCTATCTTGGACTTATTGGAGGTACAGTACTCCTGTACGGTTTGTCAGATTATCTCAAAGGCAGGAAGAAAATCTGGTATCCTGCAGTAATTCTTGCCGGTGCAATTGGTTTTTCAGCTATTCTGTATCTTGCAGTACCCCAGATCTATGACCTTCTCATATCCTCCCTTTTCACATTTTTCGGCCAGCAACCGGTAACTGAGACGGTGCAGGAAGCAATGGGATGGTCGCTCCCCCGTGCATGGGAGTCGTTCAATTACGGGCTCTGCCTTTTTGCCGGGGGTATCGTGGTAATGCTCTACCACAACGGGAAAGATGAGCACCCCTGTGAGGTTTTTGCCCTGATCTGGTCGATTGTCATGTTCATCTCGACGTGGCAGCATATGAGGTACGAATATTACCTTGCGATAAATATCGCACTTATGTCCGCAGTCTGTACGAGTTTCATTTTCGCGATGAGCTATTCGGAAATTTATCCGATGATAGCGGGTAACTGGAAAAACATCAGCCTGCAAGATACAATAAAACAACCGATAGGCAAAGCCCAAAGCGGGAAGCGCCAGAAAAAAGATTCGGAAAAAACAAAAAAAATTCCAGCGTTTACGTATCTGATTGTAATCCTCGTCGTCATTACTGCCGGAACCGGAATTCTCTTCGCATATATTTCCGCATCATCAACCTACACAAAAGTGGTGAATTATGGCTACAACATGAATCCTGACTGGAGGGAATCATTGGAATGGCTGGGTAATAATTCCCCGGAAACCGGTCTGGATTATTTAAAAATTTATGATCCAAAGACCTTCCATTATCCGGAAAAAGCATATGGCGTCATGTCCTGGTGGGATTACGGGCACCTGATTACGTATATCGCAAAACGGATTCCCAATGCCAACCCGTTCCAGCAGGGGGTTGCCGGCGATATCGGGTCTGCTGCATTTTTCGTCTCAAACTCAGAGGAGCATTCCAACGCAATACTCGATAAACTCGGGACGCGGTATGTTATCACAGATATCGAAATGGATTCCGGCAAATTCCCCGCCATGGCCACGTGGTATAATCCGTCACTTGCTGCGGATCCTTACATGAAAACCATGTACATTCCCGATCCGAATTATCCGAACCGGTTGGAACCACGACTGCTGAACACGCAGCAGTATTACCTGACCATAATTTCACGGCTTCATAACTTTGATGGATCGATGACTCCGGCGAACCATGTGTATTATCTTGAATATGTTGATACGGGTATTACCAATGTATCTTTTCCCGTCATAACCAATGCTGTGTTGACGAATGCATCTGATGCCTCACAGCGTGCCGGACAATTTAACCGGAAAGCGCCGGACGGTTACCATGCTATTGCATTGAGTTCATCGCTGGTCGATCCGGTGGAGGATGTCCCGGCACTGCGTCACTACCGGCTGATCCACGAGTCCCCATCGAATGCGTTGAGTGTAAAGTTGCCTGATCTCAAATACGTGAAAGTTTTTGAGTATGTCAAAGGGGCACACATCCGGGGGACTGGTATCATTGAACTGAACCTCGTTTCCAATACCGGGCGGAACTTCACTTACCGGCAGGAGAGTGTCAACGGAGAATTTATCGTGCCCTTCTCTACCACCGACAATCCCTATGGTGTGAAAGCAACCGGCAGATACCGCATCAGCGGTTCCGGTCAGGAATTCGATGTACCTGAATCTGCGGTTATGATGGGTAACCGTATCAATCAATGACCCACTTTTTTTAAAGAAATCGAGGGAGCGTGAATGACCCGGCACGTAATAATCGGAGTGATAATTCTTTGTATAATGGTGAGTCTGTTTGCAATTATTCCTATCAGTATGAAACAGAACGGGGACCAGAAGATGACCAATAATACGTTACCCCCCCATGTGTCACTATCCCCGGAGGTGCCGCACTTTCCAGAGGAATGGGTCATTGCATCATTCGGTATGGATGAGAAAAACCCCGGGCGATTGGTTTTTTTGAAAAATCCGGTTCTTATGGATGCATTCATCAACACAGCCAAAGCGGATACCGTCACCCAAAAATACCAAAAACGACTGGTCAACGGTTATGTGAAAGACAGGGACGGTTCAATCGTGGTTCTGATGAATCCAAATGAATGGGTTAACCAGACCGTTGTGAATGAGGTATACAGCAATATCTCAGCACTCGGAAGGAAATTCAATATAACGAGTGTACCCTGTAAATTTGTCCGGATGGATATTGTCGATATTGATATCCGGGCGCAGGAACAACCTCCGGTCAAGTCAATGCACACCTAAAGACGGGTGCAGCATTTGCTCGAGCTCAGATTGATAACTGGGTCAGCTGTAATGCATGGCTTACCACTTATGACGGAGGATCAACCAGTACCTGAATGTCCGGAAATGGGGATGGTTGCACCGGCTAATTATTTATATTAATTTTTATAGTACATTTGCGTATATTAATATGAGGTAAAAAATGGAAAATTCTGTAAAAAAAAATCTCTCGCTCCTTGCATTTGTGCTCGTTACATTCTATTGTATGATGACGAATTACTGGATCCTATGGGCGGGGATTACTCTCATGCTGTTTACCGATAACACTCTTGATTCTGTAAAGGAGTGGATTGAGAAACGTGATGAGAAATATATGGCCAGATTGAACGCAGGCTCATCGTTCGATTCGGAGTATCATGAATCTATGATATTGCTCCAGCAGTCTGTTGTCCGGATTGAGCGGAGGCTTGATTCAATTGAAAAAAACACTCGCTGATCTCACGAATTGAAAGATTCGATTTCCATCTATCGAAAAAGGATACGTGATGGACCGGCAGATCCAGTCAATGAGATAAATTTTCTTTTTTGTAATTCCCGAACTCATATGAAAACGGTTTTTTTAATGAGTGGGTTTCATTTGTCTTTTGTCTGGTAAACAGATCCCGTGTTATTGATATTGCCGGCTGTTATTGTCTTTCCGGAGTGATGAACCCCGCCGCCCCCGAAGGGGCGCCCCCGCGGCGGGTCAGTTACCTTTCGCTAACATAAGAAAAACTTCCTTTCCCCCTGCTCATGAGAGACCACTGCAATTTCATAACCCAATTGCAAAAAAGAAGTGAATAAAAAAATCCGGTTCGTGAAGGTCTGGTGAAGCCCGGCTCTTCACTTCCGGTACTTCTCCTGCTCGAGCACCGCATCCGCGAGCACCAGCGCAAGCATTGCCTCCGCAACCGGGATGATCCGGGGCACGATACAGGGATCGTGCCGGCCGCCAACCGAGATATCGACCACGTTCCCGTGGATATCCCGGGTCTTCTGGGTCTTTGCTATTGATGGGGTGGGCTTGACCGCGATCCGGACAACAATGTCCTGGCCGGATGAGATACCGCCAAGGATCCCGCCGGCATGGTTGCTTGCAAAACCGTCTCTGGTCATCGGGTCATTGTTCTCGCTCCCGAACAGGCCGGCAACGGCAAACCCGTCGCCGATCCCGACTCCCTTGACCGCCCCGATGCCCATCATGGCACCGGCAATCGCAGCATCGAGCTTGCCAAAGACCGGGTCGCCAAGGCCGGGCGGGCACCCTTTTGCAATGATCTCTGCAGTCCCGCCAACCGAGTCTCCCGCCTCTTTTGCGTTCAGGATCTCCCGCTCCATCTCGGCCGGGGTTGTTTTCCCATGGACTGACAGGATCCGGCCCGCTACCGTTATGCCTTTTCCATTGAGGAACTTCATGGCGATCGCCCCGGCAGCAACCCTGCCCACGGTCTCCCTTCCCGAGGATCTTCCCCCGCCCCGGTGATCGCGGATCCCGTATTTTGCCTGGTACGTGAAATCGGCATGGCCGGGCCGGAAGACCTCGCGGAGCTTGTCGTAGTCGCCGGAATGTTTTTCCTCGTTGTGGACGATCACCGCGATGGGCGTGCCGGTGGTCTTGCCTTCGAATACGCCGGAGAGGATCGCGATCCGGTCGGGTTCCTTCCGGGGGGACGAGAGCGGGGAGGTTCCCGGTTTTCTCCGGTCCAGCAGGGGCTGGATGTCAGCTTCCGACAGCGGGATTCCTGAAGGGCAGCCGTCGATGACTGCGCCCATCGCGGTCCCGTGGCTCTCGCCGAACGTGGTGATACGGAAATTTCTGCCAAAGGTGTTCATGCAATATACTTCCTGATGGTTTCCTGCGGGAGATCGATCCCGAACCAGAGCCAGAACTGCTCTTTTGCCTGCTCGATGAACATGTCGGTTCCCGTGATGATCGGGCACCCGACCGCCCGGGCTGCCTCGATGAGCGGGGTTATCGGCGGGGTGTACACGAGATCAAAGACCGTCATTTCCTTCCTGAGCTGGTCGGGCCGGAGCGGGCTCCGTATATCCGGCTCCATGCCGAGCGGGGTTGCGTTCACGACAAGGTCCGGGCGGATATCGTCAAAGGTATCCCACGCAGCCCAGCGGCAGCCGGACCGCTCGGCGAGTGCCTTTGCATTTGCCGGGGTCCGGTTCAGGATCGTTACGTCCATATCGAGATCCATGAGGGCATAGGCAGCAGCCGAGGCAACCCCGCCGGCCCCGAGAAGCACGGCTTTGGATCCTTTCAGGGCTACGAGAGGCTTTCGCACCCCGAGCCAGTCGGTGTTGTACCCGGTGGCAGTCCCGCAGGCAAAGACCACCGTGTTCACGGCCCCGATTGACCGGGCAGCATGCTCATCGATCTCGTCCAAAAGCGGGATCACGTCCTGCTTGAACGGGATGGTGACCGAGAGCCCCTTTGCATCGATCTTCCGGGCAGTTCTCATGATCTCATCGATCTCCGGGTCCTCGAACAGCGTGTAATGGTAGTTGAGATGATGTTGTAAAAAGAGGTTGTTGAAGAGCCGGGGCCCCCTGCTGTGGGCACAGGGGTACCCGGCAACGCCGAGGATCCGTGTCGTGGGATCTTCCGGCTCGTCCCGGAGCAGGGCTTCGAGCTTCTGCATGCCCGGGGCCGGGATCCGACCGGTCCGGAAGAACGCGAGGGCTTCCCTGCGCTCCTTTGGGCCGCACACGCCGGATCTGAGTACCTGCCGGATCCTCGCTGCTGCTGTTTCCGGAGTGGTCTCGCTCGTATCAATACAGAAGTCAGCGGCCGCATGGTAATTCTGCCGGCGCCGCTCCATCATCTCGGCAATCTCTTCGCTGAGTGGCAGGTTCGTGAGCGGGGGCCGGGGGGATCGCGCAAGCCGCTGTTCAATGGTATCGAGATCGGCAAAGAGCAGAAAAAGGGTGCTGTCCTTTCTCAGATGCTCCATGTTCAGCGGGTCAACAACGGCTCCCCCACCGGTGCTGATGACCGCACCGTCAGCCGGGAGGGAGGCGATGACCTCGCGCTCGATCTTCCGGAAGCGCTCCTCCCCGTCCTCGTGGAAGATGTCCGGGATGGATCGGCCGGTCTTCTGCTCGATGAGCGTGTCGGTGTCCAGGAACGGGACTCCTTCTGCCATTGCAAGGATCTTCCCGATCTCGGTCTTGCCGGTGCCCCGGAATCCGGTAAGGACGATCCGCTTCATTGGATAACCCCCTTCAGGCTCTCCCAGAAACCCGGGAACGACTTGTTGACGCACGCTGCATCCGTAATGGTAATGCCTCCGGAGCCCAGCCCGAGCACGGCAAAGCTCATCGCGGTGCGGTGGTCGTTGGCCGGGTCGATGGTGCCGCCATGGAGGGGCGAGGGGTGGATGGTGAGGCTGTCCTCTCCCACCTCAACCTTCCCGCCAAGTGACCGGAGCCGGTCCGCGGTACTACTGATACGGTCGCTCTCCTTGAACTTCAAATGACTGATCCCCGTGATGGTGGTCGGGGTTTTTGCCATGGCCGCCACCATGCAGAGGGTCTGGACGGTGTCGGGCGAGGATGACATGTCAAAGGTTATCCCGCTAAGGTCGCCGGACCGCTCGACCGTGACCCCGTCCTTCCCGTACGTGACCCGGCATCCCATCCCCGCGAGCGCATCGAGGAATCTCCGGTCTCCCTGGACCGAGTCCTTTGCAAGGTTCTTTACAAGAACCCTGCCGCCGCAGACTGCCGCAATGGCAAAGAAGTAGGATGCGGAAGAGTAGTCTCCCTCAACCGTGTATCTCCTGGCCGCGTACCGGTCCACGGGGCTGACCACGAACCGCTCATATCCTGTCCGCTGCACCTTTGCGCCGAACTTTTCCATAACATCCAGCGTGATGTCGAGGTAGGAGGCGGAGGCCGGTGGCGTCGGGATCATGATCTCAATCTCTTTTTTGGCATAGGGTGCTGCCATCAGGATCGAGGAGATGAACTGGCTGCTCATGGAACCGTCGATGGTGACCGGTCCCCCCAGCAGTTTCCCGCTCACCCGGATCGGCGGGTACCCGTCATTTTTCAAAAATTCAACGGTCCCGCCAATAGCCGGGAGCGCTCCTGCAAGTGGCCCGATGGGGCGTTCCTGCATCCGCTGGCTGCCGGTTAAGATGACCGGGTGCCGGCAGAGGAGGGAAAGCGAGGTGAGGAGCCGGAGACTGGTGCCGGAGTTCTCGAGCTCGAGCGTTGTCGTTCCCCGGTTCGGGATATCCCCGTTGCAGCCGGTTATGATCATCCGCCCTTTCTGTTCCTCGAGGATCACCCCGAGGACCCGGAGTGCGCTTGCGGTGAGCCGGGTATCCTCGGCCTCCAACGGCCGGAAGAGGGTTGTCTTTCCTTCTGCCAGGGCTCCGGCAATGAGCGCCCGGTGCGTGTAACTCTTCGAGGGCGGGGCGGTCATGACAAGGTCGACATTCTCTGTCTTTTTTAATGTGGCATTCATCCCTGCACCTCAACCCGGCAGTAACAGCCCAGCTCTTTTATCGTGGTGATAGCCCGGAGTTCGGCAAGTGCATCGGCTGTGTCTTTTGACCACGCGTAATCGAGGAAGAAGACATAGTTGCCGATCCCCCGCTTGGAAGGCCGGGACTCGATCCGGGTCAGGTTGATCTTTCGCTCGGCAAAGGCATGGAGGAGGTCGTGGAGCAGGCCGGCCCGGTCGGTATGGGGGTCGATTAAGATGCTGCACTTTTCCGGCCGGTGGTTTTGGGCCGGCTCCTTTGCGATCCGGACAAACCGGGTGATGTTCTCTGCATTGTTCTGGGTGTTTTTGACAATCACCGGCATGCCGTACAGGGATGCCGCGGTCTCCGAGAGGATGGCCCCGGCATGGGGTGTCTTTTTTGCCTCGATGGCGCTTATCGCATTGCTGCTCGTGTGGATGACCGGTACCCCCCACGTCTCAATGCACTCGCTGCACTGCTCGTGGGTCTGCGGGTGGGCATAGATGACCCGGATCTTCTCGAGCGGGTCCGCGGATGCAAGGTTGTGCCGGATGGGCATGTACATCTCGGCGGTGATGGAGAGCGGGAAGCGGGTGAGGCCGTCGAGGGTTTCGCCCACGCTGCCTGCCTCGGAGTTCTCCATCGGGACGATCCCGTCCCCCTCGCCCCGGGCAACGGCTGCCATGATCCCGTGGATGGTCGGGTGGAGGTGGATCCTCTCTTTTGTCTTTTCTGCTATCCTGAGCGCCAGCTCGTGCGAGAATGTGCCCTCTGGCCCGAGTGTGATGAGAATCATTGGTTCACCATGCATTCGATCAGGGCATCGGTTGTCTTCTGCCCTTCCTCGCAGTAGCTGCCAAGGTTCCGGCTGTTCTGTTCAAAGAATTTCCGGAACCCTTCTGCATCCTTTGCCTCAATGATCGCGGAGAGCTCGGCTGCGGAATTACGGCAGGCTGCAAGAACTTCGGGCACGAACGGGTTCCCTTCGAGGATGTCGGCATACAGTGCCGGGTCCTGCGAGAGGAGCCGGCCCATGAGCGAGAGCTCGATCTGGTACACCGGGCTCGTAAACGCCTGGGTTGTCCGGATATCCACGCCGAGCCGGCGCACCGTGTCGGCCATGCAGAGCGTGACAAAGTGGGTGAGCCCCTGGACAACGGCCACGATCCGGTCATGCTCCTCGGGCGTTGCAATGGTGCAGACGGCTCCCTGCGCCTCGAAGAGGGCGACGAGAGCGGCCACGCGTTCTTTGCCAGCCCGTGCCGGGCAGAGGATGATAGTCTGGCGGCTGATGGACCGGACCGTGGGGCCGAACATGGGGTGGAGGCCGATCACGTCCGCCTTTGATTCCAGCATCGCCTTCACCGGCTCAACCTTAAGGGAAGTAAAGTCGCAGAGGAGCTGGCCGGGCCTCAGGAGCGGGGCTATCTCCCCGATTACCTTCACGGTATCATGGATTGGGACAGAGACGATCACGAGATCGCACTGGCGTGCAATGTCGGCACTGGTCACGGTGGTCTTTCTTCCCGAGACCATCACCTCGTACCCTGCTCTCTCAAAGACCCTGACAAAGAGCCTGCCCATCCGGCCGGTGCCGCCGATAATACCTGCTTTCATGATCACTTCTCGCGGATCGTCTCTTTGACGGCCATGCCAAAGTGCCTTCCGCCTTCGAGGATGCTGCCAAGGATCTTGTCGCCAACCTTGAGATGGACCACCGATATCGCGCTCCCGTCCTCGCCAACGAGCCGGATTGTCTCGGCGTTCTGGAGGATCAGACTCACCTTTGATTTCCCTGCCGCTGCCTCCACGAGGAGGAGGGGCCGGCGCTCGATCTTGGTCCGGCCGATGATGGCGGAGTGGGCCGTGCCTTTGCCATCGGAGACCAGCACCTGGCCGCCGATGGTGAGGTCGGAGAGGTACGCGGTCTTCCCGTCCGGGAGGAGGATGTAGGCATGGACTGCCCCGGCATTCACCCGAAACGGGCGAGGGGCAACGTACGGGTTCTCCAGGGTCTCGGCATGGACAAGGAGCATTGCAGACGAGGTGTTTCCCATCAGCATGCCCTCGCCGTCTGAGAGGATCGAGCAGGTGTCCACGCAGACCCGGTCGCCCATCCCGACGGGCACGATCTTTGTCACCGTGAAGGAAACGAGCCCGACCTTGCCGGTCGATGCCTTCAGGATGGCTGCAACGGCTTTGACTACTGCCGGGCTGTCGGTCTTTAACAGGATGCCGTACACGCCTTTCTCCAGCACGTGGATGGCAAGCTCGGTCTCTTTTACATCTTTTACCCGGGCAATGATATGGTCCGACTGGGCAACCAGGTTCTCGAGCGGGATGACCGTCCAGTCACTGGTCGTGACAATGACGGGCTTGTGTTTCCCCTGCGCTGCTGCCGCGTTCTCACTTGCCTTGTCGGTGATGGTGCACTCGGTCACGTCCGTGCCGGGCTTGATGTCGCCGTCCGGGGCAACGGTGGTGATCCGTCCAAGCCGTTTTACGTCCTCGGCATGGTCAACCACCAGCGCATCCGCACCGCTCTCGATAGCCGTTGTTGCGATATCCTTGTTCCATGGCCGGATGTCGACCCAGAACTGCTTCATTTCTGCTGCTCCAGCGCTTTTGCCGGGTCCACATTGTGGTGCACCACGTTGCAGAGCGCCTGGACAAAGGCTTTGGTGTCCTTGCGCTGGAAAGCGTTCCTTCCCACGCAGACACCGGCCCCCCCGGCATGGACCGAGTCCTTGATGATCTTTAAGGATTCGAGGTCAGCGCACTTCTCGCCGCCTGCGATGAAGACCGGCACCGAGCAGGCTTTCACGATCTTCTTGAATGACTCGGGGTCGCCCGGGTAGTTGGTCTTGATCATGTCCGCCCCGAGCTCCTCGGCAACGCGGACGGCGTGGCCTACCGACTGTGCCGAGAAGGAGTCGATACCCTTGCCCCGCGGGTAGCACATGATCAGGAGCGGCATGCCCCAGCGGTTGCAGTCCCGGGCAACATTTGCCCCGATCTCGAGCATCTTGGATTCACTGGGCGAGCCGAGGTTGATGTGGATCGAGACCGCGTCGGCCCCGAGCGCAATGGCTTCTTCCACGGTACAGACCTGCACCTTGTCGTTCGGGTCCGGGTTTAAGGACGTGCTCCCCGAGAGGTGGATGAAGAGACCGATATCCCGGCCATGCTTCCGGTGCCCGCGCTTGACAAGGCCCTTGTGGAGGATGATTGCGTTTGCCCCGCCGTTACTCACGTCCGAGATGACCTGCGTCATGTCTAAGAGGCCGTCGATCTGCCCCATCGAGAACCCGTGGTCCATGGGCACGATGACCGATCTTCCCGTGTTCCTGTCCATAATCCGTTCAATGCGTATATCCTTTCCAATCATTTTCTCACCACCAATTATCCGTTGAGTATTTTCAGAGCCTCGTCAACGCTCTTGTTCGAGTGCACGATACAGGCCGCTGCCCGGACAAACTTGTCCGGCGTCCGGTGCTGGAACGCGTTCCGGCCAATCGAGATCCCGGCCGCCCCGCCTGCCATCGCGCCTTCAATCAGTTCCAGTGTTGTGCGGTCATCGGTCTTACTACCTCCGGCAACCACCACGGGCACCGGGCAGCCCCGGGTCACCTCGCGGAAGGATTCGGGGTCGCCCGTGTACACCGTCTTTACGATATCGGCCCCGATCTCGGCTGCCACCCGGGCCGCGAGCTTGACCTGCTCGAGGTCATTTGAAGTCGCGATGTTCTTGCCCCGGGGGTACATCATGGCAAGGAGCGGCATGCCCCATTCCATGCATTCCACCGCAACCATCCCGAGGTCCTGGAGCATCTTTGCCTCGCTCTCGGCCCCGATGTTCACGTGCATCGAGACCGCGTCGGCGCCCATCTTCAGCGCATTCTGCACCGTATTGACGAGCACCTTCTCGTTCGGGTCCGGCGCAAGCATCGTGCTTGCCGACAGGTGGAGGATCAGCCCCACGTCCCTGCCCCCCTGCCGGTGGCCGTGGAGCGCGAGGCCAACGTGGCCGACAACCGCGTTTGCCCCGCCTTCTGCCACCAGGTTCACGGCCTGGCCCATGTCGATCAGTCCCGGGATCGGGCCGTTGCTGACCCCGTGATCCATGGGTACGATGATCGTTTTTTTCGTATTCCGGTTCATGATCCTTTCAAGACGAATTTCCTTTCCTCTCATAGTAACAACAACATCCTCCCCCTGCATTCACACGATTTTAGTGTAAACCAGAGGGCTTAACGATACCAGTAATAAAACCGGTAATAAAAGCTAAAGCTGCTAAAAAAGCCAGAGACGCGGGACCAGACGGTACCGTTGCCGGGCAATGTCAAAGAAACGTTTTCACTGATGCAGCGGGCGGGTGAACTAACGGAGATAAAGGCGTTCACGGGCAAAAAAACCCTCATGAATGCTGTAGCACTCGTCCTGCATACTTATTGGTATGAGGTTTTTGTATATAAGTGTGTGTGCTAATGAGTAGCACGGTGCCGGAGTGGTGCAGTGGTGGGGGATAGAATTTTTTAACGGAACATACTAGATTTCCAGATCTTCCAAGAAATTTAGATGATTATAATATCTTTCCCCGGCCAGGAGTTTTAAAGAAAAATTTCATTTCAGTGGGGAGACTCAAATAAAAATCAAAATATTGTAATAGTAATGACATCTAAAAATCGAAATTAAATATATAGGAAAATCTATGGAAAAAATGAAGAAAACGGAAAAAATAAAAAAAACCTCATCATTAAAAAATACCAGTGGTGAGGGCTTTGAATATGAAAATTCTGTGGGTGCATATTTTCTCTCATTTTTACTATCTAATCGAGGATTTGAGCCCACTCTTGGACCAATTAATAGAATAGATTTCCAAACCCGGGTCGATGGTGACTTGTTAGATGATATTCGTCTTACTTGCGAACAGAATAATCAAACTCAACGATGTTTTATTTCTGTTAAAAGCAGTCAACAATTTTCAAAAAATGGAGCACCTAAAGACTTTGTTTTCGCCGCGTGGAATCAATATCTACATGAAATTGATTCGATATTCGATAAGAACGTTGATTTTCTTTGTTTATCTGTATCTCATTTATCACCCGAGTTATCTAACAGCATAACTATTTTATTAAAAATGGCTCGGGGTCAAGATTCTGAAAATCTTTTGAATCGCTTGCCGACAAAGGGATATGATAATAACCGAGTGAGAAATCTCTTCAGAAGCTTTGCATGTCCCCCCAGTCTATCTTCAAAACATACGCTTTTAGCTAAAGATATCGGAAATTTTTTAAAATGTGTTAAAATATTTGAATTCGATTTCGATTTAAATCCCTCCGAAAAAATAATATCCGGATTACGTAATTGCCAAGATATTTTATGGAGTCAGAGCCCTGAAGAGGCAAAACTAGTATGGCAAGAACTTAAAGAAATTTCACGGAAACTGCGGTATGCTGGAGGATATGCCGATATCGAAGTCCTAGTTGATACATTAAGATGGAAATTCCGATTAAAAGATTACCCTGTCCATCACAATGATTGGATTCGTCTAGAAAAAAATACGAAAGATTTCACAGATGAAATATCTACAAAAATTGGTGAAAATCTTACCATTCAACGATATAAAGAAGTATCAATATTGAATTCGATAATCACGAATAATAAAAAAGTTATTCTGTTGGGATCTTCTGGTAGTGGAAAAACCGTTCTTGTGAAATCTTGGATGGACCAAAATATTTCTTCACATAAAATTTTATGGTGGGATGCAACTTGGTTGACTCAAGAAGATGTCTCCGGATTTGAACGAAGATTGAATTTAACTTATCCGTTATCCCATCTCTTCAGTATTGCACCTGGCAAACAAAATGTAATAATTATCGATGGCATTGATCGAATATATACTGAAAAGGGATTCCAGCGATTATACCAATTAACTCGAATATTAAATTTAAATAATAATCTGTGTTCTTGGAGAGTAATTTTTACTTGTCAAATTGAAGAATGGAAGAGAATTCGAGATGCATTAATCCGGTATAATATCGATCCAATGACAGCAACTTATATCCTATCCCTCAACGATCTAACTGAAGTTGAACTTGATCAGGTATGGAAAATTTATCCCTCGTTAAAGAAGTTGAGAGCCAATAGAACTATTAGTCCTTTACTTAGAAAACCAAAAATTCTAGATTTACTCGCTCGCCATTCAACAGAGATAAAAAATTGGGCCGGAGAATCTGATTTTATTGAGTGGTTTTGGGAACAGGAAATCCAGAAGGTATATAATTCAACAGCCCGGTCTAGTTTTCTCCAAAATTTTGCAGTAAAATTGGCAGATGAATGGGAATCTGATCTTGCAGAATCTGAAATATTACCTCCAGATCGATCAATAGTTGACGAATTGATCCGAGATCATATCTGCAAAAAATTTCAATTCCGAATATCATTTTTCCATGATTTATATGGTGATTGGGCAAGACAGCGTTTTTTGGTCGGTAAACAGAAAAAAGTACTAGTATATATTAAAGAAAAATGTGATTCACCTCTTTGGCATCGTGCGATCCAATTGTATGGGTTGCATTTACTTGAACGGACAAATGATCCAAGTGAATGGAGTGAGTTGATATCATCATTAAGTGATGGAACAGATACACATTCACTTGCTCAAGATCTCATCCTTGAATCAATAATTTTTGCCGCCGATCCCCTTCCTCTCTTTGAGAAGGTATGGCCGGAATTATCTAAAGATAATGGAAAATTATTAAAATCGCTATTAATCCGGTTTCAGTATATCGCAACAGTTCCAAATCCACTTGTCCAGGAAAAAGCACGAGAAGTCGGTTTGGATTTAACTGAAGCAGAATTAATTGCCCGTCTTCCGTATGAGCCTTACTGGATTCCACTAGTTCGATTCTTGTCAAACCATGAAAGCGAATCTATAAAATTAGATCCAAAATCCATTGCAGATCTAGGATATACTTGGTTACAACAAACTCCAGATGACTATCCATTGCGAAATGAAGTCGCTCGTTTAGTATTAAGTATCGCTGAAGATGTTCGAGAAAAACAAAAAAGTAATGCCTATCATGGATACAACGAAGAGCTAATAAAATCTGTATATTCTGCGGCAATAGCATGTATCAGAGAGTATCCAGAGCGTGTAACAAAATTATTACTCGATATTTGTGAAAGATCAGTTTCTGGAGAACAAAATTCTTCACGTCACAAAAGAGGAATTCATTCCAAGATTGATGGAGATTTTGAGTATCCAGCACCGTGGTCAGATGGACCAAATGAACCTGTTGATTCAAATTTTATTAAAAATTGTATTAATGAGTCTGCCATTTTACCTTTAATGCGATTTCAACCAAAATTGGCCCTAGAGGTTTGTTTGGCAATAATGATCGAATCACCGAGGCATCACCGTTCTAACGACGATTTATCTTATTTGCACGATAAATTAGGGATAAGTACTGATGCACGAGTCTATCCTGGATTCTACGATAAGGGGCCATTTCTCCATTTTCTTAACTTAAATCCTAATGAAGGGTTAGAGTTAATAATCCAATTAGTTAATTTTGTATCGGAACGATGGGGGGAACTCAAGAAACAAGAAGATGGGAAAACGCCGTATATCACGATTATTTTATCTGATGGGTCTAAACAATGGATCGGTGATGATACAGTATATCCATGGCATCGTGGGGCATTCGCCCCCGAGTTGATAATCGCAGCTTTAATGGCTTTAGAAAAATTTTTGTACGAAAAAATAGACAATGGTGAATCTATTGATGAATTTATCAAAATTATTTTAACTAAATCAAAATCCGTCGCGTTTGGAGGATTATTAATTTCAATTGGTAAATACAAACCCGCATTTTTTTTGGGACAGATGAAGGAAATATTCTCCGTTCCAGAGTTTTATGATTGGGAATTGGGAATTGATGTCAACCCAAATATCTATTTCTCACCAGGATGGCAATTTCAGTCATATGATCAACAGAAGATCGCCAAAAGTTGGTATTTATTACCACATCGAAAAATGAACTACAAAGAAATTGCCATTTATGCGTTTATCACCTCACCGGAATTACAATATTATTTTATTTCTCTAAAAAAAGGATGGCAAAATGAGATTGATCAATTAGGTCAAAATGATCCAAAGAAACAGTTCCTTCCGATATTGATCTCATGGTTCGATACTTCGAATTATTCGTTTACAACAGATAATGAGAAAGGAAAGTGCGTAGCCTATAATCCTCCTCTGCATATTGTAAAAAATTACCAAGAAAATGAAGAACCGCAAATTCAAGAAGCAAGTAACCGACTTCAATTGCAGACTTTCATTTTTACCTGCAATGATTTACTGAAAAACCGAAATAAGAGTAAAGAAATTATTCCGGACACAATTTGGGATAATTTGTTGGTTCTTTCAACTAATCAAAGATATAATATTCAACTTGATTATTTATCAAAAGATGATGCTATTTGTGGAGGTTGTGCGGTCTTATTAGTAATATATCCTGATTATTTGAAGAAAAATCCGGATAAAGAAAAATGGTGCAAAGAACAAATTTTGAATGTTTTAAAAAATCCTAATGAATTTCAGAATCCTTTTGACAGCGAAGAAAATTCTATCGATTTCAGATGGGATTCGTTCTGCGCATGGGCATTACCATATATATGGACAGAATATCTTGACGCACCGAAAATTCGAGAATTCGTTCTTAGATTAGCTATAGATTATCATTACAAAACTGTTGAGATTCTTTTCGAGTCCTGTGGGGAAATCCGGGAAAAATTGGGAGACCATTTCAAAGAACTTGAACATTTCATTCTTTTATGGTCGGCAGCAAAAAACCGATTGAAATTCAGTCAAATGGAAGGTACATCATTTGACATCGACGGGTGGCTGGATATTAACGCATCAAAATTTATTAAAAAACAATTCTCCGCAAAATTGCCAAAACTCGAAGATATTGAAAACAAAGAAAACAAATTAAAATTGAGATTCTCGAATTATGAGAAAAGAACTCGGTTACATTTATTGGGATTTGATCTAGAGACAATTAAATCTGCATTCAATTGGCGAAAATCACTCAATCAAACTATTAATTCGTCAGAAAGAGCAGAATGGATTAAATTTCTTAAAGAACTTCATGGATTTACCTTGAAACAATTCGGGGGCTTGAATTCAAATGAGACAAAATACGATGGTGCAGCAAATAAATGGGATCAATGGCTGTATTGTCATATAGCCTATAATATCGCAGAACTTCAATCTCATGAAAAACCACAAGAATTGTGGCTACCTATCTTGAACCTCGGGACAGAATGTCATCCATGGGTTGAAACCTTTTTATCATACTGGGGAATGAACTATTATTATTTCAAAGACAATCCAGAATTTTTTATCCGGGAATGGAAATCAATGGTTGATTTTGTATTATCATCTCCTCAATGGAATTATGAGAATAACAAAAATCTTTCTGATCTTGATAATATGTGGTGCTCATTACTTGATCTTGATTCTATTTCTTCGGATAAATGGGATGAATCTCAAAAAGAATTCGTCAAAAAAATTGTTTATATCTACCAGAGAAGTGCACCAGTCATTCTCAAACGAAAGAAAATTACTGAAAAATTCATTGCATTTCTTAATACCCCTGCGGCTGAAGATATGCGAAACGATAGTCTCATTTGGATACATAATGCTTCCACTGAAGTTGGATCAAGCTATTGGAATAATCAAAAAATGAATGAAAAGTTGGCTTCTCTTCTGAATGTCTGTTGGAAAGATCAATCATCGAAATTTTCCGAAAAACCAGAATCCTTCGAAGCATTCAAAAAATTATTGAAAATTCTTGCAGACCGACAAATCCCTCTTGCATACGCAATTCTGGACAATGCATCAAAAACAAAATTCTCATCGTAATCAATTTGAAGATGATTAAATAATTGATTTTTTGATTAAAAGTATTAGTCTCACTAATCTTTCAATATCGCATCAACTTTTCCAGACGGTCCCTCCTCTCTGGAATGGCGTTGGGTCATCACTTTTCATCGATATTCCAAGTGCCCATCCCGTTTGCGAATAATATTAAAAATCGATCATTCATTTTTCACGCATCGATTTAAAGTGAGAAATTGTGTCATTCATAATCGTTACAAATTCATCTTTTCTTGTTAATATGGTAACTGAATTCTTCGATTTTTTCATTATGTAAATATCTTGGAAATCCGGATCAATAATGCCAGTTTTTAAGAAAATGGCATGTTTTTCATATGGAATGTTCAAAATTGCACTTAAGCAATAATAGTTAAACATTAAATAAATAATCAAGATCAAGAATATGAGAATCGAAAAATGTAAGACTATTATTACAATAAGTGCAAATCCTGAAATAATAAACGTCCAGAAATCCAATTGTTCCAAAATTTCGAAATAGACTTTGATATTTTCGTCATCTCGATCAAATGCACGATTGAGATCTTCAATTTTTGTATATGAATTGCCAGAGAGAAAAAACTTCTTTAATCGCGATGAAAAATATATTGATGAAACGAAGATCAAAGTAACTATCAGTAAAAATGCAAATTCATACCAATTTTCCTTTATAAGTGTGATACTTCCAAAACATAATATTATCAATGCAATAACAATGACAAAAAATGTGGAATAAACAAAATACGATGCGTTCTTATTTCTTTCATCATCATCAGAATCTAAAAATGCAAAGAAATATCCGGCTTTTTTTCGGATTGTGTCTAAAAGAATAATGAATGCGGCTATTATGCCAAGTCCGGCTAAAATAATTGCTAACCAATCAGTCGCTTTTAACGTATTATTATTAATAACACAATTTATCGAATTGTTTATTGTGAGATTTTGAACACAATCGATAGAATTTTGACTGTTAGTAAACGACCAAATGGTTAAAATCTCCACGTGTGTAGCATTTGTTTGACTGAATGGAAATGTTGTGGCAGCATTTTTTTGAATTACTATTGCTCCAACACCATTTACAATTATTAAAATTAGCAATACACATGAAAATGCAGCTATAATTTTAATTAAATTGAGTGGGTTTTTTTCGGTATCTTTCAAATATTTGTAGATAAAGATGAATGGACAGACAAATAAAATTAAATCAATTAGTAAAAAAAGGATTGTATTGTCGATTGAAAAGATTGAGTTTATTAAATTTAAAAAGGACGAAAACAATTGATAGATCATCCAGAAATTTACAAAATTAAAAACGAAAAATATGATGATGGAAAATATAATAATAATAGCTTGTAAAAGATATTTACTAATTTGTTTTAATTTATTAATATTTTCAGCCATCGCTAATTAAATATATGTCTGTTGTATATTGATTTATTCCCCAGAGCTCACCGTTATGTAATAACTCATAATTGCAAATTTTTTCTCACCCCCCCAACTCCCCCACTCTTTCAATCAGCCCTGCCCCTATTCCCCCACTCTCCCTTCAGCTGACTCCACCAATCATCGGCTCATCGCCTCCCAATTCCGGCCACCTCTCCAAATCCCATCTGGGTAAATTTCCTCATTAGGACTTTTCCCGGTCAATCTTCCCGCCGCGAATTAAACTATCACTTAATAACAATCAACGAGGAGTGCAATTTTTTTTACTCGGTCCTCGTTCAAAGGATGAATATTAAATAAACTTACTTCGAGTTTTTCAAATATCGAAATTTTTTCTGAATATTTTGGACAGATGATCTGTTGAATTTCCTTAAATGTGTTGTATGCAATATATGACGGTTTTTTAATTCCATAATAGTCTCGCAGAATCTCTGCGGCGAATAAATCAGAATCAAATTCATCATCATGAAATGATTGCCGAAGCATCGCAAGTGCAATCATTAAAAAAATGATTGAATAAATAAAACAAGCGAGAACAAAAACTGGATAGGTATAATAAAATATCATTATCAGTGCTAGCGGAATTAAAAATAAAAGTAATACCGCAAATAGTGAAGGAGGACCATACTGTGGTTTTATTTTGTGCCCCTCTTCATGTAGAAGACAAAATTTGATATTTTCTTCTTGCATATCACAGAACTTTGGATTGTAGTTAATCGTATTGTAGAATATTATTGCCGATCGAAAATTTGGAGTTAATCTCGACATTCGAAGTTTGCGATTTGGCGATATCACTCCTTTTAATTTTAATTCGGAAAAGGCAGATTCAATTCGATTAAATTCTTTTTTCATAGCAGCCTGATTAAACTATAAATTTCCTTATCGTGATAAGGATTTCTTATCGATTCGTTTAATATAAATGGCCTCCTCCACCCTATTTCCCCCCCGGCCCTACATCGCCCCTATCGAAGATCGTCAACCGGATCTTTCACCATAGATCTCCCCCCTCCCACCGATTGCGATTCCCCGGTCCTTACAGGCCCTGCCGGAAATATTAAAAAAATCACGCAACCTGCCCAAGGATATGCCCGATCAGCCGTTTCTCGGCCTTGTGGATGTGTTCGAGCAGCGTGGTCTTGTGCATGCCCATCTTCTCTGCCAGTTCACCCGCGTTGATCCTCCGGGGATGATCGAAAAAGCCGCTCCTGTACGATTCCAGCAGGATCTCTTTCTGCTTTGGCGTGAGGATGTCAAATATCCCGTTCACATCGGGATTGTAATCGCAGACCGAGAGGATCTCAAGTCCCCACCCTTTCTTTGCAGCATCGGCAACGAAGACAGAAAAGTCCTCCGGGTCCCCGACCATGCTGAACCTGAGGCAGTCGTTCTCAAAGACAATGGGAGGTTCGAACTTTGATCCGTAAGTCTGGAGAAACCGGGTGATGTCCTCGGAGAACATTCCCCTGACAAGACAGGTATATTCACGGCCCCGGTTCTGGAGCACGATGAGGTTCGAGACATAATTGCACCTGATCTGGTCCACCGGGATCCCTTCCCTGATGGTGAACCTGCACACTTCGCTGTGCATGTCATCCACCATGTTGAAGAGCGATATCACTTCGAACCGTTCGATGACCTGGCCATAGGATTTGCAGTAATCGAAGATATCGGCGGAGATAATCCGCGCATCAATCATTACATTGTCGGACTTCAACTTCGGTATCTTCAGAAAAAAATAATAGTCTGCAGACCTATGTAATGTCTATAGTATGGCAACAAAAAGAATCCATAATCCTGTTACCGGCAAATACTATGAGTTACGGCAGCGTTCAACCGTGAATGGTGAAGCCGGACAGATTAAGGGATTATGGAGCTCCAAAAAGAAAGCAAGGAGACAATAATTGGCGAGTCATGGTACCCGATGGTGTATCGACACCAATACTCTTGTTCCTTGGCTGATCACGGATTCCGAGTTCTTGACCTCCTGATAAAAAAATATGGGATACCGAAAGATTTCCGTGACATTTATCTAAATCGTCACAAAAACTCGATAGATTTTATTCAACGGATAATTGATCTGAAAACGCGAGGTTTTCCCGATGAGTTTTATTTCTCGTATCTTGCGATGAACGAAGTGTATTCCGCAGTCCGCGATGAAATCCGGAGTATTCTGTTGTTTAAGAATGGCACGCCGCTGTCGCGTTGGAATGAGGAGAAAAATTCAATCGATCTTCCTTCAGATTCCATGGAAACCGTCTATCGGGATATCGAGAAAAAATTCGATATCCTCTTTGGAAATAACACTATACTTCCTCTTTCTGACGAACCTGAAGAAACCGGTGATAATTTTTCTGAAATTGTGGCTTCACTTATCTTCACGTTCAAGCGGGTTAAAACTCAGGATGCGATATTGCTGACAACTGCGATATCGGTTCGATCAGATTATTTTGTAACATTCGATAAGCGACTGATATCTGAAGTTGCAAAAGAGCTGGATAAAAAATACAATCTGTCTCTTATCTCTCCAGCTGAGGGTAACACTATCTTGAAAAAAGTAAGATTGTCGACACGGTAATTTTTTTCGTAATATTGTAAAATTCCACATATTTCGTTTAACGGTTTCTGATTTGCCTGATTCGTGGCGGAAAATATTTATTCCCCTCCTCCTCCCCATTTCCTCCCCCACAACCCCGTCCCCACATCGCCCAGGGAAACCCGTGTCCGCCCCTGCCGACGCCCATATCAAAAAGTGCCAGCCGGATTTTTCGCGAGAGCGACCCGGGCTTCGTGCCGGCAAGAATGGATTCCCGCGTGACCGGGCCGGACGGTGGGACGAGTGCCGGGGAACCGTTTATCGCTCCGGGAGAATGGTGGCATTACGGTCCCATCCACATTCCCGGCACCTCCTGCTTCCAGGGTTCCGTCGGATAACCCCTATGAAAACTTCGAAAAACCTTTAGAATGCAATATCCTCGTAAAATGCCCTGTTTTTCAATCGGAGCCCGATTTGAAGAACGGGATTTTTGGGGGTCGCATTTTTCGGCGAATTACAGGACACCCTTTTCAAAATACGCCCGCACCGTGGTTATCCGGCTATCCGGGGGCACCATCGGCCCCGGAAATCTGTCAAAATAGTCCCTTTCTGTTTGAGGTGGGGATTTTTTTCGCACTGGTGAATGGCAGGAGTGCCGGGAAGGGGGTCCGACCGGTTTTGAAAAAAAGGGGAGGGGGGGTAGCTATCCCGCTGGATCAGCCGGGCTTTGATTGAGAAAGAACCGGCCGGACCACAGGGTTCCCGGACCTCATCACCTCATCCCTCCACCCTACCCAATCCGGGCGCGTACAGGGCTCCGTTGGGGTGTCCTGGCATACCCGGTCCCTGCGGTGGACAGCAAATCGGGCCCGGATTCGGTTCGTGTGGAAAATTCGCAATATAATCGGTTATTTTGTCAAAAAACGGCTGAAATGCACCTCATACAATGGCCCTTAACGGTCGTCCGCGGGCCTCTTTTTCCGATACCTGCGTAAGGTCATTTGTGCGGGAAAATGCCAGCAGAACGCGAATATGAAGGCCGGTTTTTTCCGGCACGAACTTCCAAAACAGGCCTTCTTTTCATTTCGCCCCTGCTACCCCCCGATCTTCCTCGGAAACGCCTTCCAAAAGCGTATAAAAGCGTTCTATAAAATTCGTAAATATGCTCAGTTTGCCGAAAATCGCTTGTAAAATCGTTTTCACGGGAAAGTGCGTAAAAAAGGACCGTTTTTTGCAGGTAATGCCGGAAATGACCCCCCGGAATAGGTAATCCGGGCTCACAGCGGGCCCGGATTGGTGGGGGTGAAAGATATCCCCTGTTTGCGGCCTCCGGAATGGATGTTTTTCCCTGGATATTACTCCCGGGGAATTACCGGGATTCCCCACTGGGCAGATTATCAGCACCGGGCTTTCCCGGCAATCCCTTCGTAGCGAGAGAACTTGGGTTATTGGTTCTTTTCTAATGTAAGATGACATGAATAACAAAACAAAATCATTAACGTTCAGTAATATTATCAAAAGAATATGAAAAATAATTTAGTAATATTTCTTTTCTTACTCTGCATTTTGGGGGTAATAATAACAGGGTGTACAAGTCTTGGGTCTTCAAGTGCACCCTCAACAGTAACACCCACACCGCAGATCGTGTATGTAACCGTGCTCGTGACACAAACACCTACACCAACTCCAACTCAGACGCCCGTTATCAATTCAACAACAACGACACCCAAAACAACTCAGTCAATTACCTCAACGATAACAACTACAGCTACCCCAACATCTGATCCGATTCTTCATAGATGGATAAGAAAAATCGAAGGAACAACTCCCATAAAAGCATATGAATTGAAATTTTATCCGGGAGGTACGGTTGTTTATAATTATGGAACCTTTAAGGAGGTCTCATCGAATATGATGATCGTTCTCCCTGCAGATATTCAAGCTACAGGTACATGGACCAATGTGGGAGAAAATAAATATCTTGTTAAAGTTTTACCTACGAACTATGGTGGTGCACCGTATGTCTGGGAATATACATATGTCCCGGTATATTTGCCGGACGGTACGATATTCTCAGAACATATTGAAAATACCGAAGAACGAGCTGCTGTTCCGAAAGGAAGACAGCAGATGCCTGGAGAGATGTTCTATCCAGAACGAGCAAAGATAGACTGACCTCTTTTTTCCGGTATCATTTTCCACCTAGTTCCTCTATTGATGCCTTCTCGTTCCGCATCACATCGCCATATCTCAATAATCTGTAATCGCTCTTCTGCCTAAACCCCGGCGACTTCCCCCGCTACCGGCTCCCGGCGTCCGCACTGGCTGATAATTGATCGGGTTTAATTGCGTCTAAAAAAAGAGAAAAGATCCCAAATTCTATAGTACCATTTTATTTTGCATTTACTATCCCCGGTGATTTCGTAAGGAATGGAATATCGTTTAAGGACGGGGTATCTTTTTTGGGCTTTTCTCCATAACCGCTTTCGGATATCCTGCCGAACTTTATGTCCATGAGCCTTTCGTGGTTTGTAAATTGCATGAGATGTGCTGACAATTATCCAGTTGACTTTGTACCATCTGGCAGGGTCATCTTTAATATAATACACCACATGGGAAATATTCCGCAGTGCAATGCCGGTATGATTTATTCGATGTTGCATCAGGACACGCGATTCTTTTTAATCGGTTGATTCAAATATTCAAGCAAATTATCCTTCGATAGATCTAGACTTATAATTTCCTTTATTGATGCTCTGATATATCGTCGAAGACGAGTGACATCATCATCCTCTCCTGCGGCATACCAGATAACTTTTCCCTCGTGGACTAATTCCGATCTTTTATCATAAAGATCAGAAATATCTTTTTGAATTTTTTCGATTTCCTCCGGAGAATGGCCAAGAATGATTCCGGCATTTTGAGAAATCATATCAGAGAATTGACTCCGACGTTGTGGTTTAAACAGTACTTCGAGGGCGATCATTAAAGTAAAAAACGCAAGTGAGTCATTATGCAATAGGTACGATTGTTCATAGTTATCATGAGCCAATTTTACATAGTCGAAAGAAAACGGTATTTTTGTCGAATCAATGAATTCCTGGGCATTTTCTATTTCATTCTCGTCTAAATGATACAGACTTTGGTTTTGAGGATAGGGGGTACCTTTAGCATAGATAACAGATGGGATGCCGTTTTTAACATAATAGACATACCAACAAGGAAGATAGATATTTCCCTCCTTGAATAATCGTAAAAGACGTAACGTGTTCTCAATATTTTTTTCAACGAGACTATTTGTAAATTCGGACAATTCATAACAAAAATCCGGATCCCCGTTCTCTTTGTGGGGTAAATCAAACTCGAATATTTTTTTTATGAAATATACCCCCTCATTGGGAAATACATTATTTGCGTGTCTCCATTGATTAAAGAAAATCTCCATGGGTAATTTTTCTAGTTTCGAAAGAAAATTCCGTCCTTCGTTATACGTCATTGAGTCAAATTCAAAGCCCCCATCAAGCTTTATTTTTAAAATTGATTGATCCACATTTCCTAAAGGCATAAAAAAATGTAATTGTTGATTTGTCATCTCATTGAATACTGAATACAGAATGACTCATTAAAGTATCCAAAAAATTATCGAAAATATTCTTAATCATATCTCGATATTCTTCCCATCCTCTTCACATTTTTACAAAATTGGTCGGGTCTAACAGGCAGTAGTCCGACAATAAAACTTTTTCATTTGTTCATGTGACATCCCATTGCGATCTGCTACTTCATAGCAGTATTCCAAACTCCCAACCCCCTGTGTGCAGTGTAACAATTCTAAAGCCATATCTCCTGCCGCTTCACAGGGATTTTTCGGATACGATGGGTTACATGATTTGATATCGCCACCGCTATTAACACATTTTGTGAATGAATCGCAAGTAGAATATGCCGGATTCTGTGAAGGTACGTTTGTAGGGATTGTCGTAGTAATGCTGACCGTAGGAGGGGTTGTTATTGCAGTTGCAACCTCTGTTGGTATGGGCGTATTATTCTTGCTGGAGGTACATCCGGCAATAATTAAAAGTACCGCAAGGAAAAGAGCAATTAGAAAATATTTCATACACCCCCTCTAATTTCATTGACGAAATATTTTTTTATTAAATTTTATCCCACGAGACAGGTACAGGATTGTGGATCCCACGTTCCTCGTGTACATTGAGAATAGCATAGACCATTCTTACGACAACAGTTTGATCCGACTTGACAAAATTGACCAAGATCAACATTGCACGTTGCAGAATTTGTTTGCACATTATAGGCATATGTTGGAAATGCGGTAACTTGAGATAACGACCCACCGGTAGTCTTCATACCATATTTTTGCATCAGTCCAACCCACTGATTATAATGCGATATATCCAAGACCTGGCCCATGCTTAGAAGTTGATTGAACAGTTGTGCATCAAGATACTCTTCTGAAACAGATGAGAATGTATCCCCCTGACTGATCTGCATTATTTCCGGAGATGAGGTCAATTTTCCCGCCCCAACATAATCACCGTTTGAATCAGTCACGATACTGGGTGTTGTTGCTTCGATGAATGCATATCCGGAATTTTTATAGGAATATTGGGACGGACTTTTTATCCCGATCGCCATATGGTTTTCAGATTCAAATTCAAACAAAACCACCCCATATCCCAATTCTCGTAACAGGTACGCAAGCAGGAGTGATTTCTCGCTGCACACCCCGGTATTCTGATACAGGACCTCGTATGGATATTTCATATCCGTAGAGCGTGAGTTGAGTGAATTATAATCGTAAGGAATATTTTGTACAAGACTTATTGCAATCCTCGCTTGATCGTCTTTATTGGAAGTCTGTGATTTGATCCGGGATACTAGTTCGTTCAGAGTTTTTTTCTGGGAAGATTCATCAAGATATTTCAAATAATACAGACGGGTTTCCTCTTGAGTACATGAGGATGGATCACCATTGTACCGTACGCATGTTGCAGGTTTTGATATTGAGCCCAGATAATTTTCAATGCCGGAATAGAGTGTTGTTGTAATGGATCCTGACCGTCCACGGAGAACATAGTCAAATGTACGGGTTGTTGCCCCAGTCTCTAAATTCGGGGGTGCCGGAATTTCTCTAGTGGATGAAAGCTGGTAACTTATCGGGGTCTGGATAACTGTCGTTTTAATGGATGAATTGGTTGGGGAATCTGATGAGATCTGTGAATAGGGATTTGTATTTATGGCAGATTTCAATACCAGATTCGTGTTCTCTGAAAAAACGGATCCTGTTTGTGCATTCATGAGAAGGAATGAGACAACGATCACTCCTATGATCGAATAGGAGATGTTTGGGAAGAAATATCGTCGGTGATATCTGTGGATTTTGAGAATGTGCTCTTCTATTGCGGTTTTTATGAGATTGCTGACATAAATCATCACCGCTGAAAGAACTGCATATATACAGAAGAGGATGAAGAGATAAAAACCAATATTCGTTATTGATGATTCCATTATTTTTGTTGTCGAGAGGGTATACACAAAGAGGGGGATTGTGAGTAAGAGTACCGAATGGAGATAATTGCCGGCTCCCCAGCATTTCACTGAATACAGGAAATAGGCGAATGCGAAACAGACAAGTCCCACCGTTAAAAATGTCTGAAATGTACTGTCGGGATGTACAGTTCTGAAGAGGAATCCGACAATAATAATGAGAATCGAAATGATGGTAAAATGCTCCAGTGTCAGGTATTCTCTGATTTTGCCCCAATCGAAATTCTGTTTTGGAGTTTTCTTTGGTGGGGTATCCGGGGCCGGGGTAGGTGAATCAACGTTGCATCCATGAATTTCCGGCCGCCTGCAATGATCGCAAAAGCCCCGTCCACATCGATGACAATGGTAGGGCATTCCTGTTATTTCTCGCCCACAATTTCCGCAGAATCTTTGTTGCGGTTTGTAATCATGATGGTGATGTCGTGAGCAATTGTGATTTTCGGGCAAATGATGATCAGAACAGAAAATATTCCCGCACCGTCTGCACTTATAGGGGAGTTCATGGAGGACTTTTCCACACTGATGGCAACGGTGCATTGAGTTTGAATCAGGATTTTGTAACGAAATAGGTTCCGATTTTGGATCTGACTTACAAAAAATCCATCATTGAAGCCCGGTTGGGTACATCTCCCGCATCATGATTTCCCGGCACTCGCTCCGCCGCGGGGCATCCTTCGGGCCGACAGGTATTACAATTATTTCTACTTTCACGCCGCACAGAGATACTTCATTTTATCAATGGATAATTGATATCTGACAACAATTTCCCAGGAAATCCATGAGGATTGTTGCCACGGAGAACAGAAATGGCAAAGAATACAGACAAAGGTTTTCGAAGAGGTGCAGTAGATGATCGAAGTCAGGTTCTCAATCCAAAGACCGACCAGTATGTGAAACGGGACACAACTACCGGTCAATTTATGGACGTAAAACAAGACGGGACGCCTTTCAAGGGTGTGAAAAAGGAAAGATAATTTTCTTTCCTTCTCCGCTCTGATCTTTCCTGAAGAAAAATACAATTGTCTTCCCTGATGGTTAAGAACAGTATTATTATATCCGGAGTTAAATTGAACATTATGACGATCCAGCTTACCGATGAAAAGATCGGATCGTTATTGGCTGAGAGAAAAATACTTCCTGAAGATCTCTTCTCAATCGGGAAACTAAAAACCAAACATGGGCATAAAGAGTATGAAAGAGATCTCACCGGGGATAATGGATCAGATTTTCGGTTAATCTTCCGGCAAAGTAACTTAAATCCGCTGGACTTCTCTGTTATTCTTGTATATGTTCCGAAAGGATCAAACCAGCAATTCCGTCTCCGAAGGTACAATGGAAAAAGTCATGAACATGGCAATCATATTGAGAAAAATAAATTCTACGGATTCCATATTCATACAGCAACACAACGCTATCAGCAATCCGGGTATCGCGAAGATACCTATGCTGAGGAAACAGATCGATATGCGGATTATCATGGGGCAATCGACTGCATGTTAAAAGATTGTGGATTTTCCATCTCCAAAAAAAACCATAACCTTTCCCAATGGGGGATGAATTAATGTCGGTCAAAGCAATCACCAGGGATTTCCGGCAAAAAGTATGTGATCAGATACGCGTTGAAGCCGAAGGTGTAGATCGCTATCATGTATTCACCCCATTTCTCTTCGAAGATGGAGATCACTTGGTTGTTATCCTGAAACTGGAGAATGATAAATGGATCCTGTCTGATGAGGGCCATACCTTCATGCACCTCACGTATGATCTTGACGATAAGGATCTGCGAAGCGGTGGACGGCAGAAGATCATATCAAACGCACTCTCCGCATTCTCGGTTGATGACCGGAACGGGGAGTTGATCCTGTCAATAAACAATGATCAGTTCGGCGATGCCCTTTATAGTTATATTCAGGCTCTCCTGAAAATATCGGATGTATCTTATCTCTCGCGCGAACGAGTCCGTACCACTTTTATGGATGATGTCCGTGAGTTTGTTGAAGAGATAATACCCAAGACACATATTCAGGCCGAATGGCACGATCCAACGCATGATCCTGACAGCAGGTATACTGCCGACTACATGATCGAGACACCGGCAGGCCCAATCCTTATCTATGCCTTACCGAACGATGATCGTGTCCGGGAAGCAACCATCAATCTTCTCATGTTCGAAAAATGGGGCCTGAAATTCCGGTCCATCGGAATCTTTGAAGACCAGGAAGAGATCAACCGGAAAACTCTCGCGAAATTTTCAGACGTATGCGAAAAACAATTCTCAAATTTTGGGGGAAATAAGGATCGTCTCCTGAAATATGTACAGGAGTCCGGTGGAATGGCAACTGGATAAATTAATCAAATTATCTTTCTTAATTTTACGATCTATGGCTTGTGACTATCATCTCTCACACCAGAAACCCCCCCGCACTCCTCACCCGAGCCCCATCCCCCACCCCTATCAAATCCCCCCACCCGGATCTTTCCCCATAGCGACCCATGCATCATCCCGGCAATGCCAGACCCCCGCGTCACCGGCCCGGCCGGTGGAACGAGTGCCTCAGCTATTCCACGTTCCTAAAAAAAATGAGATCACGCAACCTGTCCCAGGATATGCCCGATCAGCCGTTTCTCGGCCTTGTGGATGTGTTCGAGCAGCGTGGTCTTGTGCATGCCCATCTTCTCTGCCAGTTCACCCGCGTTGATCCTCCGGGGATGATCGAAAAATCCGCTCCGGTACGATTCCAGCAGGATCTCTTTCTGTTTTGGCGTGAGGATGTCAAAAATCCCGTTCACATCGGGATTGTAATCGCAGACCGAGAGGATCTCAAGTCCCCACCCTTTCTTTGCAGCATCGGCAACGAACCCAGAAAAGTCCTCCGGGTCCCCGACCATGCTGAACCTGAGGCAGTCGTTCTCAAAGACAATGGGAGGTTCGAACTTTGATCCATAGGTCTGGAGAAACCGCCGGTGAACCTGAAGTTGTGCAGGATAAAATAGTATTAACACGGCATGGCAGAGCCGCAAACGTACCTTCGCACATCGACCTGCGCCCCGCTCTTTGCCATCCGTTCGGCGATAGCAAGGATCTCGTGGGCGATATGCTCGTCCACGTAATCCTCGCCGCAGTTTGAACAGATCTGGGCGGGAACATCTTTCACGACAAGGGTCATACCGTCACGGTCAAACGTGACCGTGGTCGTGCCCTCTCTGGTCTCGCCGTGTTTACAGATTACGCACTTCATGGTATTTACTCATTTTATCCATTAAGTGACACTTCACCGGCGGGAAGCGGACGCATGCACAGTTTTTTCTCATGAGCATCCTGCATGACACCGTCAATTTTCCGGGATGTCCCGGCAGTGAAATATGCTTCCCCGCACTGCTCGCAGACATATGCAGGTACATCCTTGATCACGATGACTTCACCAGCAGCATGTGCCATAAATTCCGTTTTTCCCTCGCGGAGTTTTCCTTTACAGAAGCTGCAACGATCCGGAATCATGGTTCATCTCTCCTTTTACGGTACTCAATCCATTTGTTTTCTTCCGGGATATATACTGTGATGACCCGGATATGATCCGTGCAAATTGCGATGACCGTGTGATATACAACGGCATCGATCAAACCCATAATAAGAAGCGATGGGCATGGTTCATCTTCTGGATATTTTTCTATTATCTCACCGGATGAGATAATAGCGATCAGAGCATCGGTTGAGATATTGCGTTCAAACATCCTGACCCGGGCATGATGGGAAATGAGAATTTCCCCGATTTTAATCAGGTCTGATATCTTTTCTTTTTCGTCCATTTCCCACAGCTCGTGTACTCGATCTCCTTATTCTAAACCGGATGTTCAGCTTTTTATAATGTGGTACAGGGGTATGAAAATAATCTTGCAGTAAAAATCCGAATTACAATTATGCGGGCCGGATGGCGGGACGAGTACCCCAGATATTCCAATCGGACGTTCTTAAAAAAAATCAGGCAAACTGTCCAAGGATATGCCCGATCAGCCGTTTCTCTTCGAAGGTGTCCATTGCTTCGAGCCGGTTCATGAAGATGAGGTGCGACATCTGCTCAATGGACTGGAGCGGGTTTGAGAGGCCGCTGCTCCAGAATTTATCCCAGAGCTGGTCAATCATTGATTTGTGTTCGGGGGCGAGGCGCAAGGGTCTTTCAGAATACTGGTTATGCGTACGTGAGATTATGAGATGCCGTTTTTTTACGGAGGAACCAATCTGGACAAAAAAGGTATTGAATATCCGGAGTCAAGATGGTAATAGATTCATGACTAACAGGGTAGCCGCCAGGGCAGAAAGAGAGATTGATGAGAATTTTTACCCTCCCGAATCGGCAATCAAACCAGAATTCGTAAAACGAGTGAAGAAAGCCCAAGCGGATATTGCTGCCGGAAAAAGGAAGACGTATGGTTCGATGGACGAATTTATAAGGGAAATTGAGTCATGAATTATTTTGGGATTAAATATCCAATTACTAATCCAATAAGTGTACCGATAATTGCGATACCCGCTTGAACGAGCCAGTCCTTTTTTTTATTATCCTGCTCTTTCTGCTCTTTTGCAGCCTCTTCAATTTTTCGCTTCTCTTCGTATTCGATCAACGAAGGTAACATTGCATCAATTTTCGTGAGGTGCTCCCGCATTTCCTGGATTGAATTATAATATAATTTGACGACGCCGATATCCGGATCCCCGATATCCTTGTCTTTTTTATAGGCCGGGATCTTTGTGATAAGATCTTCCATTGCGGGCTTGATTTGCCGGTAATATTCTGGGAAGACATGTATCAGGGCATCGTTGGAGATCCCGGTGAGTTTCTTATCGATAGATTCTTTCTGATATATCCTGATATAGTCGAAGAGCTCGAAAGTTGCCCGGTATATATGGGAGAATACTTTGTCCAGATTATTCCGGGCATAGTCATCATTCCCTTCATGCAGTCCGAATTTTACCGAGGTGATGCGCATGAAATGGTCGAATGCATCTTTGATCTCGTTGATCGGAGGCATGAACGTGGAGAGGTTATTGAGTTCTTCCGAATAGAGAATCATATCTTTCGTGTAAGAATAGAGTTCAGTGATCTCTTTGAGTCTCTGTAATTCAGTATCGGAAAAAAAGTTCATCGTATCAAAAAAGGTTACGGGAGGGGCTTACTGAGAATTCTCTGCTTTTCTTCGTCAAATTCTTCCTGAGTACAGACCCTTCCCGTGGCAAGCCGGACACTTCCGATGCGATAGCGATCGGAATTTTTTATCAACTCATTACGGTCGATCCGGATCTCCCGTAATTCCCGGTCCCACACATCCGGAGTTTTCAACATTGTCATCACAACCCAACACACTGACTTCTGGTTAAATGCCTTAACACTATACGATTCTGACTTTTATATTATCTTTTATACCCGATACTCTCGTGTATGAGCTATTAAACTTGTTGGTACGTAGGGCAGAGATCAGACGGTAAGTTCCCCGGGCAATTTCAGGGTGGTTTGGAACCGTCAGCGGTCTCCGGACCGGATGCCGGAGGTGGATATGACTTCCTTTCTGGTCGTTTATTGTGTAGCCCAGCTTGCCCAGCGCTTTTACTACATCCTTTCCGGAGATGATGGGAAGTTTATCCGTCATATATCAACGGCCACGAAGGTTTCTTTGATGCCCGGGCGGTGATAGAGTGGAATCCCATCGCGGGCGAGAGCAGAAAGATGCAATTCAATGGCCTCGGCAATATTTTTCTTTGCCTCTTCCTCGGTCTTTCCCTGGGAGACACAACCCGGAAGTGCCGGAACGGTAACGATGTACCAGCCATCCTCGTCCTGTTCAATCGCGATTTTGAAATCCATATCTGCTCCCCTGTTCGTATACAGATATTATATTCCGGTATTTAAGAGGGTTTATGGCCATTCCATGGAATCTCCTTCCGATATCTCCCGGCCCCCCCTCTATTCCTTCCCCCGCCCCCACATCGCACCGGGAAACCCGTGCGAGCACCTGCCGACGCCGATATCAAAAAGTGCCAGCCGGATTTTTTGCCAGAGCGACCAGGGCTTCGTGCCGGCTAGGATAGATTCCCGCGTAACCGGGCCGGACGGTGGGACGAGTGCCGGAGACATATTTTCACATAGGGTTTCCGGAACGAAAACATTTCGTCCACCCCCCCCTGACTCATCACAACCGGGTGGGGGGGTAGCTATCCCGCTGGACCCGCCGGGCTTTGAGTGAGAAAGAACCGGCCTGGCCGCAGGGTTCCCGGACCTCGTCACCTCTCCCCTCTCCCGGACCAATCCGGGCGCGTACAGGGCTCCGTTTGGGTGTCCTGGCATACCCGGTCCCTGCGGTGGACAGCAAATCGGGCCCGGATTCGGTTCGTGTGGAAAATTCGCAATATAATCGGTTATTTTGTCAAAAAACGGCTGGAATGCACCTCATACAATGGCCCTTAACGGTCGTCCGCGGGCCTCTTTTTCCGATACCTGCGTAAGGTCATTTGTGCGGGAAAATGCCAGCAGAACGCGAATATGAAGACCGGTTTTTTCCGGCATGAACCCCCAAAACAGGCCTTCTTTTCATTTCGCCCCTGCTACCCCCCGATCTTCCTCGGAAACGCCGCCCAAAAGCGTATAAAAGCGTTCTATAAAATTCGTAAATATGCCCCGTTTGCCGAAAATCGCTTGTAAAATCGCTTTCCCGGAAAAATGTGTAAAATAGCACCGTTTTTTGCAGGTAATGCCGGAAACGACCCTCCGGAATGGGTAATCCGGGCTCGCAGCGGGCCCGGATTTGGGGGGTGAAAGATATCCCCTCAGCAGCAGCCGAGATCTTTCAGGCAGGCATAGTAATTATCCCGGCTATTCAGTGCCAGAGGAGTGCATATTTGTTCACACCACTTCGTGTGATAAGCGCAGGTGTTGCTGTTAGTCGGAGCCTGTACGTATTCCTGGTTTGGGAGATCCACAGCATAATAATGCAGGCCTCCGATGATGCTTCCTGCAATCGCTAAGCAGACCATGAATAGTACCAGCCGGGCAAACGGCGATAATTTGGAAACCGGCATGAGAACAATCCTTACGAACCCGTCGTTATTTTCTTGTTGAAAATAAATCTATATAAATAGAGACTATTTGGAAATCCGGGGACCACCCCCCGATACAGGCAGGGGGTCCGAGCGGTTTTGAAAAAAAAAGGGAGGGGGGGTGCATGTCCCGCTGAACCAGCCGGACATTGATTAAAAAAAGAACCGGCCGGGCCGCAGGGTTCCCGGCCCGTCGCCGGGAGTCATTCCATCGCTAAAAAAAATATACAAAAAAATATCGTGAAAAGAGATCTGGTCTGGCCTCACGGTCCAGGGACCTTTTTTTGTCTCTCCATGATGCTTTTGATGATTTTATCCGGGTCCTTCTCAAGGATTTTTTTGCGGTCTTTTGTCCAGTCGCCGCTGCCGGTCTCATAGATCTGGAGGAACCGGATTGCATCATCCGGCCCAAGTTTCTCCACCAGCACATCGAGGCCTTCCTGCAAAACCTGGTGCAATGTTTTGGCGCTCATACGTTTTTCTCCTGTAACCCGGTGATGCACTTCACCATAGTATCGGGATCAAATCTTTTTTTTATTCTTTTGCTTTTTTTCCCGCTCAATCAGATCGCTCTTGATTGTATCGAGATCATCCGGTAACCATTCCTGCCGCTCTTTGGTGTAATCGCCGGAGCCGGTCTCAAAGCTCTCGATAAACCGGGCCATATCAACCGGTCCAAGTGTCTTTGTGAGTGCCTCGATGCCTTCTTTTCGTACTTCACTGATAGTTTTCATCAGCTGACACCTCCATGAGCCAGTTTACCGGGTTCTGTACCGTTATGGTTATTGCAGGGATTTTTCCTGCCAGAGTAATAACTTTATTGTCCGTTGTGAGAAAAATAGCCTTTCGGCTCTCTGCACAGGAGAGATGAAGAGCGTCGAACAGTTTAAGGCCGGCCTTCTGTAACACTCCTGCCCTGCAAAAAATTATCTCATCCAGTTCGATATACTCGCGGATAAGCACAAGCTTCTGTTCAACCTTCAGCCGTTTTTCACTATCTGCGAGACGTGAGATTTCAGCGTCGATTACCACACTGCCAGCCAGTTCCCAGTCCTGGCTGCACCGGTCAAGAATCGCGAGGATCGCTGCTGCTTCCAGCCGATTTTACGGTTCTTGTGATCATCAAACGGCCTGCATAAGCAACAGACATCCATGGAGATTTTCATGGTAACTCAGGTGTACTCCGGCATGGGATATCCCGGGATTTAACGCCGGTACCACGGGGTGTGAAAATGAGGGATTTTGCGCCACGGCCACCCCGGATTGGGGGGTGAAAGATACCCTCATAGGAGATCGCCGGAGAGGGTGTTTTCCCGGGATATGCTCCACTTTATCGTCAGGGCAATTTCATGAATCCCCGCCGGACATCCTACTGGGCGACGGCCGTTCATCGCCTCCGAGGGGTATTTTTGGTATTCCGGTTCTGTTGCGTCTGCGGGGGTGAGGGTTTTTCTCCCTCCGGAGATATTCCCGGCCAACCGCTTCCCGGACCGAGCCTCAACTAATTGAATTTATTATGGGAAAACCAGAATGTTCTACAAGGCTTATGACAGGGAAAACCAGCGTAACAACAGCAATACTGATCCTCTTCTGTATCCTTTGTACGGTCCCGGTTCTTGCGGACGGATCTCCGGGTTACTGGGATCCATGGGTGACCAGGACAAATACCAATTCAGCCACTATCAACTGGTGGCAGGAATCGCCGGGGAACGGCTGGACGGTGCAGTATGCCGAGGCAGGCTATTACGACACGTACGGGAAGTTTGACCATTCCGTGCCTGACCCCAACCCGGGTCCTGGCAACTTCCACCATGTCGTCCTCACCGGTCTTGAACCCGGCACCACCTACCGGTACCTTGTCGGATCGTCAGGAAACAACGGGGTATTCTCCGTCCGCAAATTCCGGACCTTCCCGGTCAGCGGCCCGTTCACCTTTATCGTGATCTCTGATACCCATGCCAACGAACAGCGGTTCAGCTACGTTGCTGATGCCCTCAACAATGAAAACAATGTTCTTTTCATCCTTCACGGGGGGGACTATGCCAATAATGACAATGCAACGGAATGGGCAGACTTCTTTTCTGATGGCAACGGGATGCTGGCGAATTATTCCATCTTTACCAGCATCGGGAACCATGAATATCATAACATGGCCGGTGATAACATTCCATCGACAGGAGCATATGAATACAACAATGCATATGCCAGTCCCCTGAACTATTCCTTTGATTGTTCCAATGTCAGGTTCATTATCATGGATTCTCCGGATCCGGAGAACCCCAATGACCAGAACCCGACCCTTGCCCATTCAGAGAGCCAGGCATCGTGGCTGCAGGACCAGCTGGATAGCACACAGTCCGGGACTTTTGTGATCGATCATCATCCCATCTGGACGCACGGCCGTGCAATTTCCGACCCGGCGCTCCAGCCATGGGAGACCCTGTTCCATCAATACCCCATCAGTGCGGATTTCGCCGGCCATGTCCACACCTACCAGCGGTTCTCTGTGGACGGCATCCCCTATTTTGTTGTTGCAAACGCCGGGGGAAAGTTTGTCAGCCTGACTGATGGCAAGCCCAACCCGTCCACATACATGTATGGTGCAACAGAGAACCTGGGGTATCTCAAAGTCACGGTGGACCCGGCAAATAATATTGCAACTGCCGACGAGTACTTTGTGGCCTCGCTTCCGGATTTCAATTCGCAGACAGGGACGGTCATAAGTCCGCCCTTCCTTGCGGACCATATTGTGTTCCCGCTCAGACCCGTCCTCCCGTACCAGGCCGGAAATTCCGGCACCGGCAATTCTGCGGCCGTAAATAATAGGGGGGGAAGCCCGAACGGGATAACATCTCCCGCAAGTCCTGTCGGCAGTCCCCTGACCGCTCTCATGAACCGGTCATTATCGAATATGCACCAGGGGCATGCGTTACGGTTGCCGGTGTCTGCCCGGTAACCCCTGAACAGAATAGATCTTCCCCGTGCGGATGCCTGGACATGGTTATCAGGAACATCCGGGCATCGTGGGGGACTCCTGATCGTGACCGGGTGTCGGGTCAACCAGAATCCCGATAAACGTGGCGATAGATAAAAAAATATTTGCGGATATTGTTCATGCCGGTCGCAGCAGCGGCCGGCCGCAGACTTTCTCCCGGCCTCCACCTTATTTCCTCCCCCGGCTCCTTTCACACCAGCGAATCTTTGACTGGGTTGACGAAACGCTGAAACGCTCACCAGACACAAAACCCCCGGTGTAAAACTCCACCCTCCCGGTGCTCCACTATTATACCTCTATGAAAACTTCGAAAAACCCCTGGGAAGTAATCTCCTCTTTAAATGCTCCGTTTTCCAATCGGAGCCCAATTTAAAAAACGGGATTTTAGAGAGTCGCATATTTCGGCGAATTACAGGTCACGCTATTCAGAATACGCCCGCACTCCGGTTATCCGGCTATTCGGGGACACAATCGGCCCCGGAAATCTGTCAAAATAGTCCCTTTCTATTTGAGGTGGGGATTTTTTTCGCACTGGTGATTGGCAGGAGAGCCGGGAAGGGGGTCGGATCCGTGGGTTACTTGGCCGCCTTCCCGGATCTCAGCCCTTCACATCCCTTGCACATCAAAATCTCCCGGCAATCGCTCCTTCGCAGACTATTCCCGGTAGTATCCCCCACAACCCAGCTCTCCCCCCTATTTCCTCCCCCGTCCCCACATCGCCCAGGGAAACCCGCATCCGCGCCTGCCGACGCCGATATCAAAAATCGCCAGCCGGATCTTTCGTGAGAGCAATCCAGGCTTCGTGCCGGCAAGAATGGATTCCCGCTGCGGACCCGGGGCATCTGCAGGGGTTACTTTCCCCATGATGACTCTCCTGTCGGCTGGTCCTGGCAGGGGATGAACCGGTACCGCCTGCCGGGGAATTCGATGCAGTCCCACGGGATTATGCAAAAAAACCGGGTTCATTGAACGGCCGGATGGAATACCCGGCCATGTATCTGGGAGTGACCTGTGGATCAAACCCGCAGGTTTAATACCCTTTGAACGGATGCTTCAGAACAGGTTTTTATGAAGACAGCGTCTTTTTTCCAGGATTATTCCGGAAAACTCCTCTGGTGTATCCTCTTTGGACTCGTCATTGTATGCAGCGTTCATGCAGATGACTCGTACCAGTATGTGACCGGGTGGGGATCAGAGGGGAGCGGGAACGGGCAGTTCCACCATGCCCAGGGGATCGCTGCCGACAGATCGGGCAATGTCTATGTCGCTGATTCCTTAAACAACCGGATCCAGAAGTTCAGCTCCGGGGGGCAATTCCTTGGTACCTGGGGCTCATACGGAACAGGGAACGGCCAGTTCATCTTCCCGGAAGCGGTAGGTGTTGACAGTTCCGGCAACGTGTATGTCACGGAATCGAACCGGGTCCAGAAGTTCACTCCTGATGGGAATTTTGTCAGTACCTGGGGTTCATTGGGAAGCGGGAACGGGCAGTTCAGTTTTGCCACGGGAGTAGCAACCGATCCTGCCGGCAATGTCTATATCGCGGATAAGTACAATAACCGGGTCCAGAAGTTCACTCCTGATGGAAAATTTGTCAGTGCATGGGGTTCATATGGAGCCGGTAACGGGCAGTTTTTCTGGCCGGCTGATCTTTCCGCTGACAGCTCGGGCAACATTTACGTTGCCGACCTTGGCAACAACCGGATCGAAAAATTCAGTTCCAACGGGACTTTCCTCACAACCTGGGGCACGATGGGGACTCTTGCAGGTCAGTTCCAGGAGCCGTGGGGTGTTGCAACCGACAGCGCGGGGAATGTCTATGTGGCGGATCCTGCGGCAAACCGGGTCCAGAAGTTCAGTTCCGACGGGACATTCCTCGGTGCATGGGGATCATCCGGGAGCGGGAACGGGCAGTTCAATTTATCCTATGATGCAGCCGTTGATCCGTTGGGGAATGTCTATGTAACGGATATGGGGAACAACCGCATTCAGAAATTCGCGCCGGTCTCTGCATCATCGGGGAATACGAAAACCTCTGACACGCACAAGACCCCTATGAGCATTCTGCCGGTTTTCGGTGCGGTGGGAGTAGTATTGCTCGGGATGGCCGCAGGGAAGAGAATCTGATCTCTTCTCCTGCTTCAAGGGTAAATTCCCGGTGGTTCACCTGTGGTTGTTTTTCCGGCACCCTGCCCGATTGTTCAGATACCCGTGCCTGCCCCTGCCCCACTCCCGCCTGTTCCGGTCCCCCCAAAAAAATGCCCTTCCTTTCACTTTGACCAATACATGGTCGATCCGGAAAATGATCGCCCCTCCAAACCCTGCTAAATAGTGCCTCTGGCTCTCCGGTGTAAAAACGGGAAAAAATGAGTGAAACTCACCCTCATTTTCACAAAACTCGTCCTCTGTTTCCGGAAACATGGGCTAACAGAGCCCGCTGCGGGCCCGGATTTGGGGGGAAAGATACCTTCAAAGAAATTCTCCGCAGTGGGTGTTTTCCCGGGATATGGCCCCAGAACTCGTGTCCATGGAACTGGCCATGGTTGTGACGGTTTTTTCATGGTTTTCAAAATAAAGGATCATTTTTTCATCTCTTTATTCGTAATCTCATGTCGTTGATGACAGTTTTCTCTGCCCGAGCCAGAGCCCGAATACGAGGCCGAGGATAACTCCTCCGAACGCGGCCTGCAAAGCAAAAAGGCAGGCTTCAATCTCCCCGCTTGGGGGCTGCCACTGGGGAATCAGGGGGGTAAATGAATCTACGGGATGGCCGGTCAGTTCTGCAATCTTCTCGGAACCGACATTATCCGAGCCGGCGAACTCGTGCGTCCCCCCGGCACTGACCGAAAGGAAAACGAGAATGAATCCGATGACTGCAATAAGGGTGATCAGTTCAAGTTTCCTGTGTTTTATCATACCTTCACCTCATTCCGGGGAAGTGATTCGGAATTCATGCGTGCTTTTGCGATCTGCTCATCAGAGAAGACGTTCAGTCTTATCACCAGTTCCGGTTTAAGTTCGATTACGTACTTGAATACGAGTGCAAGGACACACCCTTCCACAATCGCGAGCGGGATCTGGGTGATGGCAAAGATCACGAAGAATGCTGAAAATGAGGCTGTAACACCGCCAACCTGCGCAGGATAAGCGAGCGCCAGTTCAAAGGATGTAATTATGTATGTCACTAAATCGGCAACCGCTGCAACGATGAAGACCGTGAAATAAATATTCATCTTCGTGTTTTTGAGAAGACGGTACACGACATACCCGGCAACAGGACCTCCGATAGCCATAGAACAGATGTTTGCACCAAGTACCGAGAGACCGCCGTGAGCGAGCACAAGCGCCTGGAAGAGCAGGACGATTCCTCCGATGATGGATGTGATAAACACCCCAAAGCACATAGTCGAGAGACCTGTGCCGGTCGGATGAGAACAACTACCGGTTACCGATGGGAGTTTGAGGGCGGACAATATGAAGATGAACGCCCCACAGACTCCAAGCAGTGGCAGGTATTCCCTGTCTTTTTTCATCATCGCCTGCAGTTCAATAATTCCCATGATGAGGAACGGGAGAGCGATTATCCACCAGACGATACACCATTGCCAGGGTAAGAAACCTTCCATGATATGCATAATAATACAAAACAAGTGTACCTGTTTTAACTAAATAAAATTTGCTTAGTTGGTTTATCGAAATGTATCGACAGGCCGGTTTATCAGGAGAGTATCCTTTCTTACCACCCTCTTGTGTACTCCCCCGCGCAGGGCATGCAGACAAACTTGCCGTCCCGGACACGGGCCCGGTGTTCGGCAACCATCTCCCCGCAGGTCGCACACTGGACTGACGCGAAGATCTTTGCCTTTATGGGAATTTCCGGTTTCACTTCTCTGACAATGAACAACTCCTCGATGGGCATCCTGAGTATCGTGTCGATAACCCCGGCCTGCCGTTCATGGAACTCTTTGTGTTCAGCGGGTGTTGCAGTCCCGCCCATTACTTTCTCCCGCAATGCTGATGCGGCCGGATCGATACGCTGCACAACCGGTTCCGGCCTTTGGACAAGGCGGATGGCTCGGTTGTATTTCCGGTCAATGAAGGTATATGCATGCTTCCCGAAGTCGTGCAGGATCAGGTTGCCTTTGCCAACCGAGCACCCGGCAACCAGCTGGATTGCATCAACCCCGCAGGCATCGTTCTCCACGATACAGACCAGTTCTTCGTCATCAGAACGGCCGGCCCTGAGGGCGTCCATTGCGTACTCTGCCGCCCGGTAACCGAGTGCAAGTCCGGGGCAGGCATGCCCGTGGAATGCAACAGCGTCATTATAGGATTTTATTGACTGGGTCATAGGATCACGTGATTCAATTGTTTCTTTTGCAAAAGAATTACCTTGTTCTCATGTACGGACCGTGTAATAGTGAAAAAATATTTGTTTTATGAAGCGATATTTGTCGAGATATTTTGTACACCCGTGGTTTCACATACCCATCACCGTCCCGTGGCAATCCCCGGTGACTCCGGGGATTCTCCTGCATTGCCGTGCGGTATAACCACGTTCCTGCCGCTCCACCGCTGGATTGAAACCGGCACATCATACACCTCTTCGATCAGCTCCGGTGTAATCACGTCCTCTCCACCCGCTGCATACACCATGCCCTCTTTGAGCAGGACAAAACGGTCGGCGTAGTGCAACGCAAGATTGAGATCGTGCATGGTCATCAGTGCTGTGAGATGGTGAACATGGACGACATTTCGGATGAAACGCATAATCTCATGCTGGTTTTTTAAGTCAAGGCTGCTCGTTGGTTCATCGAGCAGCAGCACGCGGGGCTCCTGCACGAGTGCCCGGGCAATGACAATTTTCTGGAGTTCTCCACCACTCATCGCATCCACATGACGGAGGGCAAGGCCGGTCAGGTTGAGCTGTTCTATGATCGCCTGGACTTTCAGGATGTCGTCTTTGTGGACATTCATCCCGATCCACGGGCGCCGACCGAGCAGGATGGCATCGAATGCGGTTACTCGTGGCGGTTCTATGTGTTGCGGGACATGGGCAATCGACCGGGCAATCTCCCTCCGTGATGCTGAGAGAATATCCTGGTCTCCGAGCATGACCGTGCCGGTTTTTGGCCGGAGCATGGCATTCATGCATCGCAGCAGGGTGGTTTTACCGGCTCCGTTCGGACCGAGAATTGCTACAATCTCATCCGGCCGGGCATTGCAGCGGACATCCTGAAGTACCGGATGGCTGTTGTACCGGAACGAGAGGTCCTGCACGCTCAGGATCATGACCGGTTCCCCCGTATCAGCAGGTAGAGAAAGAGCGGCGCTCCGAGAAATGCCGTGAGAACCCCTGCCGGGAGTACAGCAGGTGCAATGATGATACGCGCCACGGTGTCAGCTCCAAGAAGGATAATGCCCCCGACAATGCAGGATCCCGGGAGGAGATACCGCTGGTCATCGCCGATGATGCGTCGTACCATATGCGGGCTGACAAGGCCGATGAACCCGATGATGCCGAGAAATGATACGACAACGGCGGCGATCAGCGAGGAAAGGAACATTGCTATGGTCCGGACACGCTCCGCGCTGACGCCAAGACTTTTCGCGGTCTCATCGCCGCTGTCAAGCGCATTGTAGTCCCAGCGTCTGAGCATGAAATAGATGACGCACGGAGTGATAACCGCAATGATGATTGCGAGATCGCTCCAGGTTGCCCTCCCGACATCCCCGAACGTCCAGAAGACAATCGCGGCTATCTGTTCGGCGCTGGAGAAGTACTGGAGAAAGGTAGTCCCGGCAGTGAACAATGCTGCAAGCGCCACTCCGACAAGTATCATCACCTCCGGAGAAGTGCTCCGGTATTTTGCCACCAGGAGGATTGCCAGAGTTGCAACCAGTGATGACAGGAACGCACATATCGTGACAATGTACGGGTTGTTGACAACAATAGCATCGGATACCAGACGGCCGAGAGTCCCGGCACCAAACATGGTGATCGCAACTGCTGCACCGAATGCCGCAGCCTGTGAAACCCCCAGCGTGTAGGGGGAGCTCAGCGGGTTACGCAGAACCGACTGCATCACAACCCCCGCCGCAGCGAGCCCGATCCCGCAGGCTGCCGCTGCAAGAACCCGGGGAAGCCGGATATTCCAGATAATCATCTCGGCATTTCCGGTTGAGTGGTACAAAAGGGTGTTAATAACCTCTGAAAACGGGATCATGACACTGCCCACTCCCACCGAGATGAGTGCAAGAAGAACCAGTCCTCCAGTGCAGGCAGCAAGGAAGAGAACCTTTTTCCTTATGTAACCGGAATATGCGTCCGGTTCTTTGACTGCACTGATGTCAAGATGCATCTTTCACGTCCGATCGGAAAAACCCGGGAATCACAACTTCACCTTTTGAGCAATGGTCATGGATGACTGGGCATCAATCGGCACAATCTCCCGCACAACAAATCCATGGTCAGCCAGCCGCCGGTTATATTCTGCAAGCGGTACGCTGTTGGAAAAAACATACCGGGCTGCCTGTTTCTGCACTCCTTCAAACGTCCAGAGGTTCCACTCAAGACTGAGCCAGGGATCGAACGGCGTCTCATCGATCACCTGTTTGTTGATGAACAGGCCGCCGTAGTTGAGAGCTTCTGAAATCTTGGGGATCAGTTCAGGGACTTTTCCCCCGGGATTCGATGAAGAAAAGATAATATCATACCCGCTGCCGATAGGATCGCAAAAGAAATCCCCGGGCCTGGCACTGACCCGGTCAGCACCATAACGTGCAATGAAACTGCTCGTGGCATCAATAACCGGGGGCAGGTCAAATACCGTTGCTTCGAGCCCGGGATTTTTCTGGCAGAGTGCAATGGCATAGAGCCCATGGCCCCCGCCAAGATCAAGTAATCTCTTTGCGGCAGGGAATTCGGGCAAAGCAGCAACCTGTCCGATCACGTTCTGGAGGAGCCCGCACCGGCAGTTCTCTGCCATTGACGGGATGATCACGTCGCGAAACATCTCTGCACGGTCATACGCAACCGGCCCGTCTTTCAGGATCTGAGGAAGATCCGCCCAGAGCCCGGCCAGACGTCGCTGGAACGCAATTGCATGCTGCTGGCAGAAGGGGGAATGCGAAACAAGGTAAGACCTGGCAGTCTGGCTTGTTCTGAACCGTTCACCGTCGGTTTCTAACAGGCCGGCTGTTACAAGACTCCGGCATAAAAGATCCATAAGATCCGCCCTGCATCCAAGTACAACAGCACACTCTTTACCGGTCTTTGGCTCCTGAAGAATTTCGAAAAGCCCGAGATCAAGAGCGGTTGTCACCGCATGGTACTGCCGGATGCCCGCGAGCGCGATATCGAGAAATACCAGCGGGTTGGTCCCGGGATGTGCCGGAACCTCAGAAAGATCAGGAATCGGGGCCGTATTGTTGCACATCGTCGCATCCTCATTTCACCCGTGTAGAGAACGGGACAAAGCCGCCAAAGAGCGTCTTCATATCACCATACACCGGTTTTCCGTCGAGCATTGTGTAGATCTCATCGGCTTTCTGTTCAGGATCCACGTCCGCGAACTGTTCCGGATACAGTGTTTTACCAACGTAATATGCATCGGCGAGGACGGTGTCGTAATTGTTGGCGTACCAGTTGTACGGCATGACCCCGTATACACGACTATTCTTCACTGCCGGTAAAGACTGGTACACCGGATCCTTGAAATCTTCAGTAACCAGTGCAAAACTCGCTTCATCAACAAAGATGATGTCGGGTTTCCACTCAAGCAGTTTTTCCTTATCGATCATCATCTGGCCCCCACCGCTTGCAGAGGCTGCAACATTGTTCCCGTTCACCATCATCAGGGGTGCATATGCCGGATCGGTTGAGAGGAAACCGTGTGCACCATTGTAAGCGATACCCCCGACGTAAACTCTCGGATGTTTATCTGCCGGAATATTTTTTGTCCGGTTATTCAGGTCCTGGATTGTGCTGTCGATGTATGACGTGATTGACCGGGCCCGCTCTTCCTTTCCAAGAATCTGCGCCATCAGTCCCAATGACTGGTAGAACGCATCTTTGTTCTTACCAAGATCGCCGGCCGTCAGTGCAACCACTGCGTGCCCACTCTTTTCCTGGAGAGTCTGGGCATCCTTGCCGGTGGTAAATGTATAGAAGATTACATCCGGGTTCTGTGCAGCAATCAGTTCCGGGTCACCGGTTTTTCCCCCGATGAAAGGTTTTGCTGAAAGGTCAGGGTTTGCCAGGTTGTAGGGCTTGTCGATACCTGAAGGCATCCCGAATCCGGAAGTATTGTACTTCTTCTGTTCGCGATCATCAACGCCAACCACCCGGTCAGTTGCCTGGAGGTACGTAATCATCCTCAGGGCTCCGGCTCCTACACCAATAATCCGCTGGGGATCTTTTTTCACATCTACGGACCGGTTTGCCATATCGGTAATGGTAAGCTTCCCGGAATCTCCCGGTGCGGTACTTTGAGGTTTGTTCTGTGCTGCGCATCCTGCAGATACCAGGAGCAGTGCGAGAATCGCCATAATTATCAGGGTGTTTACACGGTTAATCTTCATACGAATTTCGATCTAAGTAGCACCAAATCTTATAAAAGAATTGTGATTTTATATCAAAAATTACGAAAATGAAATATTTATTTAAACCGTAAAAAAATGCTGATGAAAATAATGTAAAGAAAGGCCCGGAATCATGGACTGTATCGGGCAGGGCAGCTAAAAGGTATTCCCTCCCCATTCTCCATACCCGTAATCGGCTGAATATGGGCTATCCGTTTTTTTTAAACGTCTGGATGAACCATTTTTTGAAAAAAGGAAGGAACGTATGTGAAAATGTGTGGAGGAGACCGCGTTTCCTGTGGTTTTGCGATAGCGGTTACCTGATCGCCATGAAACCAGTCTTCTGTTCACTGATCTGCGAATCCTTCCCTGCCCGGATACACTATTCGGTCGAGTTCCCTGTCACTTTCCCCGGCCACCCCCTTCCTGTTTTCTCCTGCACCCCGTTGCCCGATGAAACACCCCCGCCAATGCCCGATCGAACCGCTCACAGCCTGCAGCGAAAACCACCATTTCACCAAACAACCGGGATTAAACCCCGTGAGATTTGACAAAGTTAAAGGCGAAGAACCCCTCACCTGCATTCATGGACGCCTGTTCCCGCTCCGGTGTATTCCTGCTTCTGGTATTCCAGAAGGGGGTACTTTCATGACAACGACACTGCCACAACTCGGACAATTCAAAAAGGAACTGATCGTTTTCCTGGTCCTTACCTTTGGTGCAACCTATCTCCTTGAACTGACCGGCATTGCAATAAACGGCCCCGGGATCCTGGCAAACAGGATCATGAATGTGCCCATGTACATCCCGGCCGTCTCGGCAATCATCTGCATGGTGTATTTCAAATCCGCTGCCCTGACAAGGGAGGTAAAGATCTTCCTTGGTTTTTTCCTCTTTGCTTCAGCGGTATCCCTGGTCGAGTCAGTGTACCAGCCCCTTCTTGGAACCCTCGGGCCGCTGCCCCTCCTCACGGTAGTTGTATCGGTCCTCGCGTTTGTTGTGCTGGTTATCCAGAACCTGAACAAGCCCTGGCGCGAGAACCTGGTCCCGGCCCGGTTATCTTTCGGGAGAAATTACCAGTATTACCTTATCCTCTCGGTCATCTTCGCAGCCCTGTTCATCCTCGGGCTGCTCATCAGTTACTATACCGGCCTCGGCGTTCCCGCCCAGGGTTTCAACCCGACCCTCTTTCTCACGTTCTTTGGCCTGTACCTTGTGACCTTCTTTGTCGCCTGGCCAAAATTCCTCGGCGAGGAATACGGCTGGCGGTTTTACCTCCAGGACCGGATGTTTGCGCTCTTCGGGGGATACAAGGGAGTGGTCCTTGTCGGCCTTCTCTGGGGACTCTGGCATTTCCCGCTGATGCTCATGGGCCTGAATTTCCCGGACAACCTGATCGCCGGCAATATCGTGTATCTTGTCTGGACGGTAGTAATAGGCATCATATACAGTTACGCGGTCTTAAAGACCGGAAGCATCTGGATTGCTGTCCTGCTCCATGCCATCACGGACTGCATTGTCAATATCGGTTACCCCTATATCGCAAACGGGCAGGTCATTGTTGCATTCCTCCCGGCCCTCCTCCTGCTGGGCATCCTCGCGGCAATACTCCTGAAGTCCCGGTTATGGGTTGAAAGCCCTGCAACAACCGGATCCCTGTGATGACCGGTGCCGGAAATCCCGGCAGGGAGTCATCAACCCGGATTTTTTAAAAAGGTTACAAAAAAATCCTGAAAAAATTGTCCGGGCCTCACGGAGCACTTTTCTTTTCCGGTGTGGTCACGGCAGACGGATGGGTTTCTCTCCTCTTTTTCCTGTACATAGGAATTCCCGGAATGCTTTTCTGACAGCGTCAGATCCGGCCCGGGCGTCTCACCGTTTCCGGCAATCACCCGCGCCATGCACCGGAAATACCCCCGGTTCCAAGCTCCGTAAAACAGCGCTTCGTTTCATTCCAGTCCCCTCCAGGTCGATCCAAAAAACGATCGCTTGTCCAAACCCTGCTAAATAATGTCTCTGCTTCAACGACGTAAAAACGGGAAAAAACACGTGAAACTCACCCTCATTTTCATAAAACTCGTACTCCGTTTCCGGAAAACCGGGCAAACAAAGCCCAGTAAGAGCCCGGATTGGGGGGTGAAAGATACCCCCTACGGATGCATCACGACTTCCGGGAGAGTACCACAAATGCGATACACGGGACTGCAAAGATGATCGTATTGAGGACAGGACCAACCGTCACATCCAGGCTGTCGAAAACAAGCCCGGCTACTGCCGCAGCCGGGAAAAGGAGGAGCCGCAGAGAGATATTCCTGACCCGTGCGGGATCGGTCCCGGCGTAGAGGAGATTCTGGTTATGCGAGGCATGCTTCCAGAGGACAAACATGACAAGGCCGGTCAGGAGGACATTGGCATGGAACAGAATCCCGTACGGGATGGGCATGTCTGAGAAATTGTACAGGAGCGATGTCAGCGGCGTGAAGATGAGCGAGAGGGCAAGGCCAAACGAGAGATACACAAAATACCGGTCAAGCCTCCGTATGTTCCGGAGCATCTCGAAGAACAGGATATAGAAGACTGCAAAGATGACAAAGACAAAGATAAACCCGAGAATGTCTCCGTGCATCACTCCCACATATTCCCTTAAGTATTCCAGGTCATCGCTCGATGAGAGCGGGGGAAGCGGAATATTGTTCCTGACAATAATGGTCATGACAAAGGCAAAGACCCCGTTCATCAGGATCTCGAACATATCGTGCGGAACTACGCCCTTGCAGATGCTGTCCGGATCCGTGTTCCTGCACCGGTTGTCCTGATCCGGTGAACCGTCAGTCATGCAGTACCCCCGGGCTCTTTTTTAAGTTTTTTGCGGAATACAGCGACATGATGAAGAACGCTGCCATTGCCCCAAGGTAAATGTACTGCGTTGAAGGCAGGTCGCACGCGGCAAGGACAATACCGACTACCGCGGTCACCGGGATGATGAGCATCTTGACCGTGATGCACCACCTTCGCCAGCCGGCAATTCCTGCCCTGAGGACAGAATGTTTGCAGGAGATATGGTACCACTCACAAAAGAGGAGGGTCCCAAGCACGAGCATCAGGGAATGAAACAGGACCGGAAAGACAGACTTGGTTGCGAAAATCTCCGTATAATGACTCGAGATTGGCAATAGTACGAGCATCATCAGGATCCCCAGATGGAGATAGAGGTAGGTCCGGTCAATCCGTGCAACCATATGAAAGGTATGATAGGCGGTGATCCAGATCATGGCGATGATGATGAATACGATGAGGAAATTCATGATATCCGGCAGCAGCTTCATCGCCAGTACATCGGGCGATACCATATCATCGCTGTTGAATGTCGGGACCCAGATATTCCCAAAAAGAAGGAGGAGCGTGAAGACAAAGATGGTATTGGTGAGCCTGCCGAGATTGACCTTGGTTATCGGTCCTTCATCCTGTATATCCTGCGCCATCCGGGTTCCTAGTATCATCGGAATGAAGGTAAATAAGGTGAACGGATTTTTTTTGTTCAGGAAAATACTCCAAGAATGCATATGATGCCCGCTTGAAATAAAATTCCCGGCATAACGCTCCCCTGCATCAGAACGAACCCGTCTGTCCCTGCAGCCTGAACCCCCCATGGAACGATGACGGCGATCAGGGTAGCGGGGAACTGTCGTAACCGGAAAACACCTTTGATTTCGGAATCCATGGCAGGATACGAAGGGCCATTTGCCGCCCCGCCCTGCCCAGGAAAAATATCATGAAGGATCTCTCTCCCCGGAACCGACATCTTTTTGGCTACTGAGATAATTATACGGATTTATATGATGAGCCGGAAAGCCCCAGGAATATCATACCGGATTGTCGTGATCACCGGACTGGTGATCCTCTCCTTACTGGCGTGCACCGTCATGGCCGGTGCCGCACAATCCATTCCCACGCAACCACCCCCGCCGCCCTCCCCAACGCCTCCCCCGTCTCCCCCACCCCCACTGACCCCGCCAACACCTCCGGGAACAACACCAATCCCTCCTACGCCGCCAGTTACGCTTCCGACCCCTCCGGGAACAACACCGACTCCCCCCACCCCTCCGGTCACCCTTCCCAGCCCCCCGCGAACAACGCCAACTCCCCCGACGCCGAATGGCACGCTCCCGACCCCTCCGGTTCCCCCGGTATCCCCTGCTCCCGGGACCGGCTCACCGGCATCTCCTCCGGATTCCGGGGACACGCTGGTAACTCCCAATTCCACGCCCACCGTTCCCGGGGCAATGCTGACGCCTGCCTCTCCTCCGACAACCTTCCAGACACCCGGAGGTACGCTCCAGCCGCCACCAACTACTCCGGTAATGACCATCCCCACCACCGCATTTCCGGCAAATCCCCGGACCCCGGGTTACAACGGGGTGTTCGATCAGATCTATGACTTCTTCAGCGGGTTCTTTGGAAGAACCCCTCCTCCCACGGTTGATACCGAATAAAAAAAGTTTTTACGTGGTGTTGCGGCAGCTGCAGATGTTGTACGGCCCTCCGGCCGTAATGACGTCCTGCTGCTCAAATTTTGTATCAACAGGGCATTTACAGTTCCCAAAGGTCAGAACTCCGCTCACCTTCACGCCGTTGTGCACGGAACCGCAGCAGGTGCCGGTATCGCATGACGTCACCGGGCACGTACCGGCGGGCCCGGCAGTGGGTGTGACCATTGGTTCTGCAGCCCCGTTCACCATAAGGTGGTAGGTACGGCAGACCGATCTCCCCCCGGCATCTGCAACGCAGACATCGAAATTGCCTGCCGGCCCGGCCGGTGCTCCCCTGAGCCTGCCATCCGTTCCAAGTGTCAGACCCGATGGAGGATAGCTGGCCCCGGACCCGAGGTAGAATGTGTAGGGAGGACTACTTCCCGGTGGCAGCTGGGAAATAAGCGAAGTGAAATTGTAGGAGACCGGCTTTCCGATAACCGCCGGGGGATGGATCTCGGCTGCGCCCTGGCCCGCAAGGTGAAATTTGGGGATATAGCCAAACATCGAAAGAAAGAGAACCGTGAAAATGATGATCGCAAGGACCATGGGGATGGCGGGGCGCATGTACCACGGGGTTCTCTTCTGCGGAGGCTGACCGGGATCCCCTGGAGACGGAGATTCTGTCATAGTATCGACTCCCCCCGCCGGGTTGCCCGTGCCGGTCCGGCAGCAGGGCGCTGGCAGGAGATACAAGAAATATCAGGCTGGATGTATTAATGGTATCTGCCCTTTTCCTGCCAGGTGATAAGAAGAATGGGATAATCCTCTTAACTGCCGCGTCCGCAGAGCTGGACCGTGGGATTGGAATACGCGCTGATCGTTGTTTGTGTCTTTTGTATGGTTCCATCGCGAAGTATCTGCAGGGTTGCAGGTTGCTGGCCATTGAATCTGATATCGCCCCGGACAATTGAGGATTCAAGACAGCCATCGAAACGACTGATACTGATAATGGTATCGCCGCTTCCGCTGATATCGACAGTATATTCCCCGTTATGCTTGAGGCCGTCATTATAATAGCCCTTCCAGGGTCCCGGATAGATGATCTTAATCTGGTAATTTCCGGTGATGAGGCCGGACCCCCCGGAACCTGCTGTGGTGCCGGTACCTTTCGGTGTGCCCGTGGCAGAGGTTGTTATGGGACAGGTGCCGGAGGAACACGATGCGGTTTTCGTGACGGTCGGGGCACTGGTCGGCTGAGTCTGAGTGGGAGTACCCGTAGGGGTAGTCCGGGTAAGCGTGGGGTAGTCATAGGTAGTGAATACGGTGGGTGTCGGGGTTGGCGTCTGCTGGTTGACAATCCGGATCTGAATATTCCTTTTGTCCATGGAAGCCGGTGTATCGGAATCCACGACAACGGCAAGGATCTGGGAGGTGATGAAAGGGACGGTCGGGGGTAATGGTTCCGCATACCCGGCAAGAGTGCCGGATGGCGAGAGGGTGAACCCGGCAGGTACTTTGGAGCCGGGATAGATGGACCAGGTGTACGGAGGAACCCCCTTTTCAGCATCCAGCTGGTAAGCCCCATGGGCCCCGGCAACCCATGTCAGGGTCTGGTCGGTGGTGATGGTCACATTTTTTTTCGCTGAATCTGCGCATCCCGCAGTGATCACGAACAGTATCGCGAGTCCGATAACCGCCAGTGAAATGCCCGTTTTCTTCATAGAGTTGCCTCAAATAAGATGAATGAAGTGTTGGAAATATAAAATTTCTGTATTCCTGAACGAATTACATAGCGATAATCCGCTGGTGACGGTGCGTTCGCGGCCTGACCACCCCTCGGCCCCCGGCGCCAACAACGCTGGAGAGTACACGGCCGGACCCGGGCAGGCCCGGACCGTACCTTTATGGGGTAATTTGGGATATCACTAAGAGGAAATACAAGAAATGAAGCCACCTGACCCGTCGCCGCAGTTCACCTGGAATGCGGCAGACTATCACAAGAGTTCTCTGGCCCAGCAGCAGTGGGCAAAAGAACTGATCGAAAAACTCAGGCTGACCGGTGCGGAACGGGTGTTGGATATCGGGTGCGGAGACGGGAAGACCACCGCAGAGATCGCCTGCAACCTGCCGGGAGGAACTGTTACGGGAGTGGACAGTTCACCGGAAATGATCCGGTTCGCACACGATCATTTTCCGCACCGCAAATACCGGAACCTTTCATTTATACAGGCTGATGCCCGTAACCTGCCATTTTCTGCAGAATTCGATGTAGTGTTTTCGAACGCAGCACTGCATTGGATCCAGGATCATAAACCGGTGCTTGCAGGAATTGCAAAGAGCCTCAGCCCGGATGGAAAAATGTTGATCCAGATGGGTGGGAAAGGGAATGCAGAGAAAATACTGCAGGTTGGCGATGTCGTAATGGAGAATAAGGAATGGGAGCAGTATTTCCGCGGATTCTCCTTTACTTTTGGTTTCTTTAGCAATGCTGAGTATTGGCAGTGGCTGACAGAATCGGGATTAGTACCGAGCCGGGTCGAGCTGATCCCGAAAGATATGACCTATTCATCCCGGCAGGATCTGGGGGCCTGGATCCGCACCACCTGGCTTCCCTGGATGGCGCAACTTCCAAAGACCCGGCGGCAGGGATTCATCGAAGCAGTCATGGATGAATATCTCAAAAATTATCCGGCAGACTCCGATGGGATGATCCATATCAGTATGGTCAGGCTGGAGGCCGAAGCAAAGAAAATGCCCTGAGTCCGGCTCCACCGGGTTCAGATCAGATCATGATGCCCGCCCCCGCGGGCGTGTCGGCCGTCTGGCTCTTCGCTAAGATTTTGACGGTTGCTCATCGCAATTCTGTATGAGCATTTCTGCCTTCCCATGCATTTCTGCCGGCCCATGGTATCACACGAAGACATATCATCTCACTGATACAAGAGACCACATCAAGTCTGGTGAATCTGGCCAGACGGGAGATCGGTATGGGTAATTATCATTTTTGCAATGACTGCGAACACATTAAAATCCGGATGGTCCCGGGAGTCAATGGAGCCTCAGTGAAAGAATTGTCATGCCCGGCCCGGTTCAACCCGCGGGAAGGGAAGTGGCTTCCGGTGAATGGCGAAAACCCGCATGAATGCCCGAGGAATGTAAATTTTATGCGGATCCAGAAGCAGGCTGATGAGCGCAGGCTCCGGTGAAGGGGCATCCCGGACGGGTCAGAACAAAATGCCCACGCCCCTGTATGCCGGCCTTCGCATCGGAAAACAAAAAAAACAAAGATCTTCGGTTTTGGAAGTTTGAATGCAGGAAATTGAACAATTAAAGGTCCTCCAGTCTGAGCGCGAAGCGTTCAAATCACGAACGAAACAGCGGGAGCTGGAGAAGAAAGCGGAAAGCCAGACCGAAACGTCCTGTCCCGAGTGTGGCAGCCGCGTGCTGGTTCATGACCGTGAACGGGCTGAACTGGTCTGCCAGAGCTGCGGGCTTGTGATTGATGACGAGTTCATTGATCGCGGTCCCGAGTGGCGGGCTTTTGATCATGACCAGCGGATGAAACGGGCCCGTACCGGGGCACCGATGACCCTCACGATCCATGACAAGGGCCTCTCCACGATGATCGACTGGCGCAACCGGGACTCGTTTGGCAGGGCGATCTCATCCAAGAACCGGGCCCAGCTCTACCGTCTCCGCAAATGGCAGCGCCGGATCCGGGTGAGCAATGCAACCGAGCGGAACCTTGCGTTCGCACTCTCGGAACTGGACCGCATGGCCTCGGCACTTGGCCTGCCGCGGAACATCCGTGAGGCAGCAGCAATGGTGTACCGTGATGCCGTTGACAAGAACCTGATCCGCGGCAGGAGCATCGAAGGCGTTGCAGCAGCAGCGCTCTATGCCGCCTGCCGGCAGTGTAGCGTGCCCCGGACCCTTGATGAGATTGCAGAAGTTTCCCGTGTTTCAAGAAAAGAGATCGGCAGGACGTACCGGTTCATTGCCCGGGCGCTTGGACTGCATCTCCTGCCTACATCCCCGCTGGACTATGTGCCCCGGTTCTGCTCGGGGCTCAACCTGCATGGCGAGGCCCAGACCCGGACCATCGAGATCCTCCGGCAGGCTTCGGAGCGGGAACTGACAAGCGGCAGGGGGCCGACCGGTGTTGCGGCAGCGGCGATCTACATTGCCTGCATCCTTGGCGGGGAGCGGCGCACCCAGCGCGAAGTTGCGGAAGTTGCCGGTGTTACCGAGGTCACCATACGGAACCGGTACAAGGAACTGGCAGAAAAACTGGATATCGAGATCATTCTCTGATCCCGCTTTTTTATTTGGATCGTTTTTCAGTAGGATGCCGGATCCCGGGCTGGACATATCGAAAAAGCCCGGACTCTCACCAGGTACCTTTCCCCCGCCGTTTTTTATATCAGTCCCTGCTGTGTGCATCGGCCATTATGAGCTGGCATCCTGCATTGGCCGACTAATCCCGAAATATTTTCCCATACGTTTTTTCATGAAAATTCACGAATCAAGTAAGACAGGGACGAATTAATCCCGGCGTTATGATGGCTTGCGCCGCCCCCGCAGGGACGCCCCCGCGGCGCTTCAATTACCTGCTCATGTCTGAAAACAGGTAATTGCCCGTCCGTGCCGTACCGGGGCCCTGAGGCAGGGAGTCCTCCTAATATTCCCTTTCTTATTTTTCATACTTCTGGTGTGACCGCCCGTTCATGTGCGTTATAATACTATGAGCATACCCAAACCCTTCATGGGTCGCCCGGCTGCCGTGCCAGAGCTCGCTTTTTAGGAATGTTGCCTGCTTTCAATTTTGATGGGGGTCAAGGGTTTTCTCCCCTTGGGATGCTTCCCCCTCTGGGGGAGAGAGGGGGTCACCCTCACACGTTGGAAATAATGCGAGGCATCCAGTGAGAATGAATCTGGAACAATGTTGTGAAATAATTTCGGGATATCACAATCTTTTACATTGGCCGACAAACTAACATATTTTTATATTGTAAATGTCAATACATTTACGTATGTTCCTTCCAACGAATGAGAAACAGTTCGGGTTCTGGAAGATGCGCCGCAGCGGAATGTCGAATGTCTCGATTGCAAACCTGCTCGGGATAACCCGTCAGGGAGTATCCCAGGCACTCCTTGCCATGAACGAGAAGATCGAGGCCTCGCTCAAAGAGATGGCGCAGGCAAACAAGATCCAGATCGGGAAGATCGATGTGGAGAAAGGCGTCCTGTTCGGCCGGTCCATCCCGTTCCAGACCAATGCCTACATCTTTGTCTCGGAGAAGCACGGCATGCAGGTCTGGTACGAGCATGAAGGCGACTGCAGGAACTGCGATGAATTCACGAAATGTATCGAGTTCATCTGGGACTTTGCCTCAGAACTCGGGATCAGGATCGAGAAAACCGCCGATCCGACAAAGATGGCCGACGAGTTGCTCAGCAAAATCCGGGAGACGATGAAATGACCCGGCTGTCGGAAATTGCTGAACAGTGGTCCGGCCTGTGCCGGAAACCCCCGGCAGTCCGTGCACTGCTTCCGGATACCGGTATCCTCGCGGAGTCCGCCCATGAAGGACTCCCTGATGGCGGTGGCGGGGGATCGGGATCGCTGCGCCGGGGAATCGGGGCTGCCCTGTCGGGGATGAGGACCCTGAACCGGAACCGGCAGCTCTTCATGTTTACTCTCCTTGTCGGGCTGGTGCTCGCGGGAAGCATCATCGGCCAGGCAGCGCTCGGCTATGCCAGCTGGGCCATGCAACCCCATATCGGCGAGATCGAATGGGTTCTCCTGAACTTTGTGATCGAGTTCGCAACGATCATCTGCCTCGTGTTCCTGCTTGCGGGCCTTGTCCTCAGCCTCGGGTCAAAAAAAGAAGCTCATGCATCGTTCTTTGAAGGACTTACCGGGGCAAAAAAATTTACAAAAGCCATCTTTGCGTGGTCTTTTGTCCTGGCATTCGCGGGCATGCTCCTCTTCAGTATTTACTTTTATTCTCCCGGATGGTTTGCGCGGAATGACCCGCTCCTCGATGTTGTTGGAATTCTTTATGGTCCGGTCAACGTGCTGTACGAGTTCCCCTTCAACCCGGCTCTTTCCCCGTCCATCCTGTTCAATCCCTACCGCGAGGGGGGACTCCCGCTGACCTCCTGGATATATCCAACCGGGATCCAGCAGGCCCTGACCTTTTCAGCCATCAACCTGCTCCTCTTTATCCTGACCCTGTTTGTGGTGCCGCTGGTGGTTCTCGGTAAAAAGCCCCTCAGAAATGCAGTCACGGGATCGTTTGGCCTGATGAAAAAGTCCTGGGCTGAGATCGCAGCCTGCGTCATCTTCCTTATCGGTATTGCAACCGGTGTGTTCTTTACGTACCTGCTCATCCAGGCGGCATCCGGGATGGCCGCGCCCGGCTGGGTTGTCACGATACCCCCGGAAAATACCTGGATCATCCTTGCTCTCGTGTATGATGGCGCACTGTTCTTTTTTGCGCTGGTCATGGCAACGGTTGGAGGGATTGCCGCTCTCGAGCTGTACCGGAATGCACAGATCCGGGGGAATGAAAAATGACACGCTTGTCAACCGTTGCCGGACGCTGGCTGGGATTGTGCCCGAAATCGCCGGCCCTGCACACCACAGCGGCAGTCATTCTAAAAGAATCCAGTATCAACCCGTCCGTTCAGCCGGGTGGTGGCGGATCCGGAACTATCCGCCGGGGGCTAGGAGCAGCCCTGTCCGGGATGAGGACCCTGAACCGGAACCGGCAGCTCCTCATGTGTACCCTCCTAACCGGGCTGGTATTCGCGGGGAACATCATCTGCCAGGGAGCGCTCTCGTACATCAACTGGATCCTGTCGGATAGGATCATACCGCTTGTCCTTGACTTTTGTATCGAGTTTGCAACCATGTTCTGCCTGGTATTCTTACTCACAGGGCTTGTCCTGAGCATCTCACCGGGAAAAGTGGGTCCGGCCTCGTTTTTAGCGGGGCTTGCGGAGGCAAAAAAATACATAAGAGCCCTCTTTGTGTGGTCTTTTGTTCTGGCATTTGCCGGCATGCTGCTTGACCGGATCTTCTTCTCTCCCGCCGGGTTCTTCTGGCCTTTCTCATCATCCCTCCTTGGCGTGCTCACCGAGTTCCCCTTCACCCTGCACCTCAACCCGAGCACCTTTGCCGAGATCCCGGGCTATGGAGGACGGTCACCGCTCTTCTGGACGTATCCGTACGGGTTTGAGAACGCCCTGACCTTTTCGGCGATCAACCTGCTCCTCCTGATCCTGACCGCGTTTGTCGTGCCCCTGATCGTGCTGGAGCACAAAACTCTCAGGGGAGCCATAGCGGGATCGTTTGCCGTGATGAAAAAGACCTGGGCAGAGCTGGCTGCCTGCATTGTCTTGCTCGGGATTGTCGTATCCGGCGTGTTCCTTACGTACCTGCTCATCCAGGCTGGGCACGGGATACTCACCCCGCCCGATCTTCTCTATGCCATCCCCACCGGCCCATGGATTGCCCTTGGCGTCCTCTATTATCTTGCCCTGTCTGGCATTGCGCTCGTGATGGCAACCGTTGGCGGGATTGCAGTGCTGGACCTGTACACTTCTGCAAAGAGCAGGCAGATCACCGGATCTCCAGGACACGAACCTCTCTCATAACTTTTTTTATCACCCGCCCGCCCTTCAGACATGGCGTCCAAACCCCATTACAGCCGGCTCTCTTCACTTCTTTTTTAAAAGATCCCGTTCCCATTTCTCGAACCCGATCTTCAGGTGTTCGATAGCGATCTCATGGGAACCGGGGTCCGGGCTTGGGACGGCTTTGTACTCCGCAACCCAGCAACGGGCAAGGTGGTACGCACACCCCGCCTCCCCCTTTTCATCATATATCTCGATCGTGAGAGGCTGTTTGTACTCCGGGAGAAGGGAGCCTTTGCCCGTTGCCGGGCCGAAAGACCGGACCATGCTGATCCACTGTTCGAACCCGAGATCGAAGGCTATCCCCCGTTCGAGACTGATAAAAAACGGGGTGTTCTGGCCTTCCGGTCCGATGGCGGGGGGTGGACTGCCGCTCACCCGGTGGCGGGTGCTTGTAAGCTCCTGCGGGAAGGGGGATACTCTAAGAAAGCCAGCCGCATACCGGCCTCTCCATACCACGCGGAAAGGAAAATTCCTGTTCACTTCTGCCATTGGCGACATGGTTTTTTCCTGCATGTTCCTTACCGCATGAGATAATGATGGTATCGTTTGGTGCAAATGCGGGGACAAACCATTCCTGTCACCGTCTGGTGCAATGTTCCGGAATCTGCTGGGCGGCAAGATCCCTCAGAAAAGGTATTAACCCGCATCCTGTGATGATCGATGAAACTTGCCTATCCGTCATCAGAATTGTTCTCACTCCTTCCCTCAACCTGTAGTTATAAACTAACCGATAGTTATATTATAACTATAAGTTACAATAGTATGCAGAGACTGCCTCCGGGCAGAATCCTGGAGTAACTTAAATGAAAATAGAATCGGTAAAACTGGTATATTTTTCACCAACCGGCACAACGAGAGCGGTGGTCCGGGAAATTGCACGGGGAATACCATGCGGAGACGTGGAAGAGCTGGATATCACCCGGCCGGATGAGAGAAAACGGTCATTAGAAACCTCTGACCAGGATTTACTCATTGTCGGAGTGCCGGTATATATGGCCCGGGTGCCGGCGCTTGCAGCTGAATGGCTGCATGCATTACAGGCACATAACACGCCCGCGGTTTCTGTCGTGGTGTATGGCAACCGGGCATATGACGATGCCCTGCTCGAGCTGAACGATATCCTGGCCGGACAAGGATGCAGACCGGTTGCCGGTGCAGCGTTTATCGGGCAGCACTCCTTTTCCACTGCCGCAACACCGACAGCGGTTGGCCGGCCGGATGCGGCTGACCGGAAACAGGCAGAACTCTTCGGGCAGAACATACAAAAAAAACTGCAGTCCTTTCCATCATCCGGCACGGTTTGTGGGGTAACAATCCCCGGCATTCATCCTTACCGGGGAGAACCGTGTCATCCTTACCGGGGAGGCACCGCGTTCTGGAATGTTGATTTTATTGCAGTCAGCGATGCATGTGTCGGGTGCGGGACGTGCGCAAAGGGATGCCCGGTTGGTGCCATCGATCCGGAGAACAGCCGGGCAATAGAGACAGAAAAATGCATCACGTGCTGTGCCTGCATCAGGTACTGCCCCGAACATGCGAGATCGGTAAAACCCGGCATGGTAAGCGATGCTTCTCTGCGCCTGTACACCTTGTATAGGGAACGAAAGGAGCCGGAATGCTTTGTATAATGCATGACTCATGCGGGATTGGCGGGTGTTAACTGATGGGAATCTCTGACAGAAGACAACGGGAAAAGGAACAGCGGAAGACCGAGATCATCGATGCAGCCGAGCGCCTCTTCTTCCAAAAGAGCTATGAAGACGTTTCCATGGAGGAGATCGCCCGTTCGGTTGAACTGAACAAGGCTACCATCTACCTGTATTTTGAGAACAAGGAGGCACTCTTCGCAACCATTGTTCTCCGCGGTATCCGGATTCTTAAAGAAAAATACACAGAATGCATGGCAAAACAGGTCCCCGGCATCGTTAAGGTGGCCCTGATGGGCCAGGCCTATTACCGGTTCTCGCAGGAATACCCGGATTACCTCCGGCTGATCCATTTTTACGGCTCCGAACGTTTCTCGGGAGAGAACCCGTATACCGCAGAGATTGGAAAGGGGTATGGTACCTGCCGCTCGATCCTGCAGGACGCGATCCGGGAGGGAATTAATGACGGCACCATCCGGGCGGATATCGATCCATTCCTCTCCTCGATGTACCTCATGATCTCCTTCATGGGGATCCTCTCCCTGGAAAATAAATGGAAGCTGGTGATAGAGGAGGAGGGGTTCGGTTACGGGCAGTTCGCGAGTGAATTCTTCCGTTTCATTATCCCGGCAATCTCTTCCGGAGAAAAATTCCAGGATGTCCGGGATTTTGAATCCTATGGATTTAGCTTAACCGTGCCTGGAATCCCCGGGAAGAAAAAAGGAAAAACAGGATAATTTATTTTGGTTCTGTTGAAACGCACATGAATGGGTATTCACACACAAAGTGTGAAAATGAAAAGGTAATTTTAGGAGGGCTCACAAGCCTCATGGCCTTGGTAGAGCATGGCAATTACCTGTTTTTTTGATATGAGCAGGTAATTGAAGCGCCGCGTTGGCGTCCCTGCGGGGGCGGCGCACGCCATCATAATGACGGTATTGACTTGTCCCTGTCTTACTTGATTTGCAAATTTAATATGGAAATGTCTTCGGAATTTTCCATTCTGGGTGTCTGTGGCCCCGGGCATCGTGAGCGTTTTCATGGGGAAACCACGTTTCCTTTTTAATTCTCTTCTCCATCTATGAGCGTGACCCCCTCACTCCCCCAAAGGGGGAAGCCCTCCAAGGGGAGCACCCCTTGACCCCCTTCCAGTATACAGTGTTTCCTATCAGCCTTTTCTCAGAGAGATGGCTGAACGAGGCGCCCGGGCGAACCCCGAAAGGGGCGGGAATGTTCACTTTATCAGAATACTCTTGTGAAACATTGATTTGTATTTCAATAGGGTATCGATATCCTGAAACGGGATTTTACAACCGGTTATTGATTTCAACAGGACCTGGTTTTTTAAAATTCCCATGTTCCATTATCTTTTCGCACCCCCTACCAAACCGCCCCTCCCTTCATTTTAACCCATAGTGATCCGATCCGGGAAACGATCGCCCGCCCAAACCCTGCTAAATAATGTCTCTGGTTCTACGGCGTAAAAATGGGAAAAATCAAGGGAAACTCACCCTCATTTTCGAAAAACTCGTACTCTGTTTCCGGAAAACTAGGCAAACGGAGCCCGCAGCGGGCCCGGTTTGGAGCCTCGGAAAATTGGGAGTTACCCGGGCATCGAGCGAATATCTTATGAGATGCCTCGGCGTAATCCAATGCAGGGATAACGGATCGGAGAAACCTGAATGGATGCCCGGACCTTGTACAAACCAGCGCAGTTCTTCATAATCGCATACGCGATCAGCTGGATCCTCTGGTTCACTGACGCATACTTCAGCTGGCACGGGGGATCGGAAGGCCTTCTGGCACTGCTGATGTTTGCCGGGCTGTGCGGCCCTTTTGCCGCTGCACTCATCCTGTTCCGGAAGACAAAGAGCCCGGAACTCTGGAGCGATTACAAAGACCGGCTCTTCAGCCTCCGGCGGATCGAGCCTTGGACCCTCCCGATTATTCTTTTCCTGATCCCTGCGGTGATGATTGTTGCTATCGCAATCTCCCTCCTCTTTGGAAAATCCACAGGCCAGTTCACCATCCTGCTCGGATCGGCTTTTTTGACCCTTCCGGGCCTCATCGGCCTCTTTGTTGCACCGGCTTTTGAGGAAGCAGGGTGGCGGGGGTACGGGGTTGACAGCCTCAGGAGCCGGTCAACGCTCTTTGTTACCTCGCTCTCCTTTGGCATCCTCTGGGCTGCCTGGCACACGCCGCTCTTCTTTATCAGCGGGTTCTATCACAATACGCTCCTTTCGAGCTGGCTGTACACGGCAAATTTCTTTGCAAGCGCTTTTGCCCTGGCATTCATCATCAACTGGCTGTTCTACCGGAACAACCGGAGTATCATTGCCTGTTTCCTCTTCCACCTGTCAGCAAATGTTGCGATGAGTTTTATTCCGGCAGAGCAGTTCACCAAGTTTATCATCACGGTGCTGCTCTTTGTGATCGCGGCAGTGATCGTGATTCTGGACCGGAAACTTTTCTTTGAGAATACTCCGGTTCCGGTGTCGCGATAATGCACCGGTGGGAATCTCAAAATGAAGCTCCCGGAACCGGCCCGGACTGTATTGAAGGTCCGGCCAAAAAATGTTCCAGCCTCTTTTTTATCCATAATGAATACAAAACTCATGTGAGTTGAGCACAATGGAAACTGAAACAACTGAGCAGTGCACAAAAAACTGGTGCGAATTCGGGAATAATATGAAGAAGCATATGTGCTGCCATGGATCTGGAGGTGCACTGTACGGGCTGGGGTTCCTCGGCGCCCTCTGGTATTATCTCACCACGGCAACAAGCCTGCTTGGTGGAGTCCTCGGAGTCATCAAAGCCATTCTCTGGCCTGCATTTCTGGTGTATGGATTACTGAAATTCCTTGGAATGTGAAGCAGAACGGCAGTTCAAATCCAGGGTCGCAAAACCGGATTGCGGGGATCAGAGCAGTTTTGTCTCTTCCGTGGGTTTGGGAACCTTGACAACCAGCACGCGGAACACCGATGTACTCTCGTTTGTCCATTTGTGCGGGATTTTAGCCGGGCTCTCGACCAGCATATCCTTTTCAACGGTCTTCTTCTCGTCCCCGATCTCGACAATCCCGGTCCCTTCCAGCACATAGAAGAAGACATCAACTGGCGTGATATGTTTCTTCAGGGCCTCGCCGGGCTGGAGCGTGATTACTACTGCCATCGCATGCGGTGAGTCGTAGATCTTCCGTGCATCCACGTGGTGAGGGTTGGGTCCTGACACCACTTTTGAAACTTCTGTGATTTTCATGATTTTTCCCCTATCCTGTTTTTGTGCATCCTGCATTCAGTCGCGCTTCTCGTCCTCAGTTACCCGGGCAAGGATCTCCCGGGTGGGTCCGATACCGATGATCTTCCCGCCCCGCATGAGTGCCACCCGGTCGCAGATATCCCGGACAAAATCCATATCGTGCGATACCACGATAAAGGTCTCGTCCATCTCGTCGCGGGCGTTCAGGATCGAGTGCTTGACGTCCTGCTTGGTGATCGGGTCCATGGTGCCCGTAGGCTCGTCGAGAATCACAAGACGGGGTTCCCGTATGAGCACGGTTGCGAGGGCTACCCGGTGCCGCTCCCCGTCAGAGAGTTCACCCGGGAACCGGTTCAGGATCTCCCGGGACTTCTCTTCCGTGAACCCGGCCATCCGGAGAGTGACAACCGCTTTCCGGATCGCCAGCTCCTTGGGGAAGTCCAGGCCTATCGAGTCAGTGAGATTGTCGATCACCGTACGGTGCGGGAACAGGTCATATTCCTGGTGCAAAAGGCCGATGTATTCCTTGGCCCTGCCCCGCTCTTCAATGCCGGGCTTGGTCATGTCCACCCAGTCGTCCCCGATAAGAATATTCATCTCCCCGCTCGTGGGTTCGATGATGCCGGACATGATCCCGGAGAGGGTGGTCTTACCCGCCCCGCTCTTCCCGATGATGCCGAAGATTTCCTTCTTTGCAACATCGAACGTGACCATGTTCACGGCTTTGATAACGCCGCGGTCGAGCGAGATATATTTCTTGGTCACGTCCCGGGCCTGGAGGATCTGTCCGCCCAGTTCAACGGGTTCAGTGGATTCCATCTCATGATAATCCCTGGCAAACGCCCGGATCACCGTTTTTGGCGAACCGATGGATGCGATCTCACCATCCACGAGCAGCATGGCGCGATTTGCCATGTCATCGATCACCTGCGAGAAGTGCGAGGTGACAACCATGCCCATGGCATTCTTTTTTACCGCATCGGTAAGCATTGCGTGCACCAGCCGGGCGGTTTCAGGATCGAGCGTGCCGGTTGGTTCGTCGGCAAAGAGCATGGCCGGGTTCTTGGCCAGCTGCCGGGCGAGCACAACCCGCTGCTTCTCCCCCCCGGACAGGTCGCGGGCGATATGCATCATCCGGTGCGAGAGTCTCACCTGGTCGATAAGGTCAGCGGCCCGGCTGATCGCATGCTCCTGCGGGTAGCGGATGTCGTCGAGCGCGTGGAGAACATTCTCGATCACCCGGTCATCGCCGTAGAGTGCGAATGTCCGCTGGAACATGATAGCAGTCCGGTTCATGACCCGCGACTTCATCCCGTTGTTCTTTGCATCCCAGAGATCAATATCCACAGACTCCAGCTCTTTTCCGCACTCGGGACATTTTTTCCCGGCCCGGCTCTGGACGTCCATGAAGGTGCACCGGTCGCAGGCTGCCATGTGGTAGATGATGGACCCGCTGCTCGGAGGCTGTTCAACCCCGCGGAGCAGGTGCATCAGTACGCTTTTCCCGGCCCCGCTCCTCCCGATGACCCCCATGATCTCGCCTTCCGGGATCTCGAATGATATCTTGTTGAGAACCCGCGTGTCGCAAAAATCCATGGTGAGGTCATGTACACTGATGAATGGTTTTGGCATGGTGTATTTCCTGGCTATTCAGCCCGTCTCTTCTGTGGCTCGTTCTTCCGGAATGGCACGGTGCCCGTATCCCGCATCGCACTTCCTGCAGGGCCCGGTTCCCCGCCCTGTTACCCGTCCCCGTTTCATGGGACCGGCTCCGTTAAAGTCCGGCATGGAAGATCCTCATACTTGTTCGTGAGGGATTATTACACATATGAGCATAAAGATTTAAGGATCAGGATCAAACGATCGCCTTGCGGGAAAAAGACCGGTGTACATCTCCCGGAATCCGCTCCGGTACACCGGCAGGCCCGCAGTCTCCAAAAACAAAGAAAAAAAATATTCTATTTCCCTTCTTTCCCGTCCCGGGGACACTTCGGGCACCGGCCTTCGGCGGCTTTCGTGCAGCCGGCCATCTCGATGCCTTTCCCGTTGACAAGGGCGTCGGCAATCTTGCGCCGGGCTTCATGGAGATCACGCCATGCAGTCTTGCGCGAGACCCCGAGTTTTTCCGCGGCCTCTTCCTGTTCGAGCCCTTCGAGATCGATAAGCCGTATCAGCTCGATCTCATCGGGATGCAGCGATATGCCCGGGCCCTCCTGCTCGGGACAGCAGCAGGGTTTGTAACAGCGGGACTCCGCGTTACCGGCAATCGTACGCCGGAGCCGCGGCCTTCCCCGGCGGGGACATTCATTCATCTCAATGCTTTCATCCGCTGCCATTGAAAGGTTCCTGATCATAGTGTGTAAATGGAAGTATAACAGGTTTACCGGAATTTTTCGCGTAATACCGCTGGGTAATGTCTGAAGGGATCACGCCAAAAAAACGTTTTACTGGCACCGGGGCCCGTGGCCGCACCGGTGCTGGTTGCCCTTTGCATCCCTGTCGGAAGCACAGCAACAGGAATTGCCGAATTTCATGGGGGACGTGCAGGATTCGCGGTGGCTTATGCCCTCTTCGTGGTGCTCATGGGTTTCACCACATGCGCATGTGTGCAGGGTGGTGGATTCGTTCCCGTTCTTGGTTTTTGTGGTATCATTGGTTGCTGGTTCTGATTTTTCTGGCATTTGTCACCAACCGTACGGGTATCGTACGATAATTACTCATATGCGCATAAATCATTTAAACCATTGCACCCTGACAATGAAGAGGCCGGCGGTTTTCTCCCAGGAATCCGGCCACATCAGGGCAGTTAAAAAAAAGAAAAGGCTCATCCCTTTCCCCGTGTGATATTCTTCCATGAAACCCCGGCTCTCCCTTACCGTCCTTGTCGATAACACCGCCATTGCAGACCAGGATCTCTGTAGCGAGGCCGGGCTCTCGTTTCTCATAGAAACTGCCGGAAAGAAGATCCTCTTTGATACCGGCTTGTCCGGGTTGTTTGTTTTGAATGCGGAGAAGATGGGAATCAGCCTCCATAACCTTGACTGTCTCGTTCTCTCGCACGGGCATATTGATCACACGGGGGGACTGGCCACCCTTGCCAGGCACCTTGCCGGCGCAGCCCCGGATGGAAAGCCAGCCCACCTGCCGGAACTCATTGCCCATCCCCGCTGCTTCTGGCCCAAAGAGAAAGAGGGCCGGATGAATGGCTCACCGTTGAATGAGGATGAGGTAAGGCAGCATTTCCCGCTCAGTCTCTCCGCACATCCCGTCTGGATCACGGACGATCTGGTATTCCTTGGCGAGATTCCGCGGAGATTTCCTTTTGAAGAGGGGGAAGATACGAAGCGGACGATCCACTATCCGGATGGGAGAACCGGGCCGGATGACCTGCACGATGACACGGCCCTCGCGTTTCGCTCTGCTGGGGGGCTCATCATCATCACGGGCTGCTCGCATGCGGGGATCGGTAACATCACGGAGTATGCACGGGAAGTCTGCAGCGAGCGGAAGGTCACGGATATCATCGGGGGACTCCACCTGCTTGCACCAAAGCCCAAACGGCTTGCAAAGACGGGTAAGTACTTAAACCGCATTCACCTGAGCGCCCTGCATGCCTGCCACTGCACCTCGCTTCCGGCAAAACTCGCCCTTGCGGAGTATTGCCCGGTAAGGGAAGCTGGCGCCGGCATGCAGATCGAATGGCAGGGCGCCGGGTAACCATTATCATCTCAGGGTAAGATGGTAGATCAATCATGGCTGCAAAAGAAGTATTCCACGGGGTTCCGGGCATCCTGCGCCCGTTTAAGGAATTTGTTGAAAAAAGCGGGTTGAAAAAAGGCGACCAGATCGTCTATTATGGCGTCCCGGGGACGTGCATGCCGTTTATCGAGCTGCTCGGATTTGCCCTCCGCTCTCTTGAGCCTGAACAGGTCTTTGTGCCGTTCGTGAACGAGTCAAAGGCAAAGAAGATCGGTCATGTCGATGACGTTGGCATGCAGGCCCGCATGGCTTCCGTGACCGTGAAGCCCAAAATCATCGTGATCATGGGAGGGCTCTCCATGCCCAATGTGCCGGTCAAGGCAGAGCAGGTACAAGCCGTGATAGCAAAACACCCCGGGGCACGGGTCATTGGTGTCTGCTTTATGCACATGTTCGAAAAAGCCGCATGGACGGGCACGCTGTCGTTCGACTGCCTGATCGATGCAAACATCGATCCGGTTGAAGTTACGACAAAAACCTGATTCTTTTTACCCACATGCGAAGAAGGGGGGACATATCCACGGGTTACCTCTGCAGGACAACCCGGAATTTTCCTTTTGGCACCCGGATCTCGAACCGGACGCCCCTGCCATAAACCCCCGACTCTCTGATGGAAAGGCCGGTGATGGCAAGGATCTCCCTTGAGAGGAAGAGCCCAAGACCGGTATTTTTCCCGAACCCTTTCTCGAAGATCCGCTCCTTGTCCGACTCGTGCACACCAACCCCGTCATCCTCGAACACGATAACAAGGCTATCCTGTTCCGGCTGAAGTGTGGAAAATGAGATATGCCGGACCCGCTCACCATGGCGGCGAGAGTTGTCGATCAGGTTCTCGAAGACTTTTTCAAGGAGCGGATCGGCAAACACCTCCACTCCTTCAACCGCAACTGAAATCTCGATCTTTGCGTTGGCAAAAAGGGATCGCAGCGCTACCAGGTGCACCCCGATATCCTGCCACTGCGGGGCATGCACCCCAATGTCCTCGTAATTTTTCGTGAATTCAATCTGCCTCCGGATAGCCTGTGCTGCGGTATCCTCGCGCTCAATGAAGTGCAGAATCTCAGGATCCGTGCATTTCGCTTTCGAGAGCTCGATATATCCCATCAGCGCGAGGAGCTGGTTCTTGATATCATGGCGGGTGATGCTGGAGAGAAGATTGAGCTTTTTGTTGGCAGTATGAAATGCCGCCTCAGACTCCTGCAGCTGGCTGTTGAGTGAACGCATCTCCTCGTTGACATCGTTCAATTCCCGGTTCTGCTCAATTACCTGGTTGTAGTAGCAGCGCGTCTGTTCTACGATCGTCCCGATCACGAATGCAACAATGAGCATCATGATGGCCCGCACCAGGGCATCCGCAGACACGGCTCCCGTAAGAAGATAAGAAACTACAATGTGCAGCGCCCCGAAGAAGAGAGCAACCCAGATAGCCTTTCTCGCGTACCAGAGACCGGCAACAACGATGATGAGGTAATAAAAATGAGTATAAACGATGGTAATACCGAGGAGATAATGGATCCCGATCTCACATATTAGTCCGGCCAGGATGAGCAGCACAAATATGATCGGGTGAGGATTTATCAGCGATTTCCACCAGGCTCCCCCCCCTTCACATCTCTGCAAGACCCTACCTCATTCATTCCCGTTGCTGTGAATGATTATGGGACATATGGGTTAATAATAATCACGCCGGTTATGTGTCCGGCTCTCCATTCGGTTTCAGGTTTCTGCCGGTATACCCGGAAACTTCACGTGCAGGAGCATGGGGTAATAAACAGCGTGGCTCTGGCTATACCTGCATTATCGTGCCAGATTCCCGTTCATCCGGCAGAATGCAGCAGGAACAAATACCAGCAAAAATCACACTTGCTGGTGAATATCATGAAATTTTCTCTTCATATCCTGGCTATCGGTATCCTGATATGCCTTATCCTCCCGGCCATGGCTGCAGACACCCTTTCGGTCTCGATCTCTTCGGGTTCCGGCTCGGTGGAGATACCCCCGGAGAATGTTTCGGTGTATCTCGATAACACCCGTACTGCCGTGAACGAGCGGAACTGGTCAGAAGCCCTCCTCCGTTCTGCACAGGGGATTGCCTATTACCCGGAGAGTGCTGACCTGATCTGCCTGCAGGCATATACGTACCGGAAGATGGGGATGTATCCTCAGTCGATTGATGTTGTAACAAAAGCCATCCGGCTGGATCCCCGGGCGGTCCGGTATGCAAACCGCGGGTACGGGTACCTTGCCCTCCGCAACTACCCGTCAGCCCTTGCCGATGCGGAGTCCGGGATCGCAACTGATTCTGCGTATATGCCAAATTATGATGTAAAAGCCCTGGCCCTGCAGGGTATGGGACGGAACACTGAGGCGCTCGCCGCAGCCGCTCGGGCTGTCTCCCTTGAGCCGGGCAATGCCCATTCCTGGCACGTGAACGGGATGGTCCTTGCCGCGGGCGGGAACTGCACCGGTGCCCGCTCTGCTCTTGAACGCTCGATCGCGATCGATCCTGACTACTCGCTCCCGTTCCCGGGCTTTGCCAGCGCACGCGAGAGTCTTGCAGCGCTGAATGCGATCTGCACACCCTCTGCTGCGCAGGTGCCTGCCTCACCGCAGCCCACGAAATCCCCGCTTGGGTGGATAGCAGCAGTGGGTTTTGCCGGGGCATTGTGTGTCATCAGAATGAGAAAGTAATTCTCCTTTTTGCATACGGGGCAGGCGCCTGTGCGGAACAGGGCGAAGGCGGCCAGGAGCACCGTCACGATAATGAAACTGAATGAAAAATAGCAATAATAAAATAATGTGTTGTCATATGTGAATTTAACAGTTCCCGGTCATTGTACCCTCGACAATCAGATGCCGGGCCAGAAAAACTCTTGGAATTACCATGTCTTCCCGGCGTATCCTTCTTGCAGGAATATTCACGGTACTGCTGCTCTGTACTCTCGTATGGGTTTTCTTTGTCCTGCCCATGCAGACTGCACCGGCGTCCGCTGTACCGAACGACAAGCTTGCCCAAATAATGGCACGCGGGACCCTTGTTGTTGCAACCGATTCAGATTACCCTCCCAATTCGGAATTCATACCCGGGGCAGTCCGCATTGCGGGGACGAAATGCACCAAAAACGAATATACTGCAAATCAGTTCACCGGCTACAATACCGCCGTTGCGGTGGAGATCGCACGGAGGCTCGGGGTTGAACCCTGCTTTGTCACTCCGACACGGACCGAGATCATCAGCGGCAGCTGGTCGGACCGGTGGGACATCCATATCGGGTCGATGGCGATCACGCCGGAACGCATGAAGGTGATGTACTTCACGCAGCCGTACTATGCCGGCCCGGTCAGCCTCTTTGTGAACAGGAACAACACGGCCTATAAAAATCCCGCCGATCTTTCCGGCAGGAAAGTCGGGGTATGCGCCGGCTGCATCCTTGAGCGTTACCTGCAGGGCACGCTCGACCTTCCCGGCCAGAAGATCCATTTCATGATTGAAAATGCCACGATCGTGGCCTACGAGAACGAAGCCGTTGCCCTTTCAGACCTGGCTCTCGGGGACGGGGTGAAGCTGGACGGGGTTCTCACCAACCAGCCTCTTGGTGAAGACTCGATGAAGAATGGTATGGCGATCCGGCAGCTGGGCAGCCCCGTTTTTTATGACTATGACGGCGCAGCAGTTGACCGGAAGAGCAGCAGGGACCCGGTCCCGTTTGTGAGGAATGTGACCGGCATTATCCAGGATATGAACCAGGACGGCACGCTTTTGCGGTACTCACAACACTATTATGGCCGGGATCTTGTAGCAAAAACTGTTCAGTTCAATACCAGCGCTCTCGGGTATACCCCGAATTAGGAAGAGATCATGAAGAGCACCTGGTTCTGGCAACGGAATCTGACAGCCCGGCTGGTCTGCTCGTTTCTCATCCTGTCCCTTTTAATTGTAAGTCTTGTGGGAATCATTGCCTATTTCCAGGCTACCGAGTCCCTTACCCGTTCGGTTGATGACCGGCTCGATGCGGTGGCAACATTAAAAGAAGATGTGCTCAACAACTGGGTTGATGACCAGACCCAGAACGTGGTCATGATTGCGGGGATCCCGGGAATCCGCAGACAATCCGGCATCCTCTTCTCATCGCCTGCCGGTTCTGTGGAGCGGAAACAGGCGTATGCCGAGCTCTCAGGCTTCCTTCCCCAGGTGGTTTCCCGGACAACCTACACCGATGAAATATTCATTATCAACCAGAACGGTACGATAACCGTCTCCAGCGACAGTACGCATGAAGGGCAGTCGGTTGCCACGGACCCGTATTTCCAGGAAGGCAGATCCACAACGGTTGCAACCCTGCTCTATTCATCCACTCCAGACAAAAAACCGTATATCCTTATCGCAACCCCGCTCTTCGATCCCCATGGGAAGCGCACCGGCGTGCTTGCCTCACGCCTTTCCCTGGCCCATATTGACCGCATTATCCTCGAACGTTCCGGCCTTGGAACAACCGGGGAAACCTATCTGGTTGACCAGTCCCACCGGATTGTCTCACAAACCCCTCTCATGGTGAACGGGACCTCATCGTGCTTCGTCCAGTCTGAAGGGATCAATGCTGCACTTCATGGCAATGACGGGTCCGGGTTTTACCGGAATTATGCCGGGGTGCCCGTGGTCGGGGTCTGGCGCTGGGTGGATAACCGGAATATGGCCCTCCTTGCCGAGATGAGCCAGGAAGAGGCACTTGCGCCGGCACGCGAGCTTGCCCTGACCATATTGTATGCCGGCATCATCCTCTCCCTCATCCTGGCAGCAGGGATGTTCCTGCTGGCCCGCCAGATTACCCGGCCTATTCTGGAAATTTCCGATACTGCCGCACGGGTCACGGCGGGCGATCTCAGCCGGCAGGCCCCGGTCCTGACCGACGATGAAGTCGGCCTCCTTGCGGTTGCCTTCAATGACATGACCGGGAAACTCCGGCAGACCCTGGAAGGTCTTGAAACGAACCTTGAGGAGATCCGGCAACGGGACGAGGCTCTTGAGAAATCCGAGCATAAATACCGGATCCTTGTCGAGAATATCCCGCAGAATATCTTCCAGAAGGATCTGGATTCAGTCTACATTTCCTGTAACGAGAACTTTGCATCGACCCTGAACATCAGGCCCGAGGACATTACCGGAAAGACCGATTTTGATCTGTACCCGGCCGAGCTTGCAGAAAAATACCGGAATGATGATAAACGGGTGATGGCGAGTGGTATCCCTGAAGAGTTTGTTGAGCAGTACCTGCAGGACGGGAAGAAGTGCTGGATCGATACCATCAAGACCCCGGTAAAGGATATCCACGGGACCATCACCGGTATCCAGGGAATATTCTGGGATATTACCGAACGCAAAGTTGCTGAAGAGGAACTTCACCGGCTCTATAACGAACTGGAGAAACGGGTTGAAGAACGGACTGCCGAACTCCGGCGGGCCCAGGATGCATACCTGCAGGCAAATGAGAAACTCAATCTCTTAAGTTCCATAACCCGGCACGATATCTTAAACCAGCTCACGGCCCTCAAAGGCTATCTCGAACTCTCGGCATCGTCGCTCAACGATCCCGGTAAACTCGAAGAGTATATCGCCAAGGGACAGAAGAATGCCCAAACCATAGAGCACCAGATCCTGTTCACGCGGGAATACCAGGATATTGGCGTGAAAGCTCCGGCCTGGCAGAGCGTGAACCTAAGTGTCATCCGTGCCAAAGGGACGCTGCACCTGGGAGATGTCCAGGTTACCGTTGACCGGACCGACCTGGAAGTCTATGCCGATCCCCTCTTTGACAAGGTCTTCTACAACCTTATCGAAAATGCCCTCGTGTATGGCGGCCGCCGGCTGACCACCATCCGCATCTCCTCCCACGAGTCGGACCGTGGCCTCGTTATCGTCTGCGAAAATGACGGCGCAGGAATTTCACCAGCTGATAAAAAGCAGTTGTTCAGGAGGGGATTTGGGAAGCATACCGGTCTTGGACTCTATCTCTCCCGCGAGATCCTGCTCATCACCGGCATTACGATTACGGAGAACAGCGGTCCCGATTCCGGCGCCCGGTTCGAGATTGTGGTGCCGGAAGGGGCGTATCGGTACTCTCGCGGGAAATCCTGGTAACTGCCCGGCGGTTGTTGGCATGCCCCGATTTTTGGTGTTGTTTCCCGCCAGGAGCAGTGAATTTTTCCGGACTGCCGCCCCCGGTTTAGCGGTAGGGTTACAATGGAAAGTAACTTTTATGGAAGATGTGAATCACGGGAACGGCCCGGAGTGCAGAAAAAGGCAGGTGGAGATAAAATACGCTGCCGGAAACGGATGCTTACTTTTTTGGAGTTTTTCTTGGTAAAATGTTCATGTTGGATATTTACCCGCAATCCCTGGTCCGGGTTGTCCTTTGTTTTTGATCCCCGGCAAGCGGCAAAACCTACTCCTTACTTTAACATGTCAGGGATCACCAGTACTTCTCTGTATGTTTTATCAGATGCGAGGATCATTGAGAACAAATACTATCGGACGGAGATACTGATTACGAGTATGGTAATTTCAGGAACCGAAGACACGGAAGAGCGGATTGCAGTGCTTGAACACAAGATGCAGGCAATGGAACCGCTGGTAAAGGGGCTGATTGCGGAACTGCTCGATTTCAAGGCAGTTGCGATGACCATGTCAAGGGAAGCAGAAGAGCGCAGCCGCCAGGAACTCAAGCACGCCCAGGTGGTGAATGTCACTGCTCCGGTTCCCGCTGCCGCGTCCCCGGATGGCAGCGTTCTTATCCATCCAAAGGGTGCCCGCCCGGCAGATGTCCCGGCAGAGCCTGTCATGGTACGGATCATGCAGAACGATGGGACTATGAAGATGGAACCGCAGTACGGCGGTACGGTTGATTCCGCATCCGTAGGGTACGGGCGCACCAAGAAAGGTACGTTTGGAACGGGAAAACAGTCTCCGCTGATCTATGCTGCCGATAAAAACAAGTCGGAATCGTCAAAGAAGTGATGGCCTCCCGACCCTTGTGCGGGATAATTCCCGTGCCTTGAAATAATATCCTTTTCTCGCAGGTTGAAAAAATTCCGTTTTCCTGTGAAGATTATTCCCGCAGCATCCGGTATATAATCCGGGCTTCGGGCTCTCTAAAAATCCGGAAATGCGTGAACCTGCATAGACAAAAACCGGTTCCGTCCCATTGCCGGCATCGCTCTCATTGTATGCGCCCGCAATTCCTGCGCTGAATGATGTTGTGGAGGGATCTTCCCGGCACCGGGAGTTTTTTTCCGATATTCCTGGTCTCCGTTTATCTCTTCATCCTGGGCTTAAAATCCCAGAAATCCGTGGAAAATGCTGGTAATTGTTGGTGGGGAGTTTCCGGTTGTCACGATTTTTCTATAAAATATTTTTGATTTTAATCTTTGATGCAAGGCGATAAAATAAGCATTATGCTTTGCGATTTTGTTAAGTAACCCTCCAAAACAATCTGTTATTGGGGAGGGAAATTGTGATAAACACTTCATTTGCGGGCAGCCGTTTGTTGAACCCCTCAAACCTGCCCTCAGAGTACTTTGTGATTTCCGGATGGCATGGAACACAGTCATTACCCAAACAGTCACCATTTTTTCCATGCTGGCATGGAGGTGCCGGAAAAATATATCACAGACCTGCAGGGCCGGTCCCGCCACAGTATCCTTCACATCCGTCTGTCAACCGGTCTTTTTGCAGGGATTCTACCCGATATCTCTGAAAAATGATCTCCCTTCCCCATAGTCATCATTATCTGTCCAAATCCCTCTCCCGGGAGGTACAGTTCCCGCACCCCCCAGGAGAGCATACGGCAGAAAAAGCGAATCGGAATTTTTCTTTTTTCCCTGAACCGGTTGTCCGGCACCCCGTTCATCCTTGGAATGCCTCGTAATCCTCCTGCTGCAACCCCACGGTTCTGCGCTGCACTACCTTTTTTTAGTCCCCGGCGAAATATGCCGCTGTTCCCGGTGCCGGCAGATTCCGGCAGGGAAAAATCCGGTGACCATGATCGAACTTGCCATCATCGCGGTCCTGCTGGCGCTTGCCTTCACGTTTACCAACGGGTTCCAGGATGCAAGTTCGATCGCGGCAACCTTCATCGCATCCCGGTCAGCCACCCCGAAAACGGGTATCATCCTGGTTGCAGGTATGTCCTTTCTCGGGGCAATCGCCGGGGGCAGCGCAGTTGCCTTCACGCTCACGGGACTTCTCGAGATCCCGTCTGCAACGCAGGTCATCGTTGTGCTGCTCGTTGCCATGGTGACGGCAACGGCATGGAACATCATCACCTGGAAATTCGCCCTGCCTTCCTCGTCCTCCCACTCCCTTATCGGGGGGATAATCGGTGGCGGGATCGCATCTGCCGGGATCGGCAGCGTCTTCTGGGGGGTGGATGAGTTACTCGGCCCCTCCCACGAGCTTGCCGGGGTGGTCAAGATCCTCTTCTTCTTTTGCCTGTCCGTCCTCATCGGTTTTGCCGGCAGCTACCTGATGCACCGGTGCACCATGGTACTTCTCAGGAATGCCCAAAGGACGGTCAACCGGAAGATCATAGCCCTGAACTGGGGAGCTGCATCGGTCATGGCATTCTCGAACGGCGCCAATGATTCCCAGAAACAGCTTGGGATCATCGCGCTCGTTCTCTTCTCAGCCGGGATGACGGTAACTGCTGATGTCCCGGTCTGGGCCCGGGCAGCCTGCGCAATCCTTCTTGCGCTGGGGACCCTCTCGGGAGGATGGCGGATCATGAGTACGCTCGGGCGCCGGATCTTCCGGATCGAGCCGATCCACTCGTTCGATTCCCAGTTCTTCTCTGCCTACTCGATTGCCCTCTCCACCCTTGCCGGTGCCCCGGTCTCCTCAACGCAGGTTATCACCATGTCATTACTCGGTGTCGGGGCAGCGGAAAACCCCCGGAAGGTGAAGTGGGATGTGGGAAAGCAGATCCTGATCGCCATGGCCATCACCATCCCGGTAACGATGCTCATTGCCGGAATCCTCTATCTTGCAGTATCCCCGCTTGCGGGAGTGTGAGTCTTGTATGGAAAAGAAACCTGAACATATCCAGCCAAATGAAGAAAAGAGCCTGTTTGCATCTGTCTTTCCCCGAAAATACGATTTCGAGGGCATGCTTGCCGCCCAGTCAGACCGGACCGTAGCGGGACTGCAGGTGCTGGTATCGTGGCTGAAATGCTGCCCGCTCAAGAACCCTTATGAGCTCGAGCAGATCGAGATCGAAGTCGACAACCTGCGCCACGACATGGAAGACAAGCTGATCAAATCATTCTCCACCCCGTTCGACCGGCAGGATATCTACAGTATCTCCCGGCAGATGGACTATATCCTCAACTTCTCAAAAGAGACGGCAAAAGAGATGTACGCGTTCGGGGTTACTCCGGACAAGCCCATCATCGATATGGCCGGACATCTCCTGAACGGAACGGAATGCATTGCACGCGGGGTCCGGGTCATGAGCCGGGACAAGGACGCTGTCGAGGCCGAGATCCGCAATGCGAGGGATGCCTATAATGCCCTTGAAGAGATCTATATCGCGGGACTGGCGGAGATCCTCAAGACGAACGAACCCATGCATGCCCTGCGGATGCTTGAGATCTACCACCACATGCGGCATGCGGGACGGGCAATGCGGGACACGCTGGATATCCTGCACAACGCGGTTATTGACCTTGCATAAAAAAAATTACTTTCTTGCCTTGCGGATGATGGTGAGATCCCCGAGCGTGGGGGCAAGCTTGCTCTGGATCTTCTTCTCCGTCTCGTCAACCGGTGTATCCACCAGCCGGATCCCAAGAACCTTCTCGAGCTTTTTCCGTACGTTCTCCTCCGGGATCAGGTCATGGTTCTCGATCTTCTGGATGAGATGCTCCTTCTCCTTCATCTGCATGGCAAGGTCTTTCTGGGAGAGGCCTTTCTCCATCCTGGCCTTGCGGATCCGCTCGTTGTAATCATCGACAATATCCCCTTCCATATAGTCGAAGAGATCCCGTTTGCGGTAAGCGGACGGGGATGCTGCCACGCTTTTTGCTGCCCCCTGCTTTGCCGGGGCCGGGCGGATAAGATCGGTCCTTCGTACCTGTTGCACTTCAGTGCCGAATTTTTCGCATTTGCTGCAGACCTGCAGCTCGGCCCCTTCAACGCGGACAAGTTTCGGGGTGCCGCGAATAGTTTCTCCACACATCTCGCACTGCATATTCTCACAAAGAGTAGCGTGTGAGAGTATAAATTCCCACTGAATCGGGAATATACTCCGGCGCCAGCCTCCTCACAAACACTTTATATGCAGTTTCCCTATATAGCTATTTGAGACACGACATGGCCGACATTCTCCACCAGTCCCCGGAACCCCAGACTCCTGAGGAACTCTACCGTCTGTACCGGTCCCTGTCGGAACAGCTTCGCGAGCAGCTGGGCCAGATCGAGAATGACAAGCACGAGCTTGAAGTCCAGATGATGGAGCGTGTCGGCAACCTTGAATCCCGCAACCTTGAACTCCGGGAGCAGCTCCGGCAGGTCGAGGCCGACAAGCGGTATATCGAGACCCAGAAGATCCGGTACGAGCGGGAAGTGAGGAAACTCAAAAGCGAGAGCGAGCAGCTCCGGAGCCCGCCGCTCATTATCGGCACGGTAACCGATGTGGTGGATGCCTCGCGCGTTATCGTGCGGAGCAGCGCCGGCCCCCGGTTCCTTGTCCGGAGCTCCCCGTCCATCAGCCCTGAAGACCTCAAGCCGGGAGCCCGGTGCACGCTCAACCAGCAGTCGCTTGCCATCGTGGAACTGCTCCCGACCTCATTCGATTCAGCGGTGTACGGCATGGAGCTTGTAGACTCCCCGCAGGAGACCTACGGGGATATCGGCGGCCTGGAAGCCCAGATAAACGAGATCAAGGAAGCGGTGGAGCTGCCGCTGAAGCGCCCCGAGCTCTTCCTCCGTATCGGGGTAGAGCCCCCCAAAGGTGTCCTGCTCCATGGCCCGCCGGGCACGGGAAAGACCCTGCTTGCCAAAGCGGTTGCCCACGAGACCAATGCCCATTTCATGCGGGTCGTGGGATCCGAGCTGGTCCAGAAATATATCGGAGAAGGGGCCCGGCTTGTCCGCGAACTCTTCGACCTTGCGAAGAAGAAGGCCCCGACCATCATCTTCATTGACGAGATAGATGCGGTAGGTGCAAGCCGGACCGAGGCGAACACCTCCGGCGACCGCGAAGTCCAGCGCACGCTCATGCAGCTCCTGGCTGGCATGGACGGGTTCGAGAACCGTGGGGATGTGAAGATCATTGGTGCAACGAACCGGATCGATATCCTGGATAAAGCCCTCCTCCGCCCCGGCCGCTTCGACCGGATCATCGAGATCCCTCTTCCCGATGAGAACGGGCGTCTCTCCATCCTGAAGGTGCACTGCCGGGCCCTGACCATTGACGATGATGTCAATCTCGGGGAAGTTGCCCGCCAGACCGAGGGCAAGAACGGCGCTGATCTTCGCGCAATCTGCATGGAAGCCGGGATGTTTGCGATACGCAAGGAACGCCCGGCCATTACGCAGGAAGATTTCCTTATGGCAATCGCAAAAGTCGGCTTTGAGCTGAACCGGAGCACCTTCGATGGCGAAGGGGCAATGTTTGCCTGATTGCCTCCTTTTTTTTACAAAAATGGGAGTATCCTTTCAGGACGGAATGTTGAAAAAATTTCTCCTTTGCAGATCAGAGAGCATCGCAATCTATCCTTTTTACCGGGATCGTTAACCGGTATTCTGTTCCCTTAGCGGTATCAATCTCCATGGTTCCCAGAACCTGCGCTATGAGACTCTGGACAAGCATGAGGCCGAGGCTCTCACTTTTTTTCCAGTCATAGTTTTTGGGAAACCCAATCCCGTTATCGCTGATGACAATCACAATATCGGAGTCGGTTTTGTCCAGGCGTACCAGTATCTCCCCGCTCCTTTTTTTGGGGAACGCGTGTTTGAGCGCATTGGAAAGCAGTTCATTGATGATAAGGCCAAGCGGCACGGCAGTATGAATGCCAATCCTGATATCATCTCCCTGTATCGTAAACCGGATAATTTCCCCCTCCACGCCATAGAACTGGAAAAGGTAACTGGCAAGATACCGGGTATATTCCGTGATATTGATCTCCGAGAGATTTTCCGACTGGTACATCTTCTCATGGACAAGGGCCATTGCCCGGACCCGGTTCTGGCATTCCCGTATGGCTCCAAGAACCGCGGTATCACCAAAGGAGCGGGACTGGAGGTTGAGGAGGCTGATGATGATCTGGAGATTGTTCTTCACCCGGTGATGGATCTCCCGGAGCAGGATCTCTTTTTCCTGCAGCGTAGCGGTAAGTTTCCGGGTCATCTGGTTCCTTTCAGTGATATCCATAAGGGAAGCTATGCTCTTCCTGGTGCCGGGAATCAGGTCGACGGTCAGGAAAATATCCCGTTTCCCGCCGGATTTTGTCTGGAACCGGAATTCATACTGGGAGGGCACTTCTTTACTACCATTCCTCCGGGTGACATGCAGTTCCTGCATCCTTTTGAGATCTTCAGGATCGACAAACTGCGTCCAGCTCATGTGGCCTTCGATCTCTTCCCGGGAATACCCGGATAAATGTTCGAATTCGGTGTTGGCCAGGCCAATCGTTGTATCCTCTTCGATAAGCGCCATGGCGGTGCCGGTATTCCCGAAAATTGCGCGATAGATGTTTTCAGACTCCTCAAGAGCCTGCGAGGTTATCCTGAGGCTGGTGATGTCCCTGCTCTCGGCAATGAGATACAATATACTGCCGTCCTGGTTTCTTACCGGTTTTATGGAAAAATCGGTGTAGCGCGGGGCCCCGTCATCCGCAATATCCTGGATCTCAAACCGGGTAAACACCCCCCTGGCAGCAGACAGGACGGCATTCTGTATTTTGTTCCTGATCTCCACGGAGTACGACCAGATCGGGGTGGCATGATACGGAACTGCTGCCAGCGCTGAAAAGTCTGCAACAGAAAAATCTGCCAGGGGACGGTTCGTTTCGAGAATAAATCCCTCTTTTGAGAGGAGATCAATGAACTGGAACGTCTGCTGGAACATGGCCCGGATCTTGCTCTCGCGATCGCTGAGCTCTTTCTCGCTTCTGACCAGTTCATCATAATTCTGCCGGAGTTCCTCTTCGGCAGCAGTGAGCTGCTCGTAAGCGGCATAGAGATCGGCATTCTTTTTCGCAAGCTCATCCTCGATAATTTTCCGGTCGGTGATATCCCGACCCTCGGGGATAAGATAGATGACCCTGCCTGAGTCATCAGAAACCGGTTTTAAGGAAAAATCAATGTAGTGGAACGAGCCGTCGGCAGCCACGTGCGAAGCTTCGAACCTGACAAACTCCCCCTGTGCAGCAGAGAGAATCCCTGTCCTGAGCTGCTCCTGGAGTTTTTGCGAATGCGTCCACCAGGGCGTATCCCAGAAGGGTTTTCCGATAACGTCCTGTTCAGAGATGCCGCAGAATTTGAGGGCAGAGCGGTTCGCGTCAATGAGAGTTCCGTTTGGAGTCATGAGCCCGATGAACTGGAATGTCTGGTCAAAGACCGCCCG